>JACCDM010061356.1_pt1 | contig 18418 bp, 7 predicted proteins | sample 7445851 | NCBI WGS metagenome assembly JACCDM01 (sample SAMN15323438, study PRJNA562643) | freshwater metagenome | isolation source: river surface water | place: USA:Blue River Watershed | collected 2017-08-16
AACGCACAACCAAATATTACTTCAGTTGGTACATTAAGTTCATTGTCAGTTACCGGTAATGTATCGGCAGGTAATCTAAAAACTGATAACCTATTATATGCTAACGGCGTAGCTTGGAGCTTTGGATCTACCTATTCAAACACTAATGTAGCCGCATATCTACCAACTTACACTGGTAATGTCTCTGCTAATTACTTTATTGGTAATGGTGCAACACTAACTAATATAATTGGTGCAAATGTAACTGGATATGTTCCATTAGCAAATGTCGCTAATACAGCAACAAGCGCAACTACTGCAGGTACCGTAACAACTAACGCACAGCCAAATATCACAAGTGTCGGTACTTTAACTAATCTAACTGTTTCTGGTAACTTAACGACTGGAAACTTAATTACTAGTGGTTCAGGTGGTAATATTAGTGATGCTAATTATGTGATCGCTAATTATTTCAGTGGTAATGGAAGTCTATTGACAAGCATTACTGGTGCCAATGTTACTGGCTATGTTCCGTTAGCAAATGTGGCTAACTCAGCAACCACAGCCGGCACAGTAACAACTAGTGCTCAACCTAATATTACATCAGTCGGCACACTAAGTTCATTATCTGTGACAGGAAATGTCACTGCCAACTATTTTATTGGCAATGGTGCCACATTAACTAATTTAACTGGGGCTAATGTAACCGGGTATGTTCCGTTAGCAAATGCCGCTAATACAGCAACAAGTGCTACATCAGCAATTACAGCTGGTACAGTAACAACTAATGCACAACCTAATATTACATCAGTTGGTACATTGTCAAGTCTTTCTGTTACGGGTAATGTATCTGCTAACTATTTTATCGGTAATGGTTCAACATTAACAAACTTAACAGGTGCAAATGTTACTGGTTATGTTCCACTAGCTAACGCAGCCAACTCAGCAACTACTGCTACAAGTGCAACTACAGCTGGTACAGTAACAACAAATGCACAACCTAATATTACATCAGTTGGTACTCTAACCGGAGTTTCTGTATCAGGTGATGCAACTATTACAGGCAATTTAACTGTAGGTGGTAATACTAACTATATAAATGTAGAGACTTTATTAGTTGAAGATCCAATCATTGAACTAGGTGGCGGCCCTAATGGAGCACCCTTATCTAGTAACGATGGTAAAGACCGCGGTACATTATTACATTACTATACTAGTGCAGTAACAGATGCATTTATGGGTTGGGATAACTCAAATGCTGAGTTTGCTTTTGGTAGCAATGTATCTGTATCGAGTGAAGTAGTCACATTTAATACTTTCGGTAATGTCCGTGCAGGTTATTTCATTGGTAATGGTAGTCAACTCACATCGTTAACTGGTTCCAGTGTTACTGGTTATGTGCCACTAGCAAATACGGCTAACACAGCAATTACTGCTAGCACCGTAACAACTAATGCCCAACCTAATATTACAAGTGTTGGTACACTAAGTTCATTATCTGTTACGGGTAATGTATCTGCTAACTACTTCATCGGTGATGGTAGTCAATTGACTGGATTACCAGCAAGTTATGCTAATTCTGATGTAGCTAACTACTTACCAACATACACTGGTAACTTAAGTCCAGGTAATTTAAAAACAGACAATTTGTTATATGCTAACGGAACAGCATGGACATTTGGTGGGACACCGGGCGGTCTTAACACTTATGTACAGTTTAATGATTCTAATAGTTTTGGTGGAAGTTCACAATTTACATTTGATAAAGGCACTAATACTTTAAGTGTCGCTAATATTACTACTGGTAATGGTACAGGTGGTAATATCACTGGTGCAAACTATATAAGTGCGAGTTATCTAACTGGCACACTAACAACTGCCGCCCAACCTAATATTACTTCACTAGGAACTTTGAGTAGTTTAAGTGTTACAGGTAATGTCTCTGCTGGCAACTTAAAAACAGATAACATTCTGTACGCTAACGGAGTTGCATGGAGTTTTGGATCTACATATTCAAACACAAATGTAGCTGCATATCTACCAACATATACGGGCAATGTCTCTGCTAATTACTTCATTGGTAATGGTGCTACCTTAACAAGTATTACTGGCGCCAATGTAACTGGATATGTCCCATTAGCTAATGCCGCTAATACAGCAACAAGTGCAACTACTGCCGGTACTGTAACTACTGCGGCTCAACCTAACATTACTTCAGTAGGTACATTGAGTTCATTAAGTGTAACAGCAAATATTACTGCTGGTAACTTAGTAACTACTGGAACTAGTGGTAATATAAGTGGTGCAAATTATATTGTAGCCAACTACTTTGTAGGTGATGGTAGCTTGTTAACTGGATTACCAGCAAGCTACGCAAACTCAAATGTAGCTAACTACTTACCAACATATACTGGTAATCTAGCTGCCGGTAACTTACTAACTAATAATATACTATATGCTAACGGCGTTGCTTGGACATTCAGTAACTACTCAAACACCAATGTAGCCGCATATTTGCCAACATATACAGGCAATGTATCAGCAGGTAATGTTAAAACAGATAACCTATTATATGCAAATGGTGTAGCATGGAGTTTCAGCAACTACTCAAATACCAATGTAGCTGCATATCTACCGACTTATACAGGTAACTTAACTGCAGGTAATGCTAATATTAGCGGTGGTATAACTGCATCAAGCATAGTGACAAGCGGAAGTTCAGGTAATATAAGTGGTGCAAATTATGTTGTAGCTAATTACTTTAGTGGTAATGGATCACTATTGACAAGCATTACTGGTGCTAATGTAACTGGTTATGTCCCATTAGCAAATGCAGCCAACACAGCAACATCTGCAACTACAGCAGGCACTGTAACTACGGCAGCTCAGCCAAATATTACAAGCGTCGGTACACTAACTAGCTTGACTTCTGGTTTGATTACTGCTACATCAGGCGGCATCAAAGTTGGTAATCTACAGGATCCAAGTGGTACTAACACAATTCAATTGTTGAATAGTAATGTATCAGTTACGGGCAATATTGTTGCTGGTGCAGGTGGATCTGGTAATGTTACTGCTACATACTTTATTGGTAATGGTAGTCAGTTGACTGGTATCTCTGGAACTTATTCAAACGCCAATGTAGCAAATTACTTACCAACATATACAGGCAATTTAAGTCCAGGTAACTTAAAAACAGATAATCTATTGTATGCTAACGGCGTAGCTTGGAGCTTTGGATCTACATATTCAAACACAAATGTAGCCGCATATCTACCAACTTACACCGGTAATGTTTCTGCTAATTACTTTATTGGTAATGGTGCTACATTAACAAATATCACAGGTGCTAATGTAACTGGATATGTCCCATTGGCAAATGCAGCCAATACAGCAACAAGTGCAACTACTGCTGGTACAGTAACAACTAATGCACAACCTAACATTACTTCAGTTGGTACATTAACTAGCTTAACTGTTTCAGGTAATCTAACTACAGGTAACCTAATTACTAGTGGCACAGGCGGTAATATTAGTGATGCCAACTATGTAATTGCTAACTATTTCAGTGGTAACGGTGCATTATTAACAAGCATTACCGGCGCTAATGTAACTGGCTATGTCCCATTAGCAACAGCAGCTAATACGGCAGGTACTGTAACCACTAATGCACAACCAAATATCACAAGTGTAGGTACATTAAGTTCATTGTCAGTTACAGGTAATGTGTCTGCTAATTACTTTATTGGTAATGGTGCAACACTAACTAATATCACTGGTGCTAATGTAACTGGCTATGTCCCATTAGCAAACGCAGCTAATACAGCTACCTCAGCAACTACTGCTGGTACAGTAACAACGGCCGCTCAACCAAACATCACTAGTGTTGGTACATTAACTAGTTTAACTGTGTCAGGTGATTCAACTATAACAGGTAACTTGACAGTATCCGGCACATACACATATGCAAATGTTACATCCTTTAATGTAAAAGATCCTATCATCGAGCAAGGTGGTAACCCAAATGGAACGCCATTAACAACTAATGATGGTAAAGACAGAGGTCAAATACTACATTACTACTCAAGTGGTGCGATTGACGCATTTATGGGTTGGGATAACTCTAATGCTGAATTCGGTTTCGGTAGCAATGTTTCTGTTTCTAGTGAAGTCGTTACTTGGAACAACTATGGTAACATTCGTGCGGGGTATTTCATTGGTAATGGTGCTACATTAACAAATGTAAATGGCGCTAACATAACTGGATATGTTCCCTTATCGACAGCAGCCAATACAGCAGGTACAGTAACAACTAACGCACAACCAAATATTACTTCAGTCGGTACACTATCTAGTCTATCGGTTACAGGTAATGTTTCTGCTAATTACTTTATTGGTAATGGTGCAACATTAACAAGTATTACTGGTGCTAATGTTACTGGTTATGTACCATTAGCAAACGCTGCAAATTCAGCAACTACTGCTACAAGTGCAACTACTGCCGGTACTGTAACCACTAATGCACAACCAAATATTACAAGTGTAGGAACATTAAGTTCATTATCAGTTACTGGTAATGTTTCTGCTAACTACTTCATTGGCAATGGATCTACATTAACAGATATCACCGGTGCTAATGTTACTGGTTATGTACCATTAGCAAATGTCGCTAATACTGCAACATCAGCAACTACAGCGGGTACAGTAACGACTAATGCTCAGCCAAATATTACTTCAGTTGGTACATTATCAAGTTTGAGTGTTACTGCGAATGCAAGTGCCGGTAATGTATTAACCGACAATTTATTATATGCAAACGGTACTGCTTGGAGCTTCAGCAATTACTCTAACACTAATGTAGCCGCATACTTACCAACATACACTGGTAATTTAAGTGCAGCCAACTTGACAGTAACTACGAGTGCTAATTTAGGAAGCGTAAGCAATGTCCGTATTTCTGGTGGCACAAATGGTTATGTTCTAAGTACAGACGGTTCAGGATCATTATCTTGGGTGGCACAAACAGGCGGCGGCGGTAATGTATCTTACGCAACAGTAACTATTGATAATTTTACTGGTAATGGAGTACAGACTAATTTCACACTAAGTGTAGAACCTGGTGATGAAAAGAATATCACTGTTAACTATAACGGTGCATTACAATTACACAGTGCTTATACATTATCTGGTAATGTACTTACTATGTCAGAGGCACCGTCAAATGGTTCTTATTTAGAAGTTACATCTATAACTGGTCTTGTAGCCGCATCAAATGCTGCATTCACTACCCGATCATATACAGGTGACGGTGCTAATGCAAACTTTACTGTAACTAGTGGTACAACAGTATCAAGTGTTCTTGTAACAGAAAATGGTGTTTTACAGACTCCGACAACTGATTATACTATCAGTGGTTCAACATTAACATTTACTACTGCTCCTGCAACTGGTGTAAACATTCAAATTCGTGAATTAACTACTGTAACAGCTAGTTCGTCAAGTAGTACCCCGACCAGTCTTAATGCCGCAGTAGCGAATGTAATTATCACTGGTGGTAATTCAGGTGAGGCACTTATTACAGATGGTAGTGGTAATTTAAGTTTCGGAACTGCAGGAGTTCCATTAGGCAAGACAGTTGCTTTAAATATGTTTTTAGGTTTTTAATATGGCAAATCCAAACGTTCTTAATATTTCATCATTGTATGCTAGTACAACATACTTGATTCCAACAGGTACAAGTGCAACTACTTGGACTAGTTTAACACCGGCATCAGGCTCAGTTACTAAAGTAGATAGTATAGCTGCTACCAATGTAACAAGCACCACTGCAACAATCACATTGTCAATTAACAGTGCTACTGGTGGTGGAGGAACAGCATATCGTTTAGCATATCAAATTTCTGTTCCCGGTAATACAACATTGATGATTGTAGATAAAAGTAACCCAATTTATGTAGGTGAGGGTCAATCTATTGTAGCTACATCAGGTACAAGTAATTCAATTGAATTAGTAGCAAGTATTGAGGTGTTAACATAAAATGCCATTACGATACCCCGGAAGATTAATTAGAGCGACTGCACCAACTGTTACTACTTCCTCCACGGGTTTGGGTATCTATTCATTGATTGAACAGCAACAAATTAAACAAGCAGGAAACTGGCCACAGTTTCTAGAAATACCCACTTCGTTAGAATATCTAATAGTTGCAGGTGGTGGCGCCGGTGCTACTGGTAATGGTGGTAATATTGGTAACGGAGGCGGAGGCGCAGGTGGTTTAAGATCAGGAACAATTACTGGATGGTCCGGGGCATTCACTGTCACAGTGGGCGCAGGATCAACCGCAGATAGCGGATCAAATTCAGGTAGTCTAGCACCAAACGGTTCCAATTCTTCTCTGGCAGCAACAGGTATATCAACAATCACATCATTGGGCGGTGGCAGTGCTAGAGCATATATAGCCAATGCTAATACTTCAGCCACAGGTGGCTCAGGTGGCGGCGGAGCCTGGAATACTGTTACTGCTGGTTCTGGTACTCCGGGTCAAGGTAATAATGGTGGAAACGGGACAGCAAGTAGTCCCTACGGCGGCGGTGGTGGCGGCGGCGCTGGTGGAGTGGGTGCAACTGCTAATCCTAATGGTGGGGCCGGAGGCATAGGGGCTGAATGGCCTTCTGGGTCAGGTACATACTATGCTGGTGGTGGCGGCGGCGGAGCAGGTTCGTCTGGTAATGGTGGCCTGGGCGGCGGCGGAAGTGGTGGACCAAGTGGCAAAGGATCAAACGCAACTACAAACACTGGTGGAGGTGGTGGTGGCACTTACGGCACCGCAGCAGGTGCAGGCAACGGTGGTTCCGGAGTAGTTATAATTCGTTATGCAGATACTTATGCTCCGGCAACAACTACGGGTTCGCCTACATACACTGTGTCAGGTGGATACAGAACATATAAATTCAATAGTTCAGGAACCATAAGTTGGTAATAGGATAAATACATCAGAGGCTTAAAATGACCACAAAAGTAACAAAAGACAATATCGACACAACAACACTAACAACAGTTGGTACACTAACCGCACTAACAGTTAATGGTGAAGTTGATTTAGGAGCTGTGGGAAATATAACTATCACAGGCGGTTCAGCTAACTATGTATTGACTACTGACGGTACTGGAAATTTAAGTTGGGCAGCATCATCAGGTGGTGCTGATCCATCACTACTATTAAGTCCCTTCTTGTTGATGGGAGCGTAAGGAAAGAATATGGCATTAACATACAAAGTATTAGGGCAAAGTAACCCATCAGCAACAACAAACACGACATTATACACAGTACCAAGTGCAACTAGCGCGGTAGTAAGCACATTGAATGTATGTAATCAGGCAGCAACGGCAGCAACATTTAGAATTGCTATTAGACCCGCAGGAGAATCTATTGCGGCTAAACATTATATCGCATATGATACCAGTGTTCCTGCTAACGATTCTGTAAGTTTAACAATAGGTATTACATTGGCTACAACTGATGTAGTCACAGTATACGCAAGCACAACAACACTAAGTTTTAATTTATTTGGATCAGAGATAGCATGAGTTTAAAAAGTATAAAGAAACAAACAGCCGGTGATAAAACATTTGGAGCTGCAACAGCTCCCTTAGCACCTGTTGTTTCTAGTTATACAATTAGTGGTACTGATGATACTGCACTAGATCCTGCCGGTGGACAGACTATCTTTATTAATGGTACTGGATTTAAACCAGGTGCGACAATCACTCTTAGTGGAACTGCTGTAAGTATTGTTAGTTATGTAAGCCCAAATAGATTAAGTTTTACAAGTCCTGCTAAAAGTGCAGGAACATATACAATCTATGTAACAAACACAGACGGTGGAACTGGTATATATGCGCCAGGCATCGTTTATAGTACATTCCCAACTTGGACTACTAGTGCTGGAAGTATCGGTAGTTATTACGAAACAAAAAATATTAGCAATACATTTGTAGCCACAAGCGATAGTGCTATTGCTAACTATACTGTAGTATCTGGTGCATTACCTATCGGTGCAACACTATACGCAAATGGTGTACTAAGTGGTACGGCTCCAGTGGATTCTGGTAGCACAACTTATAATTTTACGATTCAAGCAACTGATACTGAATTACAAGATAGCACTAGAAGTTTTAGTTTAACCATCAATACTGATGTGGTTACATGGTCTAGTCCAGCAGACGGTACAACATATAATATTACTAATACTCCAATTTCAAATGTAACATTGAGTGCAACAAGTGCTGCCGGTTATAATGTAAGTTATTCAGCGAATGCACTACCTACAGGAATTTCATTAACTGGTAACACTATTTCAGGAACAGCATCAGTAGCAGGTAGTACAACTTCATTACTAACAGCAACGGCAGCAACTACTAGCCGTAGTGCTACTAGAACAATTAATTGGGTAGTAACATTAGGTGATACTTATTGGAAATATGTATCATTATTATTGAATGGTGCAACGCCAACTACTACATTTATCAATGATGCTAGTTTAAATAACAATCAGTTAACTCTTTTTGGTGACACAAAATCAAATAATTTTAGTCCCTATGACAGTGGATATTATAGTGCATTATTTGATGGTGACGGAGACTATTTAACAGTTCCGAATAATACTGCACTTCAAATGGGTTCAGGTGATTTCACTATTGAGTTTTGGATCTATTACAATTCGATTGCAAGTTACCAATCACCGATCACTAAGGGTTATACAGCCGCAGGTGATATATTATTTCAAACAGGGCTAGGTGATGGTGTTATGAAAATTTGGCTTAGTGGGTCAAATGTAATCACTGAAGCAACTGCGGCAGTCACCAATCAGTGGTATCACTACGCATTAGTCAGAAGCGGAACAACAGTAACATTATATCGTGATGGTGTATCACGAGGAACTACAACAAGTTCAGTTAATTTCAATACAACGGATCAATTAGGTATAGGTGCAACAGGTAAAGCACCCGGTGGCGGTTCGGTCGGTCAATGGGCTGTAAATGGATACATGAGTAATGTTCGAATAGTTAAGGGAACTGCGGTATACACAACTACATTCACACCATCAACAACTCCATTAACAGCAATACCGAATACTGTATTATTAACATGTCAAGATAACAGATTTATTGATGATTCACTTAACAATTTTACTGTTACTAGAAATGGAAACTCTAGTATAAGACCAGCACATCCATTTACTACACCAACCACAGTAGCATACAATTCATTGTATAGTACATCTTTTGATGGTACTGGTGATTACTTATCCTTATCAGGTACGATGAGTGCAATAGGTACTAATGATTTTACAGTAGAGATGTGGATACGAGTAACAATTAGTGGTACATATAATGTACTCGACTTTACTCCATCAGGGCTAAACGGCGCATACTTAAACTTCTACTTGAGTTCTATGACTCCTGCGTTGTATGTAAATAGCGCAAATAGAATTACTGGTGGCGCAGCATTAAACGTAGGTCAATGGTATCATGTAGCAATATCTAGAGTTAGTGGAAATACCAGAATGTTTATTGATGGCACCCAGTCCGGATCAACATGGGCTGACACAACTTCATATCTAAGTCCTGCAAACAGACCAGTAGTGTGTACCTCTGGGAACAATATTGGCGCAAACTATATGCCCGGTCTTGTTTCTAATTTGAGAATCATAAATGGAACTGGATTATACTCAGGTAACTTTACGCCACCTACATCATCATTGACTGCTGTTACAAATACAAGTTTATTAACTTGTCAAAATTCTACACTAATTGATAATTCAACTAACAACTTTACAATCACAAGTTTTGCTGATGCAAGACCAATTGCAGTAAGTCCATTCACGATGACAACTAGTAATTTAACCGTAACTAGTTTAGGTTCAACATATTTTGATGGTACTGGTGATTATATTTCTTGGAATCCAGGTGCAGCCGCGAAATTTGGCACAGGGGACTTTACTGTAGAATTATGGTTTTATCCAACCATAACAATGACTACTCATTATTTGTTAGAAATGCGAGATGCATCAAATCTTACGGGTTGGGTATTAGCATACGGAGTAAACGTTTCAGGATCTATTACTTGGTACAACGGTACAGGAAATTTATTAACAGAAGCATCTCCTTTAACTCGGATAAATCAATGGAACCATGTAGCGTTCTGTAGATCTGGCACATCAAATAGATTGTTTATTAACGGGGTACAAACTAATGTTACCGTTACGGATGCTACTAACTATAATAACAATAACACTACAGCCTACATAGGTTCTAGATTCGACCAAAACACTACAATTACTACTCTGTTCACTGGATATATAGCTGACATTAGAATCGTTAAAGGTACAGCATTATACACATCTAATTTCTTACTGCCACAAGCACCATTAACACCGGTAACAAATACAACTTTACTAACATTACAATATAACGGTGGCGCAAACAATAATAGTTTTGTGGATCAATCTAGCTTTAATAATTTGATTACTAGAGTAGGTAACACAACACAAGGTACTTTTAGTCCATACAGTCAAAACGGTTGGAGTTATTACTATCCAGCGTTAGCGTTTAACACATATGCCGCAAATCCAATCGGGACGTTCGGTACAGGAGCAACATTTACTGTAGAAGGTTGGGTAAATATGGCCGTTTATCCGACAACTAATTACTTTTTAAATTTATTAGCAAGCTGCGACCAAAGTACATTACTATATTGGAGTATTGGCATAGGGTCTACTGGTTTAGCAACGGTTTATTGGTATGACGGTAACCCTAAACAAGCCGCTGGTTCAACTACACTAGCTAGAGGAGTTTGGTATCATGTAGCCGCTGTAGTTACTTCTGGGATAGTTAAGATTTATATTAACGGGACGCAAGAAACATTGACTGGTACTACAACACTAACTAATCCAACAGGTAATTCAAGTTATACTACAGGTACTGATCGTGGTTCTAGCAACGGTGGTTCTGCGGGTTATATATCTAATTTAAGAATGAGTACAACTGCTGTGTACTCGTCATCATTTACACCGAGCACAACTCCGCTATCACCTTTGATTTCTTCAACTGTTAACGCAACATTATTAACAGCGCAAAGTAGTAGTTTTATAGATAACAGCATAACAGCAAGAGCGATAACATTGGGGTCAACATCTCCGACAGTTCAAGCCTACTCACCGTTTGGTGGTGTAACAAGTGTACCAACAAGTTATTCAACATTTTTTGTTCGTAACAATGGTGACTATATAAGTTCTCCGGCATCAAGTGCTTTTGCTTTTGGAACTAGTGCTTACACTATTGAAGGATGGGCGTATTTTAATACAATAGCAACATATCTAACTATTTTTGAAGTTTTTGACGGTACTGTCGGTCCAAAACTAACAACAATGGCTGACGGCGCACTTAGATTATGGAATGGAGAGGGTGCCTATTCTACTACATCAACTGGTGTAGTTACTACAAACCTATGGTATCACTTTGCTTGGGTAAGAGAAAGTACATCATTGTTGAAATTATATATTAATGGCACTAGCGTAATTTCCGTAACAAGTGGAACAGTAGTAACACAAAACCTCACTGGAACACCGACAGTAAAATTAGGAACTTTTACTAATTATACCCATTATATGAATGGTTACATAAGTAATTTTAGAATTACCAAAGGTCAAGCACTTTATACTACAACCTTTACACCAAGCACAAGTCCACTAACAACAACAAGTCAAGGTGCTACTGCATCTAATGTTTCATTGTTAACATGTCAATCTAACACAATGATTGACAATAGTTTAAATTATTTTACTATAACCGCCACAAACACACCTAGACAAACTTCAGTCAACCCATTCGGGTTATCTAATACAACCAATGTATCATATACCCCTAGTGTGAATGGTGGTAGTATGTATTTTGATGGAACGGGAGATAATTTAACAGTACCATCATCACCCAACTGGTCTTTTGGTACTGGTAATTTTACAATTGAATTCTGGATGTACACAACTGATACCTCATGCGGCATACTTGTTCCTTCAGTGTCAGCTAATACAGGATATTGGGCATTACTAATAAACAGTGGTTCTCTAACTTGGCAATCTGCATACTTTGCCACAACTTTAAAAACTGCAAGTTTAACAGGTTATTTAAACAATTCTTGGGTTCATGTTGCTGTTGTTCGTTCATCAGGTTCTTTAAATTTTTATTTTAATGGAGTAGTTCAAGGAACAGCAACATCAGACACAACAAATTATAACGGTGCTGCAAATTCTATGTGGATAGGATATGACGGTGGAGGTACCGGTTATTATACTGGTTATATTTCCGACTTGAGAATAGTAAATGGTGTGGCACTTTATACTTCAGGTTTCGTTCCACCCGTAACACCGTTAACACCGACAACTACTATCGGTACAGCTATTGCATCTTCAGTACTATTGTTAAATGGTACTAGTGGTGGCATCATTGACTATCATAGTTCTAACATTTTAGAAACAGTTGCCAATACACAATTAGCAATTGAAGATCCGTATGCTGGTAGTTATTATAGTTATCGACTAGTAAATGCTGCTGATACTTTCCAAGTGACGGGTGGTAGTACTAATATGCAATTAACCGGTGACTTCACCGTTGAATTTTGGATATTTGCGACGGATAGCACAGCATCTTATATGCAAATGTTGAGTCGAACAGGTGGAAATACAGATACTTTAAAAATGGCATTGTCCGGTAGTGCATGGTACTTTTACTTTTACAACGGATCATCATATGACTATTCCACTAATATAGTTCAAGCTAATAAATGGAATCATATAGTATGGGAGAGATCAGGAACAACATCAAGAATGTATATAAATGGTGTCGGACAAACAGCAGTTACTACAATGACTGCTACTGTTGATTGGTCAACCTTATATGTTGGAGCAAGTAATGCAAGTGAACAATATTTTGGATATTTTTCTAACTTAAGAGTAATCAAAGGAACATGCTTGTATAACATTTCTCAATCTACTTTGACTGTTCCTACTAGTCCTTTAACTGCGGTCGCAAATACACAACTTCTCACAGCACAAGCAAATAAATTTATTGATAATAGTAGTAATAATTTAGCTATAACAAAAACTGGTTCAACTAAAGTCGTGTCACAAAACCCATTCCAACAAAACACTGGAAAGAGTATGTATTTTGATGGTACTGATGACTATGCAGGTATATTAAATAACCCTACTATTAATCTTGCTAGAGGGGACTACACAGCCGAATGTTGGTTCTATACCACAGCTTCAAATCAAATTCAAACTATTCTATGGTTTAATGGTAATACATCAGCTTACTCATCTCTTAGATTAGGTATTACAAATACTAGCATAAATTTCTATGTAGGAGCAGATGGTAGTAGTTGGGGAATTAATTCTGGAAATATAGGTACTTTTATAGTGAATCAATGGAATCATATCGCAGTATCCCGTTCAGGAGCAGATTATAAAGTGTTCTTAAACGGTACACAAATTGGTTCAACATACACAGCGCCTGCAACTATTTATAGCACTGGTACATTGAGTTACATCGGGGCTTTAAATAATGCTAGTGGCGGGACTACTATTTTTAGACTATTTTATGGGTACATAACAAGTGTAAGAATCACTAATGGATATGCCCGATATACCACAACATTTACCCCACCTACAGACGCACTACCTACTAAATAATAAATACATATATGGCACTAACAAAATTACCCGGTTTTACTTTAGATTCTACAAGCAGTTTTACATTTGCTAACGCCAATGTCACGGCTAATTTAAGTGCGGGTAATATCAAAACTGATAATATTCTGTATGCTAACGGTACAGCTTGGTCGTTTGGATCTACCTATTCAAACACTAATGTAGCCGCATATCTACCTACATACACCGGTAATATTACTACGGGTAATTTATTAACTGATAATTTATTATACGCTAACGGAACAGCATGGAGTTTCAGCAACTACTCAAATACCAATGTAGCTGCATATCTACCGACATATACAGGTAATGTTTCTGCTAACTACTTCATTGGTAATGGTTCTACATTAACAAGTATCACAGGCTCTAATGTAACTGGCTATGTCCCATTGGCAAACGCCGCTAATACAGCAACTAGCGCAACGACAGCGGGTACTGTAACTACAGCCGCACAACCAAACATCACATCAGTAGGTACATTAAGTAGTTTATCAGTAACAGCAAATATTACTGCAGGTAATATAAACGGTGGTAATGCTATTGTTGCTAACTATTTTGTAGGTAATGGATCATTATTAACTGGATTACCAGCAAGCTATTCAAACACCAATGTAGCTGCATATCTACCAACTTATACTGGCAACATCAACGCTAATTATCATATTGGTAATGGTTCTACGCTAACAAACTTAACTGGTGCTAATGTAACTGGCTATGTTCCACTAGCAACAGCGGCTAATACAGCTGGAACTGTAACAACGAATGCACAGCCAAACATTACATCAGTTGGTACATTAACTAGCCTAACTGTTTCAGGTAATCTAACTACAGGTAATCTAATCACAAGCGGCACAGGTGGTAACATCAGTGATGCTAACTATGTAATTGCTAACTATTTCAGTGGTAATGGATCATTATTAACAAGTATCACAGGTGCTAATGTCACAGGTTATGTCCCATTAGCAAATACTGCCAATTCAGCAACCACTGCTGGTACAGTAACAACTGCGGCACAGCCAAACATTACTTCAGTAGGTACTTTATCTAGTGTATCTGTTTCAGGTGACGCAACAATCACTGGTAACTTAACAGTATCAGGCACATACACATATGCGAATGTCACTTCTTTCAATGTTAAAGACCCTATCATTGAACAAGGCGGCAATCCTAATGGCACACCTCTATCAAGTAACGATGGTAAGGACAGAGGACAAATCTTACATTACTACTCAAGCGGTGCTATTGATGCATTTATGGGTTGGGATAACTCAAATAGTGAGTTCGGTTTCGGTAGTAATGTATCAGTATCTAGCGAAGTTGTTACTTGGAATAGTTATGGCAATGTCCGTGCGGGTTATTTCATTGGTAATGGTGCAACATTAACAAGTATTACTGGTGCTAATGTCACCGGATATGTAGCAACAGCCTCTGCTGCCAACACAGCCGCAACAGTAACTACAAATGCACAACCAAATATTACAAGTGTTGGTACACTAACTAGTTTGACTTCTGGTTTGATTACTGCCACATCAGGCGGCATCAAAGTTGGAAACTTACAAGACCCAAGTGGTACTAACACAATTCAATTGTTGAATAGTAATGTATCAGTTACCGGAAACATTGTTGCAGGTGCAGGTGGATCGGGTAATGTGACCGCTACATACTTTATTGGTAATGGTAGTCAACTAACAGGATTACCGGCAAGTTACTCTAACACCAATGTAGCCGCATATCTTCCGACTTATACAGGTAATGTAGCTGCCGGCAATGTACTAACTAACAACTTACTCTATGCTAACGGCACAGCATGGACATTCAGTAATTATTCAAACACCAATGTAGCTGCATATCTACCAACATATACTGGTAATGTATCCGCTAATTACTTTATTGGTAATGGATCAACACTAACTAACATCACCGGCGCTAATGTAACTGGTTATGTTCCATTAGCGAATGCAGCCAACACAGCAACTACAGCTACAAGTGCGACTACTGCGGGTACAGTAACAACTAACGCACAACCAAATATTACTTCAGTCGGCACATTAACAAGTTTGACTGTTTCTGGTAACTTAACTACAGGTAATTTGATTACAAGTGGTACAGGTGGTAACATTAGCGATGCTAACTATGTAATTGCTAACTATTTCAGCGGTAATGGATCATTATTAACAAGCATTACGGGAGCAAATGTAACCGGATATGTTCCACTAGCAAATGCGGCTAACACAGCTACAAGTGCAACAACAGCTGGCACCGTAACTACAGCCGCACAACCAAACATCACTTCAGTTGGTACATTAAGTTCATTATCAGTAACTGGTAATGTAACTGCTAACTATTTTATTGGTAATGGTGCAACATTAACAAACTTAACTGGTGCTAATGTAACTGGATATGTACCTCTAGCAAATGCAGCCAATACAGCTACAAGTGCTACTACTGCAGGCACAGTAACTACTGCGGCTCAGCCTAACATTACTAGTGTAGGTACTTTAAGTTCATTGTCAGTAACAGGTAATGTATCTGCTAATTATTTCATTGGTAATGGTGCGACATTAACAAGTATTACTGGTGCAAATGTAACTGGTTATGTACCATTAGCAAATGCAGCCAATACCGCAACATCTGCAACAACCGCAGGTACTGTAACTACAGCCGCACAGCCAAATATTACTAGTGTAGGTACATTAAGTTCACTAAGTGTGACAGCAAATATTACCGCAGGAAATATTAATGGTGGAAATGCAATAGTTGCTAACTATTTTGTAGGTGATGGTTCATTACTAACTGGATTACCAGCAAGTTACTCAAACACCAATGTAGCAGCTTACTTACCAACATATACTGGTAATTTGAGTGCATCTAATTTGTCAGTAACTACAAGTGCTAACTTAGGTGCTGTAGGTAATATTACTATCACCGGCGGGTCAGCTAACTATGTATTAACTACAAACGGTTCAGGTGTACTATCTTGGGCAGCACAGACAGGTGGTGGCGGCAGTTCAACATCGACAACTATCAGTGTAGATAATTTCACTGGTAATGGTGTAGCAGATACTTTCACTTTAAGTGTAACACCAACAAGTGTTAATAGTGTATTTGTTAACTATAATGGTGCATTCGTTGGTCGTGGTAGTTATTCACTAAGCGGAGCAAATCTTACATTTGGTAGTATTCCTGCAAATGGTTCAAGTATTGAAGTCACTACTATTGAAGGTTTGACAATTGGTTCTGGTGCATTTACTACTAGAACTGCAACTGGTGATAACACTACAGTTAACTATACTGTAACTTCTGGTGCTACAGTAAGTAGTGTATTAGTAACATTAGACGGTGTTTTACAGACACCAACATCTGATTATACGATTAGTGGATCAACATTAACATTTACAACTGCACCAGCTAGTGGGGTAGCAATACAGATTAGAGAATTATCTGTTGCTAGTGCATCAAGTAGCGGCGGTGGTTCAGCTTTATTAATACAGGAAGAAGGTAGTAATTTAACAGCTACCGCAAACACAATCAATTTTGTTGGTTCAGGAGTAACAGCAACTAATGTCGGAAATGTAGTAACCGTCACAGTTTCTGGAGCAAGCAACACATCAATTAGAGCCCAAGCGATGACTATGGGTATTATATTCGGAGGATAAAATGGCAGCACCAAATTTATTAGGTACTACAACAGTAACAGGAAAAACAGCATTAGCAACATTAAGTACAGTTACAAGTAATGTTATTACAAATGCTTCAAGTAGTAGTACAGTTGACAAATTAAATTCAATTGTATTAACAAATTATAGTAACGCAAATGTTACTTGTAATGTAATGATTAATCGAAGTTCAACTGCTTACTTTGTGGGTGGTAATATAAGTGTTCCTGTATATTCTACCCTTGTTTTGTTAGGAAAAGACACTGCACTATATTTAGAAGAAGGTGATGTTCTGCAAGCGAATGTATCCGCTAATAGTAGTGTAAGCATAAGTGCTAGTTATGAATTAATGAGTTAAAAATGAGATTAAGGTCAAATTACGGGGTAACCGGACAACTTATTTCAACAATATCTGTTCCTAGTGGAGTTTATTCTTCAGGTGATGCTGTTATATTGTCTAAATCTGGTGTTTGGCCAGGAAGTACTTTGCCTATTACTACTACTGTTGATTATCTAGTTGTTGCCGGCGGCGGCGGCGGAGGATTATCTAGCTCTGCTGGAGGCGGCGGTGGCGGAGGCGTAAGATCGGCTACAGGATTCGCAGTAGTCTCAGGAGTGGCATTAACTGTTACCGTTGGTGCAGGTGGAACCGCAGGTTCGGTCAACAACGGAGGAAAAGGAGTCGACTCAGTATTTTCATCTATAACAGCAACAGGTGGTGGAGCCGGTGGATACAATGGTAGTGCAGGAGGTAATGGTGGTTCTGGTGGTGGAGGAGGTACATCAACCTTTAGCGGCGGCGGGGTAGGTGGTACAGGTAACAACCCAACAACTACACCAAGCCAAGGTAATAACGGCGGTGCCGCTGCAGGAAACGGCGGTAGCAGATTTAGTGGTGGCGGCGGTGGCGGCGCCGGTGCAGTAGGTGAAACTATTAACACTTCTACTGCAACAAGAGCAGCCAGCGGGGGTGACGGTGTACTTAATGCTTACTCGGGTACAAATACATACTACGG
>JACCDM010172168.1_pt1 | contig 18382 bp, 21 predicted proteins | sample 7445851 | NCBI WGS metagenome assembly JACCDM01 (sample SAMN15323438, study PRJNA562643) | freshwater metagenome | isolation source: river surface water | place: USA:Blue River Watershed | collected 2017-08-16
GCGCTTTGATTGTTGAGGGAACTGGGCCATAACCCATGACTTCAGGTTCTACGCCAGCAAAGGCAAATGTGACCATACGAGCTTTGATAGTCAGGCCAAGTTCTTTCGCCTTATCTTCACTTGCAAGAAGTGCTGCAGTAGCACCGTCATTAAGCCCGGAAGAATTTCCTGCAGTGACGCGACCTGCTGGACGAAACGGAGTCTTCAATCCTGCAAGCCCTTCCATTGTCGTTGTTGGGCGGGGCGCTTCATCGACAGTTGCAATACCCCAACCAAGTTCAGGGTTGCGAGCAGCGGTTGGAATGAGATCGCGCTGAATCTTTCCTTCTGCATATGCCTTGGCAGTTTTCATTTGAGAATTGAGCGCATAAGCATCTGCGCGCTCTTTTGTTAATTGTGGAAAGCGATCGTGTAAACGTTCTGCAGTTGCACCCATAGCGAGCGCATCTTGTTCAACCAACTTCTCAGCTAAGTAGCGAGGATTGGGATCCATGAGTTCGCCCATTGGGTGATTGCCCATATGTTCAACGCCACCAGCGATAGCAATATCAATTGCACCCATGGCGATTGCACCGGCAACAGTTGTCGTCGCAGTAAGAGCGCCTGCACACCAACGATCGATGGAGTAGCCCGGTACTGTTTTAGGAAGGCCAGCAAGAAGAGTTGCACTGCGACCAATATTCATTCCTTGATCGCCAGTTTGAGTTGCAGCAGCAATGGCGACATCATCGATAGCTGCAGGATCTACCTTTGGATTGCGTTCTAAGAGGCCACGCATCGCGCGAACCATCAAATCATCGGCGCGAGTGCCTGCATACATGCTGCCGGCCTTACCGAATGGGGTGCGGACGGCATCGACGAGAACGACTGAACGGACTGAAGACATAGAACTTCCTTCGCTGGTGAGTATCTTTGGATAGGTTACTCGCCAGTAGGAGAATTGGCTATGCGTTGAGAGGTGTTTTTGCCTTCGCTGGCTTTGAGAGGTAGGCAGCGATAGTTAGACCAAGGTAGGCAGCCCATGCAAAGAGCTGTAGCCATGAAGTCGTTGTATCGAAGCCGATCGTTCCACCTAGCAAGGATGCAACAAATGACTCCTTCGGCATCCATGAAGTGATATCCCATGCAAAGGCATCAGGGCCAGGAAGGATTCCAAACTCCTGGAATTCATGGATTCCATAAGAGAGAACTCCACCTGCAACAACAATGAGCGCTACACCTGAATAGGTGAAGAATTTGCTGAGGTTGAGTTTGACGGAGCGGTTATAGATTCCATAACCAAGTCCTACTGAAAGGGCCAGACCTAAAACGAGTCCAAGAGTGGCTGTAGAGAATGCTCCGACAGTCTTGAAGTTGGTATAGAGAAAGAGTGATGTTTCAAGGCCTTCACGGGCTACTGCAAAGAAAGCCAGCGTTCCCATCGCAACCGCACCGGATGCAACAGCGACCTCCGCCTTGCCATGGAGTTCATCGCGTAATCCACGAGCTGTGCGCTTCATCCAGAAGACCATCCATGTCACCATTCCAACGGCTACGAAGGAGGTAGTTCCAGCAAAGAGTTCCTCACCCTTTTCAGAGAGTTCTGCTGAGGTGTAGGACAGGAATGCCCCAAGGGCCAAGCTAGCGGTGATAGCTAGGGCCACACCGGTCCAGAGAGCGCGCAGGTGGTGCGTGCGCTCGCTCTTCACGAGGTAGGCAACGAGAATTCCAACGATCAGAGCGGCCTCAAGGCCTTCGCGTAGGGCGATGATGAAGGTACTTAGCATGGTGAGAGCGTAATTGAGCCGCCCTATTTACGCAACTCTTTTGTTGCGTAATTCATCACACCTCAGGCGCGACCTCGGCCTCAGCCGGTGGCTCGGCAACTTCAAGGGGTTCACGCTCAGTCAGCGCCTGCTCGAGGATGGGAGCTGCAATCTCGGCCTGCCAGCGACGCGCTCCCAATGAGATGAGAGCTTCCTGCACAGAAGTTTCAGGGGGCTGCCAGCAGATACGCCGGACAAGTTCGGGGCTGATCATATTTTCTAGCGGAATCGAAAGTTCTTCTGCGCGCACCTGAAGATTAAATCGCGCATGAGTAAGAGGCGCATATTTTTCGGGGAAGCGCTCGCGCCAAATTTTAATTGGTGGAAGAACATCACTCTTAGAACGCGTCTCGGGCCATTGATCCTCAGGCATTGCAATGGCATCGGTAATACAACTAATCCAGGTTGCAGCATTTTCTAACCAACGCGCTCGCAAGCCGAGCGGACGGAGAATCTTCTCTAAATGTTTGCGATTTGTAATGGGCCCCTTATCTGAAGCAAGTGCAATCTCTGTAATTGCTGCATCAGAAAGAAGTCGACTCGGTGAGATATCGAGTTCTTGTGCCAATTCATTTCGCGCTTGCCAAATTTCACGAATCACTGCCATGTGATTGCGCTTCTTTACCTTGTGCATCCGTGAAGTTCGTCGCCATGGATCGATACGAGGAGTAGCCGGAGGGGCCGCAATAATGGATGCAAAGTCTTCTTCAGCCCATTTCAATTTCTTTGCATCAAGTAGGAGCTGGTGCACTTTGTCGCGCAGTTCGACTAAGAGTTCAACATCGAGAGCAGCGTAGTTGAGCCAGTCATGGGGTAGAGGGCGTTGCGACCAATCGACTGCAGAATGTTCCTTTGCAAGCGAGACTCCCATAAGGGTTTCAAGCAGAGGTCCAAGTCCAACGCGAGGCAGACCTGCAATACGGCCACCGAGTTCGGTATCAAAGAGAATATTTGGGTTGATGCCAACTTCGCGCAGACATGGCAGATCTTGAGTACTCGCATGCAGAATAACTTCAACATCTTGAATCATTTTATTCAGTGCAACAAAGCAGCGGTGGCCAGGGCCAAATGGAATCGGGTCAATCAGATGCAGTCCACCACCCGTGCGCTTTATTTGAATGAGATAGGCACGTGCGCTGTATTTATATCCGGATGCACGTTCTGCATCGAAGGCAAAGGGACCTGTTCCTTGTGCAAGAAATGCGAGAGCTTCATCGAATGCAGCTTCGGTATCGATGATGGGTGGAACGCCTGCAGCAGGATGCAAAAGAGGTGTGGGCGCCGGAACTTCAGGCAGTACTTCTTCTTCAGCCACGGCGACGTGCTGAACCGATGGATGCAACTCCATCAGGAATAGGTGGCAAGCCTGCAACTTCAGTCATGAGATTGCACCACGCTTGCACATGAGCAAATATATCTTCAGGAGAGTTAATCACTGGAGACCATGAAGCACGGATCTCTATCTCAGAATCATCGTTGCGAGGAGATAACTTTCCAAAAGATGCACTGGAGACGCGAGTGACCGTGCCACTGGGAGCGTTGTATTGCGCTCCTGTTGACGTTAAAGAATCTAGCAACCAATTCCAACCAACTTCTGGAAGAAGTGGATCTTCCTGCATCTCACTTTCAACATCGGCGCGCATAAAGCTGACGCAACGGAAGTCACCTTCCCACGTGTCTTGCCCACCAGGTTCGTGCAATATGACGAAGCGACCAGAAGCAACTTCATCTTCAGCTTCGCCAACTTGACCGTTCGAAATATCGGCAGTGAAGGCAAATGAATATGCCGCAAGTTTTTGGGGCGCAGGTACTTCCTCCAGAATAATTTCAGCGCGTGGAGTGAAAGTACGAAGAAGTTCGATCATCTCTTCAAAAGTAAATGTCGATTTCACTGGTTAATTCTAAAGTTCGAAGACCCCTTTAGATGGGAGGCTGAGGGGGTAGCGCTGTAGAGTCCTCGCCATGGCCAGCCTCCTTGCACTTTTATCCAGTGGACTCTGGGGAAGCGCCGACTACCACGCAGGAAAATTGAGTAAGCGATTTCCTGCCATCGCAGTTTTGGGAACAAGCCAGGCAATTGGTTTTGTCACTGGAGTGATCCTGGTTCTTCTCACTGGCGCTTGGACAGCGGATGCATTTGGCTCAAGCGGATATCTCGTTGCAGGAGCATGTGCTGGAATTTCAGGATATTTAGGGTTGATTAGCTTGTATGCAGGACTATCTACGGGCCGAATGGGCGTTGTATCGCCCATAAGTTCTTTAGGTGCACTCATTCCACTGGCTTATGCAATTGTTATTAAAGGCGATCAACTTTCAACTGTCTTGAGCATCGGTGTCGCAGCAGCGCTCATCGGTGGATTTCTTGCAAGTGGTCCTGAAGTTTCACAAGGCTTACCACTCAAGCCGGTTCTCCTGGCCTTATCCGCGGCGCTCTTCTTCGGCCTCGCACTCGTATTTATGGCAATCGGTTCGCAGAGCAGCGCGCTGATGACTATGACGACAATGCGTACGACGACACTCATAATCGGCATCGGAATATTTATTCGCTATCGAAATATTGGCGGACTTGGAAAGCCAGAATTACCAATCCTGATCTTTATCGGTGTTGCAGATTTCGCTGCCAATCTTCTTCTGGGGGTTGCCACGACTAAAGGTTTAGTCTCCCTTGCCATGGTGCTTGGATCGCTCTATCCGATTGCTACAGCTTTGCTCGCCTACAAATTTCTCCACGAAAGATTGCACAAAGTGCAATATGTGGGAATCGTCCTCGCAGTAATTGGCGTGGCTCTCATTTCAGCTTTTTAACTACCTACGAGCAGAGATAAAGCGAGTTCCCGATTCACTCTTTTCTTCACTTATTGAGAAGTGAGAAAGCAATTGCGCAATATCAACTAAATCTTCACCGCCCGTTACATCGGTGACGCTCAGTTCCAGCGCATCAACCATGTCGGCATCGATAAGTTCTTGAATTATCGCGACGCCTGCTTCGACATGAATATTTGGCCCAAATGTTTTCTCTGCACGTTCTATTGCCTTTACTGGCGAAAGGTTCCAGCAATGTGCCAAACGGTTATCGGCAAGTGGATTTATTAAGCTTTTCGAGAGAACAACTACAGGAACTGGTGTGCGGTGGTATGGCTCATTGCGTGCAGTATTTCCACCAATCAAAATGCAATCGGCACGTCTGCGGCGTGCAAGAAACGCTGATCGGTCAGCTGCACTTGAAACTCCTGATGAATTTCCATTCTTTGACGTCGATCCGTCAGCCCCGACTACGAGTGTGACTGTGACTGCCATGTAGGTAAGAATATTGAATTTCTCACCCTTTTATCAGGCAAATCCCTCGTTCAAAATTGAAAATGCATGTGGTTGCGCGTTAGCCTTAAAACATGAGAAAGAGATTGAGTGCTGCCGCTTTCGCATCGAGCGCGGTATTTCTTATATCCCTCTTATCTCCGGCCCCCTCGAACGCTGCGCAAACTCTTGCGCAAGTTCAAGCACAGGTAAATCGTCTTGAAGAAGAGGCAACTACCGCGGCCGAAGGTGCACAAGAAGCGAAGGTAAAGCTCGCATCCCTGACTCGAAGCCTGGCGGGAATTCAAGCGCAGGCGGCGGTACAAGGAAAGACTGTCGATGCAATTTCAAAGACACTGGGTGCAATAGCTGTCAATCAATATAAATCCGGCACGCTGAGCCAAAGCCTTGAACTTCTCTTCTCAACAGATCCTGCCCTCTATCTCTCTTCTGCTGGTTCTCTCGAAGCTATTACTCGACGTAAATCAACGCAGCTCAGAAAGTTTCAATCTGCAGAGCAAGCGCTCAATGCGACCTCTCTCACAGTGAGCGACAGACTTGCTCAAGTGAAGGTATTGCAGAAGAAGTTAGCGGAGCGAAGTGCACTTGCGACGGCAAAGTTGGCGCAAGCCGAACAGTTACTGTCGAAATTAAAAAAGGAAGACCGCGAACGTTTAGCCAAGCTAGCTGAAGATCAAGAGAATGCAGACCAGGCCTCATCACTAGCTGCTGCAAAATCTGCGGCTGGAGTTTCAGGTCGCAGCGGTATCGCCCTTAAATATGCGCTCCAACAAATTGGCGATAGATATGTTTTTGGTGCTGCCGGGCTGACGACGTGGGATTGTTCAGGTCTGACAATGCGCGCCTTCCAAAGTGCTGGCGTATCACTTCCTCATTCATCTGCAGCCCAATCACGTATGGGCAAATCAATTCCTTTCGGTCAGAAGAAGCCAGGGGATCTACTCTTCTTCGGTCGTCCAGTTTCACACGTGGGTATTTATCTCGGTGGAGGTCGAATGGTCCATGCGCCACGATCTGGTTCGCGCGTGAAAGTTGCCGATGCTTCACTCGGACGTAAACCTTTGGTTGCTGTTCGCCGGTTCTAATGAGCACAACTCAGATACTCTGCATAACAAATGATTTCGGGCCACGAGCCGGAGGCATTGAGACCTTTGTAATAGGTCTTATCGAGCGTCTTCCCAAGAATTCGGTCATCGTCTACACATCATCGCAAGAGGGCTCTGACACCTTCGATAAGGCGTGGCTTGATAACTATGGCGTCGAAGTCATTCGTGATAAATCAAAGGTCTTACTTCCTTCATTACGAGTTGGCAGAGCAGTGCGCAAGATTGCTAGAGAGAGATCTATTGCAACAGTGTTCTTCGGTGCAGCCGCCCCTCTTGGACTTTTAGCCCAGGGACTTCGCCGCGCAGGTGTAATGCGCATAGTTGCTCTCACTCATGGCCACGAAGTCTGGTGGGCAAAGGTGTGGCCCTTCTCCTGGGCAATCCGCCGCATTGGTTCAGGAGTAGATCACCTGACCTACCTCGGTAGCTATACACAATCTCAGATTTCTCAATCACTTTCTAAGCGCGCACAGAACGCTATGGTCAAGATCGCTCCTGGAATAGATACTGAACATTTTGCTCCGCAAGAGAGCGCATCACAATTGCGCGCAGAATTAGGGCTCACCGATAAGAAAGTAATTGTTTCAGTTGGACGATTGGTGCATCGCAAAGGTCAAGACACTTTGGTCGAGGCACTTCCTGCCATTCTCTCTTCGGTTCCAGATGCTCATCTCATCTTTGTCGGTGAAGGCCCTTACAAGGATTATTTGGTGAAGAGGGCATCTGAACTCAAAGTAACGCAAGCAATTACCTTCATTGGACGAATCCAGTATGCGCAACTGCCGCGCTACATATGTGTCGGAGATATCTTTGCCATGCCTTCGCGCTCACGTCTGGCAGGACTTGAAGTAGAAGGACTTGGAATCGTTTATCTCGAAGCTAGTGCATGTGGCCTAGCTGTTATTGGTGGTAAATCTGGGGGAGCACCGGATGCAGTGCTTGAAGGCGAGACTGGATTTGCCGTAGATGGAACATCTCCACAAGAAGTAGCTAGTGCTGCAATCAAGCTCCTTAACGATCCAGCACTTGCACAGCAGATGGGTGCTCGCGGAAGAAAATGGATTATCGAGGAGTGGCGCTGGGAAATCTGGTCACAACGCTTTGCAGCGCTGCTTAACTAAGTCCAGATAACTTCGCTTTCTCAATAGCTTGCACGCGGTTCTTCACATCCATCTTTCGATAGATAGAACTCAAATGTGTCTTGAGCGTCGATTCTGAAATAAAGAGTGACTCGGCGAACACTTTAAGAGGAGCTCCCTTGTGCAGCTGAGTAAGAATCTGTAATTCCCGTTGCGAAAGTCCAAATGAATTTCGGGTTCGCTTCATCGCACCCGCAATATCCCTTGCTGAGAATGTTTCTGGTGAGGAGAGGGCATGCTCAACGCTTGCAATCAATTCACTCAGTGGCGCAGCTTTCTGCACAAATGCACTTGCGCCAGCATTCATGGCCGCCAATACAAACTCGTCACCCTCGCTAAAACTTAAGACAACAAGAGCAGTGTGAGATGAAATCGAACGAACCCACTGAACAATTTCAAGTCCATTGCCATCGGGAAGATTGAGATCAACAATGATGAGAGATGGGTTTGTCTTGGCAATCTGTGCGAGGGCTTCTGCGCGCGAGGCAGCCTCGAATATATGAAAACCACCGCGTTGCTCGAGCGCTTTGCGGACACCATTGCGCACTACAGCATGATCATCAATGATCACGGTGACAATTAACTCAGTCAGATGAGAATTGCGATTCGTGTTCCGTCGATACTTTCGATAGTGATACTTCCGCCAAGATTATGAACTCGTTCAATAAGTCCGGGGACTCCGTAGTGGCCATCTTTCACGCCCGCGCCTCCAATCCCATTATCAATCACCTCAAGACAAGTGCGATTGTTGACGGGATAGAGGTTGATTCCAATGTGGGTAGCCCTAGAGTGCGCCACACAGTTACGTAGGATTTCCGTAGCGATTGCAAGCAATTCAAACTCTTGATGCTCGGGGAGTGAAACGACTTCCACATTAAAGGCGGTATCAAAGCCAGCACAGAGCTGCGCTGCAATTCGCTGGAGCCGGAGGTGAAATAGTTCATTGTCGCTCTTTCGAAGGTCGAGAATTTCCGACCTTACCTTTGTGATGAGTTCATCAACTGCGAATCGCGTTGTCCGAATATCAGTGCGGGTAGAAGGCGGAAGTGATTCCTCAGAGAGGAGTAGATCGAGTGAGTAGCCGATAGCTACAAGGTCTTGCGCAATCCCATCGTGAAGCTCCTGAGCAATTCGAATTCGCTCAGGAGATGGCATCTGCATCACAACTACTTGGTAAAGAGAGCTGTAATCTCGGAAGCGTATTTTTCAGCAATGACGTGACGCTTCAAAGAAAGCTTGGCAGTGAGTTCACCGCCTGCAATAGTGAAATCTTTCTCAAGAATCACAAATTTACGAATCGATTCAGCTTTGGAGACAGCTTTATTCGCTTCATCCACCGCAGTCTGTATCACGGCAATCAAATCTGGATCATTAACCAAAGTATCGATTGTTGCTCCAGATTTATTATTTGCCGCAATCCAGCCCTTGAGCATGTCTTGATCAATGGTTATAAGAGATGCGATAAATGGTTGGTTATCTCCAACGACCATACATTGGCTCACAAGCGGATGTGCGCGAAGTCGATCTTCGAGAACAGCTGGAGCAACATTCTTTCCTCCGGCTGTGACAATGAGCTCCTTCTTACGTCCTGTGATGTAGAGATATCCCTCATCATCTAATCGACCTAGATCGCCAGACTTGAACCATTCACCTTCAAATACTTCTTGGTTCGCAGCATCGTTCTGCCAATATCCGCGCATAACGATTGGTCCCTTAATAAGAACTTCACCATCATCTGCAATCTTGATCGATGTGCCTGGAATAGGGCGACCTACAGAACCAACGCGCAACTTCTTTGTGAGGTTAAGAGTTGCACCAGCAGTTGTCTCAGTAAGTCCGTAACCTTCTAGAATTGTAATTCCAGCTCCACGGTAGAAGTGGCCTAGGCGTGTTCCAAGCGGCGCACCACCTGAAATGGCAGCCTCAACAGATCCGCCCATCGCTGCGCGAATCTTGGAATATACAAGCTTGTCAAAGAGTGCGTGCTTAAGTGTGAGCAGTGGATTAAATCCGCGCTTATCTTTTGATTCGCTATATGCAATGGCAACTTCAGCTGCTTTACGGAAAATCTTTCCCTTACCTGCGGCATCAGCTTTTGCCTCTGCGCCGTTATAAATTTTTTCAAAGATGCGAGGCACAGCGAGAACGAATGAAGGCTTAAATGAAGCTAGATCTGGTTGCAGACGACCCACTGGATCACTGCAGTGAGCAAGGTGCAAACCGGCGTGGATTGCACCGATTTCAACCATGCGACCAAAGACGTGAGCAACTGGCAAGAAGAGCAGAGTGGATCCACCAGGCTTTAAGAAGAGATCACTCGCTCCTTCAACAACATTTCCGCACTCTGAGAGGAAGTTGGCATGAGTGAGTTGCACGCCCTTAGGACGGCCTGTTGTACCTGATGTGTAAATAAGTGTTGCAAGGCTTGCTGGTACTAGCGCATTGCGACGTCTTTCAATTTCATCATCTGACACATGTTGGCCAGCGTTACGAAGAGTAGAAAGTACATCCTCGGTCATAACCCAGACATGCTTTGTATGAGATGGCAGAACTGAGGTGACGAGTTCGCGATGTGTTGGTGTTTCAACGATTAGACCAACCGAACCAGAATCGTTGAGAATCCAATCAACTTGTTCTGCAGAAGATGTTTCGTAAATTGGAACAACGCATCCACCTGCATACCAAATTGCAAAATCTAGAATCGTCCATTCGTAGCGAGTACGAGCCATGATTGCCACGCGATCACCGATATTGATTCCTGCAGCAATCAGACCCTTTGCAGTTGCACGGATCTCCTCTTCAACCTGTCGTGCAGTAAGCGGCTGCCACCCATCTCCGAGAGGACGTGACATCGTGATGCGATCTGGTTCAAACCAGGCACGTTCTGCAATCAGATTGGTGAGGTTTCCAGCTGTGGCAGCCGGAATGATGGCCGGGTTGGTGACTTCGTTCATGACGCTAACGCTAGCGGTGGGAGCGGGCAAAAGGGAAGATTGGTAGCCTTGCGACCATGTCAGAGAAAAGCGTTTCCACGGTCATTATTGATGCACCTCTTGCCGATGTGCAGGCAGCCCTATTTGAGATTGGCGCCTATCCCGAATGGCTCTCATCTATCAAGAAGGCTGATGTCATAGAACGCGATGACGAGAACCGGGTCCTCAAGGCGAAGCTGGCGATCGACGCAGGCATGATGAAAGATCGCGTCACCTTGGATTACGACTGGAGCGCAGCTCCTGCTTCGCTCTCATTTTCTATGGACGAAGCTGACCTACTGACTCAGATGGATGGTACCTACTCTCTTAAAGCTATTGATGCGGATTCAACCGAGGTGACCTACGAACTCACTGTAGCTGTGGGAATGCCGGTACCCGCAATGATGATTACCAAAGCCCAGAAGCAGACAATTGATGCAGCGCTCAAGGAATTGGCTGAGCGAGTCGCATAAATGAGTTACACGATTGGCGTTGACGTTGGCGGAACAAAAGTTCTTGGCGGCGTCGTTGATGAATTTGGAGCAGTTGTAAAGACTGCGCGTCGCGATACACCGCGCGAAGGCGGGGCAGCACTAACTCAAGCAATCGCCGATGTTGCTAAAGAGTTGATGGCTGAATTTAGCGTTGATTCAGTGGGAGTTTCAGCAGCAGGATTTGTTTCATCAGATCGCAAGACAATGCTAGCTACACCGAATATTGCAGGATGGAATGGCGTAGATCTCGATTACGAACTCACTTCGTTGATTGGTCTTCCGGTCGTTATTGAAAACGATGCAAATGCAGCAGCATGGGGAGAAGCTCGATTCGGTGCTGGTCGCGGAAAACGTCATATGTTGATGTTGACTGTCGGAACAGGAATCGGCGGCGGAATTGTTGTGAACGGCGATCTCTATCGCGGCGCATTCGGAATTGCTGCAGAGATTGGGCATATTCGCGTAGTTCCTGAAGGGCATCTATGTGGTTGTGGTGCACGTGGGTGCTTTGAACAATATGGATCTGGAAATGCACTGATGCGCCATGCGCGCGAAGCGATTGCAGCAAGCCCAGATATCGCACGCAATCTTCTCTCTCGCGGCGATGGAACAATTGAAGGCCTGACTGGAAAAGCGATTACAGATGCAGCGCGCGAAGGTGATGCAGTAGCTCTTGCCGCCTTCAATACAACTGCTCAATGGTTAGGTGCCGGAATCGCATCCTTATCTGTAGTTCTTGACCCCGAATGCGTCGTTATTGGTGGGGGAGTAATTGATGCCGGCGAGATTCTGCTCAAACCTACTCGAGAAGCGCTCGAACGTTCTATGCCATTTGCAGGAAAACACCCGTACCCAGAAATCATTGCAGCGCAGTTGGGCAATGAAGCAGGACTCGTAGGTGTTGCTGATTTAGCACGCTTGTAATTTAGAGCGCAGCGCCATCTTCAGGATGGTCATTGCGAGGATTGTTCTTCCATCGCGTGATTGCACGAAAGGCATCTCGAATCTCATCTTTCAGATTCTTCTTTGGAATTGCAGGAGGAGTAAATCGATTCTGATCTTCAAATGAATCTAACTCATCGAGATAAGTTGTTGGAGCTGATTCATCGAGTGACAGACCTTCAACCATCGATTCAAATTCAGCATTGATAAGGTCGTCATCGTCGAAGTCATCGCTACCGCCGAGATTGCTTGAATCACGCCTGTTCATGGTTTATGTTCGCACAAAATGGGGTAATCAGGCTAAATTAGCGCCTATGAACAATCTGCCCTACGGCACCCTCCGGGCATTTCTTACCCCGTTCTTAATGCTGCTCTTTCGCCCCAAGGTAAAAGGTCTGCGCAACGTACCTGCATCGGGTCCGCTCATCCTCGCCTCTAATCACCTTTCATTTAGCGATTCCATCTTCATGCCGCTTGTAGTTCCTCGCAAAGTTACCTTCTTAGCGAAGAGTGAGTACTTCACTTCACCCGGACCAAAGGGTTTGATCAAGAAGTTAACTTTTATTGCACTTGGCCAAGTTCCTGTTGATCGTTCAGGCGGGCGTCGCAGTGAAGCTGCTCTTATTACAGGGCTAGAAGTTCTTGCTGGCGGAAATTCGCTGGGAATTTATCCTGAAGGAACTCGTTCACCTGACGGTCGCCTCTACAAAGGACGCACCGGAATTGCACGCCTTGCCATTGAATCTGGCGCGCCAGTAATTCCTATCGCCATGTTTAATACCGACAAGATTCAGCCAACTGGAACTGTTATTCCAAAGATCATGCGAGTTGGTATTACTTTCGGCGAACCTATGTACTTCGAAGGAGACTCAACAAATCTGCTCTACTTGCGTGAAGTGACAGACCAGATTATGAAGCGTATTCAGCAACTTTCAGGTCAAGAGTATGTCGATACCTATGCAGTCAAAGCTAAGAAATCTGGTATCAACGTAGAAAATAACGAAGAGACAGATTAATCAATCTGTAGTTCGGCGCGCTTAATCAAGTAATTGCAGACGCTACATTCGGGTCCAGAATCTGGCATGCCACCTTCGATGGTGGTTATCAGCTCTTCGAGAATTGATTGAAAGCGTGCAGCATCTCGTTCTACAGGCACGTATACCTGGTTCACGCCAAAGCCATGAGAGTTCGATGCTAATTCGCTCTGCGATGTTTCGGTTACTCCTGCGAGTTTCCAAATAAGTAGCCCCATACTTGCAACTGGAAAAGGTTTTCCTCGATCTGGGTTTTCAAGCGCATGTGCATACGCTTCGAGCTGCGGGGCATAGAACGGGCCATTGTCGCGGTCGGAGTCGGAAACTTTGCAATCAATAATGCCTACAGTGCCATCTGTGTAATGACCTAAGAGGTCATAGATTCCCAGAATCTTCCAGCGAGTTTCAAATCCATTGATAGTGATGGGCGCACTCTTGACCCATTGACCCCATTGCTTCACAACACCTGGTTTAAGAGAAGGATCGATATCTTGCATAGAAGCACGGCGAAAATGTTCTTCTTGCGAATCAGCGAGAGGTTTTACAAGCGGGAACTCTTTCTTGAGATCAAACTTAAACCAATACTTAAGCCAGAGGCAGCGCTTACATGTGGAGAGTCCGAAGGTAAGGTCTGATGGAGCAATGGTGTCGCGTGCTGGTACATCTGGTTTCTGCATAGCTAATCTTCTCGCTAACCGGTGACAACTGCTGAGAATAAGACTGCGACACCAAGAAGAATCATGATGGTTCCGCCGGTGCCACGAAGACGTTCGAGACGCCGGTTATCTGTTGCCAGCCATGCACGCGCAGTTCCGGCCAGCAGCCCCCATGAACCATCGGAAATAAATGCAAGAACGCAGAAAACTAATCCGAGAAATATCAATTGCATCGTCACATGCCCACCATCGATATCAACAAATTGTGGAAGCACAGCGGCAAAGAAGACGATCGCCTTAGGGTTTAGAACACCAACCCAGAATCCATCACGAATCGATTGGCGCGCAGTTGGAGCAATCGGACCTTGGTTAGTCATATCTGCTGCATGCACTGCACGTTTGCGAATTGCATCAACACCGAGATACATCAGATAGAGACCACCTGCCCACTGCACGGCGATATAGGTGATGTGCCACTTCTGAAGAATGGGGCCGACGCCCAGCGCGACAAGAGTGGAGAGAACAAATGAACCGGTGACATTTCCTGCCACGGTGAGGACTGAAATTTTGCGACCCCAGGCAACTGCTCGTGCAATCACGAAGAGAACGCTGGGACCCGGAGCGATGATGATGATCATGGCTGCCACAAGGTATTCAGGTAGGCGCGTAGGGATAACTCCGGAGAACATGGGGCAAAGGTAGCCAATCTGTGCGAGTCGATTTGCGATAGCCCTAGATATGGGCTTGAATGTGCACTCGATATATCGAATCGATATATCCGTCAGCTATAGCCATAGGGGAGGACCAGATGCGATCACGCTCAGATTCCTTGGAATTCGCCCTTTTGGGGCTTCTCTCGCAAGGGCCGCTCCATGGCTACGAACTACGTAAGCGCTTGATGGCGATCTTCGGCCCATTCCGTGCCCTCTCATTTTCGGTTCTCTATCCGCAACTGAAGCGGATGGTGATTTCTGAGGTCATCGAGGCAAAAGAGATTGGCGTGACATCACGTCGCACTCGCATTGTTTACACAATTACCAAGAAGGGCTCAAAGCGCTTCGAAGAACTGAATGGCGCAGTAACAGCTGAAGCTTGGGAAGATGAAGGTTTTGGAGTGCGCTTTGCATTCTTTAGTCCAACAACAACTCCAAACCGAGTACGAATTTTGGAAGGACGCCTACTTCGCTTAGAAGAGAAGGCAGCGGTTCTCCGCAATGAACTTGATAGCGCACCAGCTGCGATTGATAGATACCTCGAAGAGTGGCGCCGCTTCTCTCTCGAATCGCTAGAGCGTGAAATCGCCTGGCTGAAAGACATGATCACCACTGAGGGGAAAAATAAATGAATATCACTACCGGTAAAGGCGACATCCGTGTTGCAATTGTTGGAGTAGGAAACTGCGCCAACTCACTCGTACAAGGTGTCACCTATTACAAAGATGCAGCGCTCGACCAAGAGATCCCAGGTTTGATGCATGCTGTTGTCGGGGGATACCACATCAACAATGTGAAATTCGTTGCTGCATTTGATGTTGATGCCAAAAAAGTTGGTCTAGACCTCTCTGAAGCAATCTGGGCAAGTGAGAACAACACCATCAAATTCTCAGATGTTGCAAAAATAGGAGTTCCTGTACAGCGCGGTGTGACACTCGATGGATTAGGTAAGTATTACAAAGAGACTATCCAAGAGTCACCAGCGGCACCTGTAGACGTTGTTGCAGTTCTCAAAGAGGAACAAGTAGATGTTTTGATTTGCTACCTTCCAGTTGGTTCAGAAGAAGCGGCTAAGTACTACGCACAATGTGCAATTGATGCAGGGTGCGCATTTGTTAACGCGCTACCTGTATTTATCGCTTCTGACCCAGTGTGGGCAAAGAAGTTTGAAGATGCAGGGCTTCCTATCGTGGGAGATGACATTAAGAGCCAGGTGGGAGCAACCATCACCCACCGCATCATGGCTAAGTTATTCCAGGATCGTGGCGTGCATCTTGATCGCACCTACCAGCTCAATGTGGGCGGCAATATGGACTTTAAGAACATGCTCGAACGCGATCGCTTGGAATCCAAGAAGATTTCAAAGACTAACTCTGTGACTTCTCAACTTGACCACGACATGGGAGCGAAGAACGTTCACATCGGACCATCTGATTACATCCCATGGCTCGATGATCGCAAGTGGGCATACGTCCGCCTAGAAGGCAGAGCATTTGGAGATGTTCCCCTGAATCTTGAGTACAAGCTTGAAGTATGGGATTCACCAAACTCAGCTGGCGTCATTATCGATGCTCTTCGCTGCGCAAAGATTGGCCTTGATCGCAAGATTGGGGGAGCGTTGCTCTCACCTTCTTCATACTTTATGAAGACTCCACCTGTTCAGTACACAGATGAACAGGCACATACAAAGGTTGAAGACTTTATCTCTGGAAAGCTTGAGCGTTAAATCCAAAGAGTTAGCATGGAAAAACCCCGGTCCCGATTACTCAGGGCCGGGGCTTTCTATTCCCTCAACCTTCACGGAGAGTTGGAGGGATGAGGGTTATATCGTCGCGCTATCTGGGGTGCGACGAATATGCATTAACCCTGCGATTGAAAGAAGGAGCATCACAATTGCGCCAACGAGCGCTGCGAGTGCCCCATATCCAGCAATCACACCCATAGTTCCGAATGCATAAGCCTCAAGGAGCATGCCACGGAGAGTGTTACCCATAAAGAGTGTCTGTCGCAGATCGCCTAGTTTTGCAATTTGTGCTGTATCAGTGCTTCCGCCCTTAATAAGCCCCATATACATTCCAGAGACTTCAGAATAAGTAGCTGGTTTACCTACTGCGCCGATAGCTGCACCCTTCATGTGTTCCCAGATGTATAGATCGGCGTAATCCTTAGCCATTTCGCCAGTTGTTACCTTCTTCTCAGCCCACTTAGTAAGTTGAGCTCTCGTTGCATCTGGCATTCCTTCTGCTGCTGGAAATGAGATGTTCTGATTCTCAAGCTGACTCTTCACTGAGTCTGAAGCAAAAGAAGCGCCCCAGTTGAGAAGTCCTGCTGCAACAAAAAGGAAGACGGTAAGTCCGAAACCGACTGCGGTGACAATCTTGTCAAAATTCTTGCGTTTCATTTTCTCTCCTTTACGCCACCTATTTCTTAGGTGCTATACGTATTAGATACCTCAATGAATTAGCCCGATTGCAAAAGTGCGAGTGCTAGCACCTTACGTAACTTCGTGAGTGCTAGCCCTAAGAAGAAAGTGATGTAAAAGTCAAATAAATTTAGTGAATGTCACGATTACACATGGGCTGTCCTTCGCCATTTAATTCAAAGTGCGCACAAGGGACCCCTAAGCGATCAAATGCCGCGTCTCCATAATGTGTGCGGAAAGCAAGTGCGAGGAGAACACGAATATTTGTATCTTCATCAGAGGTGATGCCGAATGCTTTGGCGGAACGACTGACCGTATTTTCAATGACCTTCTCGGAATGGTTGGTCTCCCGTGCAATCGCTGAATTGGTCTTGCCCTCGCAAAGCAGGCCAAGCACAAGTTGTTCAAAGGGTGTCAGTTCTCTATTTGTTATGGTGATATCTCTAGCCATCACAGCGACCTCTCCGTTGCTACATTTCCCATTATGCTCCTTTAAACCTCCTTTCATTTGCCATGGCCACCCTTTAGGATGCTCAAATGACGGAGATAACTACCTCACAAGCTGAAAAGACGCTAGTAATTCGCTTGAACCGCCCCGAGAAGATGAATGCAATCACGCGGGATATGTACGCAGGTCTGGCACAGAACCTCAATTCCGCAGCCGAGGACGACTCAATCAGATGCGTTTTGATTACGAGCGAAGGTGATCACTTCACATCAGGAAACGATATCCGTGACTTCATGTCGAACCCACCAACTGAAGAAGATTCAGGGGTAGCTAAATTCCTGGGCTCCCTTCTCGAATTCCCAAAACCACTGCTTGCTGCAGTAAAGGGCAATGCAGTAGGAGTCGGAACAACAATGTTGTTACATTGCGATGTTGTTGTCGCTTCACCAAGCGCTAAGTTCTCAATGCCCTTCACCTCTCTTGGACTTGTTCCCGAAGCGGGATCTTCAAAGCTTTTCCCTGAACTTGTTGGGTATCAGCGCGCTGCCAAAATTTTTATGACAGGTGAATCCTTTAGCGCTGAAGATGCGCTTGAGATGGGAATGATTGCAAGCATTGCTAGTGATCCCGAGACCAGTGCTCTGGAAATCGCCCAGAAGATTGCAGAACAACCACCGAAGGCAATTATGAATACAAAGGCACTCATGAAGGCTAATAAGCACGATGCTGTGGCACATGTGATGCGAGCGGAGTTCCAACTCTTCGCACTTGCACTTCAATCTGAAGAGGCTGCTGAGGCATTTATGAAATTTATGTCAACGAGAGGTAAGTAAATGTCACTTCAAGGTAAGCGCATCTTTATTACTGGTGGATCACGCGGTATCGGTCTAGCAATCGCTCTACGAGCTGCCCAGGACGGCGCATCTGTCGCAATCGCTGCAAAGACATCTGATCCCAATCCGAAGTTGCCCGGAACAATCCACACCGCTGCCGAAGACATTCGAGCCGCCGGTGGAACTGCACTTCCCATTCAATGCGATCTTCGAGATGAGAATCAAATTGCTGATGCAGTTGCTCGTGCGGCGAAAGAGTGCGGTGGAATCGATATCCTCATAAATAACGCCAGTGCGATCAATTTAACCCGCACAGAAGACACTCCCGCAAAGCGGTTCGATCTGATGTTTGATGTCAATGTCCGCGGAACATTTCTGACATCTCAGGCGGCAATCCCGCATCTTCGCGAATCTGCAGAAGCGGGACGTAACCCTCATATCCTTACTCTTTCACCACCGTTATCAATGAAAGCTAAGTGGTTTAAGAATCACGTTGCCTACAC
>JACCDM011111922.1_pt1 | contig 18378 bp, 18 predicted proteins | sample 7445851 | NCBI WGS metagenome assembly JACCDM01 (sample SAMN15323438, study PRJNA562643) | freshwater metagenome | isolation source: river surface water | place: USA:Blue River Watershed | collected 2017-08-16
AATAAATAGAAGCACTTTGCGTCTGCCTCAAAGCCCCTAGTCTACAATCGTTACTAACAACGAAGCCGAACCACTGGAGACTCATGTCATTTTTGCTAACCGCTCGCCCAACTATCGTTGACCGCTTCATTTCTCGCAGTCTTGCTGCAGATGCTCTCTTGGTTACTGCCGGTGCTGCGCTCACCGCCTTGGCCGCTCAAGTTTCAATTCCAATGCTGCCTGTGCCAGTCACTGGGCAAACTTTCGCTGTTCTTCTAGTTGCTGCCACTTTGGGTGCATCACGTTCGGCACTGTCGATGCTGCTTTACGTTCTGGTTGGCTCACTTGGCGCTCCGGTTTTCGCTGGAGGCGCTGCAGGCTTCTTCGGTGCAACCACTGGTTACCTTATTGGTTTCGTTGCCGCCGCCGTCGTGGTCGGTTTCTTGGCTGAAAAAGGGTGGGACAAAACTCCACTGAAAACCGCCGCCGCATTTGCTTTAGGTTCTCTTGTAATTTACGCCTTCGGAGTTGCCTGGTTGTCGATCTTCTTAGGCAGCGTCGGCCAGCCCAACGACATTGTCACGAGCTTGAGCTTGGGTATGTTCCCCTACCTAATCGGAGATGCTCTAAAGGCAGCCCTCGCTGCGGCTCTTCTGCCGGGAGCCTGGCTCGCAGCTAAAAAACTCAAGGGCTAGAGGGGCTCCGCGCCTAACTGACGCACTATTTCTTCGGCGGTCGCGATGTTTGCCACCACCTGCTCATGCGTGTGAACTGGCGATTCGAGCATCCCCTCAGCTAAGTAGGATGCGAATGCCGTGGCTTGATAGCTAAGCCCCTCATGACCGCGAACCGTTGATTCGTCTAGCCAGGTCTCACCAGAGGCATAGAAGTCTTTATCGGTGAGTGTGATGCCCGAGGGTGCGAGAAATGGCGCATGGATGCTCAGCACGGCGTTTTCGAATGACGCGCTTACCGTTTGAGGTAATGAAGCCTGCATCGACATGATCAAGATGGCCCGTGACCCGTTGGCATAATCGAGCTGAGCTATAGCCTCGGCGTCGATTTTTGTCGAAGTAATCAAGCCTTTAGTGGTGATCTTTATCGGGTTGCCGAACAGTTGCTGAGCGATGGCTATCGGATAGATGCCCATATCGTGCACGACTCCCCCGCCGCCTTTCTGCCAGAGTCGCTCGATGGTGCGGTTGTCGGTTGCAAACGTAGCAACCAGCAGCTCTGGCGCGCCAAGCGTTGTTTTTAGTTGGTCAATGATGCTCGCCTGCGGCAGATAGCGAGTCCACATGCCCTCCATGGCGAGCAAGTTCTGCGATCTTGCGAAATCGAGTAGCGCTCTTGCCTCTTCGGCTAGGTAGGTTATCGGTTTCTCGATCAGCAAGTGTTTTCTGGCTCGAAGAACCATCATTGCGTGCTCGAAGTGGTCACTTGCCCTTGAGGCAACGTAAACGGCGTCTATCTCTGGATCTGCCAAAAGTTCTTCATAAGTTTCATAAGACTTGTGAATAGAAAACTTGTCGGCGAACTCCTTAGCCCGCCCTGGAGTGCGAGATGCAACAGCTGAAATTGTTTGGGCGGTGTGCTTCTGAACCGAGCCAACCCACGCTTCGGCGATTGAACCCGGGCCTAACACTCCCCATCTAAGTGACGGAACTGATTTCGGGTCGATTATGCGTGGGGCTGGGATGCTCATGGCATCAGTTTAGGCGTGTGGCTAGATTGCGAAACCGATCGATCGCATTTGTTCGCGACCATCTTCGGTGATTAGTTCAGGACCCCATGGCGGCATCCAAACCCAGTTGATTCGAAAAGCCTCGACGTGACCATCAAGGGCTTCTGCTGTTTGCTCTTCGAGAACGTCGGTCAGAGGGCAACCAGCCGAAGTAAGGGTCATGTTGATCAGGAGCGATCCGTCGTCTTCTGACTCTTCAAGACCGTAGATCAAACCAAGATCAACTATGTTTACGCCAATCTCTGGGTCGATGACGTCTTTCAACGCTTCGATGACCTCGTCGTACTTGGCTGCTTCCAGTTCTTTCGGCATTTAGGCCCTAACGTAGCGGTCGTAACCCTCGGCCTCTAGGCGTTCGGCAAGCTCTGGGCCACCCTCTTCAGCCACTTGACCCGCGACGAAAACGTGCACGAAGTCAGGCTGTATGTACTTGAGGATCCTGGTGTAGTGGGTAATCAGCAGCACACCCATGTCGTTGGTTGCCTTGGCTCTGTTTACGCCCTCTGAAACGGTCTTTAGCGCGTCAACGTCTAGACCTGAATCGGTTTCGTCGAGCACTGCAAATTTAGGCTTGAGCAGTTCGAGCTGAAGAATCTCGTGGCGCTTCTTTTCTCCACCCGAGAATCCCTCATTGACATTTCGTTCGGTAAACGCTGGGTCCATGCGCAGTGCATCCATGCTGTCGCGAACCTCTTTGACCCAACCACGAATGCTCGGCGCCTCGCCATCGATCGCTGTCTTAGCAGTGCGCAGAAAGTTGCTCACCGAAACACCTGGAATCTCTACCGGGTACTGCATGGCCAAGAACAGGCCTGCGCGGGCGCGTTCGTCCACGCTCATGTCTAGAACGTTTTCACCATCGAGCAGAATCTCACCCTCAGTGACTTCATACTTCGGATGCCCGGCGATCGAATACGCAAGGGTCGACTTGCCCGAACCGTTTGGCCCCATGATTGCGTGGGTTTCACCGTTGCGGATGATTAGGTCTACGCCACGAAGAATTTGCTTTGGCCCCTGTTCGGTTTCTACCGAAACGTGGAGGTTTTTAATCTGAAGGATTGACATTCGATCTCTTTCTTGTGACTAGGCTTCGTATTCCAAAAAGATGACGCCGTTCTCAATGAACGTTTCGTAGACGGCTACGGGCTCGTAAGCGGGGAGCGAAAGCGGTGCACCGGTCTCGAGTGAGAATTTGGCTCCGTGCGCCCAGCACTCTATGGTTTCGTTATCTACGAATCCTTCGCTCAACGAGATTTCACCGTGTGAGCATTTGTCGTCGATAGCCTTTACGTTGCCATCTTTAGTTCTGGCAATCGCGATGGCGTGATCTCCGACCTTCACACGAATGGCGCGACCGGGCTTGATGTCTTCTACTGGGCAAATCTCAATAGCCATTACTCGGCGCTCCTTGCTAGTTCGGCTTCGATTGACGCTGCAAGGCGTGTCTCGACCGACTCAATGCCAATCTGTTGGATGATCTCGTTTAGAAAGCCGTAGACGACTAGTCTGCGCGCCTCAAGTTCGGTGATACCTCGAGCTTGTAAATAAAACAGTTGCTCGTCGTCGAAGCGACCAGATGCACTCGCGTGCCCAGCGCCTTCGATCTGACCGGTTTCGATCTCGAGGTTAGGCACTGAATCAGCTCTAGCACCATCGGTTAGAAGAAGGTTGCGATTCAACTCGTAAGTGTCGGTTCCTTCAGCTGCCTGGCGAATAAGAACGTCGCCCACCCAGACGGTGTGAGCTTTTTCACCCTGTAGGGCACCCTTGTAGGTGACTCGCGACTTGCAGTTAGCAACCGAGTGGTCAATGAATGGGCGGTGTTCTAGATATTGACCAGCGTCGGCGAAATAAACGCCGAGAAGATTGGCGTCACCACCGGTTCCGGTGTATTCAACCGAAGGCACCACGCGCACGGTCTTACCGCCCAGGCTCACCACAATGTGTTTGATTTGCGCATTGCGCCCAAGTCGAATGAACTGGGCCGACGTGTGCACCGATGAATCAGACCAATCTTGGATGCTGATGACGGTAAGGTGCGCTTCGTCGCCGACGATTATCTCGATGTTCTCCGCTAAAGCAGCATCTCCGATGTGGTCTAGCACCACGGTTGCATTCGCGAAAGCCTTGGCTTCAACAACCAAATGCAGAGCGCTTGGAGTTGCGTCTGTGCTGTTGATTTGAAGGTTCACCTCGAGTGCGCTCTCGCTGCTTGGAACCGAGATCAAATATGCGGCATCGCAGGTAGTCCAGGCATTTGCCGAAACGTAGTCTTCTGGAAGACCCGCCTTGCCAAAGAGTTCGTTGTCACGGCCAATCCAAGCCGTCGTAACTTCATCTGGTGCTGTAAGCGCGAGGTCTCCGGTGAATTCTTCTAGATCGCCGAGTAGACCGCCAAGACGTTCGGTGGCTAGATAGCGCCACTGCTCTTCACGCTGGCTTACAGGCTCAAAATCAGCAATGTTGCTCGAGCGAACTCGCGCGGATCGAATCTGAATGGGAACGTTTGCCCCGTGACTGTGCTCAGACAGGCCGTGTTGGACTGCCTTGGTTTGCTCGCTCATTAACCGACCGCGCCTTCCATCTGCATTTCGATCAGTTTGTTGAGTTCTAGCGCGTATTCCATAGGCAACTCTTTTGCGATCGGCTCGATGAAGCCGCGCACAATCATGGCCATGGCTTCGTCTTCTGCCATGCCTCGCGACATAAGGTAGAAGAGCTGCTCTTCGCTGACTCGCGAAACCGTGGCTTCGTGACCCATCGAAACGTCGTCTTCACGCACATCGACAGCTGGGTAAGTGTCGCTTCGAGAAATGGTGTCAACCAGCAGTGCGTCGCAACGAACTGTGTTTGCGCTGTGGTGGGCACCTGGATTTACTCGGATTTCACCTCGATAAGAAGTGCGGCCGCCACCGCGCGCGATTGACTTCGAAACGATTGAAGACGAGGTGTAGGGAGCTAGGTGAATCATCTTGGCACCAGCATCCTGGTGTTGGCCCTCGCCGGCAAAAGCAACCGACAGGGTTTCACCGCGGGCGCGCTCACCAGCAAGAATCACGGCCGGGTACTTCATGGTCACCTTTGAGCCGATGTTGCCATCGATCCACTCCATGGTCGCACCCTCGTGAGCAATCGCTCTCTTGGTTACCAGGTTGTAGACGTTGTTCGACCAGTTCTGAATGGTGGTGTATCTAACTCGAGCGTCTTTCTTGACGATGATCTCGACCACGGCTGAGTGCAATGAATCGCTCTGGTAAATCGGGGCGGTGCAGCCTTCGATGTAGTGAACGTAAGAGCCTTCATCTGCGATGATCAGCGTGCGCTCAAACTGACCCATGTTCTCGGTGTTGATTCTGAAGTAGGCCTGAAGCGGGATCTCAACGTGAACACCCTTAGGTACGTACACGAACGACCCGCCAGACCAAACCGAGGTGTTTAGAGCAGCGAATTTGTTGTCGCCGGCTGGGATGACTGTGCCGAAATATTCTTCGAAAAGCTCAGGGTGCTCTTTGAGAGCGGTATCTGTGTCTAAGAAGATGACGCCTTGAGCTTCGAGCTCTTCTTGGATCTGGTGGTAAACGACTTCAGATTCATACTGAGCCGCAACGCCAGAAACCAGCCTTGAGCGCTCTGCTTCGGGGATTCCGAGTCGTTCGTAGGTGTTCTTGATGTCGTCTGGGAGGTCTTCCCACGAGGTGGCTTGTTTTTCGGTCGACCGAACAAAGTACTTGATGTTGTCGAAGTCGATACCTGAGAGGTCGCTGCCCCAGTTCGGCATCGGCTTTTTGGTGAAAAAGTCGTAGCCCTTTAGGCGTCGCTCGAGCATCCACTGTGGCTCTGATTTGCGAGTCGAAATGTCTCGCACAACCTCTTCGTTGATGCCGCGTTTAGCGCTGGCACCGGCTGCGTCTGGATCGCTCCAACCGAATTCGTAGACTCCGAGGCTGTTTAGCTCTGGACGGTCAATGATGATGTCGTTCAACGACAACCCTCCTTGTGTTCATGTGCCTCAACCAGCGAAATGCTGGGTTTGTTCCCGCTAGAAATGCGCCGAGACGGAATAACCCGTAACGGCCTCGTGTAAGACTTGTCTAGAGCGATTCGCTCAAGGGCAGCAATGCCCAAAAGGTCAAAATCCAGCAGGATTGCTCTCAAGTTTAGACGAGTCAATCGTTTGGCGATAGCCCAAAGGTTAGGTATTTAGTTGCGAGTTTTGGAAATCGGTTCGAAAGTAGTTGGCTGGCTCTTTGCAAAGACGAAACTGCGTGTATACGTCTGGCTTTCACTCGTAAGCCAGGTGCTAATCGTCGTTACCGGTGGTGCGGTGCGACTCACGGCAAGCGGATTAGGTTGTCCAGAATGGCCGATGTGCACCGAGGAATCTCTTGTAACCGTTCCTGAGATGGGTATTCACGGAGTAATTGAGTTCGGCAATCGACTTCTGACCTTTGTGCTGGTCATCATCGCCCTGCTCACGTTCGTAACGGTTTTTCGCAACGCACGACGTGGTCGTGGATTGCGCCAGCCGGCTGCGCTTCTACTAGCGGGCATTCCAGCCCAAGCCGTTCTCGGTGGCATCACAGTTTGGACCAACCTCAACCCCTGGGTGGTCGGGCTTCACTTCGTCCTGAGTGGCGTGCTAATCGCTTTTGCGGCGTTGTTGCTGTTTCGCGCCTACCAACCAAACGTCGCTCCGGTCACTGAATTCAGGTGGCGTCTAGCACCGGCAATCGCGATCGTCGGATGGCTAACCGTGCTCATCGGTGTCATGGTCACCGGCGCTGGCCCCCACTCGGGTGATGCCGAAAGCCCTCGTAATGGTCTCGATCTCGAGCTTTGGCAGCATTTTCACTCTTACCCTGGCTATCTGCTTCTCGCCTTGGTTGCTACGCAGTTTGTGTTGACCGTTCGTACCAACCGCGAGTTATTTGAAAGTTGGCAGTCGCGAGTGAGCACGTTGCTGCTCATCACCGTTATTCTCCAGGCGGCAATAGGAGTGGCGCAGGCGCGCCTGGGGGTTCCCGCAGCACTCGTAGCAATTCACATGTTCTTAGCCTCGGTTGCCATTGCGTTGATTAGTCTGCAATGGTTGGTCACCTCGGGCAAGGTTCGTTCCTAATGCCGAGCATCTTCTGGTTTAGACGCGATCTGCGAACCGCAGATCATCCAGCACTTAATCAAGCGATCGACAGTGCCAAATCAGATGGCGATGGAGTGGTCTATGGCTTCGTCAGCGAGACGGATGCTCGTCAGCTTTCTACGCTCTCGCCAATTCGCCAAGAGAGCGCTTATGCGTCTTGGCGTGCTCTAAACAGCAGTTTGAATGACGGACTAACTCGAGTGAAAGACCCAATAGTGGCAATCATCGAGACTGCTTCTAGTCTTCGAGTAAACAACGTTTTTGTAAGTGCCGTTTACGACCCCGAGTCGGTTACATTCATGAAGAAAGCGAGGCTCAAGTTAGAGGAGGCTGGGCTCAAACTAACTGTTGGCCCTGGCAACTACGCGGTGGCTCCTGGCAAAGTTCTCAAGCCGGATGGAAACCCTTACAAGGTTTACACCCCCTACTTCAAGGCTTGGTACGAGCTGGCGCGGGTAAAACCATTCGAACTCGCGCCAGGTGCGTCTTTCTCGAGAATTGATGATCTTCACCTCGGATTCGAGTCACCTAACTACGGCGAAACTTTTGCGGGTATCAACACCTCTTCTACGAAAGTCGGCTCTGTGATTGCCGGCGAGGCTTTCGCTCTGAGAACTTTTGAACGGTTTCGTCAACGGGGCGCACTAAACGCCTATCAAGAAAATCGAAACCGAGCTGATCTATCAGGCACTTCTCATTTGTCACACGCTTTGGCCCACGGGGAAATTCACCCGAGAACGCTGCTCGCCGCTTTGGGTGAAAGCCCTGATGAACTCACCTTTGCAAAAGAACTGGCCTGGCGCGAATTCTATGCAGACGTTTTGTGGCACAACCCCGCATCACTCAACGACTACCTTCAACCCAGATTTGCTCGGATGCGTTACGACGATGGCAGCGAAATCGGCGAGTCTAGGCTCCAGGCGTGGAAGCAAGGTAGAACCGGATACCCGATGGTGGATGCCGGCATGCGCCAACTCATTTCAGAGGGTTGGGTGCACAATCGAGTGCGCATGATCGTCGCCTCTTTTCTAGTGAAAGATTTGCACATCGAGTGGCAACGGGGCGCGGATTGGTTTGAAACCTGGCTCAGCGACTTTGATCCCGCGTCAAATGCACACGGTTGGCAATGGACCGCAGGGTGCGGCACCGACGCGTCGCCCTACTATCGCGTTTTCAACCCAATTTTGCAGGGTCTCAAGTTCGACCCAAACGGCGACTACGTTCGCAAGTACATACCGGAGTTGCGACACATAGCGGGGGGCGCTGTGCACGAGCCCTGGTTGCTCGTTGATGGGTTGTCGGCAGGTTATCCGGCACCGATTGTCGATCACTCCGAAGAACGTTCCGAGTCTCTTTTGCGACTAGAGGAAATAAAAGAGAACTAGATCGCGAAGTAAGCGATCGGGTCAAGTGCCACGGCGATGAACAAAATCGTCAGGTAACTGATTGAGCCGTGAAACAGACGCATCGGGGTTCTGGGCTCCCCCGATTTGCTCTCAACGTAGAGTTTTGTTGCTTCAAGAAGAAACCAAGCGCCGGATAACAGGGCGACGCCTGTGTAGATCCAACCCATGTTTGCTGCTGGAATGAGCAGCAACGAAGAAACGACTAGGGCCCAAGAGTAAAGGGCGATTTGAATACCAACGGTTCTGTGAGAACGCACGACGGGCAGCATCGGCACACCCGCTGCGCTGTAGTCCTCTCGGTATCGCATAGATAGTGGCCAGTAGTGCGGCGGGGTCCACAAGAAGATCACCAAAAATAAAAGCCATGGTGCGACTGACAGCGAATTTGTGACCGCTGCCCACCCGATTAGTACGGGCATTGCACCCGCAGCTCCGCCCCAAACGATGTTTTGCGGGGTGCGGCGCTTGAGCAGCAATGTGTAAACCAGCACGTAGAAGGCAATTGCCGAGAGAGAAAGCAGGGCCGCTAGTGGGTTGGCAAAGATCCAAAGCCAGGCAACCGAGAGCGCGCCGATAAGCCAGGCAAACCAGAGTGCCTCAGTTTTTGAAAGCTCACCGGTCACGAGTGGACGATTCTTCGTTCGCCCCATGATCTTGTCAATGTCGGCGTCGATGTAGCAGTTAAATGCGTTTGCCGAGCCAGCAGATAGAGCGCCACCGACCAGTGTTGCAAGCACTAGCCAGAGGTCAGGAAAGACATTTGCCCGATTCGTATAAACCGCTTGGGCGAGAACCATAGTTGGAACGGTTGTTACCAAAAGCAGTTCAATCACGCGTGGCTTGGTGAGCGCGAAATATGCTCTGAGTTTGCCAAAAATCAGCCCCTGTATGTGGCCTTTTTGGGTGTGATTTGGTGTTGGCATCTCGCTCAAGTCTAAATGAAATAAAGGGAACGTTATTCCCTCGTAATAAATCGAGCGGGTATAGACTTCTAGCGAAACGTGCGCGCAACTCTAGCCCAGTTTCAACCTAATACGGCGACGATGCCACCTAATGTTTATTCGCTCTTGAAGCACTAGAAATTAAGGAGCTGCCGTGTCAGCATTCCAATGGTCAGAACTCGATTCCAAAGCCGTCGACACCGCACGAGTGCTCGCGGCCGATGCGGTAGAAAAAGTCGGTAACGGGCACCCCGGTACCGCGATTTCATTGGCTCCGGTTGCCTACCTCTTGTTCAACAAGGTAATGCGCCACGACCCGAAAGATGACCGATGGCTCGGTCGTGACCGTTTTATCCTTTCGGTTGGGCACTCGTCTCTGACCATCTACAACCAGCTCTTCTTGCACGGTTACGGCTTGGAGCTAGATGATCTCAAGGCCCTGCGCACCTGGGGATCAGCAACGCCGGGCCACCCGGAGTACCGTCACACCAAGGGCGTAGAAATCACCACTGGCCCTCTTGGACAGGGTTTGGCGTCTGCTACGGGTTTCGCTTATGCATCTCGCTTCGAACGCGGACTTTTCGACCCAGAGACCGCTGATGGAGAGAGCCCTTTCGACCACTTCGTTTACGTAATTGCTGGTGATGGCGACATGCAAGAGGGCGTTACCTCTGAGGCTGCGTCTCTAGCCGGCCACCAACAGCTCGGCAATCTCGTTGTGATTTATGACTCGAACCAGATCTCGATTGAAGATGACACCAACATCGCCTTTACTGAGGATCTAACGGCACGCTACAACTCCTACGGATGGCACACTCAGACTGTTGATTGGAAAAAGACCGGCAACTACGTCGAAGACGTGCGTGAGCTTTATGAGGCAATCGAAAAGGCTAAGTCGGTTACCGACAAGCCTTCACTAATTACTCTTCGTACCATCATTGGTTGGCCATCACCAACCAAACAGGGTTCTGGCAAAGTGCATGGCGCAAAGCTTGGCGCCGAAGAACTTGCAGGACTCAAATCTGTGCTGGGCTTCGATCCGGAGAAAACCTTTGAGGTAGCACCTGAGGTTTTGGCACACACCCGCGGGTACCAGTCTCACGCAGACGAAGTGCGAGCATCCTGGCAGAAGTCCTTCGATGCTTGGTCAGAGGCAAATCCAGAGCGTAATGCCCTTCTAGAGCGTCTAGAGCGCGGCGAAGTTCCTGCCGCACTTGAAGCGGCGCTGCCTGTATTTGAGGCCGGAACTGAACTTGCAACAAGAGCAGCTTCGGGCAAGGTGATCAACGCGATCGCGGGCGTAATGCCAGAACTCTGGGGTGGCTCGGCTGACCTAGCTGAATCAAACCTCACCACAATCCACGGCTCAAAGTCTTTCGTACCTGAAAAATGGTCGACTCACGAATGGAGCGGTAACAAGTACGGCCGAGTGTTGCACTTCGGAATTCGCGAACATGCGATGGGTTCGATTTTGAATGGAATTTCACTGCACGGAAACACTCGTGTATTTGGTGGAACATTCTTGATTTTCAGCGACTACATGAGACCAGCCGTTCGACTAGCAGCTCTAATGGGTGTGCCATCAATCTTTGTTTGGACTCACGACTCTGTTGCCCTCGGCGAAGACGGGCCGACTCACCAGCCAATCGAACAGATTGCTTCACTGCGCGCCATTCCAAACCTAGACATGGTTCGTCCGGCCGATGCAAACGAAACGGCATACGCCTGGAAGACGATTCTCGAGCGCAGAAACAACCCAGCCGGCATTGCACTTAGCCGTCAGAATCTGCCGGTCTTCAACCGCGCCGAAGCCGACGCAACTGGGGTTGTTTACGCAGCCGCGAAGAACACCGCCAAGGGAGCATACGTGCTGGCAGAGGCCTCAACCGGTGAACCTAAGGTCATCTTGATCGCGACCGGTTCAGAAGTTCAGCTAGCCGTTTCTGCCCGCCTAGAACTCGAAGCGGCAGGCGTGGCGACTCGCGTGGTCTCTGCTCCATGTCTCGAGTGGTTCGACGAGCAAAGTGCCGAATACCGGGAATCGGTTTTGCCTAGTTCGGTTAAGGCCCGCGTGTCAGTCGAGGCTGGGCTCAGCCTAGGTTGGTCAAAGTACATCGGCGGTTTCGGCGAAAGTGTGTCAATCGAACACTTCGGTGCTTCGGCCGACTACGCAACCCTTTTCCGCGAGTTCGGCATGACAGTCGAAAACGTTGTCAGCGCTGCAAAAGCCTCGCTCTCGAAGATTTAGTCAAAAGTTCTAAGAAAGAAGAAAACATGAACAGCCCACTCGCACAGCTAGCAGCAAACGGAGTAAGCATCTGGCTCGATGACCTTTCGCGCACAAGAATCCGGTCTGGCGCACTCGCGGAACTAATCACCAGTCGCTCGGTTTCTGGTGTGACCACCAACCCAACAATTTTCGCCGGGGCCCTGTCAAAGGGTGAAGGATACGCAGATCAGGTGGCAGAACTAGCCGCCCGAGGTGCATCCGCGACAGAGGCAATTTTTGAAATCACGACACAAGACGTTGCAGAAGCCTGCGACATCTTCGCCGGTGTGTATCAAGAGTCGAAAGGCTTTGATGGCCGAGTCTCAATTGAAGTTGAGCCGGGGTTAGCGAATGACACCGACGCTACAGTGGCCCAGGCCCTTGAACTGTTCGCAAAGGTGAACCGCGAGAACGTCATGATCAAGATTCCGGCCACCAAAGCTGGGCTTGGCGCCATCACGAAGGTCATTGGTGCTGGTATCAGCGTGAACGTCACCCTAATTTTCTCGCTCGCTCGCTACCACGAAGTGATTGAGGCCTATATCCATGGCATTGAATTGGCCAAGGCAAACGGTCACGACCTATCGAAGATCCATTCGGTGGCAAGCTTCTTCGTTTCTCGTGTGGATGCGGAAATTGATGCCCGGCTTTCGGCAATCGGCACCGGCGACGCCTTGTCTTTGAAGTCAAAGGCCGCACTTGCCAATGCTCGCCTTGCCTATCAGGTGTTCGAGCAAGACTTCGATAACGCTCGCTGGAGCGCTCTCGCTGCAGACGGTGCGAACAAGCAACGCCCGCTCATGGCATCGACGGGCGTAAAAGACCCGAATCTTCTAGACACCCTTTACGTCACAGAATTGGTGGCGCCAGAGTTGGTAAACACGATGCCCGAGAAGACCATGGAGGCCGTGTTCGATCACGGAGTTGTGCCTACAGACAGCATTCGATCGAAATACGAAGAGTCGAAGATGATATTGCTAGCAGTTTCGGCCGTAGGTGTTTCTTACGACGATGTCACCGAAAAACTCGAGCAGGAGGGCGTAGATAAGTTCAACGTCTCTTGGGGCGAACTTGTTGACAGCGTTTCTGCTGCCCTCGAGGCGGCCAAGTAATGACGCTGAAGGTTTCTGTCTCGGGCGCAGCTAAGCATGCCGCACATGAGTTTGTGCCACAGCTGGTAGCTGATCAGGTAGCAAGTCGAATTGCTGCTAAAGACTTCACTCTGTGGGGTAAAGACGCTGACGAAGAATCGTCCAAACGCCTTGGCTGGGTCACCTCTGCGATTGACTCGCAGGCTCTTGTGCCTGGCATTCTGGCCCTGCGCGACGAGTTCGCGGCAAAGGGCGTGAACCGATTCGTGCTTTGCGGAATGGGGGGCTCATCGTTGGCCCCCGAGGTGATCACAAAGACCGCTGAACGTGAACTAGTGGTGCTCGATTCAACTGACCCGGATCAAATTGCCTCGGCTCTCGCCGGCGATATTCATCGAACCGCAATCATCGTCTCGTCAAAGTCGGGTTCAACTGTAGAAACAGATTCTCAGAAGCGCATATTCGAGCAAGCGTTCGCTCAAGCTGGTATCGACAAAAAAGATCGAATCGTGATCGTCACCGACCCAGGTTCTCCGATGGAGGCAGCCGCTAAGGCCGACGGTTACCGAATCTTCAACGCAGACCCAACGGTCGGAGGCCGCTATTCGGCGCTCACCGCGTTTGGTTTGGTTCCTTCGGGGCTCGCCGGCGTTGACATCCAAGCGCTGCTGAATGAAGCCGATGCTGAGGCTCATTTGCTGGCTAGCGACAGCGAATCTAACCCTGCCTTGATTCTTGGCGCGGCGATGGCGCGTACCGCTGGTAGAACCTCATACAAAGACAAACTTGCTTTAGTTGACGTTGACTCCCCCATCGTTGGATTCGGCGACTGGGCAGAGCAACTAATCGCAGAGTCAACCGGCAAGCTTGGCCTAGGCGTGCTGCCTGTGGTTCTCGAGTCGGACAGTGCTGAGCTGGAGGCTGTGCCGAGCGATCTACTAGTGATTCGCCTGCGTGCAACCGCAACTTCAGCAGAGGGCGACGAGGTGTCTGTTTCGGGGCCTCTCGGTGCGCAGTTCCTGCTCTGGGAGTATGCGACAGTCATCGCGAGCCGACTCATCGGAATTAATCCTTTCGATCAGCCAGATGTCGAATCTGCCAAGATTGCCGCACGCGGCATGCTCGAACAACGTGCCGAAGTTACCGCTCCTGAGTTCGAGGCGATGAACATTGAGGTGCGTGCGCAGGCTCTCAACCTAGGCGAGAGCAACACGATCGGTGCTGCAATTAGAGCTTTGCTCGCCACCTTGCCGGAAGACGGCTATGTCTCTATTCACGCTTACCTCGATCGCACCAGCGCACCGGAGGCTTTCGAACTGCGTAACTCGATAGCCAGAGCAACCGGCAGGCCAACAACTTTCGGTTGGGCACCTCGCTTCTTGCACTCAACCGGTCAGTACCACAAGGGTGGTCCACGTCAGGGTGTTTACCTGCAACTAACCACCAACTCGGCACACGATTTGGCCGTGCCAGGTCGCGACTTTACCTTTGGCGAACTGATTGCCTCTCAGGCGGCTGGCGATGCCTCGGTTTTGGCTGCTTTAGGTCGACCTGTGCTCACTCTAACTCTCGAAAACGTTGCAGAGGGCCTTCGCGCCATCAAGAGCGCCATCGGCTAAGAAACGGAAAGAACTAATGCCAGTCAAACTTGGTCCTGGAATCAACCCGCTACGCGATCCAGACGATCGCCGCCTAAACAGAATTGCCGGACCGAGCGGTCTAATCATCTTCGGCGTTACTGGTGACCTCAGTCGCAAAAAGCTAATGCCGGCCGTTTATGACCTCGCCAACCGTGGACTATTGCCACCAGGCTTTGCCCTGATTGGTTTCGCCCGACGTGAATGGGAAGACCAGGATTTCGCAAAGGTGGTGCACGACTCCGTTCGCGACCATGCTAGAACCCCATTTAGCGAAGAGGTTTGGCAGCAACTGTCACGTGGCATCCGCTTTGTTCAGGGCGAGTTCGACGATGATGATGCGTTTGACCGACTCAAAGAAACCATCGCCACTCTCGATAGAGAGCGTGGCACCAACGGCAATCACGCCTTCTATCTCTCGATACCGCCAAAGGCTTTTCCGTTGGTTTGTCAGCAGCTCAGCCGTTCGGGTCTGGCGGCGCCTAAGGATGACCAATTCAGGCGCGTAGTCATTGAAAAACCATTCGGCAGCGATCTCAAAACCGCTCGTGAACTCAATGCCGTAGTCGAATCTGTATTCCCACCAGATTCTGTCTTCAGAATCGATCACTACCTTGGCAAAGAGACTGTTCAAAACATTTTGGCTCTGAGATTTGCAAACCAGTTGTTTGAACCACTGTGGAACTCGAACTACATCGACCACGTTCAGATCACAATGGCCGAAGACATCGGCGTTGGCGGGCGCGCAGGTTATTACGACGGCATCGGTGCCGCTCGCGACGTTATTCAAAATCACCTGTTGCAACTTCTGGCCCTAACGGCCATGGAAGAGCCGGTGTCGTTCGACGCCTCTGACCTTCGTGCCGAAAAAGAGAAGGTTCTCTCTGCAGTGCGACTACCGAAGGACCTAGGCAAATACACCGCTCGCGGACAATACGCCGGCGGATGGCAGGGCGGCGAGAAGGTCACCGGCTTTCTCGATGAAGACGGCATGAACCCTAAGTCGGTCACCGAAACCTATGCTGCGATGCGTCTTGACATCGACACGCGTCGCTGGGCAGGTGTGCCGTTTTATCTGCGTGCAGGAAAGCGTTTGGGGCGTCGTGTCACCGAAATCGCCATTGTTTTCAAGCGTGCGCCGCAGCAACTTTTTGAGGCCAGCCAGACATCGCAACTAGGTCAGAACGCGCTCGTGATTCGCGTTCAACCCGACGAAGGTGTCACCATTCGTTTTGGCTCAAAGGTGCCAGGCGTAGGCATGCAGGTTCGCGATGTGACCATGGACTTCGGTTATGGTCACGCCTTTACCGAAGCAAGCCCAGAGGCTTATGAGCGATTGATACTTGACGTACTGCTCGGCGACCCTCCCCTATTCCCCCGCCATGAAGAAGTTGAACTTTCGTGGAAGATTCTCGATCCGATCGAAGAGTTCTGGGCGAAGAAGGGCAAACCAGAGCAGTACCGCCCCGGCTCGTGGGGCCCCGCTTCAGCTGATCAAATGTTGGCCCAGGATGGCCGTGCTTGGAGGATTCCGTGATCGTAGACCTACCGAACACTACAGTTTCGAAGGTTTCAAAGTCTTTAGTTCAGATTCGTGAACAGGGCGGTGCAGTTGCGCTTGGTCGCGTGCTAACTCTGATCATTTCGACCGATTTCAAAGGCATTGAGACCGCAATCAAGGCGGCCAATGATGCTTCGCGCGAGCATCCGTGTCGAATTCTGGTTTTGGCAGATGACAAGGGTGCGTCTAAGAAATCGGCACGACTGGATGCTCAAATTCGCGTCGGCGGAGACGCTGGCGCTTCTGAGGTAATCGTTCTACGCGCCCACGGAGAGGCTGCTAGCGACCCTCAGGGGCTCGTAACCGGACTTCTTCTGCCAGACGCGCCAGTAGTCGCATGGTGGCCAAATGAGGCCCCAGAGAAGGCGGCCACCTCTCCGATTGGACAAATCGCAACTCGTCGTATCACTGACGCGGCTAGCCAGAAAGATCCGCACGCCTATCTAAAGCACCTAGCCAAAACCTATACCCCTGGCGACAGTGACTTCGCTTGGACGAGACTCACCCTCTGGCGTGCCCAGCTGGCAGCGATTTTGGACCAGCCACCATTCGATCCGGTTACGGCGATCGAGGTGACCGGTGCAGTCGACTCACCAAGCACTGATCTGCTAGCCGCCTGGTTGGAGCTTCAACTCAAGGTAAAGGTCACTCTGATTAGAACTGCTCGAGGAAAGGCCGTATCTGGAATTCGCGGTGTCAAGTTGATTCGCAAATCGGGTGACATTGAAATCGTGCGAAACGTGCCAGATGTCGCAACTTTGATTCAACCGACACAGCCGACCAGAGAGATTTCGCTACCGAGGCGTAGCCTTCGCGACTGTTTGAGCGAAGACATGCGCAGACTCGACCCTGATGACCTGTTCGGCAAAGTAATCACCAAGTCGTTCTCAACAAAATCACCAAAGCCCGTGATTTCGAAGACCGAAACGAGATCTAAAGCTTCGGGTACAAAATCGAAATCTGCGGTCAAGAAAAAGTAATGAACAGACCGATTGTTCACCGCTTTCCTGATGCCGCGTCAGTTGCTAATGGCGTAGCCCTTGCAGTAGTCGACAAACTGAATGTGGTGCTCTCGAAAAAACCAGTGGCTCATTTTGTGGTGACCGGTGGCACCGTTGGAATCGCGACCCTTGCGCAACTCGATTCAATCGACACCTCAAGCGTCGATTGGAGTCGCGTTCACATCTGGTGGGGCGATGAGCGTTTCGTGGCTCGTGACTCTGATGACCGCAATGCCAAGCAGGCTCGGAATGCTTGGCTGTCAAGGTCGGATGTGCCCGAGCATAACATCCATGAATTTCCGGCTGTCGACGACGACCTCACACTGGAGCAGGCGCGTGAGGCTTTCGCATTAGAGCTCAAAAACACGGCGCTAGATGGCCAAGATTACCCAAGCTTTGACCTGCTATTGCTTGGCATGGGCCCAGACGGTCATGTTGCAAGCCTGTTTCCCGGGCATGTTTATGACGAAACGCAAACGGTCGTCGCCATAGCTAATTCACCTAAACCGCCACCGATGAGACTCAGCCTCAACTTTGACGTGATCTGCGCTGCCGATGAAGTTTGGTTCACAGTTGCGGGCGCCGACAAGGCCGAGGCTGTAGCGACCGCGTTCGGTGATGATTCCGAATCATTACCCGTCGGCCGGGTACATGGAGTTTCTCGAACGGTGTGGTTTGTCGACCAGACCGCGGGTGTTAGAACCTGGGGTTGTTAGTCGAGTTTTTATTCTTCTGAAGCGGCTGCTCGGCGAGCTCTGATTGAGTCAATCGCTTCTTCTAGAAGTTCTTTTGCCTCTTCATCGGTTCTACGCTCTTTGACGTAGGCAAGATGGGTTTTGTAAGGCTCGTGCTTTGCAACCTGAGGTGGGTTGTCTTTGTCTGTACCTGCTGGAAGGCCGCAGTTTGGGCAATCGATCTCTGCGGGAATCTCTTCGGGTTCCACGGTGGCAGCGTACGCCAACTCATTCACGTGGCCGCTAAAGCAGTAATAGCTAATGTTGAATCGCTCAGCCTTGTACCCGCGGTCTCGCTCGCCCATGGGGCCGGCCCCGACTCGAGAACCCCTGATTGCTGAACCGCCTGTGGTGCTCATAGCTTTAGACCAGGTTGAAGCGCTGGAACAAGCCGAGGGTGATGATGATTGCCACCCAAACGACACCGAGAATGATGGTGATTCGGTTCAAGTTGCGCTCTGCAACACCAGAAGACTGCATAGTGCTGGTGACACCGCCACCAAACATGTCAGAGAGGCCACCGCCGCGCCCCTTGTGCAAGAGGATGAGAAGGGTAAGCAGGAGGCTGATGATGCCTAACAGCACCTGCAGTGCGATGTTGATACCGGTAATCATGTCTTCCTAACTTTGCAGACTAAAGAATTATAGATCTAAGTGCTTTTGGAAACGAGCGATGCCACTGAACTCGGTCGCATCGAGGCTTGCCCCGCCAACAAGCACGCCGTCTACCTCTGGGCTGCGCAAAAAGCCGGCTACGTTGGCTGCCTTGACCGAACCACCGTAGAGAATGCGTGTTACAGCCGCGACATCCTCAGAAATGTGCTCTGCAATCGCCTCACGGATTTTCTTGGCAACAGATGCGGCTTGCTCTGGGG
>JACCDM010768718.1_pt1 | contig 18367 bp, 13 predicted proteins | sample 7445851 | NCBI WGS metagenome assembly JACCDM01 (sample SAMN15323438, study PRJNA562643) | freshwater metagenome | isolation source: river surface water | place: USA:Blue River Watershed | collected 2017-08-16
CACCTTTTAATACATTTTATATGAAAATTACGGTAGTGGGCGCTGGAGCAGTAGGTGCAACCTGTGCAGACAATATTGCGCGCAAAGAATTAGCAAGCGAACTTGTTTTATTAGACATCAAAGAAGGCTTTGCAGAAGGTAAAGCACAAGACATGATGCAAACAGCTGCATTGCTTGGATTTGATACTAGAATTTCTGGTAGCACCAACGATTATACAAAAACAGCTAACTCTGATGTAGTGGTAATCACTTCTGGCTTACCGCGTAAACCAGGTATGACCCGTGAAGAATTAATTGGTACCAACGCAGGTATCGTTAAAGGTGTTTGCGAAAACATTTTAAAGCACTCCCCTAACGCTATCATTATTGTAATTAGTAATCCAATGGACACCATGACTTACTTGGCACTCCAATCTACGGGCTTACCTAAAAATAGAATCATTGGCATGGGCGGTACACTTGATAGCGCTCGTTTTAAATATCAATTAAGTACGACACTTGATTGTAGCCCCGCAGATTTAAATGCGCTTGTAGTTGGTGGTCATGGCGATACAACCATGATTCCTTTAATCAAGCATGCTACATGGAACAGCATTCCGGTAACTAAATTTTTATCGAACGAGCAGCAAGAAAAAATTATCGCAGACACCATGGTTGGTGGCGCTACTTTAACTAAACTATTAGGCACATCGGCATGGTATGCACCAGGTGCTGCTGGCGCTGCATTAGTTGAAAGCATTGTTCGTGACGAGAAAAAATTATTTACTTGTTGCGTTAGCTTAAACGGCGAATATGGTCAATCAGATATTTGCTTAGGCGTTCCTGTTGTAATTGGTAAGAACGGCTGGGAAAAAATTGTTGAAATGGACCTTTCTGTAGACGAGCAAGCGGCGTTTAACAAAAGCGCTGATGCTGTTAGAAGCATGAACGACGTTTTAAAAACTTTATAAATACTTTTCTACGGCTGCAGCAATTGCTGTAGTGTCTTGTAGCATCATACAATTAAAATGCCCTTTGGGACATTTTTTTGTGCCGTAATTGGAGCAAGGTTGGCAGGTCAAATGCGGTACTATAAAGTTTTGATACGGCGGCTTATTTAATCCCAATGCTGTAATTGAGGCTTCTCCATAATACGGCTCTACCTGCAGCATTGGAGACGTGGCGCCCCATATAGCTAGCGTAGGTTTATTAAAAGCACAAGCAATGTATAATAGACCCGTGTCATGAGAAATCACAAGCCTAGATTTTTGAATAATGCTTGCCGATTCATTGATGCTAAACTTTCCGCAAGCATTATAAATTTTAATAGGATCTATAGAGGCTACTGCATCTCCTTCTTTAGCATCTTCTTTACCGCCTACTAATACAATGGGGAAATTTATTTTTTTACAGAGTTGTTGTAGTTTAAGTAGCGGTAGTTTTTTAGTAGCATACGATGCTCCAATTACAATAGCAACATACCCAGCACTATGCGCCGTAGGTAAATCCTCTGCTTTAATATGGTCTTGAGGGGCTATATAATAATCAAGCCCTTTACCATCATTTTGTACACCTAGTGGTGCCAATGTATCTATGCACCTATCTACAATATGACGGTGCGGGATTTTATTTTTGATGCCAAGTTTCGTAAGTAAAAACTTATGAAAGCTCAATTTTTTATAGGTTAATGCAGGCACTTTTAGCGCCGTTTTTATACGCCAAGTCCTAAAATTTTTATGAAGGTCAATGATGTAATCAAATTGTTGCGCTTTTAACGCTGCAATTGTTTCATTTAAATCATCCTTAAAATAATGAAACTGCGAAATGTATGGGTTGTGTAGCGTAACTGCTTTGAAACTTTCTTTGGTTAAAAAATGAATTTCGGCATCCGGCATTTGCTGTTTTAAACAACGAATAGCAGCCGTTGTTAAAACGATGTCACCAATAGAAGAAAAGCGGATTACTAAAAATTTCATTGGGGGAATTGTTGATTAGTCCAGCTCCATATAATCTAGGTCTTTATGGAATGTTTCTTCTGTAAAAGCATAAGCGGTAAATGCAATACACATAACTATAACACCAGTTACGATACCACTATATACAATGGACCACTGCCATGATTTTTGAAACAAATCTAAAAACAGCATATTAATTAAAGGCAGTGCGCCACGCACCATATTAGGAATGGTGGTTGCTGCTGTAGCTCTTAAATTGGTGCCAAACTGCTCAGCACCCATCGTTACAAAAATGGCCCAAAACCCAGTACTAAAACCAAGCCACCCAGCTACCAAATACATGGTTGTATCAGAATTGTTGTAACCACTAAAATAAAATAACAACCCTAGCATGGTTAAGCCATAAAATAAAAGGAGCGCTTTTTTGCGACTCTTAAAATATTGACTAACAAGGCCAATTAAAATATCTCCAACAGCAATACCAACATATCCAAACATGATAGCTCTTCCAGAATCGATAGTGGTGCTAGCAAACATGGCTTTACCAAAACGGTCACTTTGATTAAGTAAAATACCAATCACATACCAAGTAGGCAATCCAATTAAAATGGCAACAAAATATTTTTTAAATCGTTTGCCATTATTAATGAGCATGAAAAAATTTCCTTTCACTACTTCCGAAGCTTTTGCTGTAGCAAACATGCCTGACTCTGCTACTTTTACACGCAGTAGTAAAAGTCCTATACCTAGCACACCTCCTATCTTATAACAAAGGCGCCAATCTTGGGTGTACTGATACGTAAAGTAAGCGGCAACTGCGCCAAAGAGTCCAATGCCTGCCACCAATGAAGTACCGATGCCTCTTTTGTTTTTGGGAAGTAATTCACTAACCAGCGTGATGCCAGCGCCAAGCTCGCCAGCAAGCCCAAGGCCACCAATAAAACGTGCCCATGCATACTGATCAACAGTGGTTACAAACCCTGTTGCAAAATTGGCTGTAGAATATAAAATGATAGAACCAAAAAGTACACTTAATCTTCCTTTTTTATCGGCAAGCACGCCCCAAATAATTCCACCTAATAATAAGCCGGTCATTTGCCAATTGATAACACGCGTACTATCTACTAAAAGTGTGGCTTCGGTAGAACCCACACCCAGCATACTTGTTTTTTTAACAATCGTAAATAATAACAAATCGTAGATGTCTACAAAATAACCCAGTGCAGCAACCACAACTGGCAATGAAAAAATGTTTATTTTTTTATCCGTTACTTGCATAACTAAGCCTTATTAGATTTTCCAAAAAAGAGTTTGATTATTACTGGCGCTGTTGTAAAAAATACAATGCCCAGCACAATTACTTCTAAATGATTTTTTAAATCAAAACCAAACTCGCTCAATATCCATTTTTGTAAAAAGTGCCCTGCAAACAACATGCTAAACACCCAGGCCAAAGAACCAATAATATTAAAGCTTACAAACTTTTTTTGATTCATACCTACAATGCCTGCAACGATGGGCGCAAAAGTTCTTACAATAGGAATAAACCTGGCTACAATAATGGCACCACCGCCGTGTTTATCATAAAACTCTTGTGCTTGAATTAAATATTTTTGTTTGAAAAATAAATTTTCTTTCCAACTAAACATGGCAGGACCTACTTTTTTTCCAAACCAATAACCTGTTGCATTACCCGCAATACCCGCCGCTGCAATAAGGCCCATCAATAAAAATAAATCAGTAAACTCATTGCCTGTCGACCAAAGTTCGGCAGCTAGGTTGGTACTATATATACCCGCAACAAATAGTAAACTATCGCCCGGTAAAAAGAAGCCAGCAAAAAGTCCGGTTTCTGCAAATACAACAAACAGTATCAACCATAAGCCTCCATGTTCTATATAAAACTGAGGTTGTAATAATTGGCTCCAATGAAACGCGTCTAATAAAAACATGGCTAGTATTTATAGTTGAAACTATGCGGCTACTTCCGTAGGGTCTTCTAATGAACCTTCCCATTTACTTACAGCACTTGTTGCAAGCGCATTACCAAGCACATTGGTGGCGGTTCTAAACATGTCACAAAAATGATCGATAGGTAAAATGAGTGCAATGCCTTCTGGCGGAATGTTAAACATTGCACAAGTAGCTGTTACAACCACCAGCGAAGCACGAGGCACACCTGCAATACCTTTACTGGTTAGCATAAGTACAATTAACATGGTAAGCTGTGTGCCAATATCGATATGAATACCATACGCCTGCGCAATAGCTAAACTTGCAAATGTCATATACATCATGCTGCCATCTAAATTAAAGGAGTAACCAAGTGGCAATATGAAAGAAACAATTTTGTCTTTACAACCAAACTTTTCTAATTCCTCAGTTAATTTAGGGAATACCGCTTCGCTACTTGTGGTACTAAATGCAATAATTAATGGAGGAAAAATGGCTTTTAATAACCCTGGCAAACGCTTGCCTAAAATTAAAAAGCCTACCGTTAAAAGTACCAACCATAAACTGGCAATACCCATGATAAAATAAAGTAGATACTTTCCGTAAAAAACAAAAACGTCTAGCCCTTTGGTAGCAATAACAGCAGTGATAGCACCAAATACACCGAGTGGCGCAAAATTCATCACGTAGCCAACCATCTTTAAAATAATATGTGCTACTGCATCTAATGCTTTAACAACAACCGTTGCTTTCTCGCCCATAGAAGCGGTTGCAACACCAAAAAAGATACTAAATATGACAAGCTGTAAAATTTCATTATTGGCCATAGCGTCAATAACGCTTTTTGGAAATACGTGCTCAATAAATTTTTGAATACTAAACTCCTGCGTTTTACCAACTAAATCTTGTGCGCCACTTAAATCGGCATTGTTTAAATTAATACCTGCACCTGGTTGAAATACATTTACAAGTACAAGTCCAATAAGCAAACTAACGAGTGAAGCGGTTAAAAACCATAACAGCGCTTTACCGCCCACACGGCCAACCGTTTTTAAATCGCCAAGTTTGGCAATACCCACCACAAGGGTAGAAAACACAAGCGGTGCTATAATCATTTGAACCAATCTTAAAAAGATGGTTGTGAGTAGCTTTAAGTTTTTTGAAAAGGATTGAATAAATGCTGCATCACTATTTTGATGAACAAAATAACCAAGGATGACCCCAGCAATCATTGCAATAATGATGTAGAGGGTTAATTTATTAGATTTTTTCATAAGATATATAAGTATTGCAATATAAGACTTAAGTACTAAAAAAAAGCAGTTGGTCTAGCCGCGATTTTTGTAAAAAAGGAGGGTGATTTTGGGAAAAAAGTACTATTTTCCAACATCAATTGATTAGAAATCAAACCCAAAAATTATGAGTTTATTTAGAAAAAAGGATTTGTCTGCCATGTTAGCGCAAGCAGAAGATGGCGGCAAGGGTCTTAAACGTACCCTAGGTGCCGGCAACCTTGTTGCATTAGGCGTTGGAGCTATTATTGGAGCAGGCTTATTTGTAAGAACAGCCGCTGCCGCAGGTCAAGCTGCTGGACCAGCTGTAACTTTATCATTTATTATTGCTGCTATTGGATGTGCTTTTGCAGGTTTATGTTATGCAGAATTTGCTGCCATGATCCCTATTTCAGGAAGCGCATATGCTTACTCTTATGTAACCATGGGAGAAACAGTTGCATGGATTATTGGTTGGGCTTTAATTATGGAATATGCATTAGGAGCTGCTACCGTTTCTATTGCTTGGAGCGAATATTTAAATAAGCTGTTAGGGGGCGGTATACCCTATGAGTGGAGCCACTCCCCTTTTGAAAGCGTAACAGATACCGCCGGTGTTTTACACCAAGGTATCATGAATGCGCCTGCATTAATTATATTATTACTCCTTACACTTTTACTAATTAAAGGAACTCAAGAATCTGCAATTGTAAATGCGATTATCGTATTTATTAAAGTTGCGATTGTAATTATATTTATTGTTTTAGGCTGGCAATTTATTAGACCAGAAAACCATACACCGTATTTTATTCCTGCAGATCAGCCTCCATTACTTGATGCGTCTGGAAAAATAATTGCAGACTACTCTGGTGCATTTAAGCACGGCTGGGGTGGTGTGTTAGGCGGTGCGGCTATTGTGTTCTTTGCTTTCATTGGCTTTGATGCCGTATCTACTGCAGCACAAGAAGCTAAGAATCCTAAAAGAGATATGCCAATTGGTATTTTAGGATCTTTAGTAGTTTGTACTATTTTATACATCTTATTTGGTCACGTATTAACAGGTGTTGCAAACTGGAAAGATTTTGTTGATCCATTAAAAGGTCGCGAAGCTTCTGTAGCATATGCTATTTCAAATTACATGACAGGCTATGGCTGGTTAGCTACTGCAGTAACCGTTGCTATCTTAGCAGGTTTTAGCTCTGTAATTTTAGTTATGTTAATGGGTCAATCTCGTGTTTTCTTTTCTATGGCAAACGATGGTTTATTACCTAAAGTGTTTTCTGACCTTCACCCTAAATACCGCACACCGTACAAATCTAATTGGATCTTATTTGTATTTGTAGGCGCTTTTGCAGCTTTTGTACCAGGAAGTGTTGCCGGTGATTTAACTAGTTTTGGAACCCTATTTGCCTTCGTACTCGTAAGTGCAGGTATCTGGATTTTACGTGTTAAGTCTCCAGAAATGGAAAGACCATTTAAAACTCCACTTGTGCCATTGGTGCCAATTTTAGGAGCTATCATATGCCTTGCGATGATTTTTGCACTAGATGCACAAACCTTGAAAGTAGCATTTGGCTGGATGATATTAGGCTTAGTTGTATACTTCGTATACAGCCGCAAGCACAGTAAGTTAAACTAACCCTTTACTTATATTTAAAAAAAATAGTCCCGACCTTCGGGACTATTTTTTTTGCCGTATTTTTGCAGACCTTAAATAAACACTATGGGAAGGATATTTGAAGTTAGAAAAGCGACCATGTTCAAGCGTTTTGATCGCATGGCAAAACAGTTTACACGCATTGGTAAAGAAATTGTAATTGCTGTTAAAGCAGGAGGACCCAATCCAGACGATAACCCTGCTTTAAGAAGATGTTATCAAAATGCGCGTAGTGCTGGTATGCCTAAGGACAGAGTGGAAGCCGCTATCAAGCGCGCCATGGGTAAAGACACTTCTAACTACGAAGAAATTTTATATGAAGGTTATGCCCCTCACGGTGTGGCTTTATTAGTAGAAACTGCAACCGACAACCACGTTAGAACTGTTGCCAATGTAAAAAGTCATTTTAACAAAGGTGGTGGTGCCATGGGTAATAGTGGAAGTGTAAGTTTTCAGTTTAAAAAAATGGGGGTATTTAAATTAAGTCCAGAAGGCATTGAAATGGACGATTTAGAATTAGAATTAATTGATCACGGCCTAGACGAGCTTGGAGATAGTAACGACGATAATGGTAATCCAATTATTGTACTTAGATGTGCATTTACCGACTTTGGTAATTTGCAAAAAGAATTAGAAGCGAAAAAATTAAACGTTATCAGCGCAGAGTTTGAATGGATACCAAGTACAACAGTACCCGTTACCGATGAGCAAGCCGAAGATATTAGTAAATTAATTGAGCGCCTAGAAGAAGACGAAGACGTTAATAAAGTATTCCATAACATGGGGTAAACGCAGCTGCGTTACTCTGCCATAATAGCTCTTACTGCATCTATCACATCTTCGGCGCTTGGCTTACTAAAGTAATCACCATCGCTACCATAAGCTGGTCTATGTGCTTTTGCAGTAAGGGTTTTAGGACTTGCATCCAGCCATTTATATCCACCCTGTTCTTCCATTACATGGTTAAACATATAAGACGTTGCGCCACCCGGAACATCTTCATCCACAAATAAAATGCGGTTGGTTTTTTGTAATGATTTTACAATGCTATGGTGAATATCAAATGGAAGTAAAGTTTGTACATCAATAAGTTCTATAGAAATCCCTTCCTGCGCTAAACGCAACACCGCTTCTTCAATAATACGAAGTGTAGAACCATACGAAACAATGGTTACGTCTGTTCCTTCATTAATAATTTCTGGCACACCCAGTGGTACTGTAAATTCTAATAAGTTACTTGGCAATTTTTCTTTTAATCGGTACCCATTTAAGCACTCAATTAAAATGGCAGGATCGTTGGCTTGCAAAAGCGTATTGTACATACCCGCTGCTTGTACCATATTACGGGGTACACAAACGTACATACCACGCAGTGCATGTATGATCATTCCCATGGGTGATCCACTATGCCAAATACCTTCTAACCTGTGGCCTCTTGTTCTTATAATGACTGGGCAACTTTGTTGACCGTAGGTTCTATAATGCGTAGTTGCTACATCGTCACTAAGCGGCTGAAGGCCATACAACAAATAGTCTAAATATTGAATTTCGGCAATCGGCCTTAATCCTCTAAGCGCCATACCTATGGCTTGTCCTACAATAGTAAGCTCTCTAATACCAGTATCTGAAATACGGTCTACACCATGCTTTTCTTGAAGCCCAGCAAAGCCCTGATTTACGTCGCCAATAAATCCAACGTCTTCACCAAAAGCATACACTTTATTGTTGCTTGCAAATAATGCATCAAAATATTTATTGAGTACTTCGTAAGCATTTACAACAGGTGCATTAGGCGCATACGTAGGCAAAACAGTATTTACTTTTAATGCCGACTTTGGTCCTTCGTTGTATAAATAAGTATTAAATAATCCAGCTGCTTCATTTTTTAACTGCACAGCAAACTGCGTAACTTTTTCGATGCCTTTAACACCAGCTGCAGCCTCACTTACCCTAGCAAGTGTTTTTAAAACATCTCTACGAAGTGGTTCTTTATTATTTGTAAGTTCTGCTACTATTTGTTGCACCGCAGGACTCATAACTTGAAGTCCACTGATAACCTGAACCGCTTCTTGCACTTGCTTTTTAATAGGGCTAATAAATTTATCCCAAGCAGCTGCTTTTGCATCTTTAACCAATTCCTTGGCCTCTACCTCAATGCTATTTAACTCGGTAATGGTTGCGAGGCCAGACTCCAACATCCACTCACGCATTTTTTTAATACAATCCCAATTTTTTTCCCATTCTAAACGCTCCGCAGGTTTATAACGCTCATGACTACCGCTGGTAGAATGACCTTGCGGTTGCGTTACCTCTTCGACATGGAAAAGTGCTGGCGTATGCGTGTCTCTCATTTTTTGTAGACCTTCTTCAAACACTTCACACATACCTGCATAATCCCAGGCCTTTACTTTATATATTTCGATACCATTGGTGTCTGCTAATTTTTGCATGCCAGCAAGCGCATCAGAAATCGAATTTTTTGTTGTTTGTAGATTTTTAGGAACCGAAATACCGTAACCATCATCCCATACAAAAACGGCTAATGGAATTTGCATTACAGAAGCTGCGTTGATAGATTCCCAAAAATGTCCTTCCGAAGTACTCGCATCACCAATGGTACAAAAACAAATTTCGTTGCCATGGTTACTTAAAGTTGTATGCGCATCTTTATTTTTTTGCTGCGCTTCTCTAAAACATTTAGAAGCATAAGCCAAACCAACTGCGCGCGGCATTTGACCGGCTGTTGGCGCCATATCTGCAGATGTATTTTTTTGGTTGGTTAAGTTTAGCCAATTACCATTACTATCTACTGTTGGCGTTACAAAATGCGAACTCATTTGTCTGCCCGCACAAAATATATCATTGTTGATATCTGGATCGGCGTATAGTTGAGAAAAGTATTGTTCGACACTTGCAATACCTGTAGCGAACATAAAAGTTTGATCTCTATAATAACCCGATCTAAAGTCTCCTTTTTTAAAATATTTTGCAAGTGCTACCTGTGCTACTTCTTTTCCATCTCCAAAAATTCCAAACTTCCCCTTGCCAGTTAAGACCTCCCTTCTGCCCAGCAAACTAACTTCCCTACTAATGAGCGAAATCTTATAATCCTGTATCACCGTATTTCGAAATCCCTCAAAGGACAACATCTCGGTTTGTGGCTCTGGCGAAGCAATTAATTCCATGGGGCAAAAATAACATTCGGTACCCAATAGATAACGGGTAATTTTGATTTTGGGGATAAATCTCAACTACCCTGAACAACCCAATTTTTACAGGATTTCACCTTTTTTTAAGGCTATTTTGGCATAAAATTGAACTATAAATGATACTTTTACCGGGTACTATAAACAAAGCACGATTATGAAAAAGATTTTAGCACTCACTTTATTAGCCATTACGGTTTCAATTAGTGTTTTTGCGCAACAAGACATTAAGTTTGAAGCAGGGTCTTTTAACTTTGGTAAAATTGCACAAGGCACCCCTGTAACCCACGTTTTTAACTTTACCAATACAGGTGCAAAGCCTGCAGTTGTTGAATATTGCACTGCAGAATGCGGTTGTACTACCCCAGAAGTAACCAAAGAACCTATTTTAAAAGGTAAATCAAGCACGGTTAAAGTAACTTACAATGCTGCTAGCATGGGTGCTTTTACAAAGCGTGTTACCCTTAAATTAGTAGGTGTTGCTGAACCTATCATTTTAACCATTAGTGGTGAGGTAGTTGCTCCTAAAAAATAATTGTTAAGATTAATAGAAATATATGACCAGCCTCCTTCGGAGGCTGGTTTTTTTTGCCCCTGCCTCAAATTGTAAACTTATATTTGCAACATGTTACAGATCAGCAAACGTGGCACAGAAATGCCCGCCTCACCTATCAGAAAACTAGTTCCCTTTGCAGAAGCTGCAAAAAAAAGAGGAACTAAAGTATACCACTTAAACATTGGTCAGCCCGACATTGAAACCCCTAAAATGGTACTCGATGCGGTAAGACATAGTGATTTTAAAGTGCTAGAATATAGCCACAGTGCAGGGAACGAAAGTTACCGTAAAAAACTAGTGGGCTATTACAAAAGTGTAGGTGTTGACGTTAATGAAAAACAAATCATAATTACCACAGGTGGTAGCGAAGCTATTTTGTTTGGCTTTATGGCATGTCTTGATGCTGGTGATGAAGTTATTATTCCTGAACCTTTTTATGCTAATTACAATGGTTTTGCAGTAGAAGCGGGTGTAACGGTTGTGCCTATTACATCGCACATCGAAAACGGTTTTGCTTTACCTCCAATAGAGGCTTTTGAGGCAAAAATTACACCGCGCACAAAAGCGATTGTGATTTGTAACCCTAACAATCCAACAGGTTATTTATACAGTGCTGCCGAAATGGAGCAGTTAAAAAATATTATCCTAAAACACAACTTGTATTTATTTTCTGATGAAGCTTACAGAGAGTTTTGTTACGAAGGCAAACAAATTAGCGCACTGCATTTAACAGGCGTTGACGAGCATGTTGTTATCATGGATACCATCAGTAAAAGATATAGCGCCTGTGGTGGACGTATTGGTGCTTTTATTACCAAAAACCAAGCTTTACTAGACGCTACTATGAAATTTGCGCAGGCCCGTTTAAGCCCGCCAAGTTTTGCGCAAATTGCTGGAGAAGCTGCCATTGATTTGCCTGCTAATTATTTTGATGATACCAAGGCTGAGTATAAATCTAGAAGAGATCTTATTGTTACTAGACTAAACGCCATGGAAGGTGTTTTTTGTCCTAATCCGGGTGGTGCTTTTTATGCCATGGCTAAATTACCTATCGACGACGCAGACACATTTTGTCAGTGGTTACTAGAAGATTTTGCTTTTGAAAATCAAACAGTGATGCTTGCTCCAGCAACCGGTTTTTATGGCACACCAGGCCTTGGAAAACAAGAAGTAAGACTAGCCTATGTATTAAATTTGGAAGACATTAACAAAGCTATGGACTGTTTAGAGGCAGCATTAAAAGTGTATCCGGGTCTTATAAAATAAATACATGTTCGTGAGCCTAAAGAGACCCTTACTATTACAAGCTTTTTTTGTAGCTATCGTTACTTTGGGTTTCGTATGTTTTGGCAGTAGTGCTATCGCACAAAGCTATAAACCAACTTACGGGTCGGCATTTGCAGGGAGTACCAGTATTTTTAACAACCCTGCTTCCAGTGTCAATCAATCCTTTAAATGGGAGGCTACCATTTTAAGTGCACAGGCAAATTTTAATAGCAACTTATTTTATATCAAAAATGATTCGATAGGATTTCATGAAGGCATGTATCCCAAGTACTTTCATGCCAATATTGACCTTAACTTGTTAAACCTTTTATACAAGCCTAACAACAAACAAGCGTTTAGTGTGGGCATTAGGGCCAGAACATTTAACCATGTTAAAACAGAACCACTTGTAGCATTAACGGGCATCAAAAGCATGCACGATTTTTTTATGCTGAATAGAAAAACGCCATACATAGAAGGCTTTGTTACGCATAGTGGATGGATAGAAACCAATTTAAATTATTCGCAGGAAATTTATAGGGACCAAAAAAGTACAGTAACGGCTGGTGTTACTTTACAAATCAATAAAAGTATTTCGGGCGCTTATGCGACCGTTAATAAATTAAGTTATTTAGAAAGTACCAATGGTATAGACACTGCGTATACGTTAACAGCAGGTGGCGCTTCGTTTGGATATAGTTCTAATTACGACGAAACCATTGCTGGTACTTCAAGTAGCAGTTCCGATTTTATAAAAAACAGCAAAACAAGCATGGGCTTGAGTATTGGCGCAGAGTATTTACTTTATAATACAGAAGCGCATAGTTTTCAAACCAACCATGCTTTAAACTATGCATTAAAAATTGGGGTATCCATTATGGACATTGGTGGCGTGGGTTATAAAAACAGCGCTATCAGTAGCGTATTTAATGGTGTTCGTCCAAATATTACAGATCCATTATTGGTTCGTAAAACAAGTAATCTTGTTAACAGTCAGCAATTAAGAGATTCTTTATCTACTGCATTTGCTACTACGACACCCATGTCTGAAACATTTTCGATTGCTAAGCCAACGCATTTTAATATAAATATCGACAAGCCTTTAGGCAATAATTTTTATATCAACGCAGACCTTACTGTAAATATGCACGCCAGTGGAGGCTTAACAAAACGCAGGGTAAGAGACCTCAATTTAATAACCCTAACACCTCGTTACGAAACCTTACACCTAGGCGTTTACCTACCCGTACAATACAATACACAGGGGCAGCTGATGGTGGGTGGTGCTTTAAAACTAGGGCCGCTTACGGTGGGTGTTCATAGACTTAGGTGGCTCACCAATTCAAGTAATATGAGTAATGTATCGGGCGGTGGTTATATCATGCTTAGTGTACATCCTATGAGTCTTAAAAAAATTAAGACCATCATAGACTGCCCAGAATAAATTAACTTAGCCTACCAATCAAAATACTAGATATGGGCCATCCAATTTCCAAGACATCTCTTTATCAAATTGCCATAGCCACAAGCTTATTTTTTGTAATGGCCTGTAGAGAGTCTAGAGAAATTTTTGCAGAAGTAGCAGGACCAAAAAAAATGCCCGCTACAATTGCTAAGCCTGTTTATAAAAAAACGTTTAAGCCCAGACCTGGCTTTGAACCCTTTGATGGTATTGATCATGTGCCGGCTAACTATACGTTTATGTATGAGCCAACTTTTATAACTCAAAAACCAGTTATAAAAAAGAGAATAGGCGAAATCTATGTTCCTGAAAAGCTTACGATTAACACCTATGCTTTTACGCGCAATAAAAAAGAAATAAATTTTAGAATGAGCTACCCTACCAATTTAAAAGGTAGCTATCATAAAATTAATGCCGCCGATACCACCAACGCTTTTAGGTTTATCAATAAATACAACGACACCTGCTACGTTACCAAATACACATTAAAAGAAGTACGTGACACCAGCATTTATCATATTGGTATTATACTTGATCATAGTGGCTCCATGGGTGATGAACGTTGCGCTGATTTGCAAGATGCATTATCCGAAAGCTTAAAAAAAATGAGCAAGCGCAACCTTATAAGCTTATGGAAATTTGATTCGGATATTTCCTATGAGGGCACTGCTTATGATAGCGCTACCATTCAAAAAATGTTGTACCGCAAAAGAGGTATGGATGGATTTGGTGGCGGCACCGCCATCAACGATGCTATGGACAGGGCGCTAGACACCATGGCTAAGTATAATAAATACAAACCTGTATTACTTTTATTTACAGACGGCTACGAGAATTCATCTAAAAACAAAAACAGCAAAGGCATTGTTGAAAAAGCACTGGTAAATAATATTCCCGTTTTTACCATTGCCTATAGCGGCGGTGCCGACTCTGTGTATTTAAGGGCCATTGCCAACGAAACCAATGGTATGTATTTCCAGTGCTACGACAGGTCCGAATTTGAAGAAGTATTTAGCAATCAACTTTTTTCGTTAAACCGTTATTACGAAGTAAGCATGATGCCTTGCATGTTTGATTATGAAAAATTAAGCATCAGCGCTGGTACTATAAGTGAGCAAAAAGCTTCTGGCGAAAAAACATTTAAAGGTATCAGAGAAACGATTTCATTGAATGTCAATTTTGAATTAGACAAATACGATATCATGCCAAGGTACGTTCAAGAAATTGAGCAAATGGCTACTTACTTAACTAAAAATAGTACGCTTAGTATTATTATTAGCGGTCACACAGACAACCTTGGTGAAGACAACTACAATATCATTTTATCCAATAAAAGAGCCGAGGCAGTTAAGGCAGCGCTGGTAAAATTAGGCATTGCCCCAGGCCGCATTGCAACTATTGGAAAAGGGGAAACCGATCCACTAACCCCTAACGATTCAGACAACAACCGTTTTAGAAATAGACGTATTGAAGTTGAAATTGTAAAAAATTAATCCAACTTATAAAAAGCAGTAGCGTTGCCTTCAAATATTTTTTGTTGATTTTGTGGCGCTACTAATTTTTCTATAACGGTTTGGTATTTAATATGTGTTCCAACGTAATCTCCTGCAAGTAAAGAAACCGGCCAGTCGCCACCTATCATTAATTTGTCCTCACCAAAATGCTGTAGAACAAAAGCTATATATGGCTCAATGGTGTTATCAGACCAGTTGTTGAAATCTGCGCAACAAGTTCCTAACCCCGAAATTTTTGCATAAAAATTAGGCATAGCCGCTGCTTCTGCAATTGCTTCACCCCATGCACCAAACTGCTCACTTGTGGCAATAGGTGGATGGTTTAAGTGATCAAATACCATTTTTAAATGTGGTATTTGCTTAGCTACTTCGATGGCTGCTTTTATATGCTCGATTTTTACGCCCACTACATCAAAAGGCAAGCCATAGCTTGCTAATATGCGCAAACTTTCAATCACAGCCGGTTGCAATAACCAGTTATGATCGGGTTCATCATGTATGAGGTGTCTGATGCCTTTAAAATATTTATTTTGAATATGGGCTTCTAATTGCTGTTTAGCCGTTTCAGGATTTAACAAATCTACCCAACCCACAACGCCAATAATCCAAGGATACTGCTCCGCACAATCAAACATAAAAGCAGTGTCTTCCAAATTGTTGGCAGACTGTACCATAACGGTAGCTTTAACATGCGCAGCTGATAACAGCCCTTCAATATTTGAAGGATAATAATTTTGCGCTAAAATAGACGTGTCGCCATCGAGCCAACTATACCTAACTTTTTGTAAGTCCCAACTATGCATGTGGGTGTCAATCACTTTTGCCATTGTGTTTATTTTATAATGAGTTCGTCCATAAATAACCATGAAGGATTTCCTGCCCCAGCAAAACCTGCCGGAATAATGGTTACTGGATCTGCAATAAATGTAAGAAATTTAATTGTGGTAGGTGGCAAGGTAAAAGATACCGTTAATGCACCTTCTTTAGTGTTATTGAAATTTTGTTGAAGGCCAAGGCGGGTAAATGTTTTACCATCTTCAGACCCTAGTACTTCTACCCTTGTAGGTAAATGTATCCAACTGCCGCGGCTATTCATAAAGCGCGTAGAAATTTGTGCAACTTTTGTAGCTGCACCCAAATCAAGCGTAGCATTGATTGTTTTACCTTCCCAGGCAAGCCATTCGCCATCGCTAAACCTACTATCATTTGCAAGTATACCATTAACAAATCCGTTATTACCACTTTTATTATAAGGTGCTTTTGGCGCATTCACTAATGACACAAGCGTTGCGCCGGTTGCTTTATTTATAGAAAACGAAGCAGAAGCCACATCCGTAATTTTATTGTTGACAACAACGCCTGCTTGCAAATTGGCATCACCCGTAATTGTGATAGGACCTGTGTACTGTTGATCTTGCACACTAGGTATTTTACCATTTGTATTATAGACAATTTTATGTGCCGCACCAACGCCGCCAATAGAAACGTTAATGCCACCAGCAATTGGCTTACTCGTAATTTGTACATTGTATAAATGGTCAGAGTAATGAAGCCCTTTTTGTTTTAATAGAGGCTGCCACTTGGTTACACGGCTTGTAAAATGATCAAAGCCGGTTTTTGTTTTTGTCCATCCGTTTTCGGCAATGGCCATGGCGCGTGGATACAACATAAAAGAAGCAAGGTCTTTGTTAGCAATATACTCCGTCCATAAATTACCCTGCACTCCTTTAATATACGTAGCCTCTTGTGGGGTAAGTGCCGCAGGAATTGGATTGTAATTGTACACAGCCTCAATGGGCAAGAAGCCTCCAAAAGCAATGGAGTCGCGAGGATCTGAAGATTGATAAAAATTTAAATAGCAAGTGCCCTGCGGTGTCATAATTACATCATGATGTTGCTTGGCTGCTGTGATGCCGCCCTCTTCACCTTGCCAACTCATAACGGTTGCATTGGGTGCTAATCCGCCTTCTAAAATTTCATCCCATCCAATAATTTTACGCCCCTTACTGTTTACATATTTTTCTACACGCTGAATAAAATAACTCTGAAGCGCATGTTCATCAGCAATGCCTTTTTCTTTCATGAGCGCCTGACAAAAACCAGAGCGCTTCCATGCAGTTTTTGGACATTCGTCGCCACCTATATGAATATAACTTGACGGAAATATATCCATCACTTCATCTAGTACATTTTCAATAAAAGTAAACGTGTACTCGCTAGGTGCAAACACATCATCAAATACACCCCATGTTTCTTGTACAATTTTACCACCCTGGTTTTTGATTTTACTTTCGGTAGCCGTAGCATACATGTTTTTGGTGAGCTGGGTGGGCTCGTTTGGAAAACAGCTTAACGCTGGGTATGCAGCAATGGCAGCACTTGCATGGCCTGGCATTTCAATTTCAGGAATTATATTGATGTGTTTAGCCGCAGCATAAGCAACCAAATCTTTTAATTGCGCCTGGGTATAAAAGCCGCCGTAGGCGGCGTTGGTATTTCCTTTACCCGGGTACTTACCTATTAAAGTTCCGCCACGCACAGATCCTACACTCGTTAATTTTGGATACTTTTTTATTTCGATACGCCATCCTTGATCTTCGGTTAAGTGAAGGTGCAAATTGTTCATTTTTTGCATAGCCATCACATCTATTAATTGCTTGATAAAAGATACCGGCATAAAATGTCTACCCACGTCTAACATAAGGCCTCTATAACCAAATGCTGGTGCATCATCAATTTCAAGCACTGGAATATTTTTTGATTGTGCTTCTAATTGGAGTAGTGTTTGCATACCATAAAAAGCGCCAGCCTTTGTTTTTGCAGTTATGGTAATTGCAGCTGGTGTAACAGATAAATGATACCCCTCCATTGATGTTACAACAGCAGTTTGTGGATCTACAATTAATGTTGCAGTAGATGCAGCTGATTTGGTAAGTTTAAAAAAGCCTTTTCCCATTTCCACTTTATTAGGGTACGGAATAATAGGCAACTGTGCTACCGCTCCAACACTTATGAGTAACAAAAACAAAAATGAAAACTTACACTGTTTCATATAAAACTGGGTTTAATGGGGTGTTTACAATTTCGCCAACAGTTGCACCCGGACACCAAGCATCCCAATCGGCCTGCTGGTTGTGGTTTTCAGGGGTTTTTAATACCGTGTCTTTATCCATATATATCATGGTCATAACCTTTCGCATATTGCCAGACACATTAGGGCCAGCGCGGTGATACAACCACCCTCTATGAAAACTTATTTCACCTACATCAAAAGGTTCTATAACGTGCTCAAATTTGTGATTTTTTAACTCAGCTTCTAAAAAGGCTTGGCTTTCGTCACTTATTTGCTTGTCTCTACCAGCCGTTAACCTGTTACTGCCCGCACTAAACTCGAGTGGACCATAATTAAGCGGTGTTGCTTGTAATGGTATCCAGGCGGTAACTGTATTTTCGGTAGCCAGTGGCCAGTAATATTGATCGGCGTGCCAAGGCGTATGACCACCTTTGGGTTCTTTAAAAAGGGCCTGATCATGGTATAAGCGCACACC
>JACCDM010098863.1_pt1 | contig 18364 bp, 13 predicted proteins | sample 7445851 | NCBI WGS metagenome assembly JACCDM01 (sample SAMN15323438, study PRJNA562643) | freshwater metagenome | isolation source: river surface water | place: USA:Blue River Watershed | collected 2017-08-16
CATGCTCCACAATTGATACATGCATCTGTAATCATTATCGCCATAACACTATTGGTTTGATGTAATTTTGCGGGGCAAATGTAATTCACAACCGCGATATGCAAACAACGTTAGAACAACGAATTCAAGCTTTTGTTCAATTGGGCAAAGTTCTTGGTGCCTTATCCAAAAATGAGCCTTGGCCCGGATTTGAGTTAGGATTGACCCAAGAAGAATATGATAGTGCTTTGCAAGTGGTGCAAAATCAAATTCCATACAACGGTTGGTTCACTCCAGAAAATGTAAGTTTAGCGCTAAACAATTGGTCAAAATCGCTTGAAGAATCCAATCTCAAGAATTGGGTTTCTGAATACGCTATTGAGGAAAAAGCCGCTCAAACCGTTGCCATCATTTGCGCAGGCAACATTCCCATGGTTGGATTTCATGATATCCTATGCGTTCTAATCAGCGGAAATAGGGCCATGATTAAATTGTCTTCAGATGATGCGCGATTGATCCCATTGTGTCTTTATTTGGTGATGAAATGGCAACCCGCCATAAAGGATCAAATACATTGGGCTGAGGGTAAGCTGGAGAAGTTTGATCGCATTATCGCAACAGGTAGCGACAATACATCGAGATACTTCCACGCGTATTTTGACAAATACCCCAATATTATCAGACAAACCAGAACGAGTGTCGCTATTTTGGATGGAACTGAAACTCCAGAAGAATTAAATGCACTGGGTCATGACATCTTCGATTATTTCGGATTGGGATGCAGAAACGTATGTAAAGTTTATTTCCCGGAAGGATACGACATCAACACACTCATAGCTGCATTGTTGCCATTTCAGGAAATTGCGAAGCATAACAAATATGCCAACAATTACGATTACAACAAGGCTGTATGGCTCTTGAATAGAGAAGATCTATTGGAGAACGGATTCATGCTGTTCAAACAAGATAAAGGCATTATCGCACCTACTGGTAGTCTTTTTTACGAGTACTACTCCTCTAAATCTGAGTTATTGTCAGAGCTTGAAACGAAGAATGACAAAATTCAATGTATCGTGGGTCATGGACATATCCCGTTTGGGCAGGCGCAATGTCCTTCGCTAAGTGATTATGCGGACAATATTGATGTGATGCAATTCTTGATATCCTAACTATATTTGAGCCATGCAGAAAATTGGAATTTACCTCATCAGTTGTTTAATCGTCGTTATTGGTTTTTCTTCTTGTTCAACAGAAGTGGATTTGAACGCACCCTACAAGAGTACGACTATCGTTTTTGGATTACTTGATCCCAAAGCCAATGTCCAATATTTCAAAATCAACAAAACTTTTTTGGGTGACGGAAACAACCTTAGCTACGCCGCGATTAGAGATAGCAGTGAGTACCAATGGGATGAATTTAAAGAATTGGTATTAGAGAAATACGTCAATGATGTGAAGGTTCAAACCATACCATTGCAGGCGGTAGAAGTGGAGAAAGATCCCTATGGAATTTTTTACGCCCCCTATCAAACGGTATATACCGCGGCCACACCAGGAGGCCTTTCCGGCAATGCCGAATATCGATTGGTTGTGGACTTTTACAACCGCCAGGATGTAGAAGCTAGAACAAATATTGTCAATGCGTCAGAAGTGGTTTTTCAAATCCCACAAGCCAACTATCCATTGAATTTGGCTGCATACAACTCTTCTACTGGTGGAGTAACTTACCAGGATAATGTCACCATCAAATGGACTCCTGCAAGCAATGTTGCCAAGTATGATTTGACTTTGCGTTTCAAATATTTGGAAGAGAAATATGCAGAGGATGAGCAAATCACTTTGGTCTCAAGAGACACACTTTACATGGATTATTACATTGGTGCTTTCGATGCGGCCAATTTGGAATTATTGGGCGGTTATTTATCTACAAGCTTTGGCGGTGAAGGATTTTTCAGCGCTTTGAAAACAAGGTTGGTTGCAGATCCCAAAATTCGCCGTGTGATTGGTCATGAGAATAACATATCTACTAGAGCCAAATGCTTTGAAGTTATTTTGGGAATGGCCAATGAAGAATTGAATACTTATTTAGCAGTAAATGCCCCTGTTACTGGCGTAATACAAGAACGCCCTACATATAGCAACATCACCAATGGCATTGGGCTATTGGCTTCGAGAAGTCAAGTAATCCAAAAAGATATTACTCTCGTTGGAAGTGGCTCACAAGTGGGTAATCTTTATGCGTTTGGAATAGGTGAATACTGTTCAGGACTGAACTTCTGCGATCCAGATCCTACCTCAGATTTTTCTTGTGGGAATTGATCCATTCCTTGATTTCATCCGGTAAATCAGCGGGAACTATTTTTTGTTCTTCTGGAAAGTATAAATCTCCAAAATCTCCACTTACTAAAAAGTAAAGAGATTTCGTTTCATTCTTTTCAGGTTGCTGAATCCAATGTCCGTTTTCCCAACGAGTGAAAGACCTCTTTGCAATTCGCTCTGCCACGTATCCATAAGACTCTCCATCGTTAGATTCATTGGTCTGATAATCTTCACTATCAACAATTAAAGTATTGGGTATTCCTTCTATATCAGAAGGAAATATGGGAGAATCCCAAATACCAAAATCACCATCAGGCACACCACCAATCACTAAAGGGTCCATCAATTTTTTACCGTCCCAGAAGATATAGGCATTTCCATAAAAATGTCCGCAGGATTCACCCGATTGAGACACCGCTATTATATCATGAATACCACTAAAACCTTTAGAACCTATATTTTGAATCCCCCAAGTTGGTTCCAACAATGGGAAACTTGTACTAGAAATTTCAGTTTGATTTTTAATGGCTCTTATCTGGACAAATGTCTGCTCAACGCCTTGCTCAGCAACATCGTCATGCATTTGGTAACCCATCAAAAATTTGACATCAGAATCTTCATTGCTACCCACGCAATACTTAGTTAACAAACCACCCCAAATCCAGCCTTCGTTTGTATTTGATTTCACAAAATACCAAGGGCTTCTGATACCTGCTATTTCCACCGTATCCTGTCCTTGCTTGATTAAATCACAAACTGAACCAATAGGCAAAGACGCCAGCGCTACGGAATTTCTGCCGGGTTCCTTTCTAAGTGTTGCATTATTTACCCACGTAAAAACATGATTGGAGTAAAAGCCAGGCTCTTCAAAAATATCGTAGGTTACCACAGGACCTTGAGCTTGAATCAAGCAGGGCATGAGAGCAAAAACGAAAACAGCTATTTTTTTCATTCTGATGCTTTTTGAAATGCGGAAGTGGATTTCCCTTCTTCGGTGTAGATTGTTAGATAATAGGACCCTGAGGGCAAATTTTCAATGTTCAGCTGCAAATAATTGCGGGTCCAACTTTGATCAAAATCGCACTTTGACAACACTCGACCCTTTACATCAGAAATTTCCCACATGGATATTGGAGAACCAGCAGTAACTACATTTAAAAGAGTAGTAGCCGGGTTAGGATAAATGGAGTGAATTTGAAAATTGGGCAATTTGTTGCGTGACGAATTCTTTTGCAGCAACCACCAGAAATCTGGAATGCCGTGGCCATAGTGATAATCAGGGTTTTCTGCTCTTGTTCCCGATGCTTCTATCCATTGCATCCATGTTTGGTTATCGATACCTGAGATTGCCTGCATCGCACAAGCGGTAGCTCCTGTAATGAGTGGCGCACTAAATGATGTTCCTGACCCCCTTCCTATTACATCCTGTTGCACTGGATAGTAAGTTCTTCTACCTTGCGCAGTTACATTGGGTTTCATTCGCCCATCAGAAGATGGACCATGCGATGAAAATACAGCATCAACCCCCAAACTATCCGTTGCCCCAATACACAATATTTTTTCTGCATCACTTGGTGCGTGTAAGTAATACCAAGGGTAATTTCCGGAATTGCCTGCACTACAAACCACCAATACTCCGCGCTCTGACAACCATTGTGCCGCTTGACTAGCGCGAGAAACGTGACCATTCATGTCCGCGTATGTATAATTCATCGTTGTATCATCAAACGTTGAATATCCCAATGAAGAATTGATGATGTCCAATCCCAAAGAGTCAGCCAACTCAGCAGCGGCAACCCAATTGTCCTCTTCTATGCGGTACTCAGAAGCAGTATTCTCCGTTTGAAATAAATAATAGCTTGCCTCAGGCGCAGCGCCCAAATATCTTCCGCTATCCAATTCTGCTGTCATCAGTGCCAAAACAGTTGTGCCGTGATCTCCTCCATCAAACACATTGGGGGACAAAGGATTCACAAAGTCGCGGGTCATCATCAACCTACCTTCATTTCTCAACGCGTCAAACGCATGCATCTCCGGCATATAAGACCAACCCACATCAAACACTCCTACATGTATCCCATTCCCTTTAAAACCCGCTTCATGCATTCGCGGAATAGCCAACAATTCCAATTGTCTGAAAGCCTTACCATAGGGTGAAGAACTGGGTTCACTCCATTCCACTGCACCTGCAGCGGATACTGAACGTTCTTCTACAACCTCTGCTTTCCAACGCCCTGTATTTTTGACTTCTAAAACAAAAGGTAAGCTTTGGATTTTTTGCAATGCACTTTCCAATGCCGCACTATCCAAAGCAGACAAATTGATGGTCATGGCATTGAACCATTTACTTACATGATGAACATTTCCGCCGCTCGAATCCGCGACGGTCTGAACATAAAATGGGTTCACAGGTAAATCCTGCTCTGTAATTTCTTTATTTAATAAAATTCTTTTTTGCAAAGCTCTTTCTGAGAGAAAAGCTTGCGGATAATCGATACTGTAGGGTGTCCCATTCTTTTCGGAAAATTGAACCCAGTAAAATCCAGGTGCATTTTGAGACAACACAACATCGGCCAACTGCCAAAAAAACAACAGGGCTAGAAATCTAATCATGGCTTTGGCTTTGCCGTTGTGCTTATCATCTTACCCCCTTCCCATACTTCTTCGTGATCTATCTCTCCCGTCTCCTTTCTAAAAACGATTCTTCCTTCGTAGACGTTATTGAGATAATCTCCTTCGGCCTTGATTACAGTACCTGTCAATCTTTCCTTGTGCATGATGCCGATTTTCTGATCTTCAGGAGAAGATGTGATTTTCTCAAAAGTACCTATGTCGTAATACTCGCGGAACGGGCCTTCCAATTTACCATTGACGTATGAACAACTTCTCTTAGGAATTCCGCTTTCGTAAAACTCCTCCACATCTTTATTGATGAATGATTGTTTCACAACTTGACCTTTGTTGTAATGTACAACCATTTCCTGGCGACCATTAGGCAAGAACGACTCCCAAATTTTATCAAACTCACCTTCAAAGTAGACTCCCTTCATCTGCACCTTGCCATCTTCAAAATAAGTTTTAGATGGTCCATGCTTCAATCCTTTGACATAGGTACATTCCAGAATTTTTTTTCCGGCAGCATTTCTTTGTTCAAATGGCCCGTCGAGTAATCCATTCCTGTATTGTGAGACACAAACCAAAACACCCGACTCAAGGTATAAATTGACCAATCCATTTTTCTGCCCACCCACATAAGTCTCCTCCGTGGATAGTTTCCCGTTGGGAAAGTACATTTTCCATAAACCCTCTTTATCACGGCGCCATTTATCATTCACCATTCTCCCTACGTATCTGCCTTCAGCCATCAGCGCGCCATCAGCGTAAAACATTTTTACATCATTGATCGTGGAGTCTGCCACATGGTCTACTTCAGACATGCGTCTTCCCTCTTGATCAAAGAAATTCCATTTCCCAACAGGTTTGCCATGTTCGTATTGCCCCTGATAATAAAGGATTTCAGGCTTGCTCTTGTATTGGCGAATCCAAACACCGTGACGCTTTCCATCGGCATCCAAGGCATTAAAATCCTTACCGGGAGTGCCCTGTGGCAATGCTTGAGGTTGGGCCCACATTTGCAAAGCAAAAAGGCAAGTAATGAACAAAGCAAACGTTCTGAATTGAAAAATCAACATATTCCAAAATTTATGATGAATGTTACGTGCAAATATGGTTCCTTAACGTAATATTGCCATCGAAAATTTCAATAGAAAAATCAAAAACCATGAAAGTTACAGTTGTAGGCGCAGGAAATGTTGGAGCTACTTGCGCTGATGTACTCGCACATCGCGAGATTGCCAACGAAATTGTATTGGTGGACATCAAACCAGGTTTTGCTGAAGGAAAAGCATTGGATATCTGGCAAACAGCGCCCATCAACTTGTACGACAGTCGCACCATTGGTTCCACCGGGGACTACAGCAAGACTGCTAATTCAGATGTTGTTGTAATTACTTCAGGCTTACCACGTAAACCTGGAATGAGTCGTGATGATTTGATCGCTACCAATGCAGGTATCGTCAAATCAGTTACTGAGAACATCATTCAACACAGTCCCAATGCCATTATTGTTATTGTTTCTAATCCTTTAGATGTGATGACATATTGTGCATACTTGGCGGCCAAAGTTCCAAGCAACCGTGTATTTGGTATGGCGGGTATTTTGGATACTGCTCGTTACCGAGCGTTTTTGGCTGAAGCATTGAATTGTTCTCCAAAAGACATTCAAGCTGTATTGATGGGTGGCCACGGAGATACTATGGTTCCACTACCTCGTTACACCACTGTTGGTGGAATTCCAGTAACTGAATTGATTGAAAAAGAACAATTAGATGCAATCGTTGAACGCACTAAAGTTGGCGGCGGTGAAATCGTAAATCTTTTGGGAACTTCAGCTTGGTATGCACCAGGAGCTGCAGCTGCTCAAATGGTTGAAGCTATTGTTCGCGACCAAAAGCGTATTTTCCCTTGTTGTGTTTGGTTACAAGGTGAATATGGATTAAAAGACATCTACTTGGGTGTTCCTGTGGTTTTGGGTAAGAATGGAGTTGAGAAAATCATCGAGCTCAAATTGAACGAAGAAGAAAAAGCATTGTTGGACGCATCGGCTGTTGCTGTAAAAGACGTGATGAACGTTTTAGACCGCATGAACGCTAATGCATAATGCTCAAGTTTGATATTTAAAAAGGGCGACCATAGGTCGCCCTTTTCTATTCCATGATCTTGGCTAACTCTTGTCCCACCCACGTTCCAATGGCCACGCCCATTCCACCCATACGCACTGCTACATATGTTTTTTGAGAGAGTGCCTGAATAATCGGTCCCTTGGACTTTCCCATCCCCATAATTCCACTCCAATGGTGCTCAATTTCCACTGACTTACCTAAAAACTTCTCAATGGTTTGCTGAAGATATTGACGAACATTAGCCGTCTCCTCCAATTTTAAAGTTGACTCTTGTTCCAAGAACAAATCTCTGCCTCCACCAATCAAAACGCGTTTTCCGATATTTCTAAAATAAACATACCCCTCACGCAAGTGGAAAGTTTTGTTCCATGGATTTTCCAAAACCTCATTGGTCACCAAAACTTGGTTCCTAGCAGGAATTACATCCAAGCCTCCAATCAAATCTGGCGTTAGCCCGTTGGTACAAATAACAAGTCGACCCGATTCAAATCTTCTTCCTCTTATTTCAAAGGACCCTGACTCCACATCCACAGCCTCGATATTTAAACCATACAAAACTTCAATCCCGATCGCTTTATTGATTTGCAACCACTGCCCCAACATTTTACCTGGATGTATCATTCCTTCCCGATCGATATGGATAGCGCCCACCATATTTTTCAAATCAAACAGCTGATTCGTTTGCCTGTACGGAGCAAAACCTATCACATCCTTCACTTTGGAATTCAGCTCTTGTAAACCATCCAGGGCCTCATTAAATTTTTCAAATTCATGGGATTCAAATAACTCCAATCCCCCATTTAAAGAACCATCCATAGCCGACATGGGAATAATCTTCTGCAAGGCTTGAAGACCTAGAAATCGATTTTTTAAAGTTGATAAGACAGCATCCCAACCATTTTTTTGGGCATCCGATGCAATCTCCGTTGGACTGCCAAAACAAGCAAATCCAGCATTTCTAGAACTAGCTCCGGCCGAAAAGAAATCACGCTCAAATACCACAATTCGCGCATTGGGAAATTTCTTCTTCAGGTGATAGGCAGAACTCATGCCCACAATACCACCTCCAATGACCGCAAAATCTATCTTTTTTAGGTAAAAATCAAACTCCCAGTAACTAAAATTCATATATTTACGTTAAGAAATCATGCGAATGTATTCATGAAGAGAAACAAAGACACCTTTTCCCGTTTTTCATTCAAGAGAATTTTGATTCTCCTGCTACTTTTGGTGGCCCAAACCGCATGGTCACAAAACACGATTATTTCCTTAAACATTGTAGTTAAAGACGAAGATAACGGAGGGAAATTAGGGGGCTCTGTGGTTACCATTTACAAGAATGGTGGCCTGTTTGAAACCATTTCAGTTCCTGAAAATGGAAAAATCAAAAAAGAGCTTCAACTCGGTCATACATACGACGTCAAATTTTCTAAAGATTTATACGCGCCCAAAGTAGCACGATTAGATACACGCAATGTTCCCAAAGAAGAACAACGAGGAGGCTATGAATTTGATATGGAAGTATCTCTATTCAAGGCTCCCATGGGTTTCAATTTGGATATCATGAAAGAACCAGCTGCAAAAGCAGTTTACATGAGCGATACAGATAACATCGGTTGGGACGAAGAATATATCAGAAAGCAAAGAGAAAAAATTGATGCGGAACTCAAGCGTGTAGAAAGCGCCAACAAGGCCGATCAAGCCAAATTCAAGGAATTTGAAAAACTCTTGCAGCAGGGAGATGAGAAAGTAATTGTTAAAGATTACGCCGCAGCAATAGCCAAGTATGAGCAAGCGCAAGCCATGTTCCCACAACATGAGCTGCCCAAACAAAAAATAGCTAAAGTCCAAGAATTAATGGCAGGTGATGACGCTGCCAAAAAAGAAGAGGCCAAATATGGCCTACTCATGATCGAAGGGGATGAAGCGATGAACAACCGCCAATGGGATGTTGCTCGGGCTAAATTCAACGAGGCCAAAAAAATGAGGCCCAAACTAAAGGAGCCTACAGAAAAACTTGCCGAACTAGAACGTCGCATGAAAGAAAATGCAACTTTTAGTGAATATGATAATCTCATCAGAGATGCAGACAAATTGTTTGAAGCAGCCAAGTACGAAGAGGCCATCGCTAAATACAAGGAAGCCAGCAATATTTTGGCCAAAGAGTCTTATCCCAAAGAGCAAATTGCGAAAGCAAAAGAGCTCATGGATAAAATGAAAAATGATGCTGACGCCATTGCCAAAAAGAACAAGCGCTACAATGAGTTGATGTCATTGGGACAAAAAAGCATTGATAAAAAAGATTATCCCTCAGCGTTAGGAAACTTTGAAGAGGCCAAATCATTAAAGCCAGAAGAATCCCTTCCTCAAGAAAAAATTGACGAAGTAAAAGGCTTGATGAAAGCACAAGAAGATGCGGTAGTAGCCAAAGAATTAAAGGACAAAGAGGACGCGGAGAAAGCGAGAAAGAAAAAGGAATACGACAACTTGGTAAAAATGGCCGATGACATGTTCAAAGGAGCCAATGGGAAGGAATTAGCCAAGTTGACACAATCCAAAGAGTTTTATAACCAAGCTCTGGGAATTCTTCCAGCTGAAGGATACCCAAAATCTCAAATTGCCGCTATTGACAATACCATTGCTCAACTTAAAAACGCCATGGATGCTGATGAGCTCGCTCGTCAGATGAAGGAGGCAGAGAGATTGAAGCAAGAAGCCGATATGCGCGCAGCTTTGGCCAAACAGGAAGAAGATGCATTGGCAGAGCGCAGAAGAAGAGACGAAGAAGAAAGGGAAAAGAAAAGAAAATTAGACGAAGCATTATCCAATACCAATTCAAACTCAGGAAGCGGCAATATTCGCGGGTCAGCTGCTGAAGATGCCTTAGATGCTTTCTATCGCGAAGCAAGAAGACAGAGAGCTGCGTTAAAAGCTGATAGCATTGCCCAAGAAAAAAGAAATTTCCTGAACTATGACACTTATTTCAGCAAGAAAAATAAATTGCGATTAGAAACAAAAATTGAAGAGCTTACCAATAAAACGGAATACCTGAGTACCATACAGTCTGAAGGAAATAGCTGGCATATGCGTCGTGTGGATAGTACAACACAGCAGATTGCAGCATACAATGACACTGAGCGCAAACTAATGATCAGTGCACAATCACATAGGGACACGCGAATAGAAACTACTGAGAATTACAAAAAAATGATGTTCGCGTTGAGTAAGAACGATGGCAATCGACGTTCCAATATCAATCAGATCAGCACACAGAAAGACAATTTAAAATTTGAAGATCAAACATACAATGATCGTTCAAAAAGCAGAATCAACGGAAACCTGCGAACTTTCGAAATGCAAAAGCAAATGGGTGTAAATACCCAAACTTTTGGTGCTGAGCTTCAAAAGCGTAACACAGAGGCCTTCCTTGAGAAATCAAGTGAATACCAAAGCAATGAAGAATATTGGGCCAGTGCAGCCAACTCAAAAAGAGAGATGAACACCTCTTCTACAGAAAGTCAAAAAGAAGATTTAGCCAATTGGAGTGAAGACAAAAAAGATCGTCGCGATGAGAACCTCATGGCGCTAAATGAAATTAGGCACAATACGGAAATGAATCTTCTTCAGAAAAAAGCTGATGCAGAAAATCGAGGTTTTGATAGAAGAGAGGAGTTATTTGAAAACGCCGTTGTCGAGCCACAACCCTCAAGAACAGAGATTATTGCCAATATCCAACAAGAACAAGATGCCATCACCGAGCGCTCTTATGATCTTGGAAATAAGAAGGTGCTTGAAAGAACGGTTCGTGCAAAAGGTAAAACCTATGTGTATAGAAAAATTGTCTCTACCTCGGGTGCGTATTATTTTAAAAATGGTTTGAGTATTACTGAGCAAACTTGGAGAGACGAAACCACTAACTTGATGACCCAGTAATGAAGATTGCCGTTATACATGGTCCTAATCTAAATCTCCTCGGGCACCGAGATGTCGAACAATACGGACATTTGCAGTTAAGTGATATCCAAAATCTTCTAGTACATCAATTTCCGACCATCGAATTTGCTTTTTATCAAAGCAACATAGAAGGAGAAATTATTGATATCATTCAATCCTGTATCAGAGATAAACAAGCGTTGATTATCAATCCAGGTGGATATTCTCATACCAGCGTTGCTATCAGAGATGCATTAGAAATTCTTCAAGCACCAAAGATTGAAGTACATCTTTCCAATATTCATTCTCGCGAAGAATTTCGACACCAAAGTCTAACGGGCAGTGTTTGTGACGGAATAATAATGGGGCTCAAAGAAAAGGGCTATCCCTTGGCCGTGCAGGCTATCCTTCAATTACTTTGAAAAAGCCTTGATTGCAGAGTCCATGATGCGCAACAATGTTTCCGCTTCACGAACCGATAACTGCTTACCTACTCGGTGAGGAGTTGAGCCTTTCAAAAAACCAACTTTTTCTCCGCCGATTATCCAAAAACTATTGTCCAAAAAGACAAAGAAGTTCCCGGGATCTTGCTTGATGATTCCTAATTTCTGAACAGTGCTTAACTTGAATTGCTCCACCCTTCCCCAACGACCTATTGCATTCTGAATGGTCATTTCCCCAGTTTTGATATGAATCTTCTCCTTTCCCATCCTTCTCCAGAGAAAGACTTTGGTGATTCGGACAAAAAAGTACAACCACAAAGAAGATGAAATGATAAAGAAAATTCTATCCGACCAAGGAACTGGTTGCAATGCATAATACACAAAAACTCCTCCACAAAAAGCCCACGCTATCAGCCATGCTAAAAGCAACGATTCCTGCCAACGTGGTATCTTTTGATCAATCTCGATGTGCACCTCACTTGCATTTGGCTTTTCCACCCAAATACGCTCTGAAATTTGCTGACGTCTTGCTTGTTGCTTCATTGTACCACTCTATAATAAATATTCAAATACTGATTTAAAACTCGATCAATTCCAAACTCACCAGCAACTTCTCTTGCACCTTTGGAATAATACTCCCAATTGCTGAGAATATCCATTGATTTCATGGCCATTTCCTTTACTTCGCCCACACCACACAGATGTCCAGAAATTCCCTCTTTGTTCACCTCTGGCAAACCTCCGGTATTGCTCGAAATAACAGGAACTCCCAAGGCCATCGCTTCCAAGGCTGATAAACCAAAACTCTCAGATTCAGATGGCAAAACAAACAAATCCGCACCTGCTAATATCTCCTGCGGCTCTTTAACATTGCCCACAAAAACTATACAATCCACCAAACCATTCTCCCTGCTCCACTGCTCTGCCCTATGGCGTTCTGGGCCATCACCCACCATAACCAAACGTGCAGGAATTTGCTCTCTCACTATTTTAAATAAGGCCAAAACATCCATGATACGTTTTACGGGTCGGAAATTGGAAATGTGGACCAACATCTTTTCACTTGCACTTACAAACTCTTGACGCGCTGTTACACGCCATTGATCGCACTCAGGACCCAATTCTATAAAATTAGGTACTACGTCAATCTCTTTTCTAATATCAAAATATTGATAGGTATCCTGCTTCAAACTTTCAGAAACCGCTGTGACAGCATTGGAATGGTTAATTGCAAATGTGATCACCGGCTTGAAAGAATCATCCTTACCTAGCAACGTAATATCCGTTCCGTGCAAGGTGGTAACTACCGGAATAAAAATCCCTTCATCCTCCAATATTTTCTTTGCCATATAGGCTGCCGAAGCGTGTGGTATGGCATAATGAACGTGCAGTACATCCAACTTCTCATACTTCACAACATCAACCATTTTACTAGCTAAAACCAATTCGTATGGCGGATAAACAAACAAAGGATAATCGCTGACATTAACTTCGTGAAACCTAATGTTTTTGTTTATTCTATTCAATCGGACAGGTTGCGAATAGGTAATGAAATGAATCTCATGACCCATAGCGGCCAAAGCCATTCCCAACTCTGTTGCCACTACTCCGCTCCCACCAAATGTGGGATATCCCACGATTCCAATTTTAAGTTGGCGATTTTCCATGAAGCTAAATTACTTCGCTTGAACTTTACGCAACAATATTTCTTTGTAAACTTCCGTATGCAACTGTGTTCTGATATTTTGCTGAATCAATTTTTTGTTATCCACCGATGGATGAATTCTATTGCTCAAGAAAATAAAAATCAAATCTTCTTCAGGATCAGCCCAGCACATGGTACCTGTAAATCCCGTATGACCAAAACTTTGATGCGAAGCGAGCGCTGATGGGCTGCCACCCACCTTGTCTAATGTAGGCTTATCCAAAACCAATCCACGCCGATTACCCGGGAAATGGCGCTGGTTGAAATATTGAATCGTAGAGGATTTTACCCATTGCTGATTGGCGTATTGACCTTCATTCAAAAGCATCTGCATCACCACGGCCAAATCATATGCATCGGAAAAAATACCCGCATGACCCGCAACACCACCCATTAATGCAGCTCCTTGATCGTGCACATAGCCCCTCAATACTTGGTGACGAAATAAGGTGTCATTTTCTGTAGGTGCAATTTTATTTCTATCCATTTTGGTCAATGGCAAATACCCCATTGACCGCAATCTCATTGGTGCATAAAATTGATCATCTAACCAAACGTTGTAGGGTGTTCGGGTCTTTGTTTCCACCCATTCCTTCACAAAATAATAGCCCAAATCACTGTATTCATACTTGGCCGGAATAGAAAGCGGTGTCTTCAATATTGCTTCACGCATTTCACCATAAAGCAAAGTATCTGTGTAAATACTATCTGCTACTTGCACACCATATTCTGTCGGCGAACTGAAGGCCCAATGCTTATGAGAAAGTGTTGAATGAAAAGGAATAAAATTCTTCAGTCCCGCCTGGTGAGACAACAAATCCTTCCATTTGATTTTCGCGTATGGTGACTTCTTCGGAAAAATCAAATCATCTCCCAAGCAGCTAGAAGGTGACCATTCATGCGTATCCATCATGCGCATCATAGACAATCCTGAACCAACCAATTTTGTTATTGATGCCAAATCATACACACTACTCAATTGAACTGGCTCTTTTTTCTCTGCATCTAAAAATCCATAAGCACGATCATAAACAATTTCACCTTTGTGCACCACTAGAACTCTACAGCCTGGATAGGCACCTTCTTCAACACCCTTATTGGCTATTGAATCCACTTTGAGCCAGTTAAAATGAAACAAAGACTTCTTAGCAAATTCTGATTCACCAAAATAATTTTCCGTGTAAGTTTTAGTCAATTGATTGGGAACATTCCTGGATTTGATCCAATTCAAACTTGCAGGTGAAGACAATACACCTCTGGCAAGTCTTTGACCACCTGAAATGCAAATCCCCCAACCACTTTTCCACGTTGCATCTATACTCACTGGCAATTGGCCTGTAAAAGATCTTGCCCCAAATAAAGCTTCCACCATCATTCTTTCTGTCAAAGGATCATCTTGATAAGCCACCGCCACAACATCACTGCGATGTATGCTCTCATTGCCCATCAATGCATATGGATTGGCAAACATCAAAACCAAAACATTCTTATCCGTATTCCAATTGGAAATGCGATCAAGCAAATAAGATGAAACACCAAAATTCTTGGCCGCCTTACTCGAAGTATTTACCCAAGCAAAGGCTATATCTTGATAACCATTAAGCAAAGACAACAAAACATCCAATGTATCACGCCAAGTAGAATCAACCTCTTTTGGCCAATACATCACAGACATGTCTGCATATTCTTGCATCGCATCAACTACATTGTAGGTTGAATCACCTCCAATTACAACCAAGGCTTTTTTTCGCTTTAAATCATTCCAAAGTTCCAATCCCTTGCGATCATTTTGCAACAAAGTCAATGAAGCAGTAACCAAATCTTGATTCATCTGCAAGGCATTTTCATTGTGCAAATCCCGCATTAAATTTTGTCGCGAAGGATAAATCCTCTCGGACAATCCGCACCATTCCTTGGCTTGCAGGACTTTGTAACAATGCGAACGAATTTGCTCCTCTGTTATTTCTCCAAGTTCTATCGCCTTTTTGATTGCCTCAATGGCCTTTGGAATACTGGATGGAAAGAGCAAAATATCATTGCCTGCTTGAATAGCCAAAGCTTCCATCTCGCCTGCTTTAAAATTCTTTGCAACGCCCTGCATATTGAGCGCGTCGGTAATAATCAAACCTTGGAATCCCAGTTCTTTTTGAAGCAAATCCGTCACCAATGTGTGAGACAGAGATGCCGGAATTTTTGGATTATTCTCATATGCTGGCACTTGCAGATGTCCCGTCATTACACCTCCTAAACCCTGTTGTATCAAAGGACGATAAGGATACAATTCCAAACTATCCAAACGTTCTTTAGAAAATGGAATGAGTGGCATATCCTCATGGCTATCTGTATTGGTATCACCATGTCCCGGAAAATGTTTGGCGCAAGCCAATACATGGTTTTTTTGCAAACCATTCATGTAAGCGGTTGAATACTGAAGAACTCGTTCCCTGTCCTCCCCAAATGACCGATTACTAATCACTGGGTTTCTGGGATTATTGTTGATGTCCACTACCGGGGAAAAACTGAAATGAACACCCATTCTTTTCAATTGCCTTGCGCTTTCCTCAGCAAATTTTTCAATTTGCTTGACATCCGATATTGCACCCAAGGTCATTTGACGTGGATAAAGTATTGTAGAGTCTAATCGCATACTCAAACCCCATTCAGCATCCATTCCAATGAGTAGAGGGATTTTGGAAATCGATTGAAATTGTAAAGTCCGCTTTAATTGATTGTCCGGTCCGCCTTGGAAAAAAATGATTCCGCCCACTCCGTAATTTTGAATCCAATTCTCAACTTCTCTCTGATTAAAATATTGATGCTTGGGATCTGTCCAAGCAGGCACCATGAACAATTGACCCAATTGCTCATCAAGGCTCAATTGCCTGATAATTGAATCCGCCCAAGGAGTTGCAACCTTTTGAAAATCCGCCTGCGCCAATCCATGGCCACAGAAGGCAATTGCAGTCACAACAGATAAAATGATTTGTACAATTTTCTTACTCACTTTTCAAAGAAAAGTGAAAGAGGCAAATGTTCCGCGCCTAAAACAGAATCTATCCCACAGCGGGGTGTTAATCCGCTAAATAAAAATTAAGCGTTCAATGCGTCAATTCGCTTCATGGCTTGACCCACCACAAATTGAAATTGCTCTTCCAAAGTCAAGTTAGAATTATCCACCACAACAGCATCGTCTGCTTGCTTCAATGGATCTATCTCACGTGAGGTATCCATGGCATCTCTGGATGCAATATTTTTTTCTATCTCTTCAAGTTGCACATCCAAACCGTTGGCCTTTAACTCATCATAACGTCGCTTGGCACGAATGGCATGATCTGCCATCATAAACAATTTCAATTCAGCATCCGGCATTACCACCGTGCCGATGTCTCTTCCATCCATGACAACACCTTTGGACTCAGCCAATCTTTTTTGAAGACGAACCAATTTCATTCTAACCTCTTTAACGGAGCTGACCGCAGAAACGTGATTGGAAACTTGAATGGATCTAATTTCTTTCTGAACATTTTGTCCATTCAAATAAATCTCTTGCTCACCGGTTTCAGTGTTGTATTTGAATGAAACAATAACGTGATCTAAAACGCGAATAAGCGCTTCAGAATCTAGGGAATTATCCTTTTTAAAACAGTTGTTTTGTAATGCAAATAATGTGATGGCGCGGTACATTGCACCTGAATCCACATAAAAATAATTTAATGCTTTAGCGACAGCCTTAGCGACGGTTGATTTCCCACATGAGGAGTAACCATCAATTGCGATATTGATCTTTTTTCTCACCGGATTCGAAAATACAACAGGAAAACATTCCTGTCGTATTTTCTTTCCAGAAATTTACAATCCAAATCCGTAATAGGCGCGCGTTCCATTGGGATAAACACCTTCAATCATGATGCCTTCACCCTTGGCCTTACCTGCCAACGCTGCCTTTAATCCTTCAGTATCAGCCACCAAGGTCTCATCTACCTTGGTAATAATAAAACCAGGCTGAATTCCCGCTGAGCGCAGTTTTCCTTGGGTTAATGTCTTAATTTTCACTCCTCCCTTCAAGCGCAATCGCACCATTTCATCTTGGCTCAATGCACCAAACTCCGCACCCAGAGAATTTAGATTAGCCTCTGCATCAACATCAAAATTATTCAACTCCGCCTTTCCACTTCTGTTTTTCAAGGTGACTTCGATATCCAACCATTTTTTACTTCTCCAAACACCCAACTTTACTTTGTCACCAGGGCGATACTTGGCTATTTGCTCCTGCAATTGAGGAACGTTTTTCACCACACGGTCACCAACCTTCAAAATCACATCTCCCTCTTTCATCTCACTATCGGCATTGGTGATTCCTGCAACCAATATGCCCGCAACCTCATTTAGATCTTTTTCTTTGGCAATCTCCTCACTAACCTCGGCTATTTTGACACCAATGAATGCCCGCTGAACGCGTCCAAACTCTATCAAATCCGTTGCAACTTTTCGTGCAATTGTAGTAGGAACAGCAAATGAATATCCAGTAAACACACCGGTTCTGGAAGCAATCGCAGTATTGATCCCTATCAATTCTCCTTTGGCATTTACCAAAGCACCACCACTATTTCCTGGGTTCACAGCAGCATCCGTTTGAATAAAAGACTCAACTGGAAATACTTCTTCATTGGTTTGGCGATTGCCAATCAAATTGATGTTTCGCGCTTTGGCACTGACGATTCCCGCAGTAACCGTAGATGTCAATTCAAAGGGATTACCCACAGCCAAAACCCATTGCCCTATGTGAATGTCTTCACTATTTCCCCATGCGATAGCCGGAAGGTTCTTTTCGTCAATTTTTAAAACAGCAATGTCTGTAGAAGGATCTCTACCTATCAACTCCGCCGAGTATGACTTATTGTTGTTTAGGGTAACAACCAATTTTTGCGCACCTTCGACAACGTGGTTATTGGTGATGATATAGCCATCTGCGGAGATAATCACGCCTGAACCTGTTCCCGATTGAACCTGCGGTTGCTGCTGGTATCCAAAGAAGTCGAACCACGGATTGTATCCCGGATTGACTGTGCTTTCAGTCTTTACGTGAACGACACAATTCACTGTTCTTTCCGCCGCAGCAACAAAATCAGTATTCATTTCTCCAGGAATGGAACCTTCAAATCCTGTTGAAACAACGGGTGTTCCCGACCCGTTCCAAGAATTCAACATTGCATTTCTGTTGATCAATGCACTTCCAACCAATG
>JACCDM010458489.1_pt1 | contig 18364 bp, 15 predicted proteins | sample 7445851 | NCBI WGS metagenome assembly JACCDM01 (sample SAMN15323438, study PRJNA562643) | freshwater metagenome | isolation source: river surface water | place: USA:Blue River Watershed | collected 2017-08-16
ATCCTGGAAATCTATCTCAACAGCGTGGAATGGGGTGAGGGTGTATTTGGCGCTGAGGCCGCCGCGCAACACTACTTCAACAAACCGGCCTCGGCGCTGAACGCGTGGGAAGCCTCGCGACTCGCCGTCATGTTGCCGCGCCCCAAGTATTTCGAAAAACTGCCGCAATCGGCCTATTTGCAAGGTCGTGCTGACGTCATCATGGGCCGCTTGCCCAGCGCTGTGTTACCGTGAGACCTCACGGAGATTCCATGCGCATTCTTGGTATTGACCCCGGCTTGCAAACCACAGGCTTTGGCGTGGTGGAGGCCCACGGCAATGCACTGGCCTATGTGGCCAGCGGCACCATCCGCACCACCCACCTGCCGCGCGGGGATTTGCCCGCGCGCGTGCGCGTGCTGTTCGAGGGTGTGCAGGAAGTGGTGGAGCGCTACGAACCCGACTGCGCAGCGCTGGAAATCGTGTTCGTTAATGTGAACCCCCAAGCCACCCTGCTCCTGGGTCAAGCCCGCGGCGCCTGCTTGAGCGCGCTCGTGACGCGTGACCTCTCAGTGGCCGAATACACCGCTCTGCAAATGAAAAAAGCCATCGCCGGCCATGGCAAGGCGGGCAAAGCGCAGGTCCAGGAAATGGTCAAGCGCTTGCTGAAATTGCCTGGCCTGCCGGGACCCGACGCGGCCGATGCACTCGGGCTGGCCATCACGCATGCCAATGCGGCACGCGCGCTGCAAAGCCTGCAAGGGGTGGGGGCCGAGCGCAGCCGCGCCAGCGGCATGTACCGTGCGGGCCGCACAGGCTGATCACCACGCTGGCGTGAGTTGTGCAAGCCCCTTGGGGGCTGCACGTTCGTCCTCGAAGGTGACGATGTCATAGGCATCGGGACGGCTGAGCAGCTCGCGCAGCAGGCGGTTGTTCATGGCGTGGCCGGAGCGAAAGGCGCTGTAACTGGCCAGCAGCGGTTTGCCCAGCACATACAGGTCGCCCATGGCATCAAGGATCTTGTGCTTGACGAACTCGTCGTCATAGCGCAAACCATCGCTGTTGAGCACCTTGTAGTCGTCCATCACGATGGCATTGTCCAGGCCGCCGCCCAGGGCCAGGCCGTTGGAGCGCATCATCTCCACATCGCGGGTGAAGCCAAAGGTGCGCGCACGTGCGATATCCCGGGTGTAACGCCCAGTGTCCATGTCGAACTCCACGCGCTGGCCGGTGGAGTCCACTGCCGGGTGGTTGAAGTCGATCTCGAAACTCAGCTTGAAACCATGGTGGGGGTCCAGACGTGCCCACTTTTCCTGCGCGCCTTGACCCTCACGCACCTCCACGGGTTTGAGCACCCGCACAAAACGCTTGGGCGCGTTTTGCAGGGCAATGCCAGCGCTTTGCAATAGAAAAACAAAAGAGGCTGCCGAGCCATCCAGGATGGGCACCTCTTCGGCAGTGATGTCGACATACAGGTTGTCAATGCCCAGGCCCGAGCAGGCCGACATCAGGTGCTCGATGGTGTGCACCTTGGCGCCGGCCTGGGAGATGGTGGAAGCCAGCCGCGTGTCCGTGACCGCGGTGGCACTCACCGGGATGTCTACCGGCGAGGGCAGGTCCACCCGGCGAAACACGATGCCAGTGTCGGGCTGGGCCGGTCGCAGGGTGAGTTCGACGCGCTCACCGCTGTGCAGCCCTACCCCGACGGCACGCGTCAGGGTTTGGAGGGTTCGTTGTTGCAGCACGGGTGAATTTTACCCGGCGGGTCTCAGTGTGCGGGACCTCTCAGGAGATCCCGCACGCCACTCAGTCAGCCTGCTTGCGCAGGAAGGCCGGGATTTCGTAGTCGTCCATGCCACCCGAGGCCAGCGCATCCACTTTGGCGGCTGCCTGGGTGCGGTTGGTGCGCCACACGCTGGGCACGGCCATGCTGCCGTAATCCGGTTGCGTCGTACCCGCGGTACCCGTTTGCTGTGCCGTCACTGCATTGGTCTCGACGGTGAAGGGCACGTTGTCGGTGCCGGTGCGCAGTACCTTGAGCGGTTGCTTGTTGACGCGTCCGCCCACCGACAGGCCGGTGGCCACCACGGTGACACGAATCTCGTCGCCCAGGGTCTCATCGTAGGCCGTGCCATAGATCACGTGCGCTTCGGAGGATGCGAAGGCGCGAATCGTGTTCATGGCTTCACGCGACTCGGACAGCTTCAAGCCACCCTTGGCAGCAGTGATCAGCACCAGCACGCCCTTGGCGCCCGACATGTCGATGCCTTCCAGCAGCGGGCAGGCCACGGCCTGCTCGGCGGCAATGCGGGCGCGGTCCGGACCGCTGGCCTTGGCCGTGCCCATCATGGCCTTGCCGTGCTCGCTCATGACGGTGCGCACGTCTTCAAAGTCCACGTTCACCAGGGCCTCGACATTGATGATCTCGGCTATGCCGCCCACCGAGTTGCGCAACACATCGTTGGCGTAGGCAAAGGCCTCGTCCTGGGTCACGTCGTCACCCAGCACCTCGAGCAGCTTCTCGTTCAGCACCACGATCAGCGAGTCGACATTGGCCTCGAGCTCGGCCAGGCCGGCTTCAGCGTGGGTCATGCGGCGGTTGCCTTCCCAGTCAAAGGGCTTGGTCACCACGCCCACGGTCAGGATGCCCATTTCACGCGCCACACGCGCCACGATGGGGGCAGCACCGGTACCGGTCCCCCCGCCCATGCCGGCGGTGATGAAGAGCATGTTGCAGCCTTCCAGGGTTTCGCGGATTTCATCCACCGCAGCCTCGGCAGCCTCACGGCCGCGCTCGGGCTTGCTGCCCGCGCCCAGACCGCTGTGGCCGAGCTGGATCACCTTGTGCGCCGAGCTGGCACGCAAGGCTTGTGCATCGGTGTTGGCGCAAATGAACTCCACCCCTTTGACGCCGCTGGCGATCATGTGCTCGACCGCATTACCGCCGCCGCCGCCCACGCCGATCACCTTGATCTGGGTACCCGCGTTGAACTCTTCCACTTCAATCATTTCGATACTCATCTTGAACTCCATTCCATCTTTAAGCAGTTGCCGTGTTTCTAACGTTGTGTGTTTTTATTGTCCTGTTGTATCTGTCTGGGGCGGCGCGCCGCGACAACAAGGTCGCCATCGTCGCCGCTCGGCCAGGAGTCCCGGGCTGCCACGCGGATAGGGAACGTGCGAATTGAACAGCATGATCAGAAATTCCCCACGAACCAGTCCTTGACGCGCCCCATCGCGGTCTTGACTGAGCCATTTTTCTGCGCCACCTTGAAGCCGCGCATGCGACCCAGGCGCGCTTCTTCGAGCAATCCCATCACGGTGGCGGCGCGCGGCTGAGACACCATGTCTGACAAGGCGCCGCTGTAGTGCGGCAAGCCGCGCCGCACCGGCTTCAAGAAGATGTCCTCGCCGAGCTCGACCATGCCGGGCATGATGGCGCTGCCCCCTGTGAGCACGATGCCCGAGGACAGCACCTCCTCAAAGCCCGAATCGCGCACCACTTGCTGGACCAGCGAGAAAATTTCCTCGATACGTGGCTCGATCACGCCGGCAAGTGCCTGACGGCTGAGCATGCGCGGACCGCGATCTCCCAAGCCCGGCACTTCCACCTGCATGTCCGGGTCGGCCAGCAGCTGCTTGGCATAGCCCGACTCAACCTTGATGTCCTCGGCGTCCTTGGTGGGCGTGCGCAAGGCCATGGCGATGTCGCTGGTGATGAGGTCTCCTGCGATGGGGATCACCGCCGTGTGCCGGATCGCACCGCCGGTGAAAATCGCCACATCCGTTGTGCCGGCCCCGATATCCACCAGCGCCACCCCCAGTTCCTTTTCATCGGCGGTCAGCACCGACTGACTGGAAGCCAAGGGGTTGAGCATCAGCTGGTCCACGTCGAGTCCGCAACGGCGCACGCACTTGATGATGTTCTCGGCTGCACTCTGTGCGCCGGTGACGATGTGCACCTTGGCCTCGAGCCGGATGCCGCTCATGCCGATCGGCTCTTTCACATCCTGCCCGTCGATCACGAATTCCTGCGGCTCCACCAGCAGCAGGCGCTGGTCGGTCGAGATGTTGATGGCCTTGGCGGTTTCCACCACGCGGGCCACATCGGGGGCCGTGACCTCGCGGTCTTTCACGGCCACCATGCCGCTCGAGTTGATGCCGCGGATGTGGCTGCCCGTGATGCCGGTGTAGACGCGCGTGATCTTGCAATCCGCCATCAACTCGGCTTCCTTCAGGGCTTGCTGAATGCTTTGCACCGTGGCGTCGATATTGACCACCACGCCGCGCTTGAGCCCGTTGCTCGGGGCCACCCCCAGGCCGGCGATTTTGAGTTCACCACCGGGCAACACCTCTGCCACGACGGCCATCACCTTGCTGGTCCCGATGTCCAGTCCTATCACCAAATCTTTGTATTCTTTCGCCATAACCCCCCCGCGCCTATTTCTTCACCTGCTGTGGATCCACCGTGGTGACGCCGCGCATGCGCAAGGCGTAACCGGTGTCGTAACGCAAATCCGCGGCCTCAAGAGCCGACACTTTTCTACCCAAACGCGACGCCACCTGCGGCAATGTCTTGACCAGGGTGTCGAGCCGCTCGAGCACCTCGGTTTTCGATCCTCGTCCCAATTCGATGCGAGCCCCGCTCGACATCGTCACGCGCCAGCTGCCTCGGGGCGTGAGTTCCAGCCCCATCATCGCCCCGCCCAATGCACTGGCCGGTTGTTGCAACGCCTGGTACATGGCCAGCACTTCGGCCGACTGGTTGTCTGGCCCACTCAGGCGCGGCAACTCGTCGTCTTCCAGGTCGCCCAAATTGGCCTCGAACACCTCGCCTTGCGAATTGATCAAGCGACCTTCGCCCTCACCGCCCCAGTAAGCGACGGGGCTGTGTGCCTGCAGCACCACGCGCAACCGGTTGGGGAACTCACGCTGCACCAGCGCATGGCGCACCCAGGGCAGGCCTTCAAACACTTGCCGCGCCTGGTTCAGATCGACGGTGAAGAAATTGCCCTGCAACCTGGGCGCAACATTCGCGCGCACCGTGACCGCGTTGTGGTGCTCGACATCGCCCCGAACCGTGATACCCGCCAGGGCAAACAAGGGCAAACGCACCAGCCACCACAGAAACGCCGCTATCAGCAACAGCACCACACCAGTTACCATCAGGCTGGACATGACATTCATGAGCTTGATGTCCAGCGGCGTGGCCATCGGAGTGCCCAACGTGGCCTGCAAGCGAGCGTTCATGCCCCCCCCCTGCCGGCGTGATCAAGACTGGCACTGTCGAGTACCTGCAAGCACAAGTCCTCGTAGGAGATGCCGGCAGCCCGTGCGGACATCGGCACCAGCGAGTGACTGGTCATGCCGGGCGAGGTGTTCATCTCGAGCAGAAAAGCTTGCTGGTCGCTGGCACGGATCATGAGGTCGGCACGTCCCCAGCCCCGGCAACCGAGCGCGCGGTAGGCAGCCACCACCTGCTGCTGAATGGCCGCCTCGAGTGCAGCTGGCAAACCGCTCGGGCAGTGGTACTTCACGTCGTCCGTGAAATACTTGTTTTGGTAGTCGTATGCCCCTTCAGGAGCCGCAATGCGCACCACCGGCAGGGCCTGCGCCATGGGCCCTTCGCCCAGCACGGGGCACGTCACCTCGATGCCTTCAATGAACGACTCACACAGCAAGTCGGGATCAAATCGCGTCGCGGTGTCCACCGCGGCGGCGAGTTGCTCGCGCGCGCTCACCTTGGTCACCCCAATCGAGGAGCCTTCACGCGGCGGTTTGACAATGAAGGGCAGACCCAAGCGGTCGGGCACTTGCGCGATGTGTTCGGGGCTTTGCTGGTCGGGTGGCAACCACACGTAGTCAGGGGTGCTGAGCCCAGCCGCCTGCCACAGGCGCTTGGTCATCACCTTGTCCATGGCCATGGCCGAGGCCATCACGCCCGATCCGGTGTACGGAATACCCAACCACTCAAGCGCGCCTTGTACCGTGCCGTCCTCGCCATAACGGCCATGCAAGGCAATGAACACCCGGGAGACTTTCAAAGATTTCAAGCGCTCCAGGGGTTGCTCGGCTGGATCGAAGGCCACCGCCTTCACGCCCTGGGATTGCAGGGCCTGCAACACGCCGTTGCCCGACATCAGGGAAATCTCGCGCTCGGCCGAGCGGCCCCCCATCAACACCGCCACGGTGTCGGTGGCAATCCAGGGCATCGGGGGGCGTGACACGGCACTCATGCCGGACCTCCCAATTGCTGCAGCACCTTCGCAGGCACCTGACCGATCGAGCCCGCGCCCATGCACATCACCACATCACCCTCGCGCGCGTTGTTCAGCACGGTCTGCGTCATCTCGTCCAGGGTGGGCACGAAGAGCAAGTCGTCCTGACCGGCCAGTCGAAGCGCCCGCGCGAGTGCGCGTCCATCAGCCCCCACGATGGGAGCTTCGCCGGCGGCATACACCTCGGCCAGCCACACCGCATCGGCTTGTCGCAAAACGCGGACAAAATCCTCGAAGCAATCGCGCGTGCGGGTGTAACGATGCGGCTGGAACGCCAGCACCAGACGACGACCGGGAAACGCGCCGCGTGCGGCAGCCAGGGTCACACCCAGTTCCACCGGGTGATGCCCGTAATCCTCGATCAAGGTGAAATGTCCACCGCCCTTGGCTGGCCAATCGCCATGGCGCTGAAAGCGCCGACCCACACCCTTGAACTCCGCCAGCGCCTGCTGCACCGCCGCGTCGGGCACGCCCAGTTCCACCGCCACTGCAATCGCTGCCAGGGCGTTGCGCACATTGTGCTCACCCGGCAAATTGAGGTCGATCTGCAAATCCGGCAAGGTGATGCCATTGCTGCGGGTCACACGGAACTGCATGCGAGCGCCTACTGCGCGCACATCATGTGCGCGTACCTGCGCCTGTGGACCCAGCCCGTAGCTGGTGATGGGCCGCGACACATCGGGCAGGATGCTGCGCACCGCCTCGTCGTCGGTGCAGAGAACCGCAGCGCCATAAAACGGCATGCGGTGCAAAAACTCCACGAAAGCACCCTTGAGCCGACCAAAATCATGGCCGTAGGTTTCCATGTGGTCGGCATCGATATTGGTCACCACCGACATGACGGGCATCAGGTTCAGGAACGAGGCGTCGGATTCGTCTGCCTCCACCACGATGTAGTCACCACTGCCCAGCTTGGCATTGGCGCCCGCGCTGTTCAAACGCCCACCAATCACGAACGTGGGGTCGAGACCGGCCTGCGCCAGCACGCTCGCGACCAGGCTGGTGGTGGTGGTTTTGCCATGCGTGCCGGCAATCGCGACACCCCGCTTCAAGCGCATCAGTTCGGCCAGCATGACCGCACGTGGCACCACCGGAATCAATTTGTCATGCGCCGCCGCCACCTCCGGGTTGTCGGCCTTCACGGCGGTGGAGGTGACCACGGCGTCAGCGCCCAGGATGTTCTCGGCACGGTGGCCCACACAGGTTTTGACGCCCAGGCTTTGCAGGCGCTGAAGCACAACCCCATCGGACAAATCGGAGCCGGAAATCACATAGCCCATGTTCAGCAGCACCTCGGCGATACCACTCATGCCCGCCCCGCCGATGCCGACAAAATGGATGTGACGAATCGCGTGCTTCATGCCGCCAACTCCTCACACGCCTGCACCATCTCGTCCACCGCTTGCACCTTGCGCTGCGCGTAGGCCGCTTGCGCCATGCGCAGCAACTCCTCGCGGCTCACGTGCTGCAAGCGCTCGGCCAGATCGCCGGCCTGCAACTGCGCTTGCGGCACCAGCCAGGCCGCCCCCGCATCGCTCAAGAAGCGGGCATTGGTGGTCTGGTGGTCGTCCACCGCATGGGGAAACGGCACCAACAACGATGCCACCCCCACCGCGGCCAATTCGGTCACGGTGCTGGCGCCGGCACGGCCAATGACCAGATCTGCGTGCGCAAAAGCTTGCGCAGTGTCGTCAATGAACGGGGTCAGTTCGGCTTGCACACCCGCTGCGGCATAGGCCTGGCGCAGCGCATCGATTTGCTTGGCGCCACTTTGGTGAATCACCACGGGGCGCTGATCGGCCGCGATCAAGGCCAGGGCTTGCGGCACCACCTGGTTCAGGGCTTGCGCACCCAAGCTCCCCCCCACCACCAACACGCGCAGCGGTCCTTGCCGGCCGGCAAACCGGTCTGCCGGCAAGGCTTGCGTCAAGAAGGCTCCACGCAGCGGGTTGCCCACCCAACGCGCCTGGGGCAACACATCGGGGAAAGCTGTGAATACACGGCGCGCCACACGCGCCAGCCAGCGGTTGGCCATGCCCGCCACCGAGTTCTGTTCGTGCAACACCAGCGGCCGTCCCGTGAGTGCGCTCATGAGCCCGCCAGGAAAACTGATGTAACCACCCAAGCCCAGCACCACATCGGGTCGAACGCGACGCACCACCTGCAGGCTTTGCGCAAACGCCTGCAACAACCGCCAGGGCAACACAGCCAAGGTGCGCAGGCCTTTGCCACGCACGCCCGAAAACTGCACCGTTTCGTAGGCAAAACCGCGCGGGGGCACGAGCTGACTTTCCATGCTCGGGGTCGGCCCGCCCAGCCAGTGCACCTGCCAGCCACGCTCGCGCAAGCGCTCGGCCACGGCCAGTCCCGGGAAGATATGCCCCCCGGTGCCACCGGCCATCACAAGTGCGGTCAGAGTTTTCACAACCGACCTCCGTGCATGAGCAGGCGGTTTTCATAATCCACCCGCAAGACCACGGCAATGGCCACCAGGTTCATCAGGATGGCCGAGCCCCCGTAACTCATGAGCGGCAGCGTCAACCCCTTGGTGGGCAAGGCCCCCAGGTTCACGCCCATGTTGATGAAGGACTGGAATCCCACCCAGATGCCCACGCCCTGCGCCAACAGACCCGAGAAAATGCGGTCCATGGCAATCGCCTGACGGCCGATGTACATCAGTCGGCGGGTCAGCCACATGAACAGGCCAATCACCACCAACACGCCGACAAACCCGAACTCCTCGCCGATCACGGCCAGCAGGAAGTCGGTGTGGGCTTCAGGCAACCAGTGCAGCTTCTCGACGCTGCCGCCCAGCCCCACCCCAAACACCTCGCCCCGTCCAATGGCAATGAGCGAATGCGACAACTGGTAGCCCTTGCCGAGCGCATGTTTCTCGCTCCACGGATCGAGGTAGGCAAAGATGCGTTCACGACGCCATTCCGACATGGCAATCATCAAGCCAAAGGCCACCACCAGCACCAGAGCGATCAGGAAGAACATGCGGGCGTTCACGCCACCCAGAAACAGAATGCCCATGGCGATCACGGCAATCACCAAGAAAGCGCCCATGTCGGGCTCGGCCAGCAGCAACAGGCCCACCACCGCCACCGCAATGCCCATGGGCGCGACCGAGGTGAAGAATTTCTCCTTCACGTCCATCTTGCGCACCATGTAGTTGGCGGCGTACAGCAGCACGCCAAACTTGGCGAGCTCGGAGGGCTGAAAATTCATGACGCCCAGCGAGATCCAGCGCCGAGCGCCGTTGACGCCTTTGCCAATGAACGGGATGAGCACCAGCATCAACAACACCAGGGACAGGACGAACACCCAGGGCGCCATCTTTTCCCAGGTGTTGAGTGGCACCTGGAAGGCCAGCAAAGCCGCGACAAAGGCCACCAGGATGGAGACGACATGGCGCACCAGGAAATGCGTTTGTGAGTAGTTGGCAAACCGGGGGTTGTCCGGCATGGCGATGGAGGCGGAGTACACCATCACCAGACCCCACAGCATCAAGGCCAGGGTAACCCAGACCAGTTGCTGGTCGAATCCTTTGATCTGCACCGGCGCCGCCCCGGTGCGTGTGAAATGGTTGCCACTCACCCGAACGGGCAAGGCATCCGGTCCTGGCTCGGGCGGCGAACCGAGCAAGCGTCCCCATCCGCGACCCAGGCGCTCCATCACGGCACTCATGCGCTGGCCTCCTGGGTTGACTGGGGCTCATCGGCCAGTTCCTGCACGGTGTGGATGAACACCTCGGCGCGGTGACCGTAGTTGCGGAACATGTCCAGGCTGGCGCACGCCGGCGACAACAGCACCGCGTCCCCGGGTTGTGCCAGTTGACTCGCTTCGCGCACCGCCTGCGGCAGCGTCGACACATCGGTCATCGGCACACCGGCACTGGCCAGTGCCTCGCGCAGGCGCGGGGCATCGCGGCCCACCAGCAACACGGCACGTGCGTGACGACGAACCGGCTCCAGCAACGGGGCAAAATCCTGACCCTTGCCGTCCCCACCCAAAATTACCACCAGCCGGCGCTGGCGCCCAAGCCCTTGCAAGGCCGCCACCGTGGCGCCCACATTGGTGCCTTTGCTGTCGTCGATGTATTCGACATCGTTGACGATGGCCACGGTCTCCACCCGGTGTGGTTCGCCCCGGTATTCGCGCAAGCCATACAGCATCGGCGCGAGCTGGCTGCCGGTGCTGCACGCCAGCGCCAAGGCTGCCAACGCATTCAGCGCATTGTGCTCACCCCGGATGCGCAGGGCATCGGCGGGCATGAGGCGCTGGATATAGATCTCTTCTTCTTCGTCACGGCGACGTTTGCGGGTTTCGTCGGCCTCATGGGCGCGCACCAGCCAGGTCATGCCGTTGACCGATTCCAGGCCATAGTCGCCCGGACGCAGGGGCAGTCCCAGACCAAACGACAGCCAGTGTCGCTGGACCCTGTTCTTCTTGCGCACCGGCTCATCCACCGGCGTCATGGCCTTGACCAGCGGGTCGTCGCGGTTGATGACCATCAAGCCTTGTGTGCCCCAGATACGCGACTTGGCCTCGGCATAGGCGGGCAAGCTGCCGTGCCAGTCCAGATGGTCTTCGGTGATGTTGAGAATCGTGGCCGCGCTGGGCTCGAAGCCGCTCACGCCATCGAGCTGAAAGCTGGAGAGCTCGAGTACCCACACATCGGGCAGGCCCAGATCTATCTTGGGTGGCGGAGGGGCAATCAGCAGAACGTCGGTGCTCGCCGACTCGGCGTCCGACTCAGCCTGCGGCGCAGGCTCCTCCGGCGCGGGCGCATCAGCGGCGCTGTCGAGCACAACGGTGGAGTCGCCAGCCGCAGGGGTCGGCTCTGCATTGACGATTTCCTCTGCCGAACCTTCCACCGATGCGGCCGCTGACGCTTCGGCCGAACTTTCTGCCGCCTGATCTACCGCCTGATCTGCCACTTGATCTAGCGCCTGATCTGGCGCCTCGTGGGTCCCCGCCTCCACTGCGGGCGGCTCCCAAGGCGGCGCATCTTCCAGCGCCTGGGTCAAGGTGTCCAACAGGGTTGGGCCGATATTGCCAGCCACCGCCGTGCGCACGCCCGCACGCTCAAGCAGCTGTCCGGTCAAAGAGGTGACCGTGGTCTTGCCATTCGTGCCGGTGATGGCCAACACTTTCGGGGCATAACCGCGCTCCTCGCGCAAAGCCTCCAGTGCCTGGACAAAGAGCGTGAGCTCCGTTCCCGTCCACAACCCCATGGCCTGCGCCGCGTGCCACAGGGGCGCCACCGCTGCCGGCGAAAGGCCAGGGCTCTTGAACACGGCGCGGATGTCCTGTCCCTCGACCAGGTGCGCGCCCAACTCGCCCGTCACCAGGCGCACCTCGGGGTATTGGGCTTGCAGTGCGGGCCAGTGCGGCGGCTCGTTGCGGGTGTCTGCCACGGTCACGCGCGCACCCTGGCGGGCGCACCAACGCGCCATCGACAGGCCAGAGTCGCCCAGGCCCAGGATGAGAACGTGTTGACCAAGCAAGGACATGGGTCAGCGCAGCTTCAAGGTTGACAGGCCCACCAGGCACAGCAGCATGGTGATGATCCAGAATCGCACCACCACCTGGGTTTCACGCCAGCCGGATTTTTCGAAGTGGTGGTGCAGCGGGGCCATGCGCAAAATGCGGCGACCTTCGCCGTACTTGCGCTTGGTGTATTTGAAATAACTGACCTGCAACATGACCGAGAGCGCCTCGACCACGAAGATGCCACCCATGATGGACAGCACAATCTCCTGCCGCACGATGACAGCGATCGTGCCCAGCGCACCGCCCAGTGCAAGCGCGCCCACGTCTCCCATGAAGACTTGCGCCGGATGGGTGTTGAACCACAGAAAGGCCAGGCCAGCGCCGGCCATGGCGGCACAGAAAATCAGCAACTCGCCAGACCCCGGGATGTAGGGGAAGAGCAGGTACTTGGAGTACACCGAGCTGCCGGTGACATAGGCAAACACACCCAGCGCAGACCCCACCATCACCACCGGCATGATGGCCAGACCATCCAGGCCATCGGTGAGGTTGACCGCATTGCTGGACCCCACAATCACCAGATACGTCAGCACCACAAAACCCAACACCCCCAGGGGGTAGCTGACTTCCTTGACGAAGGGCACCAGCAAACCCGCCTTGGGCGGCAGGTCCACATCAAAGCCTGAACGAATCCATTGCACGAAGAGTTCGAACACGCGCAGGTTGCTGTTCTCCGAAATGCAAAACACCAGGTACAGGGCCGCCAGCAAACCGATCACCGATTGCCAGAAATATTTCTCGCGCGATCGCATGCCCTCGGGATCCTTGTTGACCACCTTGCGCCAGTCGTCTACCCAGCCAATCGCACCAAAGCCCAGGGTCACCATCAGCACAATCCAGACAAAGCGATTGGACCAGTCAAACCACAACAAGGTGGACACGGCAATCGCCATCAGGATCAGCACACCGCCCATGGTGGGGGTGCCACTCTTGGCCAGGTGGCTCTCCATGCCATAGCCGCGAATCGGCTGACCGATTTTGAGGGCCGTGAGGCGACGGATCACGGCTGGGCCGGCAATCAACCCGATCAGCAAGGCGGTGAGTGCCGCCATCACCGCGCGGAAGGTGATGTACTGAAACACCCGGAAATAGCCGAACTCGGGCGAGAGCCCTTGCAACCATTGCGCCAGTGTCAGCAGCATGGCTGGGCCTCCGGTGTGTGGTCGGCTTGCGCCGCTTGTTGGAGTGCTGCCACCACCCGCTCCATTTTCATGAAGCGCGAGCCCTTGACCAGCACACTGGCACAACGCGGCCAGCGGGCCAGCACCTCGGCGCACAACGCGTCCATCGAATCAAAGTGACGGGCTGTCGCATGGTGCCGCACGGTCTCGCGGGTCTGCTCACCCAGCGCCAGCACATGGTCAATGCCTCGGCTGTGGGCATACGCGCCCACCTCGGCATGAAATGCTGGCCCCTGCGAACCCACCTCACCCATGTCGCCCAGCACCAGCAGGCGGGGGCCCGGCAGATCGCTCAACACGTCGATCGCGGCCAGCACCGAATCCGGGTTCGCGTTGTAGGTGTCATCGATCAGCGTGGCCGCATGACCGGCGACCTGCAGGCTGAGCGCCCGCGAACGTCCCTGCACCGGTTCAAAGCGGGACAAGCCTGCAGCCACCGCAGCCAGCGGGGCTCCTGCAGCCAAGGCGCAGGCACAGGCGGCCAGGGCATTCATCACGTTGTGACGACCCGCAATGGACAAGTGGCACGACAGCTCGCCAGCCGGTGTCTGCGCCCGCACGTGCCAGGCACCCTGGTGCCATTGCGCCTCCCGCAACCGCACATCGGCAGGCTCGGCATCACCAAAGCTCAGACAGCGACGCGTGCCCGCCATTTCACGCCACAGCGCGGTGTAGACGTCTGCGGCCGGGAACACGGCGACGCCGTCGACTGGCAAGGCTTGCAACACGGCGCCGTTCTCACGCGCCACCGCTTCCACCGTGGCCATGAACTCCTGATGCTCGCGCTGCGCGTTGTTCACCAGGGCCACCGTGGGACGCGCCCACTCGGCCAGCACCGCGATCTCACCCGGGTGGTTCATGCCCAACTCGACCACCGCACACCGGTGGGTGTCGCGCAACCGCAGCAAGGTGAGCGGCACGCCAATGTCGTTGTTGAAATTGCCCTGCGTGGCCAGCGATGCCTCACCCGCCCAGGCGCGCAGAATGCTGGCCACCATCTGGGTCACGGTGGTTTTGCCGTTGCTGCCCGTCACCGCGATCATCGGTATTTGAAATTGAGAGCGCCAACCACGAGCGAGCTCGCCCAGCGCTTGGCGGGTGTCGGGCACTTGAACACCGGGCAAGCCGCAAGCGTCCAGCCCACGCTCGGCCAGCACCGCCGCCGCCCCCGCTGCCTGCGCTTGCGAAAGAAAGTCGTGCGCATCGAAGCGTTCACCGCGCAAGGCGACAAACAAATCCCCCCCCTGCAGGCTGCGACTGTCGGTGTGAACCCGGTCAATGCGCGTGCCGCCGTCGCCGATCAGCTGAGCAGACACGATCCAGGCCTGCACCTGTTGCAAACTCAGGTTCAAGGAGGATGATGCGGTCATGGCCACCGGATGACTCATGCAGCCCTCCGTTGACGTAAGGCTTGCTGCGCTTGTTCTTCGTCCGAGAAGGGGTGGCGCACACCGGCCACATCTTGGTACGACTCATGGCCCTTGCCCGCAATCAGCACCACGTCCTGAGCAGTCGCCTGGGTCACCGCCAGTGCGATAGCACGCGCACGGTCGAGTTCCACTTGTGCGCGGCCCGGCTGTGACAGACCGGCCAGCATGGCCGCCACAATGGCCTGGGGCGACTCGGAGCGGGGGTTGTCGCTGGTGAACACCAATCGATCCGCGTGCTGCTCGGCAGCACGGGCCATGTGCGCGCGTTTGCCCGCGTCGCGATCGCCACCGCAGCCCACCACACACACCAGTGCGCCTTGTCGCGCCGCCGCCAGCGGGCGCAGGGTATGCAAGACCTGCGAGACGGCATCGGGGGTGTGGGCATAGTCCACCACCACCAGCGGTTCTGACGGCGCGGACACCACTTGCATACGACCCGGCACCGGCCAGAGATCGGCGCACGCGCCCACCGCCTGATCCATCGAATAACCCAGCGCTCGCAGGGTGGCAATAACGCCCAGGAGGTTGTTCACGTTGTACAGCCCCACCAGGGCGGTGTGCAAACGCCTGGACTGTTCGCCCTCCACCACCTCGAAGGACAGCCCCCCCGGGTGAGCAGATGCGCCTGGCTGAGCACTGCCTGTCTGCTCAATACCACGCGCCCACACACGGGCAGGACGTTGCGCAGAACAACTCCAGACGTCCACCGGCGCCGAGCTGCGCGACCGCAAGCGCTGCACCAACTCGTCCCCCTTGGGGTCGTCCACATTCACCACCGCCACGGCCAAATCCTGCCATTCGAACAATGTGCTCTTGGCCTGCCAGTACGCCGCCATGTCGCCGTGGTAGTCCAGGTGGTCCTGGGTGAAATTGGTGAACACAGCAGCGCGAATGCGGGTACCGTCCAGGCGATGCTCGGCCAGTCCGATGGATGAGGCCTCCACCGCGCAAGCGCGCACTCCTTGGTCTGCCAGGTCGCGCAGGCAGCCTTGCCACAGCACAGCGTCCGGGGTGGTCAAGCCGGTCTCCCGTCCAACCACTGCGGCTCGTCCTTGTGCATCCTGCTTGATCTCGCCCAGACCCAGGGTGCCGGCCACGGCACACCGTTGCCCCAACCGGGTGAGCGCCTGGGCCAGCCACCAGGCTGTGGACGTCTTGCCATTGGTGCCCGTCACGGCCAACACGTCCAGGGCATGGCTGGGTTGCTCGTGGTAGGCCGCCGCGATGGGTCCGCAGGCGGCTTTGAGCTGGGCATAACACGCCACCTGCTGCTCATGCGCAGCTTGCCCGAAGGCCTCGGCACCTGCCCACGCGCCCTCTTCCACCAGACACGCCGCTGCGCCACGCGCCAACACGTCCGGCACAAAGCGTCGACCATCGTGTTGAGCCCCAGGCCAGGCCAGGAAGGCGTCGCCCGCGCGCACGTGCCGACTGTCAGTACGCAACTGGCCGCTCACCCGCTGGCGCAACCAGCGGGCAGCTTCCTGGGGCGTGTGGAGTCTTTGCATCAGAACGACTCCGGCTCGGCTTTGGCCACAATTTGCGGCTTGACCGAGAGATCAGGTTGAACGCCCATCATGCGCAGCGTCTGCTGCACCGTCTGGCTGAAGACAGGAGCGGCCACATCACCGCCGTAATAGCGCCCGTTGGTCGGCTCGTCGATCATCACCGCCACCACGATGCGGGGTTGCTCGATAGGAGCCAGACCGACGAAGAAGCCTCGGTATTTCTTGCCCGCGTAGCCGCGGCCTTCCTGCTTGTGGGCCGTCCCGGTTTTGCCCCCCACGGAATATCCCATGGTCTGTGCCTTCTGGGCTGTGCCGCCCGGGATGGTCACCAGGTGCAGCATGTGACGCATGGCTGCCGCGTTCTGCGGACTGTAGACACGCACGCCGTTGGGCGGTTGGTGATTTTTGAGCAAACTCATCGGCACCATGTGCCCATCGCGGGCAAACACGCTGTAGGACTGTGCCAGCTGAAACAGACTCACCGACAGGCCATAGCCGTAGCTCATGGTGGCCTGCTCGATCGGACGCCAGGTCTTGTGACCGCGCAAGCGCCCGGCCACGGCCCCCGGGAACGGCACCTGGGGTTTTTGACCAAACCCCACCTGGGTGAACATCTCCCACATGTCCTGCGAAGGCAACTGCATGGCGATTTTCACCGTGCCCACATTGCTGGACTTTTGAATGACCTCGTTGACACTCAACAGCGCGTGGGGGTGCGCATCGCTGATGGTATGCCCGCCCAGCGACAGCTTGCCCGGCGCGGTCTGAATCATGGACTCGGGCTTGATCAGGCCCTTCTCCAGCGCCAGGCCCACCACCAGGGGTTTCATCGTGGAGCCGGGCTCAAAAGTGTCGGTGAGCGCGCGGTTGCGCAATTGCGCGCCGGTGAGATTGGCGCGACGATCCGGCACATAGCTGGGGTAGTTGGCCAGGGCCAGCACTTCACCGGTCACGACATCGAGCACCACCACGCTGCCAGCAGCAGCTCGGTTGTCCAGCACGGCCTCGCGCAATTTTTGGTAGGCGAAAAACTGCACCTTGCTGTCAATGGAGAGCTCGATGTCACGTCCATCCACCGGCGGCACCATTTCGCCAATATCTTCCACCACCTGGCCTAGACGGTTTTTGATGACGCGACGCGAGCCCGAACGCCCACCCAGCTCTTTGTCGAAGGTGAGCTCCACCCCTTCCTGGCCCAGGTTCTCCACGTTGGTGAAGCCCACGATGTGCGCAACCGACTCGCCCTCGGGGTAGGCACGCTTGTATTCCTTGCGCGTGTACACCCCTTTGATCCCCAGGGCGGCCACTTGCTTGGCCACAGACTCGTCCACCTGCCGACGCAGCCAGACAAAGTTCTTCTCCTCGTCCAGCAACTTCTTGTCGAGCTCGGCAGGAGGCAGTTGCAACAGCTTGGCCAGCTCCTTCAGCTTGACCGGGTCGCGCTCAATGTCTTCGGGGCTGGCCCAGACGCTGGGGACGGGAATGCTGGCGGCGAGCACCACCCCATTGCGATCCACGATGCGCCCGCGGCTGGCGGGCAACTCCAGTGTGCGGGCGAAGCGCACCACGCCTTGCCGCTTGAAGAACGCGTTGTCGATGACCTGCACATAGGCCGCACGCCCCACCAGACCAATAAAACCCAGGGCAATGCACGCCACGATGAATTGGCTGCGCCACACCGGCGTTTTGCTGGCCAGCAAGGGACTGGAGGTGTACTGCACCGAGCGGCTGCTCATGGGCGTCGCTCCTGGGTCGTGGCCGATGAGGCAGGGGCTTCATTCGCCGCCCCAGTGCCCACGCCCTTGACGGGACCGAGGTACTGCGTGATGGCTGGCGTGATGGTGCGCATGTTCAGCTGCTCGCGCGCAATTTTTTCCACCCGCAGCGGAGCCGCTTGCGATCGACGCTCGGCATCGAGTTGGTCGTGCTCGACATCGAGCTTGAGCGCTTCTGAGCGGGCCCGGTCGTGGTCGGTGGTGAGACGGCGGGACTCGTATTGCGTGCGCACCAGGTAGAACGCACTGGCCAGCACCGCGAGCAAGAGCAGGATGTTCACCCGCGTCATGCGACACCTCCAGCGGGTACATCGGCCATCCGCTCGGCTACGCGCAGCATGGCACTGCGTGAGCGCGGGTTGGCTGCCACTTCCGCCGCGGTGGGTCGCTGACGCCCCAGATCCTTGAACTGCACCGGCGCGGGCGCGGCAAATGGCGCACGCCGGTCGAACGCGGCCCGCGAATGACGTGCAATGAACTGCTTGACCAGCCGATCCTCGAGGGAATGAAAGCTGATCACAGCCAGACGTCCTTGCGGTTGAAGTACATCGCGGGCGGCCTCTAGCGCTTGTTGCAGCTCTTCAAGCTCGGCATTGATGAAAATCCGAAAAGCCTGAAATGTGCGCGTTGCAGGGTCCTGGCCCGGCTCGCGGG
>JACCDM010851105.1_pt1 | contig 18359 bp, 14 predicted proteins | sample 7445851 | NCBI WGS metagenome assembly JACCDM01 (sample SAMN15323438, study PRJNA562643) | freshwater metagenome | isolation source: river surface water | place: USA:Blue River Watershed | collected 2017-08-16
ACTCCCTGGATGGAGCCCTGACATCGAAAACAGGATCCACGGTTCAAGGAGGACTCATGGGCAATCCGAAGATTTGGGCGCCTTTTGGCATGGCGGCTCTGGCAGTGATGATCGCATCGGCTGGAGGTTCGGAGTCCGCGAAGGCCTTCACTCCGTCCGTGCAGCCGCGCCAGCCGGAACACGTTCCGGGTGAAATCCTCGTCCAGCTGCGTTCGGGTGGATTGCGCTCGCAGGCCCTCGTGACTCAGACGCTCCGCCAGGCTCTCGGCGGCGTCTCGATTCGTTCGATTCAGGGTTTGGCGACTGATTCTCAGGTTCAGAAAATTGTTCTGACGCGTGACGAAGATATGGGTCGTGCTTTGGGTGCTTTGAAGCAGAACGAGGCCGTCCGCGTCGCAGAGCCCAACTGGGTGATTCGTGCTTTGGAATCCGGCGTTCCGAACGACCCTGAATTCGGGAAACTCTGGGGCCTTCGTAATCAAGGTCAAGCCGATGCGGCCGGACAAGTCGGAACCGCTGGCTCGGACGTGAATCTTCTTCCGCTTTGGCAACGCGGATTCACGGGTTCGAAGAATGTGGTCGTCGCCGTCATCGATACCGGGATTGACTGGACTCACCCGGATCTGGTGGACAACCTCTACACGAATGCCGCAGAAGTCGCTGGCAACGGAAAAGACGACGATGGAAACGGCTTCGTCGACGATATCCATGGCTGGAACTTCAACGCCAATACCGCAAACTCCAGTGACGACCATGATCACGGCACCCACTGCGCGGGTACCATCGGCGCTATGGGCAATAATTCCCAAGGTGTGGCTGGCGTGAACTGGAATGTGACTTTGATGCCGATCAAGTTCCTGAGTGCGTCCGGATCGGGCAGCAGCGAAGGCGCGATCAACTCGATCAACTACGCCCGCCAGATGAAGGTCAACATCATGTCCAATAGCTGGGGAGGCGGTGGATTCTCGCAGATCATGCAAGACTCCATCACCGCTGCGCGGGATCAGGGCATTTTGTTTGTGGCTGCCGCAGGAAATGATGCGGCGGACAACGATGCTTCGGCTTCCTACCCGGCCAGTTACCCGGTCGATAACGTGGTCTCGGTTGCGGCCTCCGACAATCAAGACAAGATTGCGAATTTCTCGAACTACGGGAAAACCAAAGTGCATGTGGCTGCTCCCGGCGTTCGTATCTTGAGCACCACGAAAGGCGGAAAATACGCCGCTTTCAGTGGAACTTCGATGGCCACTCCGCACGTCGCGGGGATTGCGGCCCTCCTGATGTCGGCAGATTCAACGCTGCGGTACTCGGATTTGAAGGAGCGGCTCATTCGCACCTCCACGCCGGTTGCCGGCTTGAAGAAAAAAGTCGTCGCAAAAGGGCGAGTCAATGCTTGGAATGCTCTGAACAACATCATTCCTCCGAGCGACGAGCCGGCCGAGAATCTCTGGGTCGACCAGCCTGCTTCGGCCGAGTCTGAACATCCTTACAAGGACAAAACCGATCAAGCGGTGACGCTGAGCTTCCCGGGTGCCAAGTTCATTCGGGTGGTGTTCGAGAAGGTTGAAACCGAGAAGAATTACGATAAGGTTTTGATCCAGACGCCGTCGGGGGAAACGATCGAAGAAATCACGGGGACGCTTGCGGGTTACCGCTCGGACTACGTGAAAGGGGATTCGATCGTGATCCGGCTGCGCTCGGACGGGAGCGTGAATGGCTGGGGCTACAAGGTTCAGAAAATCCAGGTGGTCACTTCGGTTTCGCCAGCAGGCGAGCGCTAACAGCGTCAGCAGCTCAAATTTAGGATTGAGAACGGGCTCACTTCGAGGATTCTTCGGAGTGGGCCTGTTTCTTTTTGGCTTTCCGGCCGCTTTCGCCGGTTCGGCTCCTGCTCCGCTGGTTCAGGCCTCTCCCGCGGTTCAGGCGACTTCTAGTCCCGCTCCTTTGTCCCCTGAAGAAGTTCTGAGCCTCCGACGTGAGTTTGGGCGTGCTCAGGTGACCGAGTTTGCGGCCCTGAAGCATCAGCAGTCCCTTGAGATTCGCGAGCTTCAAGCTTCGCAAGCGGCACGCCGTCGCACTTTTGAAACGACCGAGCGGGAAGCGAGGAGACGGTATTTTGATTCTAACCGTGAAGGTCCGAAACGCCGCGAATACGTCCACCAGTTGATGGAGCGACGAAGAGGGCTAGCGGGGATCTTGAGCGACGAGATGTCTCGTCGCAAGAAAGAGCACGCATCAGCCCGCGAAGCCCTCCAGTTTGACCAGTCCCAGAAGCGGAAAGAGTTTTTGGAGAGCTTGTCGCGGGGAGTTCGACCGGCTCAGGATCTTTGGCCTCGGTCCTGATCGGGGACTTAGGTCGAATTACATTCTCGTTTCTGATCGAGAGCCTTAGTCGAATTAAGCTTTCTCTTCTGGTCGAGTGCTTCGACCAAATTAAGAGCGAACCCGCTCGACGTGGATGACGCCGCGATTCTTCTCCAGAGCGCTCTGAACCCTTTGGAGTTCGCTGAGATCATTCACTTCGACGTCAAAGAGCGCCCAGGCTTTTTGGTCCTTGGTCGTGCGAATCTGAGCGGAAGCGATGTTCACGCCACAGGAACTGATGGCCTGAGACATAGCAGCCAGCACGCCTGGCTCGTCCTTCGACAGCACGCGAATTTGCACATGGTGCTTTCTTGGGCCTCCTGTTGCAACCGCTCCGCTGTTCCAATTCACGTCGACTCTGCGTTCCGGGTCGCTGTCGAGGGCCTTGGAGCAGCTCGTGGTGTGGACAGTGACTCCTCGACCACGGGTGATGAATCCGACGATCGAGTCTCCCGGCAGAGGCGCACAGCACCGTGCAAAGCGAATCAAGACGTCATCGATGTTCGCAACCGTGATGGCATTTCTGGCCTCCGAGCGGCGGGTGGCCGATCGGAATACGCGCTTCAGGAAGGACTCGTCTTCCGCCTTGGCGGCTGCGCGGGCCTTCTCGCGGGCCTCTTCGGGGACGACCTTCTGAATGACGGCTTCAATCGAGATTCGGCCGTAACCCACGGCGACAGCGAGATCGCGCGGCGTAGAAAGGGAGAATCCTTGGGCGATTTTTTGAAATTCGCCGGATTTTTCTAGACCCTTGAGGGTGAGATCGTAAGTCCTGAGCCCTTTATCGAGGATTTCTTCGCCCAAGACGGCAGCACGCTCGCGCTCTTGCTCTTTGATGAAGGCGCGAATCTTCGCTTTCGCGCGAGAACTTCTCGCGATTTTCAGCCAGTCCTTGGAAGGAGATTGGTTGGGCGAGGTCAGGATTTCGACCGTGTCACCGCTCTGAAGGCGGTGCTTCAGAGGAACGATCTTTCCGTTCACTTTGGCGCCGACGCAACGGTGGCCCACATTGGTATGAACGGCGTAGGCGAAATCCAAGGGGCCCGCGCCGTAGGGGAGCTGTTTGACTTCCCCTTTCGGAGTGAAGATGAAGACGTCCTCGGCGAAGAGATCGATTTTCACGGTCTCCAGGAACTCGTTCGGATCCTTCAGCTCCTTGTGCCACTCGAGGAGCCGCTGCACCCACTCAACGTTGTCCTGCTTGCCTGAACCGAAACGGCCCTCTTTGTAGCGCCAGTGGGCCGCAATGCCGGCCTCAGCGACTTGTTGCATCTCCTGAGTGCGAATTTGGATCTCGACGCGTTCACCGTAGGGACCGATGACGGTCGTGTGCAGGGACTGGTAGCTGTTCGCCTTGGGCATGGCGATGTAGTCTTTGAAGCGCCCCGGTACTGGCTTGTAAGTGGCGTGGATGACGCCCAAGGATTTGTAACATTCGGTGATGTTGTCCACCACGATACGGAAAGCCAGGATGTCGTAAAGCTGATCGAAATCGACGTTCCGCCGCTCCATTTTTTTATAAATGGAGTAGAGATGCTTGGCGCGTCCTGAAACGTTGCCGTGAATTTCGTACTCTTTGAGTTTCTCGTTCAGGATGCTGGTGACTTCTTCGATGTACTTGTCACGCTCCGCTTTCTTCATCGAAACGCGCTGTGCAAGTTTGTAGTACGAGTCGGGATGGAGGTGCCGAAGGCAAAGGTCTTCGAGTTCGACCTTGAGCCAGCCGATACCGAGACGATTCGAGATCGGTGCGTAAATGTCGAGTGTTTCTTGTGCGATGGTCTGGCGTTTTTGGGGCGCTAGGGCATCCAAAGTCCGCATGTTATTCAAGCGGTCTGCCAGTTTGACCAGAATCACGCGAATGTCGCGCGACATGGCCATGATCATTTTTCGAAAGTTCTCGGCCTGCTTTTCTTCCGAAGTCTTAAATGTGATCTTGGAAAGCTTGGTGACGCCTTCCACGAGTTCCGCGACGTCTTTGCCGAATTCGCGCTCGATTTCCTCGGACGTGACCTTCGTGTCTTCAACGGTGTCGTGAAGAAGACCCGTGATGATGGAGGGCAAGTCGAGCTTCAGTTCGGCGAGAACTTGCGCCACTTCGAGCGGGTGAATAATGTAAGGATCGCCCGAAGCGCGGAGTTGTCCCTGGTGGGCGCGGTTGGAAAACTCGTACGCTTTTTCGACCAGCTCGACCTTAGCTTCTGGGAAATAGGATCGGATCGAATCGACCAAGGAGGCCAAAGTGACCGTTTTTGATTTCGTCATTTTGCCCCCTGGAGTGCGCGAGTGACCACGTCGCGAAGTTCAGCGTATGCGCGCTCAAGGTCGTCATTCACGATGACGGCGTCAAACTTCGACATCGCCGCCATTTCCGTGCGGGCATTGTTCATTCGCTTGCGGATGGTTTCTTCGGTGTCCGTACCCCGCGCACGGAGGCGCTTTTCGAGGGTATCGAGGTCGGGCGGAGAAATGAATACCGTGTAGGTTTCCGAGGGAAAAGCTTGGCGAAGGCTCTCTGCACCTTGCACATCGATATCGAGTAGCACCGGGGTGCCTGCTCGAAAGCACCCTTCCAGGAAATCCTTCGAGGTTCCGTAATAGTTGCCGTGAACGAGGGCCCATTCCGCAAAACGGTGATCGCGGATGCCAGACTCAAATTGATCGCGAGAGAGGAACGAGTAGTGAACGCCGTCTTTTTCTTGTCCTCGCGGAGCCCGAGTTGTCGAAGAAATGGACAGGCGAAGCGAAGGAAGATCCTGAAGCAGGCGAGCACAGAGCGTCGTTTTTCCTGCTCCGGACGGAGCGGAAAGAACGATGAGCTTTTTCTGTGCGTGCGGAGAGGACATGAAAGGCTCTACTCCAGATTCATCGATTGCTCGCGGAGCTGCTCAAGTCTCACCTTGATCCCTACCGCTTCAGTGCTGATGCCGAGGTCTTGGGCTTTGTTCGACAGCGTGTTGACCTCGCGACCGAGTTCTTGCAACACGAATTCAAGCTTACGACCTACGGGACCGCCTTGTTCAAAAATCTGCCGAAGGTGATCCAAGTGACCTTGAAAGCGCGTGAGTTCTTCCTCGACGTCCGATCGGTCTAAAAGAAGGGCCAGTTCCTGCGCGATCCTGGATTCGAGGATTGCCTGAACGGACGTTGAGGCAGGCAGGGGATTGGCTTCGAAAACGGCACGAATTCGCTCGGCTTGGCGTTTCTGAACCTGAGAAATCCACTCGTCACGACGAGCGCGGATTCCTGCCAGAGTTGCGCCGAGATCGGTCGCCGCATCCAGGAGTCCTCGCGTCAAAGCAGCCCCTTCGGTTGCCCGCATTTGGAGAAGCTCGGCGCAAGCCGAACTCAGGAGTGACTCGAGGTCACCCCAAGCCTGCTCCGCAGGCGCAGACGCGGCCTCGGTCCGGGAAAAAACTTCCGGCATCTGCGCTAATTCTGCAGTGCGGATCGAATCATTGAGGCCCAAAGTCTTTTGCAGGGTTCTCAAGGACTCAAAATAGTGAGCAGCCAAAGCCAAATTGACTTGAGGTGCTTGAGGAAGGACGCCCGCCTCGGGAATCCTTTCTACTTTGATGTCCAAGGCACCTCGCCCGAGACGCGTTTCTAAAAGCTTTCTTGCCTGAATTTCCCAGCTTTGGAATTCGCGAGGCAGTCTGATTTTCAAGTCGAGGAAACGATGATTGACCGCTTTCATCTCAATCCGGTAGCGCTGGGCTCCGATTTTCCCTTCGGCAGCGCCAAACCCGGTCATGGAATGAATGGGCTTCATGCTTCCTCGTCGTTCTGAGGCTTCGTATGGGCGAGTCCGAGCTCTCCCATTTTTCGGAATTTCTCCAGACGCTGGTCCTTTAGCTTCTGAGGATTTTTTCCGGCCAGAGCGATCATTGGCTCCAAGTGCTTCACCAGCGCTTCTCGCATCAGCTGAGCAGCTTCGGCCCAATCTCGGTGGGCTCCGCCCTTGGGCTCAGGGATGATCTCATCGACCACGCCCATGCGAAGGAGCTCATTCGGACTCATCTTCAGCTTTTCCGCAGCTCGCTCGGAAAGGCTTGAGTCGCTCCACAGAATGGCTGCGCAGCTCTCGGGCGAGATGACCGAATAGTAGCTGAATTCTTGCATCAGAACCGAATTGCCTACGCCGATGGCGAGAGCTCCGCCGGATCCACCTTCGCCGATCACGACGCAGATCACAGGGACTTGGAGCGAGAACATGAGTCGGATGGACTCTGCGATGGCCTGGGACTGGCCGCGTTCTTCGGCGTCGAGCCCAGGGTATGCTCCGGGGGTATCGATGAAGCAGAGAACCGGCATTTTGAAGCGGTTCGCGAGTTCCATCGCGCGCATGGCTTTGCGATAGCCCTCGGGACGGGTCATCGCGAAATTCCGCTCCATCTTTTGCTTCGTGGTGCGTCCTTTTTGGTGTCCCAGAATGAGGATGGGCTTGCGTTCCGATTCAGCCACCTGGGGTTGTCCGGGTTTCACCGGAGGCCAGGTGGCAAAACCCGCGAGAAGCGCTTGATCGTCGCCGAATGCGCGGTCGCCCTGGATTTCCATGAAATCCGGAAAGAGCGCATCGACATAGTCCCGCGTGTAGGGCCGATTGGGGTGGCGTGAAAGCTGAACCTTCTGGCCCGGAGTGAGTTTCGAGTAGGTTTCCTCGATGAGCTCCGTGACTCGCTTCTCGAGGACGCCAATCTCGGAGCCGAAATCGACTCCCTCCTGCTTGGCAAGGTCCCGAAGGTCCGTGAGTTTCTTTTCGAGGGAAACAATCCGCTTTTCGAAATCGAAGAAGGCTTCCATGAGAGGGCCGAAGCTAGCAGACTTCGGCCCTATTTCCCAGCCCGTGCTCGGCACTTACCCCGTAGCGGCCACAGGAGCGCTCCTGGGGCCCTGAATCCGATGCCGTTTGAGCATCTCAAACAGGGTGCTTCTTGCGACCCCGAGGATTTTCGAGGCCTTAGCTCGGTTTCCTTGAGACAGCCGAAGCGCTTTTAGGAGCATAATTCTTTCCATTTCGGCGAGGCTCAGTACCGAAGTCCCCAGTTCAAGCTCGGGATTCTCCTCGATATGATCGGGAGCTAGTAGGAACGAGAAAGCGTCCTCATCCAGCACCTGCTGGAACGGGCTTCCCAGGCCACTGGCCCGTTCCATGGCATGTCGAAGTTCGCGCACGTTGCCCGGCCACGAATGTGCCTGCAAACGCAAAAGCGCTCGAGGCGAAAGACTGCGCCCTAGTTCGGCCCCGAAGCGACGGGCCAACAGGACAACGTCATCGGGCCGGCTTCGGAGATTCGGAATTTCTACCGTGATCGAAGCGAGGCGGAAATACAGGTCGCGCCGAAAACGCCCTTCTTCGACCAGCTTTTTAAGGGGAAGGTGGGTGGCGCAGATCAGGCGCACGTCGGCTCGCGAAGGACGATCGGCACCCACAGCGCGAATTTCCCCGTTTTCCAGGAAACGCAGCAGCTTCACTTGGATATCGGCAGGCAGATCGCCCACTTCGTCGAGGAAAAGGGTTCCATTATGGGCCTGCATGAGGGCGCCGGGGCGCTGGTGGATCGCTCCGGTGAATGCGCCTTTGACGTGGCCGAAGAGTTCACTTTCAGCCAAAGACAGGGGAAGGGCGCCGCAGTGAAGAGGGACGAACGGGCCCGAGCTGCGTTCGCTCCAGGAGTGAATGAGTTGAGCCATCACCTCCTTTCCCGTTCCCGTTTCGCCTGCAAGGTAAACGGACAGAGAAGTGGAGGCGGCTTTGCGAGCGGTCCAAAGAGCGTCTTTTCCTTCCCGGGTGCAGCTCAGCCAGGGGCGGACACCTGAGGGAAACGGAGGGATCGATTCAACGATGGTTTGAACGGCCTCCATTTGAAGGGTGGTTTCTCCCAGACGCAAAGGAATACCTGGAGGAAGTTCGGCCTCCCGGACGTCGATCCCACCGAGTTGTGCTGCCACCGATGGGTTCTCCAGGCGAATCCACCAAGGGGAGCGAGAGGAGTGGGTCTCGGGTTTGGCCCAGAGCTGAGCCACTCGGCGGGGCAGGGTGGGGTCCCTGAGAAGGATTCCTTCCTCCTCGGAATCAGAACCCAAAGGAGCGCCTGCTTTCCACTGGCCTTCGAGTCGGACCGTGCGGACTTCGCCGCTGGGGTCGTAGATTTTGAGCTGCCAAGCTTCCGCTGACTGAATTTGAGAGGCGTTCGTTGCCATTTTGAGTTTTTCCTTCCCCGTGGGTGCCGTGCGCTATGAGCAAGGGCTAGGCCAAGCTGAAACCCATCTAGTTTCGAGCTGAACTCTTCGACAGGTTCATCTGTGAACCAGTCGGTGGATCGGCTAGACTGCGCCCATGGCTGGCGAACATCTTTTTACCGTGGGCGACCCCGCTCAGATTCCTGAGCTCTTTAAAGGTCCCTTTCTATCCGGGCATGCCGAGCCTCGCTGGGCGATGGTCGGGCGATCCAACGTAGGGAAGAGTTCCCTGATTAACGCTCTCTTGGGGCAGCGATTGGCTCAGGTCAGTGAGCAACCGGGAAAAACCCGAAAAATTCACCTCTACCTTTGGAAAGAAGCCAAGCGCATCATCGCGGATTTGCCCGGCTATGGTTTTGCCAAGGCGGCTCGAATGGATCGCGACGAGTGGGCCAAAATCATCGAAGCCTACTTGCGTGGGGACGGAGGCCTGGAAGGAGCTCTCGTTCTTTTGGATGCTCGTCATGGGCCTACCGATCTGGATGTGGACGCATTGAAGTTCCTGTCGACGCTTCGGGTTCGGATCCTGCTCGTCTTCACCAAAGCGGACTCTTTGAAGACTCAAAGTGATCGCGCTCGCCGGAAAAAAGAAACCCATCACGCGCTCAGTGCGCTCGGGCTAGACCCCGAGGCGGCTTTCTGGGTTTCAGCGAAAGCCAAAGACCTGGGTTTCAAGCGACTGACCACTTTTCTGACCCAAGGCTGACCTGACCGGGATAAACTGGCGTCACTCATGCGCCAAAAAAATCGATCGACCCTTCGAGAAAAAATTCGAATCGTTGCCACCGCGTTTGTGATGTCGCCTGTGGAGCTGCGCCTTGGGGTTCAGCGTCTCGAAGAGGCGGGATTTCAGGTGGAAATCGACTCGCGCTGTTTGCGAAAGGCGGGGCTTTTTGCGGGGAATGACTGGGAGCGCGCGCAAGCGTTGATCGAAGCTTTTTACGACTCCGATTGTGACGTCGTGTGGATGGCGCGCGGAGGATACGGCGGAGCTCGCCTGCTGCCGCTTCTGGAGCACGCCGCGCGGAAGCGGGGTTTGCCCCAGCGAAAGAAACTTCTCGTGGGCTATTCCGATTCCACAGCGATCTTGGGTTTTGCGCGTGAGAAATTCGGGGCTCTGACTCTTCACGGCCCGATGCCGGGCTTGACCGGTTTTTGCAGGATTCCCGAGGATTCCTTCCGTGCGCTCGTGCACGCCATTCGTGGTGAGGCAGATGTGCCTTGGGTGTGGCAGAAAACTCAGCTCGAAAATTGGGGCTCAAAGCCCGAAGGTAAGGCGATTGAAGGCCAGTTGATTGGGGGGAACCTTGCGGTTTGGTCGAGTTTGAGAGGCACCCCTGCTGCTGAAGTAGGTCGCGGAAAAATTCTGTTCTTCGAAGAAGTGGATGAGCCCCTTTACCGAATCGACCGCGATTTTCAGCAGATCTTGGCTTCGGGTGGACTCCAGGGGGTTCGGGCGCTCGTCTTGGGAACTTTTGAGAATTGTCGAGATGCCGTGGGTCAGGGGTTGTGGCGCGAGCCGGAAACCGAGAAAGAGCTGGAGCGCATGGTCTGGAAGCCGCGCGAGTCGGATAAAAAGCCGTTGAGAGATGCGCTTCCCGTCGAAGAGGGCCTTCGGGAAATATTCGGGGAAGTGGGAAAACGCATAGGCGTTCCTGTTTGGGCGGGGCTTCCGGTGGGGCATGGGACAGCGGGACAAAACCCTTTGCCGCTCGGCGCTCGCTACCGAATCACTTCGGCAGGGCGTCTCGAATTACTGCGCTGGGTCTGAAGATGGTGGCTCCTCCGAGAGTCGAACTCGGACGGGTTACCCCGCTCGATTTTGAGTCGAGTGCGTCTACCAATTCCGCCAAAGAGCCACGCCAAACTTCAGTGGTGTGGTCTTAGCCAAAACTTGTCGAAAGGGCAAGCCTGACGCTCAGAGTTCATTTCGAGGCCCCTTTCTGCACTGAGCCTAGAGGGGGAAGGAGGGTTTCCGCTAAGTCTTCGGTATGGGCAATGGCCGCAAGAGCCGAGATCTGAGGGATGCCAACTCGGCTTCCGGGGTCCGAGAATTTCGTCGATGGATCTCGGACGGGGCGATCCTGGTTCTCGATTTCGACGGGACCTTAGTCCCGATCTGTGACGAGCCGTCGCTGGTCAGGCTGGGGGCCCCCGAGCGCGAGTGGATCCGGAGAGCCGAAGTGGCTCGGAACGGGCGACTGGTGCTTTTATCGGGGCGTGCTCCCCGGGATTTGGCGCGGCTGACTCGCGCCCTGGGACCGGTTCATCGTCTGGGAAATCATGGGGCCTGCGGAGTGAAATTCCGAAGACAATCCCGACCTTGGGTGATTTTGTTGAACCAGTACTTGAGGGGACAGGAAGGCGTTTGGATCGAAGACAAAGGAGAGTCCCTCAGTGTTCATTACCGAGGCGCTCCCTGCCGAGCCCGAGCGCGAAGGAAAATTGAGAAAGCAGTCGGGTATCTCGAGGGAGCGCGAAGTTTCGGGGGAAAGTGCGTCGTGAACGTCCTGCCAAAGGGGGCACCCGATAAAGCGGATGCCGTTCTGAAGATTCTTGAGAACTCTCCGCCGAGGGCAAAGGTGATTTTCCTCGGGGATGACGAAACCGATGAAAGAGTATTTCGCCGAGTGAAGGAGTTGGGCTTGGAAGCGAGGATTCAGGGAATTCGCGTGGGGGGGCGCTCGAAGACGGTTGCCTCTTGGGCGCTCGGGGGGCAGCGAGAGGTGCTCCCTTGGCTGAAAAAAATTGCACCTCAGGATGACGCGCGGTTAGACTCTCAAGGACATGAAAATTCTCGGAAATCGGGTCGGAAGTCGGCGCAGAAATGAGCGAGCGTTCCGGAGTCGGCAACTCCTCCAAACTGGATTCGTCCTGCTGGGGGTGTTGGGGGGATGGTTGGGTGGAGCGGTTCATGCCGCTGCCGCAGACCGGGAGCCTGCGTCGAGTGAGTCGGAGTACAGCTTCAAGTGGCTGGATCCAGATAAAAAGATTTATGTGCTTCAGAATCGGCGATTCTTGAAAGCAAATCATCTTTCGCTCAGTGCGCTCGGGGGGCCGGGGCTTTCGAATTCCTATCGCACCACACTCAATGTCAGTGGGCGCGCTGCCTGGTTCTTTTCTGAGATGCTCGGGGTGGAAGGTTTTTACACTCAAGGGTTCAATAGCGAGAACAACACATTTTATGCCCTGAAACGCTCCGCGCCGAATGCGCTTCCGGTGGTGCGTGAAGTGCGCGGGCAGGTGGGCGCCCTCTTGGTTTACGCGCCCTGGTACGCCAAAATTAACGTATTCAATCAGATCCTCTATTTTGACTGGTACTTCAATGCTGGCGCGGGTGTGGTGACTTCGGCGCTCGATACGCGAAGTTCCAGCTCGGCTAATCCTGTTTATCAAACTGAAAACCGCACCGCCCTTTATGTGGGGACTGGGCACCTTTTCCATGTCTCGGATCACTGGGACGTGCGCTGGGATTTCCAAGGAGCCTTTTATCGCGCTCCTGTTTATCAAACCGCAGGTGAGGAAACCTGGTTTCCGAATTATCAGCTTGGCTTGGGTGTAGGGGTTCGCCTGTGAAGCTCCGGGCAACTCCTCTTGGCTGGCTGACCGCGGGATGCCTGTCGTTTCTGTCTATCTCGACGGCGAGTGCCGAGTCGCAATCGGTTGCAATGGCTCGCGAACTCTATTCAGCAGGCCAATACTTCAAAGCAGCTCGGATGGCCTTTTCTGAGTCGGCTTCTCCGCAATCTGCTGAAGGTGCCGAAGCTCACGCTTGGGTAACGATCAGTCTCCTCAAGGCGAGGATGCCGCATGCGGCGTCGTATTTCTTTATCCGCACCCTTCAGTCGGGGCAGAAACCCGCGATCCGGTTGGTGTTGAAAGAGACTGAAGAGCTGGTTCTTCGGGTGGGAGCAGATCTTCTCCGGCCCTACTTGATTCGCCACACTTCCTACGAAGATTACACTCCAGTGCAGCGTGCAGCTTACTTGTTCAGCCTTTCCAAAGAGGCGCTTTTACTAGGGGATTATTCTCGCGCCGCCGGTTATGTGAACGCGATCTCGCCCGAAAGCGCGCTCTATCCTTTTGGCCTTCAGGTCCGCGCTACGGCTTTTGCCGTGAGTGGCAAGGCCGAGGCTGCTCTCTCTGACTTCCAGCTGTGCGCCCGTCAAGCGGACGACTTAACCGCGGATGGGGAAGATCTGCAGGCTCGCTGTCAAGCAGGCGTAGCTCGAACGCTCTATCAGATGGAGCGATTTGAGGAAGCCGATCGCGCCTATGATCGAATTCTCAAGGAGAGCCTGGTTTGGCCTGAGATTCTCTTCGAGCAGGCTTGGAATAGTTTCGCTCGTGCCGAGTACAATCGAACTTTGGGAAAGCTGGTGACCTACAAGAGCCCTGCTTTGGCCTTTATCGAGAATCCTGAAATCGATGTTCTACGCGCTCAAACTTATCTGGCGCTTTGCCTGTATGATGACGCGAACCAGGCCATCAATGACTTTCATTCCCGGTATGCTCCGGGTGGCGAAGAGGTGAAGCGCCTCTTGGAGTCTAAAGCCAATCAGCCATTAGCATTCTGGGACTTCGGAAAAATGGCTCTGGGAGCTCCCTTGGATACCTCCAGCGGCGCTTTCCGGATGGCGAATCGCTTTGTGCGAGGGCCTTACTTTCAAGGTCTCGTGCGGGGAGAGCGCGACGTTGCTTCGGAGCGAGTTGCTGCACAGCGGTTTTCGCAGCTGTCGGGGGGCATGATTCTTCCGGGCGAACGGTCCGGCGGCTTCCCTGCTTTTCTCGGACAGGTTCTTGGCTGGCGTGAAAACGCCATCCGCCAGCAAGGCGGCGTTTATGTGATGAACAGTCTCCTCGATCATCATTCGGTGTTGATTGCGGATGTCGAGAAGATGGCGTTCATCAAGCTCGAGATGCTTCGCCGCGCGAAGAATAAGCTCATGGGTCAAAAAGAAGTGGGAGTTGAGCGTGGACGTGGAAATCGGAAGCCCAAGCGACGTGACGATCAGTATTTCTGGACCTTCAACGGGGAGTTCTGGAACGACGAACTGGGCGACTACGTCTTTGCTCTCGAATCCGAGTGTGGCGTTGACACGCAGAAGTGAGGGCTTTTCCATGAGCTCGAAAGTTAGGAGCTGGATTGTTTGGGGTGCTCTCGCGAGTTTAGGCGCCGCCGCTCAGGCTGATTCAGCTGAGGCGCCGCGAGCAGACATGCGAAAACCGGCCTCGTCTTCTGGTGCACCCGATCCCGCATCGACAGCGGTGGGTGGCTATTCTCAGGCAGAAATCGAGAGCATCATTGGTCCTGAAGAAGCTCAGATTCGCGAACTCCGCCTTCAGGAAATTCAGCAGCTTCGGCTGACGCTGGGGCGCCGCCAGCCCGAGAATCGCAAGGCCGAGCTCTATTATCGTTTGGCCGAGCTTTATCAGGAAGGCTACCACGCCGAGTTTCTGCTTGAAGGTCGATTGCACGAGCTCAAGCGTGAGCAAGGAAGAGCGGACCGTACGATTCTACGCGCTCGTTCGCGTTCCTACCTTTTGTCGGGAGTGAAAGTCTGCCAGGAGCTCCTCGCGCTTGGGATTCCATTTGAACGAAGCGACCGGGTGTACCTCTTTCTCGGGATCAACTACGCCGAGTTGGATCGCAAGGCTGAGTCGCTTCAGGCATTCGAAACACTCATCCGACGTTTTCCAGACTCCCCATATGCCGCAGATGCTTACCGCGAGCTGGGCGATTCGGAAGTAGAACAGCGCCGGTACGAGCGCGCTCAGGCTTGGTACGAAAAAGCCCTCGAGAAAGAGAAAGGGCAACTTCGTCCGCGTCTCCTTCATAAATTGTCCTGGACTTGCTACCGCCGTCGTCAATTTGATCGGGCAGTGGAAACCCTGAAAGAAGCGGTGCGCTTGGCTGAGGCCGGAAACGATCAGTTCGTTTCCATGAAAGAGGAGCTGCTTCGAGATCTCGCGATTTTCATGACCGAGACCGGAAAGGTTGACGAGGCCCTTCTTTATTTCAAGAAGGCCGCAGGTGATCGGGATTATTATCCAAAAGCTCTTGAGCGTCTGGGGCGCCAGTACGAACGAAATGCGGACCCGGTCAAGGCGACCCTGGTTTTTGAGACGCTTTTGCAAACGCGTCCTGAGGACGAAGCAGCGTATCGTGTGATGGTCAAGCTTGTGGATTTGGACCTTCGGCGAGGGAAGTTGGCTGAGGCCCTGAAGAGGCTTGATTCGCAAAGAATTCATGAGCTGGAAGAAGGGCAGCCCGACACTCGTACAGCGACGCAGAACCTTCGTGCGATGATTCGAAAAGTCGCGACTGATCGGCATGAAAGGTTTCGTCGCGATGGGGACTCGACTTCCTTGATCGTGGCCGAGCGTTTTTATGGCGTCTATTTGGATAAATTTCTGAAGAACCGTGTGGCCGATCCGGAAACTACCGAGATCCGTATGTATTTGGCCGAAGTGAAACGCGATCTCGGAAAGGCCAAGGAAGCTTCCGCGCTGTATCGCCAGATCGTGGAGTCACGCGATCCTCGCTACGCGAAGGATGCGGGTAAGTTCTGGTTGGCGAGTTTGTCAGAGGCCATCAAGAAAGCGGCCAAGGAAGCTCCCGCACAGAAGAGTGCGGATTCTCCGTCTGCTCTGGAAAACGAGTTTGTGGCAGCGGCTGATGCATTGAGTGCTTCGCTGAGCGAGTCGGTCGAGGGACGGGATGCAGCACTTCGTGCGGCCCAAGTTCTCGCGGGATATTCGACCACACGGAAAGAAGCTTTAGGACGTGTGGCTCGACTGGTTTCGGTAGCGCCTCAGAGCGCTCAGGGGCAGACTGCCGCACGCCTTTGGGTGCAGATCTTGGTCGATGGCCTGGCAGACGGGGCAACATTGGCGGAACTGCCGGAAGCACTTCGGGCTCTTCGAGGAAATGATGCTTTGCTCTCTGCAGATAAGGCAAGCGGAGCGAAGCTCGAGGCCGAGCTCACTCAGGCCGAGCGGAAGATGCGAATTGGCGCCATTACCGCCGCTGAGAAGCGCAAAGATTTTGCAGCCGCAGGAAAAGGTTACGAGGAGTTTGCTCTTTCAGGGAAAGTTGCTGGTACTTCGGCGCTTCAGGCCTGGGTCAGCGCCATTCAGAGCTACTCGCAAGCAGGCGATTTTTCGTCGGTCGAGCGTGTGGGAGCCGAGCTGATGACTCGCGGCGGAGACTCTCGTAAGACCCTCGCCGCGCTTCAGTCTGCGGCTACATCCGCGTTGATCGATGGGCAATTCGATGCTTCAGCTCGTTTGTTTGAGGTCTGCGGAAAAGGGGGACTCAGTGCTGAATCCCTCGAGACCGCTGCTCTGATTTGGGCTGCTCTCGATCAAAAAACCGAAGCACGGCGCGTTCTGGAAATTCATCTCAAACTTCATCCTCAACACCCTGCCCGTGGGAGTTTGATGCTCCGGTTGGCGAAGTCGCTGGAAAGTTCGGGCCGTCAGGACGAGGCGATTCAACGCTACCTTGCGTGTGGGAATGCTCCCGGTGCTCAGCAGGCGGAATGCCAGGTGCGCGCAGCCGATCTTCAGTGGAGTCGAGGTAACGCTCGCGTGGCGCTATCGGGGTGGAAGAAAGCTTCGCAGGGACCTGCGTCTCCCTTCGTGGGTTATGCTCGTTTGAAGCTTCTGGAACAGTTAGAGCGGTCGCACGCCGAAAACTCCAAGCCCATTGAGCTTCCTGAGGCGAATTTGAAAGCGGCCGTTCAGCAGCGGATGAAGGCTCTGGGCGAACTTTCTCAAGCTGCCGAAGGAGTCGTCGAGAGTCCTGGGCCTTGGGGAATCGCTGCTTTGGATCGTCTCGCGGCTTGGGTTTTGCGCTTTGCCGAAGAGCTTGAAGCTCTATCGCCGCCAGAAGGGGCGAGCGAGGAGGCATCTAAGGCATTTCGTGAAGGGATAGCGAGCGTGTCCCTGCCTCTGCGCAAAAAAGCCGAAGAAAGCTGGCAAAAAGCCTATCAAAATGCGGTTCGTGGGGAATGGCTCAGTCCTATCGTTCCGGCCCTGGGAGATCGATTGGCTTCGGCTGCTGCCAAAGGACCCTGGAAGGGGCTGGCACAGGGGACAAGAGGAGGCTTTCGTCTGGCGGGGATTTCGCCGGATGGAGGGAAAGAGGGTAAAGAGGCGTCGATGGTGCGAATCCGCGCCAGCTTGGTCCAGAATCCCACGGACTCTCCGGCTTGGGTAGATTATGGCAACCTACTTTGGGGCAGCGGTCAGCCGGGATTGGCCAGGCTGGCTTACGACCGCGCGGGGCAGCTGAATCCACGCTCTCCGGCAGCCCTCAATAATCGAGGTGTAGCGGGTTTAGGCGGGGTTTCCGAGGAAGAGTGGTGGAAGGTCGAAGAGTCGGATGCTTTTTTCCAAGAGGCGCTCGCAAAAGACGCCGCTTTCGTTCCGGCATTGATGAACCGCGCTTTGCTTCTGAATTATTATCGACTCTTCCCGCGCTCTTTGAAACTTTGGGAGTCGTTGGTTTCCAGGTCGCAGGCGCCCGAGGTTCTCGATGGCTTCGCCGTTGCACTCCAGGGCAATTCAAAGATGGAAGCTGCCGAAGCTCAATTTCGTAAGGCCACTCAGGCGGGGGCTTCTGAAGGGCGCTGGGTGCGGGTTTTCCACGAAGCCGCTCGAAAGAAGAATCCGCGGCAGTGTCTGGAAAGTTTGTCTCAGACGTCGGGACCGGGCAGTGGATTCGAGCAACAGGCGTATGACACTTTGAAGAGGAGCTGCGAAAAATGGAAAGAGGATTGAGTCGGGGGGATCTGATTCGAACCGTTTTTTTTGTTTTGGTTCTTTCGGTGATCAGTGGAGCGGCTTTCGTTCTCGGATTTTCTTGGTCGGGTAATTGGGCTCATGCCCAGGAGGACGATGGGGTTCGACCCAAGAAGCCGATCGTGTATCCCAAGAAAACGCAGATCGATTTCGAAGGTACTGAAATTCAAGGCGAAATTCGGAATCCTGGCGAATTTTATTTTCAAAGACGACCGGAAGAAAAATTTGGGTCGCTCGTCCAAAGGCGCAAGGAGTTTCACCGCGAGATGCTGCGGGACGTGGTAATGGGCAAGTGAAGGGATTTTCAGAGGTAACCTAGCCCATGAATTCCAGCCCGCACACTTTTGGCTTTCGATTTGAAAAGGCAGCGGGCCCGGGCTCGACTTCGCCGATCGGTGGCCTTGCGCTGACGAAAGATCGCATTGTAGTGGGCGCTCTCGCTTCCGCGGATCTGCGGCTCTTGGGAGAAGGCGTCTCGTCGGTGCATGCCGTGATCGAGCGATCGGCTGCGGGTTTGATGATTTTTGATCTGGCCTCGGAGACGGGCGTTCGTTTGAATGGGAAGCCCGTCGTGACGGCTGCCTTTCAGGATGGCGATCTTCTTGAAATTGCGGGTTTCGAGATTCGTTGTGTTCGCTGGGAGCCGGAAGCCGCTGTGGCTGTCACCCCGGCCCCCTCAGCTTTACCGAGTCGGCCGGTCTTTTTGAGTCGCTCTGTAGAAAAGTCGCCCACTTCGATGGAAGTGGCTCCGCAAGTCGAAGCAAAAGCTCCGCAGGTCGAAGCAAAAGCTCCGCAAGTCGAAGCAAAAGCTCCGCAAGTCGAAGCAAAAGCTCCGCAAATCGAAGCAAAAGCTCCGCAAATCGAAGCAAAAGCTCCGCAAATCGAAGCGAAAGCTCCGCAGGTCGAAGCGAAAGCTCCGCAGGTCGAAGCGAAAGCTCCGCAGG
>JACCDM010092458.1_pt1 | contig 18350 bp, 19 predicted proteins | sample 7445851 | NCBI WGS metagenome assembly JACCDM01 (sample SAMN15323438, study PRJNA562643) | freshwater metagenome | isolation source: river surface water | place: USA:Blue River Watershed | collected 2017-08-16
AGCTCTTACCACCTAGTGGTACTGCGCCAAGATCGAGCTTCCCTATGAGGCTGCAGCCTCTTTTCTGATCTCATTGAATAGCATGGCTGCCTCTTTTCGTCCGTCGCATCGTAATTTCTCATAGATGCGAATCGACTCTTGACGAATTGTAGATTCAGAAAACCCGAGTATCTGCGAGATAGCGAGGTTGGTTTTTCCCTGCGCCATAAGTTCAAGTATCTGATATTGCCGTTCAGTGAGCTTGCGTCCCTCGAAAACCAACCGAGCAGAATTCAAAATAGCCTCATCTTTATGTAAGTCTTTCATATCGTTATTCAATCGATTGAAGAATATCGAGAAGATACTATTAATTGCTTTTACAAAAGCGCTCACTTCCGCAGTTCTATCAATCTCCGCGCTACAAAAGGCGCTCAGCGTGGCGACTGGAGCGCGGTTGCGCTCAATTGGCCAACAGATAAAACTTGTGACCATCGATTCAATCTCTTGGTTTCTCATTTTTGTATTGGAATCCCCCCAATTTGGGGTTTCATCAATCCATACGAGCGTCCTATTTCTAACTGCCGAAGTGATTGGATTCTCTTCACTTAGAGAAATCTGGGTTGGAAAGTAATCGAAAATATCCTTCCGCAAGCCAAACTTGCAGATTAATTCCGCTGTTCCATCGAGCTTAATCACTGAGAGAAAAGTCCCAACACAACCCAACGGAGCGAAGGTAAACAAAGTCAAATACTTGAGAGTCTCTTCCAACTCATGATCGCTGCCGCCCAGATATTCACTGAAATCCTCAACTAATTCTAGAAACAAAGTAATCCCATCCTCATCATTAAAGGGTTTTTCCCGATGAACAAAAAATGTACGTTGCAAGTATCGGTGATAGATGTCTGACTACAACAGTCAATGACTAGACAATGTCTCGTCTTTTAATTTCTTTGTCTGTTCGGTCTGTAACCAGACAATCTCTTTTTATTCCTTCAAACATATGGAAATTTGTGTACGACAACATATAAAGAATCGAGCTGGGAAATGTTTGTGCGGGTTTCGCGAATAGCTGCATCATTATTGATAGTACTTTCAGTAACCATCTATCAATTTGATTCTGCTGCCCAGGCTGAAGAAATAGGTAGCCCTGGCGCGAGTGAAGCAAACAACTTGGCAAATCAAAACACTCAACCAGTATTTACTAACAGCTCGGGTGACAACACGGTTCAGTTGAATAAGCGAACGAAATTAACCCTCTCCGGTGAGGTGGGGGAGGCAGTTGCCACTTATTCAACTTTGACACCAAGCATTTGCTCGGTGTCAGCTGATGGAGTGGTAACCGGATTATTCGGGGGAACTTGTTCGATCCTGGCCTCCATAACCGGATCAAACAATTATCCGGTTACCGCTCCCACAGTCATAGTCCTTGTTGTAGAAGAACCAATTAGCGCTTCAGTCATGGGTCAGGACGCCCAAATTGCCACAAAAAACAGAATGTCGGTGAAGCGGCGGAATGGAACATTTGTCATCAAATTAAATTTTGATCAAAAGTTTCAATTCAAAACTGTTTCGCTCCAAATTGGGATTAAAAATTCCAGTGGTAAAACTACGTTCAAGGGCGTTGCATCATTACTACTCAATTCTAAAGCGGAAGCTACTGTTACCAAGCAAGCTACTTACGCCAGAAATATCTACTTCAGGGCTCTTATCAATAAGAAAACCATCGTTACTAAAAAAGTAATCTAACAATCAAAAAGGGAGAAAAAAATGAAGAAAACTGTCCTGATCGTTGAACATGACGCTCAAATAGTGAGGGAGATAAGTGAGGCAATGTCCGATGGGCAGTACTCGCTTATTAAAGCTAGTGATGAACAGAGCGCACTTCGAAATTTCCAACAATTCCAACCAGATATCGCTCTGATTGACGCAAACTCAAATGGTATGCGTGTTATGGATATCTACCGTAGTTTTCGGAATCAACGTGACATCCCCGTAATATTTATCAATGGTGAGGGCACAGAAAGCGATGAGCTGCACGCTTTTGCTTCAGGAGTTGATGACTACATCCCACAGCCGCTCTCCTCTAAAGTCCTAGTGGCACGAATGGATGCCATTCTCCGTCGGAATAATGGAGTGAAGAGTGAAAAGACTCGATATATCGTTGGGCCACTCGAATTGGACTCTTACCAACATATCTTCAAGGTGCACGGAGTTGAAGTTCCTTTAACAAGAACGGAATTTGAGATCTTGAAGGAGCTCATTAGCGCTCCTGAACGAGCTGTCACTCATGATCATCTAATTAAGAATGTGTGGGGCGAGTGGTTTAGCAGTAAACATATGATCGAAAGCCATGTCTCGAGATTGCGTGCAAAGGTACGAAATGCAGGCGGGCCAACAATCTGTGAAGCGGTGCGAGGTGTTGGGTATCGATTGGGTATCAAGAAGTGAGAAAGAGAGAAATACTCCACCAAGTTGAGAGTGCTAAATGTGGCATATGGACGAATATCGCAATTTCTCTATGAAAAGTTTCGCTCGTGTTGTGCAGATTGCCAACATAGAAGCGAAGGAGAAATTATATGAAAGCACAGCGTGTCAGCCACCACTTACGAGTGGTGGCAACATCTGTTTTTGCAGGTTCTTTAATTTTAGTAGCAGGAACTAGCGTTTTTGCTGGGCTTAATGCGACAGTATCAGCGAGCCAGACTGATTCGGCAGGAACTTTAATCCTTTCGACCGCAAATAATGGAGCTGGTTTCTCGCAACCAATCACTAACCTTGCTCCTGGCGATGTTGTTAATAGATATGTAACGCTAACTAATAGCGGCACCTTAGCTTCACAGTCTTTGGGGCTCTCAATCGCAGCAACTGGTACATCAACTTTGATCACTGATGGCATCGCACCTGCTACCAATAAGGCGCTCACAGTCACAGTTCTTTCATGTACGGGTGGCACATGGAACACCTCGACCGGAGTATGTTCTGGCACTACTAACACTGAGATCTCTGAAACATCCTTAAGTGCCTTCACATCTCAGAAGGTGTTTAGCGTTTCACCAGCTTTAGCTGCGGGAGCAACATCACAACTACAGATCCGTACTAAGTTGCCCGATCAAAATGAGACAACTGTAAATGGCGTCTTACCAAGTGTGACCGTCCAAAACGGCTCTGCAACTTTGTCTTACCTATTTAATCAAGCGCAACTTGCCGGCGCTACCACCAATAGCTAACTAAGAAATATTGAAAGGAAGTGAGTAATCAATGGCTCGTTCGGCAATGATCGTGCCATTGATTACCTCGCTTCTATTGGCGGTTACTTCAATACCAGCGTCCTATGGACACTTACAGAGCAGAGCATCTGAGATTGTTCAAGTTCAAAGTGGTGGTTGGGGTACAAGTATTGGTACTCAGACGGGTGCTGCTACTAATGCACCGTATCTTCTGACATGGACCGCAAATAAAAATAGACAGTATGCACTGATCGCGATTGTTAACACTGGTTCTTACAATTTGGGGGCGGGACATATCTCTATTTCTTCCGCAAAATCAAATGGGGATACGGCTAATCCACCGACATTGATTTTTGAAACGTGCTCCGGCGCTTGGAACGCAACTTCGTATGCCTGCTCTGGTTCAATAACAACAATTGCTTCTGCTGCAAGTGGCCAAATAGATTTTCCTCAGAACATTTCAGTTAGCAACAGACTCGTAATCCGGGTAACAAATGTTCGAGATATAAATGCCAATTACCTCACCACAATTAATGCGCTTAGTTTTCGCACCGATATTCGCGCAGCGGAGGTTTTATCATCATGAAGCGGGCTTTTCATTTTTTTATCGATGGAGCGCTATTGCTCCTTGCAATCTTCGCTGGTTATTCGGCATATCAGGTTGTCACGGCCGATGTTCAGATTGTCCGGGTTGTTTCTGATTCGATGGCTCCCACAATCCATAGAGGAGATTCACTTATCTTTAAGTCCCAAAAGACCGTCGATATCGATAAGGGTGAGATTCTGCTTTTGCCACTCGCAGATGAATCTGGAGCCTCTTATGTTCATCGAGTAATCGAGAAGAAAATGGTAAAAAATTCAGCTGTCGAAGTAGTGACGAAGGGGGATGCAAACCCCGTAATCGATGATTGGCGAATCACTATTACAAGCGCCAAAGTACCTGTTTATGTCGCGACTTTACCTACCCGCGATCTGCCCCTCTTCTCGGCTGGTGAAGTGGGGCTAATCGCGTTCGTAATCTCTTTGCTATTTCTTGGAGCATCTTTCGTTTGGCCCAAAATTAAAGCTAAAGCGGAGCGAAAGATTAATGCTTAAGGGTGGTTTACCACTCTGCAAGTGACCCATCGCGATGGGTCCACTCTGGAGCGGTCCAGCGCTGACCACTCTTGGAACGCTCGCGTACCGCTTCCTCATCGACATCGATTCCAAGACCAGGTTTCTTCATCAATTCGATGAAGCCATCCTTGACGTTGAAATCACCGTAGTCCACGAATTTGTAGCTGTTGGCAGCTGTTGATCCATTACCAAGTCCAATGACTTGCTCTTGAATCAAGAAGTTTGGCGTTGCGAAGTCGAGCTGCAAGCTTGCAGCAAGATTAATCGGACCAAGTGGGCTATGTGGCGCCATGCTGACGTTGTAGGTCTCAGCAAATGCGGCAATTCTTCGAAGCTCAGAAATACCACCAGCGTGGCTGATATCTGGCTGCGCGACTGCAAGGCCAGTTCGCAATACATCTTGGAACTCTTGGCGTAGGAAGAGACGTTCACCTGTTGCAATTGGAATTGGTGTTGATTGCACGATTAACTCGAAGTGCTTGGTGTACTCAGGTAGAACTGGCTCTTCGACGAAGAGCAAGTTATAAGGCTCGAGAAGTGGAAGGAGTTTGCGTGACATCGCAAGGCTAAACCGACCATGGAAATCAAGCATTAAGTGGCGGTCATCACCAATATGTTCGCGAACTGCTTCAACGCGCGCAACAATCTTCTTTACTTCAGTTGGGGTGTCAATGTGTTCTAACGCATCAGATGGACAGAATTTGAAAGCTGTTAATCCACGATCAATCTGGAGTTGAGTGATTTCACGAAGTTCTTCTAATTCTTGTTTCAATGGAATTTGTGTTTGCGCGTTGTGAACTGTTTTTGTATTTAAGTGGCCATAAAAACGAACGCGATCGCGAACGGCTCCACCAAGAAGGGTGTAGACCGGAACGTTGAGGCTCTTTCCAAGAATGTCCCAGAGCGCTTGATCAATGCCAGAGATTGCCGAATAGAGAATCGCTCCACCACGGTAGAAACCGCCTTTGAGCATTCTCTGAAAATGGCGCTCGATATCTCGTGGATCTTTACCAACAAGATAATTCATTAAATCTTTTACAGCCGCGTAAGTGGCATCTACTCGTCCTTCGAGAACGGGTTCGCCCCAACCGACAATTCCTTCATCGGTCTCAATCTTGAGAAACATTTCGCGAGGTGGGACTGGGAATAATTCGTATCCGGTTATTTTCATGCGTGGATACTACTCATCAAGTAGCTTGTTCGTACATAGCGACTTTCCGCCATCGCGAAACTAAGCGCGAATACCCCAATCCTGCCTCTTGTCCGTCACCCGAAATTAATCCAGCAAGCGAGCGCTGAATATCCTCAAGCGAAGTATCAGACTCAATTCCACCCTCGGCGAGCGCGAGATAGCCCGCTAATCCCCCATAATCCAATTCGACAATCGAGCCGGGATGAAAAATATCTAGCCAATCAACAAGTACTTTCATCTCTTCGGCTACATCGCCATCGCCAAATGAATTGACGACAGCAGCGTAAGCAATTTGAGCTCGCTTCCGCGCGTTAATCAAAGTTGTGCGCACGATTGTGTAGGGACCATCAGGTGAATCTCCACGCAATCTCTCTTCAGGAGAGAAGAGCGTGAACCAGCGAGGTGGGATAACCCACGTCTCAGTAAGGATATGCGGCGCCTTATCGAATCCAATATCTGCCTCTTCAACGCCAGTGGTGAGCACCTCTTCTATGGCGTCAGGGAGAAAAAATCGCGTCACATTTGCCGGCAGCGTTTCCTTGAAAGATGAGAGCGCCGCCCATATCCGCAGCGCGGTCGACCAAGGTGCGACATAGCGCTGCCCCTCATGTTCGATGACATGTGCACCGTCAATCCGCGAGATTGGAGGCGCAGGCCTAATGACTTGTGTTAACGCCAGTGATTGCTCTTGATGTCCGGTGTGTTGCTCCATGGAGATTTCACTCCACCGCAATTGCTCGATGGCGCCAAATGCTTCAAGTGGTTCATACACTCGTAGCGACGCTACGTAGGGAGTCGGTCTCATATATATATATATATGCGCTAGACGTTAGGCGCTAGGCGCGAGGAATGTAATTTCCCTCAGCAAATGGATCATCGTCGTCTTTGTTATCTCGCTCATTCTTCTCACCATGCAATTCACGAGCCAACTTCTCGACATCGATTTCTTGAGAAGAGTATTTAAGGTCGCGAGCAACTCGCGTCTGTTTGGCTTTAGCTCGGCCGCGCCCCATGGCGTGACCCCCTTACCTGTCGCCTCCAGGTAATACCTGGATTTCCTAATTTCGTGGGGAGAGATTATCGGTTTTGGAAGGTGCCTTCCAACTTAACCCCAGCCGGCCGTTCACCTGCCGGAGCGAGCTCCCCCAAGGCCCAGGCGGAGTGGCCGCGGGAGGTGAGATGGGTGAGCGCCCCCGCCACCGAACTCGGCGGTGCGATAAGAACCATTCCAACCCCGCAATTAAAAGTCCGCTCAAGATCGGCTAATGGGACCGACCCACGGTTCTGGAGATAGGCAAAGAGCGGCGGCAACTCCCATGTGGAGCGGTCGACTGTAAGTGAGAGGTGCGCTGGTAGCACGCGTTCGGTATTTGCAGCCAATCCTCCACCGGTGATGTGTGCCATCGCATGGATCTCTACGTCAGCAATTAAATCTAAAAGATCAGCAGAATAAATTGTTGTTGGGGAAAGAAGCGCTTCGCCAAGAGTTTGTGAAAGCTCTGGCACCTGCACTTCGAGTTTGAGTTGTGCGCTTTTGATGATGTGGCGGACGAGTGAGAAACCATTTGCATGAACACCACTACTGCCGATAGCAATTGCAACATCACCAGGTTGAACGCGATGTGCACCAAGCAACTTTGATTCTTCAACAACGCCAGTTGCTGCTCCTGCAATATCAAATTCATTTTCGCCAAGTAGCTGGGGGTGCTCTGCAGTCTCGCCACCAACAAGTGCGGTTCTTGCCTTAGCGCATCCACGCGCAACTCCAGCAACAATCTCGGCAATTCGCTCAGGAATAACTTTACCTACTGCAATGTAATCTGTAAGGAATAGTGGTTCGGCGCCACAGACAACTAAATCATCAACGACCATTCCAACAAGATCTTCACCTATTGTGTTGTAGATACCCATCTGTCGAGCAATCTCTGTTTTTGTGCCAACGCCATCGGTAGATGTGGCAAGCAAAGGTCGCTGAAATTTCTTCAGCGCGCTTGCATCAAATAAGCCAGCAAAACCGCCAATACCGCCATACACTTCGGGGCGTTGTGCTTTTGCAATCGATGCTTTCATCAATTCAACGGCGCGATCGCCAGCATCGATACTTACACCCGCAGCCTCGTATGTGCTCATGCCTCTTCCAATAACAACTTCACATTACTGGTCTCTTCAGGGATAGGCATTGGATACTTACCTGTAAAACATGCGGTGCATAGCTTCGATTCAGCAATATTTGTCGCCTCAATCAAACCTTCTAGCGAAACATATCCCAACGAGTCTGCGCCAATAGAACGGCGGATTTCCTCAGTATCTAATCCGGCGGCAATCAACTCAGCACGAGTTGCGAAATCAATACCGAAATAACATGGCCATTTCACAGGTGGCGAAGAGATTCGAACATGTATCTCGCTTGCTCCAGCTTCGCGAAGCATACGGACAATTGCCCGTTGCGTGTTTCCGCGCACAATCGAATCATCGACAACAATAATTTTTTTACCGGCCACTACATCTCGAAGTGGATTGAGTTTTAATCTAATTCCTAGTTGCCGGATAGTCTGGCTTGGTTGGATAAATGTACGTCCAACATATGAATTTTTTACAAGGCCGGCGCCATAAGGAATCTTTGAGTATTTTGCATAGCCAATTGCAGCAGGTGTTCCTGATTCAGGTACAGGAATTACTAAATCTGCTTCAACTGGATGTTCGGCTGCTAATCGTTCACCAATTGCCACCCGCACAGGATGGACGCTCTGTCCGGCAATAGTGGTATCCGGGCGCGCAAGATATACATATTCGAAGATGCACCCTCGAGGTTCAGGTGTTGTCCAGTGATGTGAACGCAGCCCATCTTCATCGATAGCTATAAATTCGCCAGGCTCGACTTCACGAACAAAACTTGCACCGACAATATCTAACGCAGCGGATTCGCTTGCAACTACCCAACCAGTCTCAAGTTTTCCGATAACAAGTGGGCGAATTCCGTGGCGATCACGCGCTGCGTACAAAGTGTTCTCATCCATAAAGATTAGTGAGAAGGCCCCTTGAAGCGTTGGCAAGATTGAGAGCGCATTCGCTTCGACGCTCCCACTTTTCTCGAGTGAAATTAGCGCAGTCATAATTTCAGTATCAGTAGTGGCATGGAGATGATTATTTGAGTCGACTGTGCTCTTATGTAAGCGCTCAGCAAGATCGCCAGTGTTTGTTAAGTTGCCATTGTGCGCTAAAGCGAGCGTGCCATTATCTGTCGAACGAAGAGTTGGCTGCGCATTTGCCCAATTACTAGAGCCTGTTGTGGAGTAACGGGTGTGCCCAATCGCAATCTTTCCCGTTAGTACAGCGAGATCATTCTCCGTAAAAACTTGGGCAACAAGGCCCATATCTTTGTAGACCAAGATTCGCTCGCCATCGCTCACCGCAATTCCGGCTGATTCCTGTCCACGATGTTGCAAGGCATACAAACCATAGAAAGTTAGTTTTGCAACCTCTTCACCAGGTGCCCAAACGCCAAAGATGCCACAGGCATCTTGAGGACCTTTCTCGCCATCGACCTCATGTGTGAGTCTTCCATCGGGTCGGCGCGCCATAGCTAAATCCTAGTCAAAATAGAGTCTGACTCAGGCTTGTTTTCGGATTTTGCCACCAAGCGCATGAGTGATTTCGGCTGCCGCATCAACTACTTGGCGACCCAACTGTTCAACTGCCCGTTGGGAGAGTTCACGCTTGATTCCAGTGGCAGAGATTGCCCCTACACAACGCCCGCTGTGATCAAAAAAAGCTGAGCCAATGCAGAAGATTCCTTCACAATCTTCCTCATCATCGATTGCAAATCCCATTGCACGAATACGTCGAATATCATTCATTAATTGAGAGAGCTCTGTTCTGGTGTTCTTAGTTCTCTTTGGCAAACCAGTCTGTTCAATTACTTGTGCAATATCCGCATCGCTCATTTGAGCAAGCATTGCTTTACCGGCAGCAGAAACATGAGGCAATTCACGAGACCCAAGTAAAGTTAAAAATCGAATATTTCCTGGCGCATCCACACGAGAGACGAAGACTGGATGCCCACCATCATTGATTGATACACGAATAGTCAGGCCAGTTGCACGCGAAAGTCGATGCATGATGGGTTGCGCAACTTCACCTACTGGTAAATGTCCGCCAGCTAAATCGCCCAGTCTGACTAAAGAAATTCCAGGCAGATAGCGCGGCCCTGGTTTAGTTTGGCGTACATATCCCGCTTCCATGAGCGTTTGCAGTAACGCAAAGACGGTGCTCTTAGAGACACCGAGTTCTTTTGTGAGATCACTTAAGGTCAAACCATTTTGTGGCGCTGCTGCGATTAAGTCGACCAATCTCAGCGCTCGTGCAACGCTGCCAACTTTGTAACGTTCTTTGGTGACCATCTGCTATCTCACTTCCATCACGCTTGACAGGAGAACTATGAAGGGAGAGGGTAGTAATACAAAACTCCGTTCGGCAAGGCCTAATTACACAATCCGGAAGGTTTTTCATGCGAAGTAGCGAATGGTTCAACGGAAATGATGAAACCGCCGTTTCCCACCGCGTTGTTATGCGATCAGTCGGACTTGAAGTTCCCGCTGATAACCAAAAGCCTATTATCGGTATCGCAGATTCCTCAAGTGATTTAAATCCGTGCAACCTGCCGTTACGTGCACTTGTTGATGATGTAAAAGCTGGAATTCTGGAAGCTGGTGGACTTCCAGTTGCATTTCCAGTTATTTCATTAGGTGAAGATTTGATGAAAGCAAGTTCAATGCTTTACCGAAATTTATTATCTATCGAAATCGAAGAGAACCTGCGCTCCTACCCATTAGATGGCGTAGTTCTCCTCGCCAATTGTGACAAGAGCGTTCCGGGCGCACTGATGGGCGCGTTTAGTGCAAACCTGCCTACGATTATGGTGACTGCCGGTGCTAGACCTGCGCCTTTCTTCAAAGGTAAGAAAGTTGGAACTGGAACCGATTTATGGCGAGCGCTTGAAGATTGGCGCGCTGGGCGAATGTCCGATGAAGAGTGGCGAGAGTTTGAAGAGTGTTTAAGTTGTGGACTTGGATCATGTAACACCATGGGGACAGCAAGTTCTGTCGCCTTAATGACAGAGATGCTTGGTTTTATGTTGCCAGGCACCGGCACGATTCCAGCAGGAACTGATGAGCGACGGGAGGCTGCTCGAGCATCTGGTCGTCGAATAGTCGAAATGGTGAGAGAGGATCTCACCCCTTCGAAAATTGCCACACCTGCCTCATTTAGGAATGTCATCCGATTGCTCCACTCAGTTGGTGGCTCGACAAACGCACTGGTTCATATCTTTGCTTGCTCGGGACGTATCGGTGGAGAAATAACTGTTGATGACATCAATTCACTTGGTAAAGAAATACCGGTACTTGCCGATGTAGAACCTTCGGGGAAATTCCTGATTCAAGATTTCCATGCAGCTGGTGGTTTACCTCAGCTACTGAAAAGAATTGAAAAGCACATGGAGTTGGATGCCATTTGCGCGACAGGAAAAAAGTGGAGCGAAGAGATTGCGCAGGAGGTTATTCCAAATAGCGCGATGCGTGATATTAGTAATCCATTACGTGAAAATGGCGCATTCGTATTACTCAAAGGAAATATTGCGCCAAATGGAACACTTCTTAAAGTGTCGGCTGCATCACCAGAACTTTTTAACCATTCGGGTCCTGCATTTATTTTCGAAGGCTACGAAGAGATGCGTCTCAAACTCGAGGATCCTGATCTGCCAGTGACTAAAGATTCGGTTCTTATTCTCCGAGGATGCGGCGCAGTCGGTGTTCCTGGCATGCCAGAGTGGGGAATGATTCCAATTCCGAAAAAACTTGCCATGGCAGGTGTGAAAGACATGATTCGAATCACCGATTCACGCATGTCTGGAACTTCTTTTGGCGTCTGCTTGCTTCATGTATCTCCGGAGGCCGCTGTAGGTGGTCCACTTGCACTCATCCAAAATGGCGACATCATTGAGATTAACGTTGAAACGCGGTCAGTGAATGTGAAGTTAAGTGAAGAAGAATTGGCAGAACGGAAGAGAGATTGGCAGGGCTTCCAGAGTGAACACCTTCGAGGTTGGCCACTGCTTTACCAGCAACATGTACTTCAGCCCGACCAGGGATGTGATTTAGATTTCCTTACCGCTCCTACCGCAGCGCATCGAAAATTCATTCCACCTGTAGTGGGGCGATCATGAGGGGAGTTTTGATTGTTAGGTCCTAAGATTCGGCCTGGCAAAATCCCGTGTATACAGAGGAAACAAGAGAAATTAACATAAGCACCTTATGGGAACGGCCTGTTCACCATAGAAAAACTTTTAGGGAGATATCGACGTAAATGGCAAAACCACTGCACGGCGTCTTCACCGTTCTTTCCACACCCTTTACCGCGGATGACTCCATTGATCATGATGTTTTAAAAAGAGAGATTGATTGGTTAATTGATACCGGTGTTGATGGCTTTGTTCTGGCCATGGTCTCTGAAGTGCTCCGCCTTGCTGCGCATGAACGGCGTGAACTTGCCCAAAGCGTAATCTCTTCTACAAAAGGACGAGTTCCGCTTGTGACAAGCGTTGGCGCAGAGAGCACCAAGATTGCCATTCAGTTAGCACAGTGGGCAGAAGAAGATGGTGCTGCTGCGGTGATGGCAACACCCCCGAGCGCATTTGCACCTCTTTCCAGTGAAGTTGCCAAGTACTACATCTCTATTATTGAAAGTGTTTCCATTCCTGTAATCGTGCAAGATGCAAGTAATTACGTTGGACATCCACTAGAAATTTCGCTTTATGTTGATCTGATTGATAAATACGGTGAAGATCGTGTTCAGTTCAAGCCTGAAGCAAAACCAGTCGCCGCACGTTTACAACAATTGAAAGATGCGAGTAACGCGCGTGCGCGAGTATTTGAAGGGCAAGGCGGCGCGGACCTCATGGACACTTATCCCATCGGCATCGTAGGAACCATGCCTGGTGCAGAGATTCCATGGGCTCTGGTAGCGCTATGGAGCGCTCTTGAAGCTGGCGATATGAAGCGTGCTGCAGAAATCCATGCGCCGATTGCCAAAATGGTCTCTTATCAAACAACCCTTGATTCATACGTGGCTGTCGAAAAATATCTCCTCGTTAAACAGGGAGTATTTACCAACACACGTCAACGTGGACCGGTCAGTTTCATTCTCGACAAAACCGTAACTGATGTAATTGATGCCGCTTATGCAGAATTAGAGGCGTTAGTTAAGCGTTAAAGAGCGCTGGGATAGTCCGTTGGTGTGCTTCTTTAATGTGAAGCATTGACAGCGACAAAACACCAGAAATCTCTAGGTTTTCACCACCAGATTTCCCTAATCGAGTAGTGGTAATTCCTACGTCAGTCGCCTTTCCTACAAGATAATTTGAATCTTCCGGAGCAACGGCAATCAGAATGCGCCCAGTGCTCTCACTGAAAAGATGCATAAATGGATCGCCATGAATGGATATTTTTGCTCCGGTCTTTGATTGCAGCAGCATCTCGATAAGAGCAACTGCTAGACCACCGTCAGATAAATCGTGAGCAGCAGCAATGTAATCGCGTTGCGCATACATAAAGTTTGCCAGCGTCATCTCTCTCTGGAGATTAACTCTTGGCGGTAAGCCACCAAGGTGGCCATGGATATCTGCCCATTCGCCACCAGATAGCTCTTCGAGTGTTTCACCTAACAGAATTAATTCTTTTTCACCGTTGAATTTGTAGGAGATTGCTTTACGGACATCATCAATGACGCCGAGGATTCCAATTACTGGCGTTGGCACAATCGCGACATCACCGGTTTGGTTATAGAACGAGACGTTTCCACCAGTAACAGGCAATCCCATTTCCAGCGCGCCATCGGCGAGAGCTCGCACGCTCTCAGAGAATTGCCACATCACTCCTGGATCTTCCGGGGATCCAAAATTAAGGCAATTAGTTATTGCAAGTGGTTTTGCTCCAGTTACAGCTACATTACGAAACGCTTCAGCAAGTGCTAACTGAGTTCCTTGATAAGGATCGAGTTTGCAGAACCTGCCATTGCAATCCGTTGCAACAGCCACTCCTAAGAAACTCGCTTCATCAATACGAATAATCGCTGCATCGCTTGGAGCAGCTGCAACGGTATTTCCTTGAACATACTTGTCGTATTGCTCGGTGATCCATGATTTATCTGCAATATTTGGCGAAGAAATAATTTGCAATATCGCATCAGCGAGCTCTTGCTCTCCCTGTGGTCTAGGTAGGTGCTCAGCGCCAGCTGCATTTAACGGCCCTTGATATTCCGGCCTCTTATATGGGCGGTTATAGACCGGGCCATCATGAGCGACAGTGCGTGGTGGAACATCAACAATTAGCTGACCATGCCACGTTATTTCTAAGTGTTTTCCACTGGTGACTTCACCAATGACAGTTGCCACAACATCCCATTTCTTACAGATTCCCAGGAACTCATCAATCTTTGAGGGCGGCACAATGGCACACATTCGCTCTTGAGATTCACTCATGAGAATCTCTTCAGGCGAGAGATTGGCATCACGGAGCGGCACTCGATCAAGCTCTATGCGCATTCCACCAGTACCTGCTGAAGCAAGTTCACTTGTGGCACATGAGAGTCCCGCGCCTCCTAAATCTTGGATCCCCACTACCAAATCTGCTTTGAATATCTCAAGTGAACATTCAATAAGAACTTTCTCAGTAAATGGATCACCTACTTGAACGGCAGGGCGTTTTGTTGGCTTCTTCTCCCCGAACGTTTCACTCGCAAGAACCGATACGCCGCCAATTCCATCACCACCTGTTTTTGCGCCAAAGAGAACGACAAGATTCCCAGCGCCCGATGCCTTCGCAAGTTTTATATCTTCATGCTTCATCACGCCAACGCAGAGCGCGTTCACCAAAGGATTACCCAAATACGATTTATCGAAAACTACTTCTCCACCAACAGTTGGCACACCTATGCAATTGCCATAGCCACCAATACCTGCAATTACTCCAGGCAATACCCGCTTAGTATCAGCTGCATCGGCAGGACCAAAGCGGAGTGGATCTAAAATCGCTACCGGCCTAGCGCCCATCGTCAAAATATCTCTAACAATTCCACCAACACCTGTTGCGGCACCTTGGTAGGGTTCAATAAATGATGGATGGTTATGCGACTCCACTTTGAAAGTCACGGCATAGCCTTGCCCCACATCGACAACGCCCGCATTTTCACCAATACCTACTAATAAAGCATCAGAATTCGGCGCTTTCTCACCGAATTGGCGCAAGTGCACTTTCGATGATTTGTATGAACAATGCTCGCTCCACATCACCGAGTACATCGCTAATTCGCTAGAGGTAGGTCGCCGATTGAGGATCTCTCGAATTCTTTGATACTCATCTTCTTTTAAGCCCAACTCACGCCACGGTTGGTTTGTCTCAGGTGTAGTCGCTGCAAGATCTACAGTGTCGAGCGCCATATTTAAACTCTCGCTTTAACAAGAGAGGTAAAGAAAGCTAATCCATCTGCGCTTGCACCTGTTAACGAATCGATTGCATGTTCAGGATGAGGCATGATGCCAACTACATTGCCACGTTTATTAGTTAACCCAGCAATAGCGTTACGCGATCCATTGGGATTTACTCCTACATAACGTGCAATTACTTGATTATTCTCTTCTAACTCTTCTAATGTTTTATCATCACATTGATATGAACCTTCGCCATTTTTCAGTGGAATGATAATCCGCTCACCTGAAGTGAAATCACCCGTCCACGAGCTCTCCACATTAACAATTTCAATTTCTTGATCGCGACATAAAAAATGGAGTCCAACATTGCGAGTTAACGCTCCAGGTAGCAGATGAGATTCGCAGAGCACTTGAAATCCATTACAGATACCAAGGACGGGTAATCCATTTTCAGCAGCTGGAATTATCGCGCTCATAATTGGTGAGAATCGTGCGATTGCGCCGCAGCGCAAGTAATCACCGTACGAGAAACCACCGGGAAGAATTACCCCTGCAACGCCTTTTAAGTCGCTCTCGCCATGCCAGAGCGCAACTGGCTCACCACCGGCATATCGAACTGCTCGCGCAGCATCGTGATCATCGAGCGTTCCAGGGAAGGTGACGACTCCTACCCGCATTAATTCTCCACGCGAATAGTGAAGGTTTCGATTACTGGATTAGAAAGAAGTGTGGATGCTGCATTTTCGATCTCTTTGAGTTCCGCGTCACTTGGTGCGCGATCTAGGGAGATGATGAAACTCTTTCCCTGTCGAACGCTCGTTGGGGCGAATGTAAATCCCATACGTGGCAAGGCTCGAGAAATTGCATCGCCTTGCGGATCCAGAATTTCATCTTTGAGGACTACATCAACAATTACTCTCGCCACACCGTCATCCTATAGCCCAACAACGTAGGAGTTACCGAAATTTCTCTCCAGTCAATGCGGCGTACGCCTCACTGTAACGAGCCCTTGTCTTCTCGACGATCTCGTCTGGCAACGGTGGTGGTGGACTCTGCTTATCCCAACCAATACTGGTCAACCAATCACGTAAGTACTGCTTATCGTACGAAGGCTGCACTCCCCCAGGACGCCAGCTCTCCGCAGGCCAAAAACGTGAGGAATCTGGTGTGAGCGCTTCGTCAGCAAGAGTGATTACCCCAGCGTCATCGACGCCGAACTCGAATTTAGTATCGGCGATGATAATTCCACGAGTACGCGCATACTCTTGGGCGCTGCTGTAGAGATCGAGGGTGAGACGACGAAGTTCTCGGGCCCGCTCGCGAGTAAGAATCGCCTCTGCTTGCGCAAAGTTAATGTTCTCATCGTGCAGCCCTACTTCTGCCTTTGTAGCAGGAGTAAATATCGATTCAGGTAATTTCGAACCATCCAAGAGCCCATCAGGAAGTGAAATTCCACAGACGCTTCGTGAGCTCTGATATTCACTCCACCCTGAGCCGGTGAGGTACCCGCGCGCTACACACTCGACAGGAAAAATCTCGAGTGATTTACAGATAATTGCGCGTCCCGCCACTTCGTCCGGCACATCAGTAGAAAGAACATGATTAGGAACGATGCCAGATAACTTCTCAAACCAGAATAGCGATAGTTGCGTTAGGAGTTTTCCCTTATCAGGAATTGTCGTGGGCATAATCCAGTCGTAAGCGCTAATTCGATCTGATGCAACGAGAAGAATTTCATTACGATCATTGATAAATAAATCACGAACCTTGCCACTTTTTAGTGGGCGCCAACCAATCACCGAATCGCACCGGGTTGATAATCCATTGCCTGCGGATAACGAGCGGTAACCTCGGCAACCTTCGCAATCACTTGTAGAGTTTGGTTGCGAGCGACCCCAGTGAACTCTAGAGGTTTAGCAATGAGCGCCGTAAGCTCATTCAAATCAAGTGGAATTCGCGCGTCGCTAGCGATTCGATGAAGTAGATCGTTTTCGCCACCATTGCGAATATTTGCCACTGTAGCCAGTGAATGCTCCTTTATGACCTCATGTGCACTTTCGCGACCAATTCCTTTTTTAACAGCTGCCATAAGAATTTTTGTAGTCGCTAAGAATGGAAGATTTCGATTTAATTCTGCAGAGATAGCGCTCTCGAAAATTCCTAATTCAGTGAGAACTGTCAGAGCCGTCTCTAGTAACCCATCCATCGCATAGAAGGAATCTGGGAGCGCAACACGCCTTACAACGCTACATGCGACATCTCCTTCATTCCATTGCGAGCCCGCTAGTTCAGATAATGCAACAGAGTATCCGCGCAGAAGGACTGTGAAACCATTTATCCGTTCACTCGAACGTGCATTCATTTTATGTGGCATTGCTGAGGAACCTACTTGACCCTTTTGGAATCCTTCAGTTGCCAGCTCAGCGCCTGCCATTAATCGAAGCGTTGTGGCCATATTTGATGGAGCTGCTGCTAACTGCAAAAGCGCTGAAACAACATCAAAATCAAATGATCGCGGGTAAATCTGCCCAACTGAATCAAGAATATTTTCGAATCCCAAATGTTTCGCTATTTTTTCATCAAGTATGGCCAATTTATCTGCAGCGCCATCAAAGAGGTCTAACGCATCTTGTGCAGTACCAACTGGCCCTTTCAGCCCGCGCAGTGGCAGTCGTGAGAGCAAATCCTCGAGACGATGAAAGGCAAATAGCCCTTCCTCTGCAAAAGTCGCAAAACGTTTGCCGACTGTTGTTATTTGAGCTGGAACATTATGGGAACGCCCTGCAATTGGCTGATCAATAAATTCTCCGGCTCGGCTTGCGAAACCTGCAAGGAGCGCAACATATTTGTTACGAATTAATAGGAGTGCGTTCTTAATTTGAAGCGCTTCAACCGATTCGGTGAGATCTCGACTAGTCATGCCGGCATGAATAAGTTGATGTCCAGCGAGCGCGTTGAATTCTTCAATTCGTGCTTTCACATCATGGCGTAAGCTCTTTTCACGTTCATCGATAGATTGCAGATCTACCTTTTCGAGAACTTTTTCATAATCAGCAATAGCCTTATTGTCGATTGCAAGGCCGAGCTCTTGTTGCGCTTTCAACACGGCAAGCCAAAGCTTTCTCTCTAAAACTATCTTGGCTTCGGGTGCCCAAATCGCGCACATCTCGCGACTTGCATATCTAGTCGCAAGCGTTGATGGAATTTGCATATCGCTATTGTCGACCACTTAACCCTCCTTCTGAGCGTTTGACGCAGTTAGAGCAATATCTTTTCGATAATGACCGCCAGCTAGGGATATCTGCGCGAGAGCGCGATATCCATTCGCACGTGCAGTTGCCAAATCGCTGCC
>JACCDM011618779.1_pt1 | contig 18338 bp, 19 predicted proteins | sample 7445851 | NCBI WGS metagenome assembly JACCDM01 (sample SAMN15323438, study PRJNA562643) | freshwater metagenome | isolation source: river surface water | place: USA:Blue River Watershed | collected 2017-08-16
CTAAGCCCAATTGTTAGTGGCCATCCCTAAGTAACCAGATTTATCAATAATCACTTTTTGAGTGCCAACATCAATTACAACTGTTCCATATGCAGCTGCTCCTGGATTGCCCCTCGAGCCACCATCGGCCATAACTATGTAATCATCCATTTAATTTCTTAAGACTTCACCAAAATAGCGCGGCATTCTTCACATCGGAGAAGTTCACCATCTGCTGCATTCTTGAATTTCATCATGTCTGCATTGCTGAATTGAATTCGGCAACCTTCGCATTGGCCATTTTCAAAGCGAGATGCACCGATTCCACGATTATCGGCTCTCACCTTTTCGTATATTTTCAAAAGATCTTCTGGTACCGATTTACTTTCAGCTGCACGCTCAGTTGCAATACTTTCCTGTTCAACCTCAATTTGTGCTGTTACTACCGTGGCTAGTTCTTCTGCTTTTTGCAACTCGGCGGAAACCCGAGCAAGTTCTTCTCGAATAGTTTCTAAATTCTTTTGTGCATCTTCCAATTGCTGCAGGATTGCGATTTCTTCGTCTTCTAGTAAATCTTGACGTCGCTTCAATGAATCAACTTCATGTTGCAATTCGGTTAGTTGCTTGGAATCAGAAATAGCACCGGATTGCAGAAGCTCAGAATCTTTTTGCAGGCGCATGCGAACCTGGTCCACATCTGCTTCAGCCTTGCGCACATCAAGTTCGCGGTCCGCAACTTCGGTGATGCCTGCGACTTCGCGATATTTCAGTTGTTCAAACTGGGCGCGAAGTTTTTCAGCTGCTTCACGCTCGGGTAGGTTTTTAAGTTTGTGCGAGATTTGATCGAGTGCAGAATCAAAATTCTGAATATCTAGGATTTTTAGATAGGCCCATGGATCAAAAGTTGTCATGGGGTAATTGTGGTGCAAATGCACTCTTGAAATAACAAGAGTGGGCGCGGAGGGACTCGAACCCACGACCACCGGTTTGTAAGACCGGTGCTCTAACCAACTGAGCTACACGCCCTTGTTAAGGCAGGCGGAGAGTACCTGACGCCACACCTCAACTTGAAATCAGGCAACCTTTAAGCGATTTTTGCCAATGCATCGCGGTAGTCGGCAGTGCTACGAGCTGCACCTGGCTCATTGATAACCAGCCACTGGATTACACCTTCGCGATCAATTACGAAAGTGCCGCGAGTTGCCATGCCACGTTCTTCGAGGAAAACACCGTATTTGCGACTTACTTCACCATGGGGCCAAAAATCAGAAAGCAAAATGTGGTTGAAGTTTTCTTGTTCTTTGAAATTCTTCAGTGTTGGAGCTGAATCGCAAGAGATGCTCAAAACAACGGTTTCATCATCTTTGAATTCGTCTGCATTGTCACGGATAGCACAAAGTTCGGCTGTACAAATTCCAGTGAATGCGAATGGGAAGAAAACTAAAACTACTTTTTTGCCTCTAAAGCTCGAAAGCTCTACTTCTTCACCATCAGAATTTTTCAATTTAAAGTCTGGTGCAACTTGGCCAACTGATAAAGACATTTTTCTCCAGAAAGGTTGTTTGAATAGTTCGAAAGTTTAGCGACGACTGGCTTTTGGCGTTACTAGACGTGTGCCTTGCCAATCTTTTGAAGCGCTAACGGTCTTTGTTACCTGCAAGCCAGCAGTAGGTGCGCTGTCGGTGATATCGGCTGGTGTGACGTGGCCAGGTCGCCCAGGCTTTGGAGTCAACAACCAAACAACTCCGTTTTCAGCTAAGGGACTAATTGCATCTACAAGCAGATCGACCAAATCATCGTCATCTTCTCGGAACCAAACCAACACACAATCGACAACGTCGTTGTAGTCATAGTCGACTAATTGATTGCCTGACGCGGTTTCGAAGGCATCGCGAACTTCTTGTGCACTGTCATCATCAAATCCGATTTCCTGCACAATCGAACCATTACTAATTCCAATACTGGCGGAAAGTGTCCCGCTGTCAGAATGCATGGGCGTATCCCACTGCCTAGCGTGATATTTGGCAAGAACTTGCTCGGAAAATCCCTAAGACCGACCTGATGAGCACAAAAGTGCAGTTATGTAGTTGGATTACCCCACCGCAAATGCGTTCATCGGCGCCACCCCTGCCGAACTGACGGAAAGGTTCGAAATGACCCACGACGAATCTGGCTTTCCAAGCCAATATGTGGATACAGACCCTGAAGAAACTCGGGAATGGACCGAGTCGCTTGATGCCATTATTGAAAAGCATGGCGCATCTCGCGCTCGTCAAATAATCCGCGAACTCTTACGTCATTCATCTCGTCGTGACTTGGGTGTTCCTGCAGTACGCAGCACTGATTACATCAACACAATTTCACCTGCTGATGAGCCAGCTTTTCCTGGTGATGAAGAAATCGAAAATCGAATTCGCGCAATCTTGCGATGGAACGCAGCCATCATGGTGCATCGCGCCCAACGTCCAGGTGTTGGAGTTGGTGGACATATTTCTAGTTACGCATCTTCAGCTAGTTTGTATGAAGTTGGTTTTAACCATTTCTTCCGCGGCCAGGATCATCCGGGCGGTGGCGACCAAATTTATTTCCAAGGTCACGCAAGCCCCGGAATGTATGCACGCGGATTTTTGGAAGGCAGAATCTCGCAAGATCAAATGGATGGTTTCCGCCAAGAACTTTCCCATCCTTCAGGTTCACTACCTTCCTATCCACATCCGCGCTTAATGCCAGATTTTTGGCAATTCCCAACAGTTTCAATGGGTCTTGGACCATTGCATGCGATTTACCAAGCTCGATTCAATCGTTATATGGCTGGGCGAGGAATCAAAGACACTTCCGATCAACATGTTTGGGCATTCCTTGGTGACGGTGAAACAGACGAGCCAGAATCACTCGGCCAAATTGCGTTGGCTGCAGGCGAACGTCTAGACAATCTAACTTTTGTTATCAATTGCAATCTGCAACGACTTGATGGCCCAGTGCGCGGTAACGGAAAAATTATTCAAGAACTTGAATCGACTTTCCGCGGTGCAGGCTGGAACGTAATCAAAGTTGTTTGGGGACGCGGCTGGGACGATTTGCTCGCTCGCGACGTCGACGGATCTTTGATTTCGTTGATGAACAACACACTCGATGGTGACTTCCAAACATTCCGCGCTGAAAGTGGCGCGTATGTTCGTGAACATTTCTTCAATCGTGATCCAAAAACTGCAGCGCTTGTTGCAAACATGACTGATGATGAAATTTGGGCATTGCGCCGTGGCGGCCACGACTACCGAAAACTTTATGCAGCATATAAATCTGCTGTTGAACACAAAGGTCAACCAACTGTCATCCTTGCGAAGACAGTTAAGGGTTGGAAACTTGGTTCAAGTTTTGAAGGTCGCAATGCAACTCATCAAATGAAGAAAATGAATCTTGATGACTTGCGCGAATTTCGCGATCGGCTACAGATTCCAATTCCAGATGATCAACTAGATCCATATCTGCCTCCTTACTACCGACCATCTGAAGATGATCCGATTATGAAGTACCTGCACGAACGCCGTCAGGCACTTGGTGGATATGTGCCAGAGCGACGCACAAAAGCTGCGCCACTTCCGATGCCTGAACCAAAAGTTTTTGAAAGTGCTGAACGTGGATCTGGAAATCAGCCAGTTGCAACCACAATGGCATTTGTTCGGTTGTTGAAGGACTTGGTCAAGGTTGAAGGACTTGGAACTCGTTTTGTTCCGATCATTCCGGATGAAGCTCGCACATTCGGTATGGATTCACTCTTCCCGACTTTGCGAATTTATTCACCTCATGGTCAGCAATACACGCCAGTGGATCATGAATTGATGCTTTCATATAAAGAAAGTACCGCTGGACAAATTTTGCATGAAGGAATCAACGAAGCCGGTTCGGTTGCATCATTTGTTGCCGCTGGCTCTGCTTATTCGACTCACGGCGAAAACATGGTTCCGATTTACATTTTCTATTCAATGTTTGGATTCCAACGAACTGGTGATCAATTCTGGTTAGCCATGGACCAAATGGCTCGTGGATTTGTAGTTGGCGCAACTGCTGGTCGCACCACACTTAATGGTGAAGGTCTGCAACACGAAGATGGTCATTCAATGATGATCGCAGCAACCAACCCTGGTGTAGTTGCTTACGACCCAGCTTTCGCTTTTGAAATTGGTCACATTGTTAAAGATGGTTTGCGCCGAATGTATGGCGAAAATCCAGAAGACATTTACTACTACTTAACTGTTTACAACGAGCCATACCCTCAACCAGCTCAACCTGAAAATGTTGATGTTGATGGAATTTTGCGCGGTATGCATTTGTATTCACCAGCCGGCGAAGGCGATGGACCGCGTGCACAAATTTTGGCATCTGGTGTGTCAGTGACTTGGGCACTTGAAGCACAGCGCTTACTTCGCGAAGAGTGGGGTGTGTTAGCTGATGTTTGGTCAGTTACTTCTTGGAATGAACTTCGTCGCGATGGTTTGGCAGCAGATCGTCACAACCTGCTCAATCCAACTAGTGAACAGATCAAGCCTTATGTAACCCAAAGACTTGAAAATCAGCCAGGACCTGTTGTTGCAGTTTCTGACTGGATGCGTGCGGTACAAGATCAAATCAGCGACTGGGTTCCAAATGAGTTCTCTTCACTTGGTACAGATGGATGGGGTCTATCGGATACTCGTGGTGCATTGCGTCGTCACTTCTTGGTCGACGCACAAGCAATCACAGTTCAAACTCTTACTCTGTTGGCCAAGCGCGGAGAGTTCGATCTACATCGAGTGGCAGAAGCCGTTCATCGCTATCAACTAGACGATGTAAGTGCAGCCGACGCAGGCAACACCGAAGGTGCAGGCTAAGCCAAAATCCACAAAGTTACTCACGATTACCTAAATTTGTGAGTGATTTTGGGCTATGCGTCCGCTTTGTGGACGGCTGATTTGGCTCTACGCCTCACATAGGCAAAGGTTTGCCCGTGCTCGTAATCGTTGCTCCAGGACAGGGTTCTCAGACCCCAGGAATGCTCGACCCATGGCTTGCCAATTCGGCTTTTAGAGCTGTTATCGATGATGCCTCATCTGCCTGCGATCTAGACCTTATCTTGCATGGCACAACGAGTGATGCAGACACAATTCGAGATACTGCTATCGCACAGCCTTTGATTGTTGCTGCCGGGCTTGCCTCACTTGCCGCCATCTCTGATGAGGTTGGATTTCCAATCAATAAAGCTGATGCAGTGGCTGGTCATAGCGTTGGAGAAATCACCGCCGCAATTGCGACCGGAGTTGTGCCACTCGCTGATGGAATGAAATTGGTTTCAGTACGGGCGAGCGAAATGGCCAAAGCCGCAGCAATGGTCTCAACAAGTATGGCTGCAGTGCTTGGTGGAAATCGCGAAGATGTAATCGCAGCCCTTGAATCTTTTGACTTGTTTGCAGCAAATGAAAATGGCGCCAATCAAATTGTCGCTGCTGGAACGAGTGAAAAAATTGCAGAACTTGTTGCAAATGCTCCAACCGGTACCCGCGTTCGCCCGTTACAAGTTGCAGGTGCATTTCACACTCACTTTATGCAACCTGCGCAAAATGTAGTTTCAGAAAATGCGAAAAAATTGAATCCACAAAATCCTTCAGTGCAACTCGTCTCAAATAAAGGTGGCGAAGTCGTAAATGATGGTGCTGATTTCTTGAATCGCATAGTTGGACAAGTTGCATCACCGGTACGTTGGGATCTGTGCATGGAAACTTTTTCTGCGATGGGTATAACTGGAATGATTGAACTTTTCCCAGGTGGCACACTCACTGGAATCGCAAAGCGCGCTTTACCAGGAGTGGAATTACTTCCAATCGCCAACCTTGATGATATTGAAAAAGTAAAAGATTTCGTGGCTAAACACGTGGGTATGAATTGATGAATGCAAAAATCAAGGGCCGCGCCCATAGATATTCAAAAGTCACTGGACTTGGTGTTTATCGCCCTACTCGGGTTGTGACCAACGAAGAGATTTGCCAGAACATCGAATCATCCGACGAATGGATTCGGGAACGAACCGGAATTATTGAACGTCGCTTTGCTGATGAAAATATCTCAATCATCGACATGGCGGTTGCGGCAAGCGAAAAAGCGATTTCAGATGCAAAGTTAAAACCGAGTGATATCGACGGAGTGATTCTGGCGACAATTTCACATGCACTTCAAACTCCAGCGGCTGCAACAATGGTTGCAGATCGTTTAGGTTTAACAAATCCAGCCGCTAGTGATATTTCGGCAGCCTGCGCAGGTTTTTCTTATGGCATTGCAATTGCTGATGCACTTGTAAGTTCTTCACAAGCAAATCATGTTTTAGTGATTGGTGTTGAAAAACTTTCTGACTGGACAGATAAGCACGATCGCGGCGCTGCATTTATTTTTGCTGACGGTGCAGGAGCCGTTGTGGTTAGCCCAAGTGAAACACCAGAAATTAGTCCTACGGTTTGGGGTTCTGATGGTTCTGATTTCGATGCGATCATCAGTGAACCAAATTGGTTGGACTTGCGAAATCGCGAACACACAAAAGCTGAAGGAGCTTGGCCAGTATTAAGAATGCAAGGACAAAAAGTTTTTCGTTGGGCTGTGGGTCAAATGCCAGATGTCTGCCGACAAATTTTGGATGCAGCTGGACTGACTCCCGCAGACATTGATCTGTTCGTTCCCCACCAAGCAAACCTTCGAATCACTAAAGCCATCATGAAAGCTTTGGAATTCCCAGACTCGGTCAAAGTCGCTACCGATATTGAAACCGCTGGAAATACCTCAGCGGCTTCTATCCCACTCGCCCTAGATCGCATGCGCGAAGATGGTGTCGCTAAGAGTGGCGACCTTGCGCTGCTCGTAGGGTTCGGGGCTGGACTTGCGTACGCCGGACAGGTAATTCGCATTCCGTAATAAAAAGATTTCGCTCATCAAAAATGTGCGAATAAACCACCAAAATTGGGCAGTTCGACTTCCCAAGTTGGATAGCAGGAGGAAATATGTCAGACCAGGAAATCCTGGACACCTTGCGTGCAATCGTTGCTGAAATCGCAGGTATCGATGAAAGCGCAATCGAACTAGATAAGTCATTCGTTGATGACCTAGACATCGATTCACTTTCAATGGTTGAAATCGCAATGGAAATGGACGCCAAACTTGGTGTTGGTATTCCAGATGAAGAACTAAAGAACATCAAGACAGTTGGCGATGCAGTCAACTATGTAAAAGCAAATAAGTAATTTGCAATAAATCAAGAAACTTAGGTGGGGTGGCCGTTTGGTCACCCCACACCAAAGTTTCAACTAAACCGCAGGGGTTCAAATGACACGCAAAGTTGTAGTCACAGGTCTCGGTGCAACTACTCCAGTTGCAGGAACTGCTAAAGAAACTTGGCAAGGATTACTTGCTGGCAAGTCCGGCATTCGCGCACTTCCTTACGAATGGGCTGCTGATGTTGCAGTCAAATTCGCAGGCACAGTCGCGGTTGAACCACTCGACCAAGGTTTAGAAAAAGCAAAAGCACGCCGCTTAGATCGTTCTCAGCAATTCGCAGTTGTCACTGCTCGTGAAGCATGGGCAGATTCAGGACTCGACCTTGAGTCAATCGATAAGACTCGTATTGGTGTGGTTTATGCAACTGGTATTGGTGGCGTTACATCTCTACTTGCCCAAGCCGAAATTTTGCGGACTGAAGGTGCACATCGAGTATCTCCAATGACCGTTCCAATGCTGATGCCAAATGGTCCAGCGGCCTGGGTTGGTTTGGAATTTGGCGCGCAAGCTGGAGTTCACACTCCAGTAAGTGCATGCGCATCCGGTGCAGAGGCAGTGGCTTGGGGTGCGCGAATGATTCAAGATGGTCGCGCTGATGTTGTGGTTGCTGGAGGCACTGAAGCCGCAATTACCGCATTAACTATGTCTGCATTTAACTCAATGCGTGCACTTTCAACTCGAAATGACGATCCAGCTTCAGCTTCACGTCCATACGATCAGGGACGCGACGGCTTCGTCATGGGTGAAGGCGCTGGTACGTTGATTTTGGAATCTGAAGAACATGCAAAAGCTCGTGGAGCCCACATCTATGCGCAATACGCAGGTGCAGGCATGACTTCTGATGGTCACGATATTGCCCAACCTCATCCTGAAGGTGCTGGAGCAATTCGCGCAATTAAATTCGCTTTAGAAGATTCCAATTTGTCGGCAAATGACGTTGTACACGTAAATGCACATGCAACATCTACCCCACTTGGTGACGTAGCTGAAGCTTTAGCCCTTCGCACCGCACTTGGTTCACATGCTTCAAATGTTTTAGTTAGTGGAACAAAATCTATGACTGGTCATTTGCTCGGTGGGGCTGGCGCGATTGAAAGCGTCTTCTCTGTTTTAGCAATTGCCGAACGAGTTGCACCGCCGACAATTAATATCGAAAACATCACACCAGATCTTGGAATAGATGTTGTTAATGGAAAGTCGCGACCACTTCCTAGTGGTGATATCGCAGTATTGAATAATTCATTTGGATTCGGTGGCCACGATGTCGCCGTAATTTTTAAGAACTATTAACTATTAGCCGACGATTCGATGTGCAATTCGCACAACGTCACTGTCCATAGCCACGCGGAACGGCTCTAACTCAACGTCCCAAGCGGTACCGAGTAAAGAGTCAATTGCACTTTGTAATTCAACCAAATTCGATTGCTTGGTTTCCATCAAATGGCGAAGTCGTTGCTCATTAATAACTACATCGCCATGCACATTGATGTCAGCTCTAAAAATTCCTAAATTTGGCGTGAAACAAATTCTCTGATTGAAATCAGGACCAGAAGACATTTCGGTTACTTCGAATCGAATATGTGGAATTGCTTTCAGCCCTGTAGCAATTTTGGCGGCTAACCCAACACTTCCAGCCCATTCATAAGTGGCACGAACCATCGAAGGTGAAATTGTTTGGGTGTACCAATCGAGCTTCACTGGATTTTTTGTTATGTCTGAAAGTACCCACTCGATAGGAGCGGACATCGCCTTTGTAGAAGCGTGCACAATCAACGTGCCATGCGCACGCGAAGAATCCGCGCTCACGGCAACACTAGATGAATTGATCACCATGGCAAATACCCCTTCGAAAGTGAACTTCGCCTTCCCCTGCGCGGCTCACTTCGGTGATCTGTTCCAACTCTAAAGGCTTCTAGCCTCTTTGTCACGTTCGAGATGGGCAATTAAGGCCGGTTTTAGAGCGTTCCAGCCTTTGTAAGCCACATGTTCGGGCTCCATTGTCTTGATTGCTTCAAGTAGTTTCTCAGGTGTTTCAATTTCCTGTAACAGCCTGCCAAGCGGTGTTACGTATGTGCGAATCGTGAAAACAATATCCCCAGATTTTGGCATTTTCCTCAAGGTTTGACGTTCTACGCGAAAGAAGATCTGCTCATCGAGGTTGGCACCCTCAATCTTTAGTTGATTCTCAGCAGATGGCGGTGTCGGCTGAAATCTGGTCGCATTGTCTAACAAAGTCCAGTTCGCTCGCCACATACTTCTATCTGCCGTCAACTTATCGAATGTCACTTCAACTGCATTGCCTATTTGCTCTTGGTATCCAGGTACAGGTTGGTGAATACCTTCTAAAGATTTTCCAATTTTGTCGAACAGTTTCCAGCGAGAAGGAGCGTACAAAACAGCGGCAGTGAGTATCCACTTCCCTTCGATATTTGTCATTATGCAAATATCTTCTTGAACCACCTTTGAAATTTCTAGAAGCGAACTAAAAGGTTTGAACCGCCCTGGATGAAAAGTGTGAAGATTTTCGGTAGCGAGATCAAGAAACTCATCCACACCTGATTTACCTTCTGGCAGTTGGGCAAAAACTTCTGCGTTCGCTGCATCTAGTTTTATTTTTTCAGCAATTTCTTCAGCATAGTAATCATCAAACTCAAACCAGTTCTGTAAATCTAAAGTTCGTAAGCCAACACTTAAGCGATTACCACGTGGATCAACTGGGTAATACATTGCTGTCTTCTCGCTGTTTATTGATTACATCGTCCCAATTAATTTTTCGCGCTCGGAATGTGAAGACAAAAACTTTCACAACCTCATCAAGCGAACGAGCCACAATCACTCCAAAGAATCCCCAACCGGCTGGAAATCCCAGCAAAACGGCTAAAGGCACACCAACCACAAATGCGCCGATTAGGTCGCCCCAAATAATTCCTTTGGCATCGTTTCCATTTGGCAAAACCATGGCACCGAGCAACATATTTCGGACCTTTATTGGTTGCATAAGTGCATTAACCAGAATGCCAATCACAGCCAAACTTCTAACTTCTGCACCGGCTTCTTCATAGAGAATTCCAAGCAACATGGTTGTGCTGGCCAATAAAGCTCCAAAGAACAATCCCGAGTACAACCCAAGCTTTTGAATTCGCTTAATCCACGCTTTCACTTGAACAGTATCGTGTGAACCGACTGCTCGACCAACCAATACTTGGCCTGCGCTTGCTAATCCAACACTTGCCACAATAAAAATACCTTCGATTGTGGTAGCAATTTGCCCAGCAGCTAATGGCAGGTTTCCAAGTTTTTGCAAAACAATGTTGTAAGAAAAAATTCCAAGCGTCCAAACCAACTCGGTAACTCCAAGTGGAATGGCCAGTACGAAAAGCGGTTTAATGACTTCGATAGTTTCCTTGAAGGAATTTGGCACCTCCCAATTAGCCACGTTGTGTAATACATATGCCTGGTATCCCAAGATCAACACTTTCAAAGTTGCTGTAATCAATGTTGCAAGGCCTGCTCCTGCAACTCCCATTTTTGGTAAAGGACCAAAACCGAAAACCAGCATGTATCCAAGCACTGTGTTTAAGACCACTGTTGAAACTGTGGCTACTAACGGACTTCTCGGATGATCGGTTGCGCGCAACAAGCCGCTGAGCACTGCACTCATCATGTTTGGAATCAACGAAAGCGCCGTAAATTTCAAATACTCGACTCCGGTTTCGGCAACTTCTTTTGATGCACCACTTAGAACCATTAATTCGTGTGGCCAGATCCACATAACCATTGCGAAAAATGCGGTCACTAAAACTGAAAAAGCAATCGCGATTGTTACTGTCACATTCAATTCATGCAGGCGCTTTCCACCAAAAGCTCTTGAGACCAGAACGCTCACTGAGACACCGACAGCACCTAAAGTGACCATCAAAATAAAAGTCATGGAATTTGCAAAACCGACCGAAGCGATAGCAATAGCTCCAAGCGCACCAACGATAATCTGATTAACCCAATTGAGTGCCAACATAATTACGAACTCGAGGCTGACCGGGACTGCAATTTTGGTAATTTCTCGAGTTGATTCCTGCATGTGGCCGAGCCTAGTTGACGCTGGAGTAACCGTTTTTGGCTAACCTTGAATAGAAGGTTTGGCACAATTCCACCCTGATTTGAAAGTGAGAAAAATGTCTACTACCACTGCAAACCCTCGTGTCCTCATCGAATCCATATCTTTGACATGGGTAAAGAATCTTGTGGCGGTATTCACTGGTACGGCATTTATCGCAGCAATGGCCCAGGTCTCAATCCCATTGCCATTCACCCCAGTACCGTTGACAGGACAGACCCTGGCGGTTTTGCTGACCGCTAGCGCACTTGGTACTTGGCGGTCGGTTTCTGCATCTGTGCTTTATCTAGTTCTCGCAGTCGCTGGTCTACCTGTTTTAACACCGCAAGCAGATGGGTCACACATTGTTGGCACTCAGGTTTTTCAAATGGCAAGTTTTGGATACGTTATCGGATTCATAATTGCAAGTTTTGCAGTTGGAAAACTCTCAGAACGCGGTCTGTCGAAATCAATCATTGGTTCAACTGCAACAATGTTTGCAGGTAACGTGATCATTTATTCCTTCGGCTTGGTTAATCTGCAGTTAGTCACCAATGCCGAATGGGCACAAGTCATTGCTTGGGGATTAACCCCATTCATTATTGGAGATCTAATCAAGATTGCGATTGCCGCAAATCTGCTTCCTGCAACTTGGAAACTGATTAATCGCTTCCAAGACTAAAACTAATGATTACCCAACTCCCTACTGCACTTGACCTTGCAGCAATTGCCATTGGTGGCATTTTCGGTGCTGCTGTTGCAGCCCAAAAGAAAACTTCACTCGTAGGTGTAATGCTCATTGGTGTGGTCATGGCACTAGGCGGCGGAATTCTTCGCGACATATTTATGCAGGTTGAAATTGTTGCAATGCATGACGTTTGGTACATCCCAGTTGCTGTAGGCGGTTCAATCTTTGGATTGCCAGTAGCCCGAAAACTCGTAAATAACAGTTTGCTGGGGCCAATTCTCGATGGCACCGCATTGGGTCTCTGGGTAGTTATCGGAACCGAAAAAGCTCTTATCTACGGTTTCCCTTTCGGCCCAAGTGTTTTGATTGGACTCATCACGGCAATCGGAGGCGGAACCATTGTGGATTTGATGGTTGGAAATCAGCCAGTTGTTCTTCGTGCTGATGGGCCGTGGTTCGCAACAGCTGCATTTGTAGGCGCCGCATTTTTGGCAAGCCTCTATCCGTATGTCAATAGAGAGATTCTTGAATTGCTCACAATCAGTTTGGTAGCCGCGCTGCGTATAGCCAGCATCAGACTCGGATTTGATGCACCTTCAACCGAGACATTGAAGAAAGTTAAGCGCAAGAAATCTTAGGAATTACCGCTGCGACGTTGAAACATACGGCGAGCTGCATCAGGGCCTGATTTCGTTGGTCCAGTTTTTCCAGACTCATTAGTTCCACCATGAGGAGTTGCTCCGCGATTTTTCTTCTTTTCCAATGCCTCTAAAAACGCGGCTTTTGGATCGACGGGCTTGTCACCCTTATCTTTTTTCTCAGCCATAGAACTATTCAACCACTTTCAGCTTATTTTCGACTATTTAACTGTGAATTTCACGATTTTTTGCTGCACAGACCAGTCATCAAGGTTTTCTGGAGTGAATGTGACCTTGATTGAGTAAGTTCCTTTCTTCAAGGCCTTACCGATTTTTTGGCTATATTTGAAAGAACCTAAAACATCAGAATAAGCGTTCAAATGTGCAGACGTAAGCTTGCCACCGACTTTTATAGTTTTATTAACCGGCTGCCAACGAATTTCACCCGTTGCAACATCTTTCACGTAATCCATCGCCATGTCATCTCGGTTGCCAATAAATTCTAGAGTTTTAGATAGCTCCCAAGCTGAAGAAAGTTCGTCGCTCCAGCGAACTGTATCCGCTGCTCTGGCTTGCGTGTGAGCATCAAAAAGTTCATTAGCCAAATCTTGATACTGAGCTATTTCTGCAATTGTTTGTAAAGCCTTTAGATATTCAGAATTACATTGATCATCTGCGATACATTGCATGAATAGCTTGCTTTGGGCTGAGTAGAAAGGTTCATAACCATCTACTTGGCCGCTCGGCGCCCACTGATTTACATTTTCAAATTGATACCAAGTTCCATCTGTACCCCACGGCAACAATTCAACTTTGTTATTTTTATCGGTAAAGATTCGATAGTTATTTGGTGTCCATTCAGGCGAGCCTGACTGTCCATCCCAATGGCTTATGTATTTTTCAACGGCAAAGAATTTTCCAATTTGTGAAACATTTACAATCTTTTTGGCTTCGGAGCTCAAGGACTCTTGTTTATCAAGCGCGTCGGCCAATGCGCCCAAGTCCTCGACATTTTCTGGGTCACCACGATCCACCTCAAAATTGCACCGATAGTCATCAACTCGAATGTCTGGCGCAAACCACGTCCCGGTGCAAGCTTTTGAGAATCTATTCCAACTCGGTGCCCACATGGCATCAAACATGTGTTGCATTGATGTACGCCAACGCGCCATCATGATTTCGTCATACGACTCTAAATTGAGGTACAGGCCTTTGTATTCAAATCCAGATCCAGAGTTGATATATACCCTTGCAAAACCAGTGCGGGGTGCAACCAATCCCATGTCAGTAAATAAACGGTATGAAAGCACATCTCGAACCATTGACTGGTCCTGCATCATGTTGTTTAGAGTTAAGCGCTTAAGGCCGAGGAATTCCTGTCCTGGCACACTCCAATTGAATTTAATCTTTAGACCGATTTTTCCATTTTCAATATTGACTTGACCCCCACCAGTAGAGCCGACTGAACCTTTAGTTCTAACGCCCACAGCCAGTGCGCCACTAGTCGGTAACAAATTATCTTGCGCATCTCTAAAACGAAAGGTTGCTGGAACGTATTCCTTAGGATTTTGTACAAGAGCGTCCAAGTTGTTTTGATCGATACTCAAATTAATTCTAAAAGATTGCATCTCATCAAATATCCAAGCGGCTTGATCTATTGGCGAGTTTGGAGGCAGTTTTCGGTTTGTAACATTTTGAGTTGGTTGACCTCCAGCCCATCCCGAACTAAAACGACTCCAGGAAACATCATCAAGCAAATTAGGAATGGCCACCCGATCTAATTCCTTGCTGGTTGCATCCTTCAAGATGAAAGATTTGTCTCCGCAGCCAATTGCAAATCCCAATTGCGCTTCAGTGTAGGTTTTCAATTTTCCCGGTTGAATTTTCGATGCCGGCAATGTGAATGAGTCTTTCAAGATCGTGCCATCAGTGTCTACTAATCTCAACTCAAAATTCTTGACATTTATGGCTAAAGATCCGGTATTGATAATTTCAACCCATTCGTTGTTGCAGTCAACTTCATTTATTTTGATGAAAGAAGTTGATGCAGTTGCTGCTGAACCAGATATCGAATACGAACTAAGCACTAGCGCTATGAGTGCAATAATGAATTTTCGCATCAGGCTGAAGCTACTTCCAGTGCGATTTCAATCATTGACTTAAACCCTGTTTCTCGTTCTTCGCTAGTAGCAATTTCTCCACCAGCCAACATATCGCTGACCGTTAAAAGAGATAGCGCTCGACGTCCAAAGCGCAGAGCTAACGTGTAGAGCGCACTAGTTTCCATTTCTACGGCCAGAACTCCATAACTTTCTAGAAGTGGTGCCATATTTGATTCTTCATAAAAACTATCTACAGTTGCAACGCCACCAACATGGTGTGAAATACCTTTTTCACGCGCTACTTTCACTGCAGTCTCAAGTAGGTCGTAATTTGCATTTGGTGCAAAATCAATTCCAGTAGCTTTGCGATTTATGTTTGAGTCAGTTGAAGCCGACATTGCGATCACTACATCACGGATTTTTACACCTTTCAATCCGCCGCAAGTTCCTACTCGAATGGCAGTTTCAACTCCGTAGTCATTGAAAAGCTCATGCGCATAGATCGACATCGATGGCATACCCATGCCATGACCTTGCACTGACAAAGGTTTTCCTTTGTAGGTTCCTGTGAAGCCATACATATTTCGCACTGATGAATACATGAATGCATCTTGTAAGAAATTTTCGGCAATCCACTTAGCTCGCAAAGGGTCTCCCGGCATCAAAACAGTTTTGGCGATTTCCCCAGGTTTTGCGGCAATATGAATACTCATACCTTGATTTTAGGAGTAAAGGAGCACCCTCACTAGTGCAAAATAGGACTATGCAGATAAAAACCTGCCAATCCCTTTCGGACATTATGGAAATCCGACAATTCCTTCTCGATTCCAACTCGAAGCTCGAAAGACTTTATAACTGGGAGCCAAGAAGATGGGAAGGCAAAATCTTCCATCTAAATGATTTAGAGATAATTGAGGCTCGGCAGAAAATCGCTAAAGAAGTTGCTATTTTGCTGAATGACGATTCAACAATACGCGCTGTATTAATTCCGGAATACGATGGTGGTGCTTATCTGCAAGCTGACCCTGAAGATTCAAAAGCTCAAGAAATATTGATCGACTGGGCTATCGAAAACTTGGCACAAGATTTAGATGGTAAAAAGTGGCTTGAAGTTTGGTGTAACGAAAATGATTCAATTCGGCAACAACTTTTAACAAGCCGTGGATTCAAACCAACAAGCGAAAGACAGAATCGACGGCATCAAGTTCTGACAAGCCCTAAAGAACTTTTACCATTGCCAAATGGCTACATTTTGAGAAACGTTGGGGACACAGATGAAGAATTTGAAAAAGTAGCAAAACTTTTGAATTCTGCATTTGGTCGCAATTTTCACAGCGCAGAGGAATATCGAAACTTTGCGACACTTGCTCCGAGTTACAACGCTGGTTTAGAAATCATGGTGGTAGCGCCGAACGGCGATTTCGCAGCTTATGCAGGATTCACTGCACACCAGAAAGAATCTTTTGTTGTCGTAGAACCTGTTTGCACTCACCCAGACCATCAAAACCTTGGCCTTGCAAGAATTGCAATAGCGGAAGGTTTGAATCGGTGCCTTGAAATGGGAATTAAAGACGCCTACATTGAAGCGTGGTACTCAAACCCTGTTTCAAATCACGTGTACGAACAAATGGGATTTACCAAACCAATTGGCCAATACATTTGGCGCAAAGAGTTTTAGTTTCCATCCCAAGCGGCAAGTTCTTTTTTAAATGGATCTAGACCCATTGGGCCGAGTTTTAGAGCGAAAGAATGAAACTTCTTTAATTCAAACTTTTCACCCAAGCGAGCTTTTGCATCTTCACGAGCCTGCATCCAAAACCGCTCGCCCACTTTGTACGAGATTGCCTGCCCTGGCCAGCCAAGATATCTGTCCACTTCACTGCGGGCAAAGTCCTCATCCATCAAGGCGCTATTTACAAGTAAATCGAAAGCAGATTCGGCATTCCAAACTTTGCCATCTTGATCTTTAAGCTCTAGGTGCATTCCAATATCAACAACTATTCGAGCAGCCCGCAACGCCTGACCTGCGAGATAACCCATCTCAATCCCTGGCTCATCAAATCCGCCTAATTCATCCATCAAACGTTCTGCATAAAGTGCCCAGCCTTCGCCGTATCCACTAGTCCATGCATCTGTACGTTGATATCTGCTGAGTCGATCTTTCTCAATAATCACGGTTGCGCATTGAAGGTGGTGTCCAGGAATGGCTTCGTGGTACCAAGTTGACGCAATATGCCACCAACTGAAAGTGTCTTTGCCTAAAGTTGGGAACCAAGTTGTTCCGGGGCGAGATAGATCTTCGCTCGGTGGCATGTAGTAAGGCGCTGCCGCACTTCCATCCGGTGCAATTCGCGCATCACAGAATTTAATGGAATCATCAATGTCGAAATGAACACCGTCCATCTTCTTTACGGCTTCGTCTGTAAAATCGCGCAACTTTTTCAACAGCGCTTCAACGCCATGAATCTCGTATTCAGGCGCGGTTTCTAAATAGTCAGCAACTTCCCGAAGCGTTTTTGCATCCGGCTTAACATTTGCTGCAACCTTCCACATGCGTGCATTGATATTGGCCAGGTCTTGAACACCCCAGTTATAAATTTCTTCCAAATCCAGTTCTGCGCCTGAGAAATATCTTGCCCATTGAATGTAGCGGTCATGTCCTACGGCATCTTTATCAGTCGCTTTTGGAAGATAACTTTCTAGCAACCAAGTCGAAGTTTCTTTACATGCATTTTGTGCAGATTTAGCGGCTGTGATTAGCTCTGGATGTTTCCCTTCCGGATCAACACATTTAACATAAGTCTCATAACCGCCATCTGCAAACTGTTCGAGTTGAGTAGCGACACCTTGAACTTGCCGCTTTGCGGTGGTCTTACCTTGTTTTGCAACCTCTTCTATAGCCGAAGTCCAAGACTTCAGTGATGCACCAACTGCCAATAGTCGCAATTCAATATTCTTAAAGTGTTCAGCAGTTTCGTGTGGCATCATTTCAAAAACTTGGCGGATATTTGATGGCGGCGAACTAATCACTCCCCAAAGCACATGGCTTTCCAGGCTGTCATGCAATTTCAAGCCAGATTCAAGGCGCTCAACCATTACATCTCTTGCGATTCGATCTACATCATCAATTGGCGTTAGAGATGCCAACTTAGCCAAGGTGGCACGGGTGTGGTCGGCTGCTTTTGCAGAAGCCGCTACAGAAAAATCATCCAATTCGTGGTCTCGCCCTGGGATCCCCAGGAAAGTGGAATTTATTGGGCTGAAAGCCGCTGATTCATCGATGTAGGAGTCAGCTAGGGCAAAGATTTCTGAGCGATGTGTAGTCATGGGGCTAGTTTGGCACTAACCCCACGTCTATTTGCAACTAGTTAATTTCAAAGTCCATTTCATCTAGGTTCCATTTGATGTAGTCCTCTATATCACGATAGAAACGCTCGAGCGAAACTCCATAGGTAATTTTGAATGCATTGGCGAACCTGTCGTGAATGTCGCTTGTTTCACAGGAACTGACTGGGAAAATATTTAGCTTCGCCACTAGAGTTTCA
>JACCDM010562167.1_pt1 | contig 18324 bp, 10 predicted proteins | sample 7445851 | NCBI WGS metagenome assembly JACCDM01 (sample SAMN15323438, study PRJNA562643) | freshwater metagenome | isolation source: river surface water | place: USA:Blue River Watershed | collected 2017-08-16
GGCGGGGTAACGTATTGGGACGAAGCCAAGAAGTTCAACGTAAGTTTAATGGCCAACCGCGTTGGTCAGCGAATTTCTGTGGTAGGTTCGGTAAATCAATTTGGAAATGAAGATGAACCAACACTTTGGGAAAATGGTAGAACGGTTGTCGATCTTTCGCTTACCAAATCTTTCTTGAAAGAAAAGTTGGAAGTTCGTGTTACCGGCCGTGATTTGTTGGCGCAGCGTCAATACTTCTATTGGGATTTGAACGGAAACGGCAAATTGGATTCCGATGCTGGCGGTTATGGAGACATTGTTCAAACCAATTCTACCTTGATAGATCGAATTGTTGATCCCATTACCGGTTATGAAATTGTTCCTACGGGTTCTGCTCCAAGCGATGTTGTACGTTGGAGCACGGTTTTTGGGCGCACCATCAACTTGCAGTTGACGTACAAGTTTTAAAAAAGTTTATATCCATTTTTTAACGAGCTCAGGTACATTCACTTACCTGAGCTTTTTTTGTTCAGAACAATTTTATTGGAACTGCCGTTTTTCCGCTCATTGGGTTGTCTCGTCCCTTACACAAGGGGGCTACCTCTCCGAAAGCGGGGGCTACCCTTCGCAAACGGGGGCTACCGCCCCCTACCCAAGTCAAATTTACTGCATTTCCAATTCCTAGCCGTATAGAAACGTTTATAAACGTTTCTATACGGCTAAATCTGTCTCGTCCTGAAATAGGTTTACACCAAAAAAGAACCTATGGAAAGATTATTTAAACCTTTATTGAGACAATTAAAGAGTGGCAAATTGTTCTTAACTGATGAAGAAAAGCTGACGATTATCAAGGAACTTCTGAATGGCAATGAAACTCGGGCTGCGGTTTATTTCCGATACACGGGATATGCCGATGATCACGGTCGAATTTCTAAATGGATGCGGCAGTTTGGTATTCATGAAAAATCAAGGAAATACTTTACCTTTACTCGCATGTCAAAACGGATTAAAAAAGTCGAATCGAAAGATGTAGATTTTGAGAAACTGCAACTTCAAAAGCGTATTTCAGAGCTAGAAAAGCAGGTTCAATTGGCTGAAATGAAGGCTATTGCTTTTTCTACCATGGTCGATATTGCTGAAAGGGAGTTTAAAATTCCCATTCGAAAAACAGATCTAGAAGCTTTGGAAAAACTACCATCGAAAAGAAAATGAAACGGGTAACGAAGAAGAAAAACGTAAACCCATACGATTGAAAAATGACTATAAATTTGTTCCAGGACGAAAAAAACAGTAAAACGGTAACCTTTTTTAAGGACGGGTCTGGCAAACGGGGGCTACCAAAAACGGGGGCTACCCTTCGCAAACGGGGGCTACCGCCCCCTACCCAAGTCAAATTTACGTGATTTCATGATCGTAGCCGTATCGTAAACGTTTATAAACGGATAGAAACGTTTATAAACGTTTCATTTACGACTAAATCCCCAAAAAACGTGTAAATTGCTCTCGGTGGGGGAGGGGGATTTATCCCCCGCAATACACCCCTTTCATTTTTTTGCGGCCCGGTGAATGGAAATAATTCATACATAGTCACTTAAGAATTCAAAGTGTTGCGCCTAAATCCTATCGAAGGATGGTCCCCATTGACAATCCAATGATTTCTTCTAACCCTTTTCAGAACGCGATACATCGAAGGAAACCAAGTGGTCTCCACACCAATAGGTTTGTTATACGAGCAGAGAGACTAAGAATTGATTAATGTTCTTACCAAGGGTAAACTTGGGAAGTCCAACAACCAAAGAGAACTCGCCATCTCAAAATTGAAGCAACAAAAAAGCCGCCCGAAGGCGGCTTCAACAAAAAGCGTTAACTAAAATTACTTAGCAACGTTGATCTTAGAAACTTGGGTAGTTCCATTAGCAGAAACCTTCACCAAGTACATTCCGTTTTGCAAGAAGTTAGCGTTTACCGACTCAACATTGCTGTTGAAGTTCTTAGCATAAACAACTTTTCCAGTCAAATCCAAAATCTCCAAAGAACCTTCAGTAGCTTGTGAGAAGCGAACTTCAAACTGACCGTTCGATGGGTTAGGATAGATAGCTACTGACAAATCGTTCATGTTACGGCAAGCAGCAGTATTAACTGAAATCGTTCCAGGCTGAGAAACACCGCAAGTGTTGGTGAATACGTTCACACCAATTTTACCAGAAACAAAAGCACCGTTGTTGGTAATTACCGCAGAGTTTGCTGTTTGGCTAACCAAGGTTAAACCAGCTGGCAAGTTGAAACGGTAACGAGTAGCACCAGCAACAACAGGCACAGTGTACGTCTCTTGGTCACCAGGACAGATACTAGCTGATCCAGTTACAACAGGCTTTTCCAACAATGAAATTGTGATGTTCTTAGATGGTGTATTTCCACAGTTAGAAACACCAGCAACAGAGATCGTTCCTCCGGTGAAACCAGCAGCAAAGTTTACATCGATCGATGTTGAACCCTGACCAGAAACGATGGTAGCACCAGCAGGTACAGTCCAGTTGTAAGAGTTAGCACCAGCAATAGCGTTGATGGTGTAAGTAGCGTTAGTAGCCGTTCCACGAATTCCGCAAACACCTAAAGTAGATGCTGTGAATACTGGAGTTGTTGTAGGAGCAACGGCACGGATGCTGTAGCTACGAGTAGCGTTAGAGCAGAAGTTAGAAACATTACAAGTAATGGTACGGTTAGCCGCACCAGGCGCGAAGATAACTTTAACCATGGGAGAACCTTGTCCAGAAACGATGGTTCCACCAGGAATAGACCAAGTGTAGGTAGAGATGTTATTAACCAAAGGCATGGTGAAAGTAACAGTGTCAGTACCACCGAAAGCTTGACACCAGTTGGTGGTAGTTGTTGAAATTACTGAACCCGTTACAGAAGCAGTAACACAATTGGTTTTTCCAGAAATGTAGTTGCTAGAACCAGCATCAGAAACAGAGAAAGTAGATCCGTAGTTCAAGATAGAACCAGCAGCTGGGCGATAATCAGGATTGGTGAAGTTGTACGGGTTGGTGAACAAACTGTAGTTGGAAGGAAGAGTATCATTGCGATCTCCCAAATAAGCACGAACGTTGAAAGTAGAACCAGAAGCTACTTCACCAACACGGGTTCTGTAGTTAGAAATAACGTTTCCAGAAACCAAAGCAGATGAGTCAACGCGGTTAGCGGCAATGTTTGTTGTGGTAGCTGAACCATCCAACATCACACCAGTAGCCCAATCAGACCATACAGAGTTCAAAATACGTACACCAGCATTACGACGGATACGAGCTCCACGACGGAATGCAGGGTGAACCGTGCTGTTGTTATCTCCACGGAAAGGACCAATCAAAGTAACGTTAGAGAACGTTCCAAGGGTACGAGGCATAGCCGTAGTTCCGTTCGCATCGTTATCGCACTCAAATCCTTCAGAAGTAGAAGAACCAGAAGGCAAAGAAAAAGAGTTATCACCAATGGCAGGATCTTTAACAGAAAGAGCAAACTGAACATTTCCTCTCCATCCGAAATCGGCATCAAAATCATCGTCCAAACAACGGTAAGCTACCAAATACTTGGCGTTTACCGTTCCACCGAACCACTCGAAAGCATCGTCGTTGATGAAAGAACACTGAACGTACTCGATGGTCGTTCCGCTACCTACTGCACCCATTGTCAAACCATTGATTTCACGGTTTTGAGCGAATACATATCCACCGAACTCGATACGTACATAACGCAAAGAACCAGAGTTATCAGCATCGTTCGATCCACCGAACTTGTGTTTAGGATCATCAGCCAAACCTTCGATGTTAGAAGAACCTTGGTTTGAAACGGCATTACCCAAAAGCATAATACCACCCCAATCACCTAATCCACGAGAACCAACGGCTTTATCAGAAGTGAAAACGATAGGATTTTGAGCAGTACCATTGGCGATCAATTTACCACCTTTACGAACCAAAATCGAGGAGTTAGCAACTGAAGAGTTACCGCGCAATACTGTTCCGGCAGGAATGGTCAAAGTAACGTTAGAATCAACGTAAACAACTCCAGAAATAGAGTAAACGGTAGAAGCGTTCAACGTTGTGTTCGTGGTGATGTTTCCAGAAAGCGTAGCAGTTGGAGTACCATAAACAGCATTTTGAGGATCCCAGTTGGTCCAACCTGCAGTCCAAGGAGTAGCAGGAGCCGGAGCGAACGCCCCACGGTATCCAACCGGAGTAAAGAAGTTTTGCGCGTTCGCCATCATCCCGAAAGCAAACATAAGCGCCGACAAAAACGTAAGTTTTTTCATAAAAAGGGTTTTGTTTTTCTTGCCTCAAAATTCCTTTCCTCGCGTTACCTTGGCATTAACCCCATTTAAATCTTTGAGGAAAAACTTCTTGATTTATTGTTGATTTTCAAGCCCAAAACTCCTTTCATTGTTAACTTTTTCTCACCCTTGTGTAAACAAAAAGGGGGCCTGTTGGCCCCCTCGTATTTCCTTGATGTTTTTCTTAATTCTTAAGCACTTTTCCCTGCATGCGCTGTCCATCTCCTTGGAAAATGACCAAATACATGCCCGAAACAAGGGTTTCAAGGTCGATGTAAACCCGGTTTACTCCTTTTTCTACTTCCATTCGGTGAAGCACTTTTCCTTGCAAATCGGTTACAGTTACGAATCCGCCCAAACGATTCATTTCAGGAAGTACAACAGTTACACCCTGAGCCGTTGGATTGGGATACAAGGAAAGCGAACTCATTCCATTTTCCCCAATTCCAACCCCAGTAACTTGAAGCGTTAACGATGTAGAAGAGCAACCCGCAGCATTGGTAACAACCACGTAATACAATCCATTTTGGTTGATGTTGATGGTTGAGGAAGTTGAACCTGCAATGATGTTCCCGTTGTAGTACCATTGAATCCCCGCCGTTGCATTGGTGCTCAAAACATTTCCATTTCGGCTGATGCTAGGCGTTGCTGGAAGCGGATTGTTCAACACCGAAATGGCTGAAGAGGTATCCGAACAACCGTTGGTGGTGGTAATGGCCTGGTAAGAACCCGATTGATAAGCCACGTAAGAAGAGCCGGTTCCAACGGAAGTTGTAGTACGGTACCACGCAACATTCGACCCCTGAGTCGTAGCGTTCAAAACCACACTATCGCCATCGCAAAAAGTGGTAGGTCCAACAGCACTGATGCTGATGTTGAAATTAGGCTTGATGGAAACAGGACGCAACGTAGAATCGGTACAACCAAAATTGCTGGTTACAATTTGTTTGATGGAGTAGTTTCCCGCTGCTGGATAAGCATACGTTGGAGCAATGGTTGTTGATGTAAAACCATTGCCAAAGTCATAGAAATGATTCAACGAACCCGAAGCAATGGAAGCAGAATCGGTAACACGAATCACATGTCCACGAAAACAAACCGAATTGGTATTCAACCCGAAACGTGCCAACGGTTGATCGTAAACCACAACCGATTTAGTTATGCTATCAGCGCAACCAAAAGCACTGGAAACAACCAATTTCACTGTTTTTGTTCCAGAAGTCGTGTATGTGGCATTTGAATTCGTCGCGGAAACAGTCGAACCATTCACCGTCCATGTTGACGTTGTTGTTCCAGAAGCAATGGTGGAGGTATTCGTAAACGTAAATTGGTTACCTCTCAAACACTGATCGGAATCGTTCACGGTAAACCCAACCGATGGATAAGGGTTGATGGTTACATTCACCGCAGCAGAAGGAGCTGATGGACAACCATTCTCGGTGATTACAGCCGTATAAGAACCTGCACTACTCACCGGTAAAGTTGCTGTTGTTGTTCCCAAAACAGAACCATTCAAACTCCAAGCTAAACTTCCACCAGCAGGAATGATGGTTGATAAGCTGGTCGATTGACCCGTACACAACGCTACCGTTCCTGATGGAGAAATAACCGGAGTAGTAGGAATGGCATTAACAGTAACCAAAATTCGATTGGAAGTATCAGCGCCAACAACGGTGAAATAGGTTCCCGTTTGCGTTGCTGAATACGTAGCTGCTGTTGCACCAGAAATGGGTGCGTTATTGCGATGCCAAACGTTCCCGGTAGCAGCAGAAGAAGTTAATAACACACTTCCGCCCCGACAAAAAGTTAATGCCGTTGAAGTCGTTACAACAGGAGCGGTATTCAATTGAACCAAAATGGAAGATGAAGAAGAAGAACATCCACTGGCATTGGTTACGGTAACGCTATAATTTCCATTTTGAGTTGCGGTGTACGTTGTTCCGGTTGCTCCAGAAATAGCCGAACCATTTAAAAACCACTGGTTGCCAGATGCTGCAGATGAGGTTAACTGTGCTGCATTTCGAGTGATGGTTGGTGTAGCCGGCAATGAATTCACCGTTACTGAGGTTGCAATGGAAGAGTCAGTACAGCCATTCGTGGTTACCACCAAACGGAAAGAACCCGATTGCTTCGCAAAATAAATGGGGTTTGTTGCTCCAGAAATAGCGCTATTATTTCTCAACCAACGAGTGCCAGAAGTTGAATTTGATGAAAATCGAACGCTGTCACCAGAACAAAACGTAGTGGCCCCCGTAACGGTAAAACGTGCAGAATCTTGAGCAATCACGCGCAATGATTTAGAAATACTGTCGGAACAACCGGTAGATGACGTTGCTACCAATTTAACCACGTACGTACCTGCTGAAGTATAGGTGCGATTATTATTGGTTGATGTGCTTGTTCCACCTTGACCAAAATTCCAGGTCAAAGCTAACGTACCCGAAGAAACGGAAGAAGTGCTGTTGATTTGAAAACGATTTCCAATCAAACATTTAACCGTATCCGAAAGGGTGAAATTAGCGACCGGTTTAACCCCAGCATTGACCACAACCGCATTGGACGCCGATGAGGAGCAACCGCCCACTTCAATTTTAGCCGTAATGGTACCTGCTGAATCGGCGGTATAGTTTCCTGAATTGGTCACGGTTGAAACCAAATTCCCGTTACGAAACCACTTTACCGTGGTTCCTGAAGTCCAAGATGTTGTTAAAACAAGGGGCGTTCCAGCACACAACGTTAAGGGACCCGCCGGTGAAACGGTTGGTGTAGCTGGAGATGTTACGGCCACCAAGGTAATCCGGTTCGAGGTATCAGGACCAACAACGGTGTAGTACAAACCAGCCTGGGTTGCCGAATACGTTGAAGATGTTGCGCCGGAAATAGCAACACCATTGCGATGCCACTGATTTCCCGTTGTGGAGGAAGACGTTAATGTTGTTGAAGCTCCTGAACACAAATTGGTGCCGGCGGAAGAAGAAATAGATACCCCTGCCACAAAAACAGATGAGTTAATTTTTCCCCCTTGGATGTATTTATGAAACACGGAATCGGCTAAACTGCCCGCAGCTCCCAAAGCCGTATACGTTACAGGAACCTCATAATCAGTTGTTCCATTTGGCAATGTAGTTGAAAGAACGTGGGTGGCCGCTGAACCGAAAATTATTTTACCCTCCAAAGGCGTTCCTGCGGTCATATTACGAGCGGTGGTGTAAATCCCAGAAGCCACATCGTACGCAGCCATCCACCAATCGGGTTTGTTGTTCGTAGAACTCAAAGAACTTTGAGTTTCAAACCAGTTGAAGAAAAGTTTGTCTCCATTCAGGTTTCTTGATGCGCAAGGACGCAAATCTGAAGTCAGTTGCCCTGTTGTTGAAAGACCGATTAAACCGCGGTAGGAATTCGGGTTCCCCAATTTTTTAACCGATAAAACCGTCGAACCATCAGTAACAATGTCTACCAATGCCATGTTTGATGCACCCGAGGCAAGCGTATCAAATGAATACAAGCTGCGAGAAACGGAAGTAAGGATGTGCAAATTTCCATTTTGATCAACCGTAGCGCTCAACTCCCAACCACACGTAGGATTCCAAGTAACACCCAAGGCGGTACGAACCAAAGCCGAAATGCTCAGTTGCATGGGAGAACTCCAGGTGTCGCCACCATCAGTACTGCTCATGACAATGGGCAAATACGTAACTCCTGTATCGGCTCCGGTGTACAATTGGTGACCCAATCCTACTATATATCCTTTACTGCCCGATTCATTGAAAGCCATGGCCACATCTGGCAAACCGGGTTCATCCAAAGTAGCAGCCGCGGTCATAGGCATCGGTAAAAAGCGCGTAAAGTAATTAAATTGGTTACCCGAAGGCGTTAATGTGGTTAACGTAAGGGTGTCAGAAAAATCTGAATTCCCAACACCAATCGAACCGTTTTTATCCAACAAAAGCATTCGATCAGATAAAGAAACCACCGAGGATACAATTTGTCTTAAGGTATCCTGACGAGAACGAAGCGGAGTATCAATGTTTAATACAGTTCCACCCGCGGTTGCTACCGATACTACAGTTGTTCCGTAAGAATTCCTTGCCGTATTGCTCACGATCGGAATAATTCCAGTGGCCCAAACATTGGAAGGGTTGGTATTTCCCGACGGATTAAAGAATGCCATTTTGGGCAATCTTCCTCCCGGAGTTGTTCCCCACGAAGTGATTTTATCAACCACCCAAGTATTTCCTCCATCCATGGATACATCCATTTTGATGGTATTACTGATAGGACTAGACCGGTGAACCCAACCCACTAAGTTCTGAGCCGGGTAGCAGGCCAACCCTTGGCGAGTTCCATAGGCATTGGAATATCCATTTCTGGAAGTTCCTAAGTTTTTAACCACTAACTGTGCATTTACCCCGAAAGCAAACAACAGAAAAGAAAAAGAAAATAAAAATTTGGTTTTCATGCCACAAAGGTATTTCGAGGTAAAAAGATAAGAAGAGAATTCCAAAAAATTAATGGATAATTCCTTTTGAATTAAAACTAGAAGAAAATGATTGAATGTTTCACCCCCGGAAAAATTTCGTTTTTTATCAAATTACCGCAATTTAATCGGTTTTTGTGCCCACAAAAAGGGCAAAAGGCTATTGAAAAAAAATTAAACTGAAATTAAAGAAAAATTCTGATTACACCCATCAAAGGATACTGCCTCTTTCCCATTCAGAAACATGCGAAATCTGGGTCACAACACTTCGATAAAAAGAATAAAACTCCCCTTTTCCTAATTCTTTGGCACGGCGATGCAAGGTGTGGTTCTTCCAAATTTCTACAGCACGCTCATCTTTCCAATAACTGATGAATATGCCATGAATACCATTTCTTACTGAATCCCAGCCCAAGAAACCTTCGATTTCACCGGCCGATTGTAAGGTAGCCTCGTCGAAAAACGTGTAGGTTTCGGAGGTTTCCGGTCTAGTACTGATGAACAAGACCGCAATGTGCCCTGGCTGAAGAACCCCTTGTTTCAAGAACCCTGATATTCAAATGTGCCGTGAGGGCCTAAAACGGTCACCTGACTACCCTGTGCACTCTCGCAATGTCCAATCACCTGGGCTTCCACCCCGAACGATTTTGCGATCGAAATGAGTTCATGGGCCATCGATTCTTCCACATAAACCTCCAAACGGTGGCCCATGTTGAAGACTTGATACATTTCCTTCCAACTCGTTCCCGATTCTTGCTGGATCATGGAAAAAAGCGGAGGCGTTGGAAAAAGGTTATTCTTCACCACGTGAACATCGTTCACAAACTTTAATACTTTGGTTTGCGCTCCACCTGAACAATGAATCATTCCGTAAATGTGGGAGCGCATGGTTTCGAACATGGCCTTCACCACGGGCGCATACGTTCGCGTTGGAGAAAGAATGAGTCTTCCAACGTCCAAGGTCGTTCCTGCTACGGAATCGGTAAGTGATTTCGAACCGGAATAAACCAAATCCGACGGAGTTAACGGGTCATAACTCTCTGGATATAGAGCAGCTAGTTTGTTTTCTAACACATCGTGCCGAGCACTGGTTAACCCATTGGAACCCATTCCCCCATTGTATTCGTTTTCGTAATTCGCTTGACCAAAACTACTGAAACCAACCACCACCAAGCCCGGACGAATACGGGCATTATCAATCACTTCCGAGCGGCGCATCCGCACAGCCATTGTAGAATCTACAATAATGGTTCGAACCAAATCTCCAACGTCGGCGGTTTCTCCGCCTCCAAAATGAATGTCCAAACCGAATGCATTCATCTGATCGATGAATTCCTGGGTTCCAGAGATCACGGCTGAAATCACTTCTCCAGGAATCAAATTTTTGTTTCTACCAATGGTAGAAGAAATTAAAAAATTCTTCTCGGCCCCAGCACACAACAAATCATCCAGATTCATCACCACGGCATCTTGAGCAATGCCCTTCCAAACCGACAAATCTCCGGTTGTTTTCCAATACAAATACGCCAATGACGACTTGGTGCCCGCTCCATCGGCATGAATTAAATTGCAAAAGGCGGGATCGCCAGCTAAAACATCGGGTAAAACTTTGCAAAATGATTGGGGAAAAAGCCCCTGGTCCAAGGAAGCGATGGCTGCATGAACCTCTTGTTTATCGGAAGAAACTCCTCGTTGTGCGTAGCGATCAGACATGCCACAAAGATAAATCTCAAAAAGAGCGGAAGGCGGAATTATTTTACAACCAATATCCCCATTTTCCCCAAATCTACCCAACGATCTACCCAGGGCCTAGTTTTCAATTGCTCCCATGCGTGTTTCATACTCAGGCTCCAACGAATATCATCCAAAACCATCCAACCGCCCGACGTCATGTTTCCGAAAATAGCATCGGCATACTTTTGTGTTGCAATCCCATCGTGATGACCGTCGATAAAAACCAATCCAAAGTCATGATTTTCTTCGAGAACCTGGGGAAGAACATCGGAAAAACGACCGGTGATAAGAGTCACTTGTTGTGAATCTGAAAACGCATTCCTTGCTAAATTGGCGGTGTTCGGATCGCCTTCAATGGAAATCCACTGATTTAGGAAATGGGATCCAGTAACCAAATACCTTAGGCCGATGCCCAGATTCGTGCCCAACTCTAAATTAATTTTGCCCGATTTCAATTGGGCAATACGAAGCAACATTCTACCCCATTTTTCGGAACTGGCCGTGGTGGCAATCATGGTGTTTAAATCAACTTTTCGGTGAATCCCCGTGGATGTACCCGTTTGAGGTGCTACGCCAGAAACCGCACCAAAATCAATGATTTCAATTTCTGACGTTGAAGAAGAACGAAGAATTTGAAGATGTTCTTTAACGGATTCTATGGATGAACCGTGACGAGAAAAAATTCGTGCAGCCTGAAGATGTTCTTTTTCAGCAGCAGGCCAACCTTCAGAGAATTCACACTTCCAGTATTGGTTAAGTTGGCCCAATCGCCAAAGTAAAGCCGAGAAATTCATCAATGATCTCGATGGGCAAAGAGAAGCGCCATTTCCTGAAACAAAGAGGTATCTCCATCAATGAACGATAGCTCCTCCAACGCTTCTTGTAGAAATTGATCTCGAATTTTTTCGGTCCTTTCCTTTGCTTGAGTTCCTTCGTACCAAGAAAGTGATCGCTCGATTTTCTCTACCGATGGCGGTAAGCTCATTATAAATTTAGCGTCAGATTTTTGTTGTTCATTGGAGTTTTCCCAAGCCAAAATAGTCAAAAGGGTTTTTTTATTCGCTAAGATATCTCCACCCGATTGTTTTCCTGTTTTGGAAGAATCTCCGAAACAATCCAACAAATCATCTTGAATTTGAAAAGCCAAACCGGCACTTACAGCAAACTTGTACCAACGACTCGCAACTTCTTCCGAAGTACCGGCAACAAGCGAACCCAATCGAGCGGCTTCTCCCAATAAAACACTGGTTTTTAGCCGAATCATATTTACATATTCTTCCGAAGAAACCATGTCGCGATCTTGAAACTCCATGTCCCACTGTTGACCTTCACACACCTCCAAAGAGGTTTGAAGAAAATGTGTCATTAACACTCCGCAAAGCGGATTTGGGTAGTTCATCAACTGTTGATACGCAACAACCAACATAGCATCTCCACTAAGAATCGCAGTGGAAATATTGTTTCGAACATGAACGGTGGGTTTTCCTCGACGAACTGGAGCATCATCCATGATGTCATCGTGCATTAAAGAAAAATTATGAAAAACTTCAACAGCCAAAGCGGCATGAATAGCATCTTCAAAAGATTTTCCATAATGTTCGGCTACCCAAATGGTGAGCGCTGGACGCAAACGTTTCCCCCCCAGGGCGAGCAAGTAACGCGCAGGATCATATAATCCATCTGGAGAAAGCGTTGGAGTGTTAAATACCCGACTTAATCGTTCCTCAATCAGAGGAAGTGTTTTTTCAAAATGATGAGAAAAGGCCATTATCCTTTATCGGTGGCCATCACCACTTTAATTTTCAATTTGGTTGTAATTTGAAGAACATCCACCAAATCTTGAACTGAAAGCGACTTTTCAATTCGAAGAACAATGGTAGGTTCATCAATACCAACGATGGCATTGACCAAAGCATTCTCCAATTCTGCCGTTGGGATTTCTACTTTATCGATAAAAATTCGCTTATCGGCTGTAACGGAAAGAGAAATTTGTTTTTTATTGATTTTTTGGGAAGCAGTAGCCTTGGGAAGAAATAATTTAATCACATTCGGGTTGGCAACCGTAGAAATAATCAAAAAGAAAAGAAGAAGGAAAAACATAATGTCGTTCAATGACGACGTTGAAACTTCGGCGGCAAACCGATTTTTACGGCGAATCTTCATGATTACAACAACAAATTTTTAAACTCAAGCACTTGACGCTGCATCTTCAACAAGAAACCATCAATTTTTCCCTGAAGCAAATGAAGAAAGGTATAGGCAAGTACGCCCACGATCAAACCCGCTCCGGAGGTAATCATTTTTTCATAAAGACCCCCTGAAATAATTCCAATCGAAATATTGTCTTCCAACGAGATTTTATAAAAGATTTTGATGACCCCGGAGATGGTTCCAATGAAGCCCAACATAGGAGCAACACCGGCAATGATTCCCAAGATTCCGAGTTTAGACTCCATAGCAGAAAGTTCAATGGACGCGGCATCTTCCATGTGGCGATCCATTTCCGACATGGGCCGGGAGATCACTTTTAATCCTTGACCATAGATTCGGCCCATGGAACTGCGTTCATTCTCACACAATGCCATTGCACTATTCACATTTCCATCGTGAAGTCCAGTTTTAATGCTTCCGATCAAACTAGGATTCACTTTGCTATTTTGGGCAATATAAATCCACCGTTCAACGAAAATATAAAGGGCAATAATTAACAATAAAACAATGGGAACCATGATCGGTCCACCCTTAGAAACCAATTGAAAGAAAGATAACTCCTGGCTAACAGCAATTTGAAGCATAATTTTAGTTTTAAACAAAGCTATAACGAAAAAAGGAAGGAAAGATTGGATGTTAAAAGTTTCACGAAATTGTTTTCAAAAATGTACACTAGCCCAATCGCCCCACTTTTTTAAACTTTTCAAAAACTTTCTCGGAATGAGGAGCCACCGCCAATTCTTCAGTAAGATCTTGCCCAGCCCAATGCTCGTAATGTTTTCCATTTTTCCATAAACGCGATGGAGTTACATCGTAAACATCTCCATTAAATGCTACGTAGATAAATTCCTTGTCCTGGCCATTATAAAGTGCCAATTCGCTTTTTGAAAATATGCGCATTCACAAAAATAAAAAAGGGGACCCGTGAACGGGCCCCCTTTTCTTAGATTAAGGTCGAATTAATGCTTAACCGTGATCTTCTTCGTTGTTACGGCATTATTTGCGTGAATATTCAACAAATAAATACCATTAGCCAACTCAGAAACATTCAAATCTACAGCATTTGCTGGAGAATTAAACTCTACACGACGAATCACTTTTCCTTCAACTGAAGTTACTTCAACATACATTCCGTTCATAGAAACAGAAGATTGCAAGGTAACCACATCATTAGCAGGGTTAGGATAAACATTGATCATCAATTCATTGCTTGAACGAACATTGTTCACCAAGTGAGCAGGTGCATTGTTGTAGATACCATTAGCAGATTGCATACGAACACGAACCAAAACCTCTGCATTTGCTAAGATTTCACGATCGAAAGAAACCGAATAAGATTTATCAGAACCTTGGGTATTTACTGTACGAATGCTTGTCCAGTTAACACCATCTACACTCTGCTCGATAATGAACTTACTATTGGCAACTTCTTGTGAAGCAAACCAACGAAGGGTTACTTCATTATTTCCAAGAGCCAAATCGTTGGTCAACCAGTCAACTTGGAAAGAAGAAATCTCAGGCATATCTGTTGTTGGCAAGTTACGAGAAGTCAAAGATTCACGCATTTGAGGACCACCAACCATACCAGAAGCACCAGTTAACAATTTGGTAACAAACATGTCGGTTTGTCCTTTTGCTACTACAGAGGTAACTCCAAAGTTGGTTGTGCCAGCAGAAGTACCTGTAACGTAAACAGCTCCAGAACTGCTAACCGCAACTTCAGAACCTGATTTTGCTACTGCACCCGTAGAAGAAGAACGATTCACCCAGTTTGTTCCACCATTAGCATCAGCAGAATAAACAAACATATCACCAAGACCCGTAGAATTCAAGGAATAACCACGGAAGTACGCATTGTTCTGATAAAAACCAGTTCCTACAAAGTTATTTGATGCATTGTAGGTAGCAATTTTACCGAAGTTATCAGAGCCAGTTCCACCCATGGTATAAACCCACTGATATACACCTGCAGCACTGAATTTAGTAACAAAAATATCTTCAGCACCACGTGTTAAAATCATACGAGAAACAACACGAGATCCAGGAGCATCAATGTGGAAGTTGAATGTTCCAGTTACAATTGGATTACCACTTGCATCTAGAGCAATACCATTACCGTATTCAGAACCAGTACCAGCTAATGTACGACCCCAAACAACAGATCCATTGGAGATGTTGTGTTTACCAACGAACATGTTGAATGTTCCTGAAGAAGCCAAGTTATACGGACCAGAAATGTCACGGTTGTTACAGAAATAACCCGTAGTGTAAATAAAGTTATTGTCAATAGCAAGGGCATTAGCCATATCATACGAATAACCACCTTGACCAACAACCCAATTCGCAGCACCAGTAGCAAGCGAAAGCGAACCAATCATGGCATCAATTTCACCAGCAGCAGAAATGGAATTACCAAAGGTTAAGGAACCTCCAAATCCACCTACAAAATACAAGTTAGTAGCATCTGCTTTAATGTCATTAATTACATCTGCAGTAGTTCCACCAATCTTGATTGCATATTGAACTACACCAGAAGATGAGTACTTAACAACGAAACCGTCGGTAGAACCTGAAGAGGACAAACTAACGTTACCCGCTTTCATTACACCTTGGAAACTACCAGCTACATAAATGTTACCACTAGCATCAGTTACAACTGAACGTACATTTTCAATGGCCGTACCCGTAATGGTTCTTGCCCAGAAAGGATTACCCAAAGAATCTGACTTAATGATCATAACATCATTATTACCTAAACGAGTATCACCTTTCAAGGTATCACTACCAATGATGGCACGGTTGAAATACGTACCTACTGAAATAACGTTTCCAGATGCATCGGTTGCAACACTACGACCTTCATCCAACAATGAATCACCATAACCACGAGACCAAGAGAAATTCATCAAGGAAGAGGTACTGTTGTAAACAACGGTTGATGTGTCGTTAGAACGCAAGAAATCGCTAGCAAAAGAATGATAAAAACGCACCGTATCCATAGCGTTTGGCGTAGGAGTAAGTGTAGTTGAAAAATAAACCGAGGTGGTATCACCAACATTTAAATTCAAAGATGGCGTAGATGAAGCCAAAACGCTACCATTACGAGAGAAATTGAAAGTAACTCCAGTTCCTGTGTAATTAGAAGGACCATTGTTTTGAATCAAATAGCGGATGTTACGTGCAGAACCCGCTGTACCAGCTCCATTGCCCGCAGCCGTTGCAAATACGTTAACAATGGCAATATCGCGAATATCAGGGTGAGATAGGCTAATGGTAAAGTTACCTGTTCCGCCTTTACCTCCCGTTTGGTTGGAAACACGAACATAATACACTTGACCAGGAATAAACGCTGTAGAAGAATAAACTTCCTGAACATTCATGGCAGCAGAAGTTGCACAACCAATTTGAGTCAATGAACCACAAGAGTAAGAAGAACCACCTGTTGAGAAAACTTGAATAGCGGGATTGAACTGTACTCCAGGTGCTACCGGAGTAACACGAATGGTGTGAGAAGAATAATCTGCACGGAAAGCGAACCAAACATCAGCTGCTGTGGTAGCACAAAATACGGGTGCAGTTGAAATAGTTGCATCGATCACTGAACGAGTAGGCAAGTTGGTAGAAGGGGCAAGCGTTGATGTTAAACGTACAGCACCAGCACATTCATCGTTCACTGGAGGTGGTGGCAACAAAATACCTACAAGATTAAAGTAACCATTGTTTCCTGTTGGAACCGTGTAACCATTATTATCTTGATAAACACGAATATAATACGTCTGATTTACAGCCGAAACCAATTCAGTGTCTTGAGTAGATCCTCCATTACCATCATTGATGTGAGCAACTGCTGTTAATGCTCCGCAACCTGTGCGCGAAGAATAAATAGCCATACCTACTTTAGTACCGGTACCTTGACGTAAATCAAAAGCATATTTTTTACCTACAGTTCCAGGGAATGAGAACCAAGCATCACGTCCGTAGGTAATGGTCGCATTACCAGGGGCATTGGGACCAGGAGCTACAACAGAAGCACTAGCAGTGGTTCCTTTCAACGAATACTGAGAACACCATTCTGTTGGAGATGAGGTCAATACGGGTAAAACAACAGCTGTCGTACACTCATTATTGGTCACATTTGCTTCTCCTGGTCCAGCAACGTAGGGTGTTGTACTATTAGGAACGAAAGAATAACGAGTGTAACATGGCATAGCACCGGCCAAAGTGGTTGGATCGGTTGAACCGAAATCTTCTCCACCAACAGAACCCAAAGCAACCAATTGATTTCCACTTAGAGTACCAGTACCCCAACCGTTCAAACCAACAGAGTAGGTGTATTGTCCAGTAGAAAACCCTGAAGCGGTACCATCATAGAATGAAGAATTACCGTAAACAATATCAATGCGATCTCCGCTCTCATACAAACGAACTTGAGCATTCATCGAGGGTCCTGCATATAAGTATTTCTCAATTCCGATGAATTCTACATACAGAATACGATTCGGGGCGGTACCCTTAACTTCATACTTGAAGCCTGTGGTCAAACCGGCAGTAACGTTTCCTGGAGCAACCATATCATCCCAGAAAGGAGCAATGACAGCACGTGAAGAAACACCCGAATTCAAATTGTTCGATAGGTTATTGCTGGTCACGGCCGAGCTCGCTAAGGTCATCCAACCATTGGTGCTCACACGGAAACCTACTACATTTCGGCCAGCATAAGTGAATGGGAAAGGCATCGCTACGGTATCCGTAATGTTATCGTCACCAGAGGTGTTTCCACCCCAAGTAAATGAATTACCGGTTGTCGCGATGGAACCATAGGAAGAGGAATTAATCGGAGTTTTCGTGATGGTGAAGTTCAAAAACTCCAAGTTCGGAGTCAAACATACGCGGTAAGAGCTCGCACCACCAGCGCCACCAGCACTGTGGTAAACACGTACGGCATACCAGTTACCAGCAACCAAACCTGATAATGTTCCAGTTTCAGCAACACCCAAACCAACAGCATCAAATGTGCCGATACGGTTCGCAGCAATGGCAGCCGCCGTATCTTTGGTTGCACCCAAATTGAATACTTCAACCTTCGGATTGAATTGAAGAACCGTAGGAGTAACAACAATGTTTACTCCACCAATGCCCGCAGAACCTGTAGCTTGGAATACGTGCCAGTTGTCCTTTAAGTTCGTTACCGCAGCCGTTGTGGGTTGATAAGATGCAAACGATGACGCTGTGTTATAAATGGTGGATGTTGGTGAACATGAAGACGTTACGGTAATCGTATCCGCTCCGCCCAACGAGTCAATCGCTGGAGGAATAACCGCATAAACGTTCAAACCATACTCAGCCATGAAACCTAAAGAAGAAGAGTACATGGTATCATTGAGGTGATAAACGCGCAATAAGTAATTACCAGCCGTCATGGAAGAAGATGTAAAGGATGCTATCAAACCATTTCCTGTCGCTGAAGCACAATTCATGTAGGTGTAGGAACCACCCCCATTGTTGCGGTACAATTCAAAAACAGGTCGGCAGTAGTTATTACCAGCAGCGTCAATACCGAATTGATTAGGTGCGCCAGCTAACGTGAAAGAATACC
>JACCDM011386087.1_pt1 | contig 18318 bp, 7 predicted proteins | sample 7445851 | NCBI WGS metagenome assembly JACCDM01 (sample SAMN15323438, study PRJNA562643) | freshwater metagenome | isolation source: river surface water | place: USA:Blue River Watershed | collected 2017-08-16
CTACAAATGTAGAACCACTAACAATATTCATTGCCAATCCTCTAGCATATCTAACACCAGTTAATGTTGGTTCTAATTGTTCATCTGTTGCTTCAGATGGGAAATCGTAATAATATCTTCCAGCTATAATACTTCTTTCATTACCACCATAAAGAATATCAGTTGCTACCGCATCAATGATATATCCTAAATCTCTTTCACATTTAGATTGTGTATAAACAAATCCTTGCCAAGAAGAACTTAGATATGCAATTGATTCGGATTGAATAAATTCTTTATTACTTCTTAAAGATGCCCAAGAAGATGAAATAAATGATGATGAGAAATGAATTAATACTTCATTCTTAACAACCTTCTCAGCCAATCCACTTGCAAACTTCAATGCTGTAATTGTTTGGTCTAATTGTGTTGTAGTTGCGTGTGATGCAGATTCAAAATAGAATTTACCGTTTACAAATGATGCAGAATTACCACCATATAAAAGGTCATATGCTGCTCCACTTATAATTAATCCAACATCTCTCTTACACTTATCTTCATTATAAACAAATGTTGACCAAGATGAACTCATAAATGCTATTGTTTCATCTACAATCATTTGCTTATTATCTAATAACAAATTGTAAGCAGAGTTTACTTTAGCGTTTGTATTTGGAGTTAAGCTTGGTGATTCGTATGTTACAGAAGATGTTCCATAACTCAACATATCAATTACATAAGAGAATGATGAAGATATAAGTTTAGCTTGTAATCTATCGGCACCACTACCACTTATTATTTGAGGAGTTGTTGTTACTTTTATACTTGCTGATGTATTTGATACTAATGTTGGTATTACTGATTTTCCATTCTCTACTATGTTCAATATTACACCAAACAAATTACCGATTCTATTAACTTCAGAACTACTTCCTGTAATTGATACAGGTGCTACTGCTGTTGTTTTTATTGAACCAGATGTATTTTCTACTAAAGTTGGTATAGAACCCGTTCCATTATTAATAATATTAATTACATTACCAAATGATGAACTTACACTTGATGTTTGTGAATTATATACACCACTTCCTAAACTTTGAGTAACAGAAGAAATATGTAATAATTTAGGAACTGATAATTCAAATCCATAATTGTAGTTATTTGCCAAACTATCAGGAACTGAAGCTGAACCCCAATATATAATATCTCTAATCAATCCAAATGATGCTGTCACAATTCCAACTTCAACAGAACTTGCCGATACTGATGATGATACTATTGTTTCATTTGATATTTTGATTAAACCATCATTATTTGAAACAATTGTAGGTAATTTAGTCAAACCACCTTCGATAGCTTCAGTAACAATACTAAATGATGCACTAACTTTATTTATTTCAGATGATGTTGCTGAAATAGATGAAGTATATTGATTAACTAAACCAACTTTTATGTTTCCACTTGTATTTGATGTTGAGGTTGGTGCTGATAATTCTATATTTTGTACAATCTTTTTAGTTAATGCTTTTGCATATTCCACACCCGCCACAGTTTCAACAACTTGGTCAACTTTAGTTGCTTTTGATGGATAACGATAGTAGTAATCACCAGCAATAATACTTCTTTGATTACCACCATACCATAAATCAGTTGCTACATTATCAACAATATATCCAACATCACGTCTACATTTCTCTCTATTATATCTTAAGTACGGATAAAATGCATCTATAAATTGAATAGTTTCATTTTGAATGAATGTTCTATTTTGTTTCATTAATGAATATGCAGATTGTACATATTCAGTTGGTTCAACTAATATTTTCTTAGAAATTACATTTTGTGCAACACCAGCTGCAAATTGGATACCATCGATAGTAGGTCCTTTTTGTGAAGTTGTTGTTGGTGAAATAGAACCAGTTACAGTTGCTGCCGATGGGTATAAATAATAGTACTCACCTGCTTTAGAACTTCTTTCATTACCACCATACACTAAATCAGTTGCTACATTATCAACAATATATGCAACATCTCTACTACAACTTGCTTCATTGTATGAGAATCCACCAATACCACTCCAAGAAGAACTTAAGAATGCTATTGTTTCTTTTTGTATTAATTTTTTGTTTTTATTTAACAACTCCCAACCAGCTAATTCAGATGTTGTTGGTTTTGATAATAATGTATTTCTTACAATTTTTTCTACTAAACCTTTAGCGTATCTTACACCATCTAAAGTTTGTCCTAATTGACCTAATGCATCACCATCACCATCAACAGTTGCTAATGAAGGATATAAGTAATAGTATTCACCTGCTTCAGAAACTCTTTCATTTCCACCATATAAAATATCAGTTGCTACCGCATCTATGATATATCCAACATCACGTCTACACTTAGCTTCGTTATACTCAAAGAAGCTCCATGCAGAGTTTAAGAATCCAATAGTTTCAGTTTGGATAAGGTCTTTATTGTTGTATATTAATTCATATGCAGTTTGTACAGAATTAGAAGCTGTTGCAAATGTTCTATTATTAAGAACTTGCTCAACCATATTCTTAGCGTGCTTAATACCACTCAATGTAGGTCCTAATTGAGAAGTAGTTGCTTGAGATGGATATCTATAATAGAATTCACCAGCTTCTAAACTTCTTTCATTACCACCGTAAACAATATCAGTTGCTATTGCATCTAAGATATAACCAACATCCCTCTTACAAGTTTCTTCATTATAAGATGCTGTACTCCAACTTGCTGATACATATGCTATAACTTCATCTGCGATGAATCCTTTATTTTTGAATATTAATTCTTTAGCTTGAAGTTTATTTTGAGATACTTTAGAGAATGTATATCCTCTTAATAATTTATCTGCTAAATCTCTAGCATATCCAATACCAGTAACAGTCTCTTGTATTTGAGAACCAGTTGCTGCCGATGGATATAGGTAATAATATGTACCTGCTTTAATTACTCTTTCAGTACCACCCCATTTAATATCAGTTGCTACCGCATCTATAATATATCCAACATCTCTCTTACAAGTTGCTTCATTATAAGAATGAGATGCCCAAGAAGAACTTAAATATGCTATTGTTTCTTCTTGTATAAATGATTTATTATTTACCAATATATCGTATGCTACCAATGATTGTGAAGTAGGTACTACAAATTGTGTATTTAAAATTACTTTTTGTGCTAAACGGCTTGCGTAAATAACACCATCTAAAGTTTGATTTAATTGTGCACCTTGCGCTTGTGATGGATATTCATAATAGAATTTACCATTAACAACAGAAGATGAATTACTATTCCAAATAAGGTCTTCAGCTGCCCCACTAATAATCAATCCAATATCCCTTCTACATTTAGCCTCATCATAAGATGCCGTACTCCAAGAAGAACTTAGATAAGCAATAGTTTCATCTTGAATGAATGAAATGTTATTTTTTAAGATTCCATATGCTGCTAATACAGCCGATGATGAAACTGAAATATTATACGATGATGTAGGTAAGTTAGTTAATATAGAACCCGTACCATTTGCTATAATATTAGTTACAATTGAAATAGATGCTGATATTGCACTAACTTCAGTTGATGTTGCAACTGATGATGAAATATATTGATTAGCATTTGTTACTTTAATATTGTTATCAGTATTAAGAACTAAAGTTGGTAATGAACCAGTTCCGTTCTCTAATATATTAATTACTCTATTAAAGCTAGATGATATATTATTTGCCAAAGTTTTAGATACAGCTACCGATGCCGTATATTCATTTTGGTTTGTAATTTTAAATAAACTATTTGTGTTTTTAACCAAAGTTGGTAATGAACCAGTTCCATTTTCTACAATATCTAAAATTATATCAAAATTATCTTTTGAAGAATTTATATATGTTGAAGATATTGATGCGGTTGAAACAAATTGAGGATAATTAGTTCTCTTAACCAAACCAGCAGCATTATTTACTAAAGTTGGTATAGAACCAGTACCATTTCCTATAATATCAATTACAATATCAAATCCAACTCCTGCTTTTGAAGAATCTGAAGGTAATGGTGTATTTGATGCTGTGTATTGATTATACACTAATTGGTTTGAAAGTATTGTAGATACAAATGTTTTAACATATCCAATACCTTCTAAAGTTTGAGCCAATTGTGAACCAGTAGCTTGTGATGGGAATAAGTAATAGTACTTACCAGCTTCAACACTTCTTTCATTTCCACCCCAAAGAACATCAGTTGCTACATTATCAATAATATAACCAACATCTCTCTTACAAGTTTCTTCGTTGTAAGTAGATGTCCAAAGATTTGAATTAATCTTTGCTATGGTTTGATTTTGTATCCAATTTTTATTATCTAATAATAAATTATATGCAGAGGTTCTAGATTCGGAAGCAGTTACAAATGTAAAGTTTTGAACTATTTTTTGTGCTAATCTACTTGCATGTCTAATACCATCTAAAGTTTGTCCCAATTGTGCACCCTGTGCTTGTGATGGGTATTCTAAATAGAATTTACCATTTACAAATGATGCCGATACTGAATTAAATAAAAGGTCTTCAGCTGCTCCACTAATAATTAATCCAACATCACGTCTACATTTAGCTTCATCATAAGATGCAGTTGACCAAGAAGATGAAAGATATGCAATAGTTTCATCTTTAATAAAATCAACATTTTGCTTTAATAAATTGTAAGCGTAAAATGCATTTGATGCAGATGTTGCTGATGAATATGATGATGTAGGTAATTGTGTAATTATAGAACTACTACCATTTGTAATTATATCCAACACTATACCAAATGAAGAAGAAATTATAGCCGCTTCATTTAATGTTCCTATATTTGATGATGTAATATATTGTGGAGTATTTGTAACTTTAATACTTTGTAATGTATTAAGAGTTATAGTTGGAATAGAACCTAATCCATTCTCTACAATATCTAAAATTGTATCAAAATTGTTAGATACATTTGTTTTATCTAATGTACTAACATTTATAGATGATGTTATTTGAGAACCTGCGATTCTAGCTACACCTTTTAATGAAGATGATACTATGGTTGGAATTGCAGTGATTCCCTTATCAACTATATTAATTACATTTCCAAATGAAGAAGATACTATTGTTTTATCCGATGAATTTACTTCACTTTCAACTAAAAATTGTAATTCAGAAGATTTTCTTATACCATCTTCAGTATTTGATACTAATGTTGGTGCAGTAGAACTTCCACTTGCTATTATTTCAGAAACAATATCAAATCCATCTTCAATAGGTTTTCCACCAATTGCTACCAATTCAGCTAAATCTCTAGCAAATTCAATTGCATCAACAGTTTCAGTTACTTGCGCATCGGTTGCTTGTGATGGGTATAGATAGTAAAATCTACCAGCAGTTATTGCTCTTTCGTTTCCACCATAAACTAAGTCAGTAAGAACATTATCAATAATAAATCCAGTATCTCTATAACACTTATCTTCTTTATAATTTAAACTTGGATAAGTATCATTTACATAATCAATTGTATTTTGTTGTATAAATGCTCTATTTTCTTTAACCAATTCTCTAGCAGATAATACAGCTGCAGATGGGTTGGTTAATACAACATTTTTAATAATATTTTGTACTAATTGATTTGCGTAATAAACACCAGTTATAGTTGGGTCTAATTGTTGTGTAGATGAAGGTACACCACCAACAGTTGCTGATGATGGATATCTATAATAGAAATCTCCTGCTACAATACTTCTTTCATTACCGCCATAAACTAAGTCAGTTCTAACCGCATCCAAAATATATCCTACATCTCTCTTACATTTATCTTCGTTGTACAATACACCACTCCAAGAAGAAGATACATACTCAACAACCTCAGCTGCTATTAGTTCTTTATTTCTTCTAATTAATTCACTAGCGTTTACACTATTTAATGAAGCTTGTGTGAATGATTGACCAACTACAACTTTTTGAGCTATTCTACTTGCGTAATTAATAGCATCGGTTGTTTGGATTAATTGAGAACCAGTTGCTGCCGATGGATATGTGAAGTAGTAATCAGCTGCTATTCTAGTTCTTTCATTACCACCATATATAATATCGGTTCTAACCGCATCTAAAATATATCCAATATCCCTTCTACAAGTTGTTTCATTATAATCAAAAGAACCCCAAGATGAACTCATATATGCTATGGTTTCATCTGCGATAAAATCTTTGTTATTTAATATCAATAAAGAAGCACTTGCTCTACTTCCAGTAAATTGCTGTAATTGTATATTTTGAATTAACTTTTGTGTTAATCTACTTGCGTAGTTAATACCATCTAAAGTTTGTGCCAATTGAGAACCAGTAGCTTGTGATGGATATTCATAATAGAATTGCCCATTTACTACTGATGCTGAATTTTGATTCCAAATAAGGTCTTCAGCTGCTCCACTAATAATTAATCCAACATCACGTCTACATTTAGCTTCATCGTATTGGAATGAACTCCAAGAAGAACTTAGGTAAGCAATAGTTTCATCCTTTATGAAATCTATATTTTGCTTTATTATATTATAAGCTGCTAATGCATTTGATGAAGATAATGGTGATGTATAATTTGCTTTACCAAATACACCAGCACTTTCACCTTTTTCTATAATTTTTGTTACAATAGAAATTGAAGATGAAATAAATGATACATCTTCCAAACTTCCACTATAAGATGATGAAATATATTGCGGAGTTGAAGTAACTTTAATATTTTGAGATAGAGATGAAGTTAAAGCAGGTAATACAGATTTACCACCAACTAAAACATCAGTTATAAGTTTCATTGAAGAACTTACACTTTGTGATTCAGCATTTGTTGCTGATACAGCTAAAGTTTCTAATGATGTAGATGTTACTTTAATGTTACTTAATGTATTTGAAACAAACGAAGGTATAGAACCAGTACCATTTGTTACAATTGTACCTACTAATGAAATTGATGCTGATAAAGAACTACTCACCGAACCACTTGCCGCATTTTCTCCAACATATTGTGAAATTGATGTTACTTTAATTGCGTTTGTTTGTGATGATGTAAATACAGGCTCAGCTGCTATTCCACCAGCTATTATAGTATTTACAATATCAAAACCACTTGCTATTTTATTAACTTCAGTTGGAGTTACAAATGAAGAAGTAATTTGTGAACCACTTGTTACATTTAAAGGATTATCCTTACCCCAATTCAATCCAGTATTTTGTGCTAATATAGATGGTATTGCAGATAAACCTCTTTTAATAATTCCTTCCATTATAGCAAAAGAACTACTAATAGCTGATTGTTGTGTTTGTGTACCACTAAATGATGAAGTTTCATTTGTAAGGTTTGTAACTTTTATATTTCTTTCATCATTATTAACAATTCTAGGTGTATCTAAAATTATATTTTTAACAATATAATCAGTAATAATTTTTGCATATCGTATAGCACCAGATGTTTCTCTCTTTTGTATAGATGTTGCAACTGATGGATAGTCATAATAATATTTACCCGCCGTTACACTTCTTTCATTACCACCATATACCAAATCAGTTGCTACTGCATCTAAAATATATCCAACATCACGTCTACATTTATCGGTATTGTATTTTAATTGTGGATAAGCAACATTAACATATTGAATTACTTCATTTTGAATTAAAGATTTATTATCTCTAATAAGTGAATATGCCGCTTGTGATGATGTTGTTGGTAAACTAAATGTTTTACCAGCTAATAAATTATTTACTACTCCTGCTGCAAAACGAATACCATCTAAAGTTTGTCCTAATTGTCCTACAGAATCACCATCCCCTTCTACAATAGCATTTGATGGGTATATATAATAAAACTCACCAGCTTCAATTGCTCTTTCATTTCCACCATATAAAATATCAGTTGCTACTGCATCTATAATATATCCAACATCTCTCTTACATTTAGTTTCATTATAATTAAAGTTTGACCAAGATGATGATAAGAAAGCTATTGTTTCATTTTGTACAAATGATTTGTTATTATTTATAACTTCCCAAGCATCAAATCTTTTCTGAGTATATGCATTTAATGTAATACTTCTAAATTCAACATTTTTTAATAATTGTTGTGCTAATTTAGCTGCATATTTTACTGCTGTTTTTGTTGGTTCTTTTTGTGTAGTTGTTGCTGATGATGGGTATTCATAATAGAATCTACCAGCAGTAATACTTTTATCATTACCACCATATAATAGGTCTTGGCAAACTGCATCAACTAAGAAACCAACATCTCTACGACATGTTGCTTCATTATATGTAAATCCATCTACACCACTCCAAGAAGATGAAATGTATTGAATTACTTCTTCTTGTATAAATGCTTTACTACCAGTAAGAATTTCAAATGCGTTAATAACATCAGTATCTTCACTAGCTACACTTCCACTAATAGTAGCTGGGTATGTTAGTGTATTTGCAATTAACTCTCTTGGAGTTGCTGAATTATTTATAATATTGAATCTACCACTTAATGTATTATTTGTTTGTGATGTGTAATAAAGTGTATTTGGTGCATCATATGGTACAGTAAAAGTAATATTACCAACACTATCACCATTGTTTATAACACCTTTATTATAATCATATGTGTTAGCTATTGTTTCAACAGGTTGAGTTCTTATAAAGAATGGATAATTTATACCACCCAATGCTTCAGAAGCACTTATATAAAATTTATAAGTTTCTCCTCTAAATAATGTAATAGTTGGATTTGAACCAACTCCTTGCCATTGATAAGAAGAACTATTATTATTTGTTATAGTGTAATTTCTTATGTGGTCATTTGGAATTGGTAAAATATTACTACCAGTTCCGTTTGATAATACATTATATATAATACTAAAACTAGAACTAACTTTATTAATAACTGATAAAGATGATGATAATCCCGTTCTAGTTGGTTCAATATTACCAATATACAAACTTGCACTTGTTGATGCTGTTACCGCAGGAACTGCACTCAATCCATTTTTAATAATACTAATAATAGTTTCAAATGAAGAACTTATGCTTGATGTTATATCATTAGAAAGAGATGGACTTGCCGGTTGTGGTACAAATGATGTTCTTCTTACACTAGCTGATGTTGATGATTTAAAATCATAAGAACCCGTACCATTAGAGAATATACCTAATATAACACCAAAAGAAGAACTAATTTGAGAAAGGTCTTCCAAAGATGCTGATAGTGGAGTTGAAGAACCAGATAATGAACCTGTTATTTGTTCTGCTCCTAAAATATTATAAGGTGAATCTGCACTAAATCCTTTATTAGAACTTCTTGCTAATAAAGTTGGGAAATTTGAATTTCCATTTTCTACAATAGCAGAAACTAATTTAAAATCAGATGATATTTCATCTGCAGCAGTTGATGATAATTCAACACCAGATGATGTTGTATATTGTGGAAATTGTGATGGCGAAGATAAACGAATACCTTCTGCGGTATTTAATGTGGTTACTTCAGGCAAAGCATCTAAACCTCTATTCAATACATCAACAACAACACTCCAGCTTGCTCTTACTCTATCTCTAGCATCAATATTACCACCACTACCAGAAATAAAACGAGAACCAGATGCATACATACCATACAAACCAAACGAAATGTTTGAGTTGTTTAGGGTAGCGTGTCCACCATTGTTTACTCTAATTGCGTAATATGAGAAGTTATTAAAGAAAGATACCAACTGAATGAATCCTCTACCATTAACCAAACATCCCACACCATTTGGAGAAATCTGCGTATAAGCATCCAATACCATTGATGCCAACGGAGAATCAGGATCTATCACATCACCATTAACATAAAGACCACCACCACCTGGTGGAATTTCTTCATAAAGTTCGGTGAATGAATTCTCTTGGTTAGAAATCTGCGAGCAGTTCTGAACATATGGAGAAGTTGTAATAAATGCACCCGGTTGGAAAGCAACGGCAAATCCTTTTTCAGGATTTACTTGGTCTGGGTATAATCTCAAACCACCCATAGTAACCTCTGCTATATAACATCCAGAGTTTACATAGAATAGGTCTTCTGTTGGATTCTTGGCATTAATTTTGGTAATACGCAAACCAGCACCCCAAATGGTTGTATTCTTAGGAAGAATCACAGGATTATCCTCTAAATAAGTTCCCGCTTGAACCTTAATTACATATCCGTTTGAAACCGAACCCGTATCAAATCCATATCTACCATCATACCCCGGAGATGCTAATTGAGCAGCTCTTTTAATTGTACGAAGTGGATATTGAATAGTTCTACCATCGTTTGTATCATCACCATCGGTTGAAGAAACATATAATGTAGGTTGGTTTGCACCAAAATCTTTTGCAAGAATACCAGCATATCTTTGGGTATCTTCTGCCAATACAGTATTAGAAGCTGTTATTGATAATATTGTTTCAGGAGCCCCAACTCTTAAATTACCATCAATGGTAAGAGAGCCTGTTAAAAATACTGAACCTGTAATTTCATTTTTTGAACCAGTATCGTTTCCCATAAAAAAACTTTGGGAAACAAATAAAGACCCAGATATAACAACATCCCTACCAACGGTAAGGTCTTGTCCTACTGAAAATGAACTACTAATATTTTGTTGTTCTTCAATCTGTTTACGAGGTATCAGTCTTGCCATTATACTACTTCTGCTATTTTACCTTTTATTTCAAAATCCGTTGCATTTACCTCTTGTGGTAATCTAGTGATATCCGCAACAAATGTAACAATTATATTATTTCCACTAACTTCTACACTATATCTATCTTGTGGTTGCTTTACTCCAAATAAATATACATCAACATAATCTCTAACATTATCAACCTCTAATATATCAAAAATAAATCTTTTATTTTGTAAAATTAATGTGAAATATATTTCATTTTCAACAGAAATGCTATTTGGATTATAAGAGTATGTAAAAGTATCTGTATTAACTCTCAATACAAATTCTCTAAATCCAGCTCTATCTCTAAGTTTTTGAGTTGTATCTATATCGATATTTGGAACTGTTCTACTCATTAATTAATAAATTTTTCTACGTCTCCGTTTATTTTAACTTCATCAGTTTCATCAAGTGTGTATATATTTCCAAATCTATCAAATTGAGGAAAATTACTTCTTTTAAAACTTATATAAAAATCATTTTCTATTTGCTGAAATACATAATCGTTTTCAGATATAAATAGTCCATTTATAAAAACATCAAATCTTGCTGATGGCTTTCTTAAAGATTCTAATTTAGAAAATAAAGTTTTTACTCTTACATTTTCAACTTTAAAAATCCAATAATATGCATGTTCTAAATCGTGAGGAAACAACTCAAATTCATTTGGTTCGTTTACCTCTTTCATTATATTTTTAAGTTGTCTAATATTCATATTATAATTCTTGGAATTTACCAGTTATAGCAACCTCATCTTCTGCTTCTAAAGCAAAACCAAGCCCAGTAAAAGTAAATGTTATTTCATTATTAACACCATCGTAAGAATATGTGTATAGAGATGGTGATATAAAATCTCCATTAATATAAACTCTAAACCAGTTTATAATATCGTACACCCCAAACAATTCAGATGGTAATATTGGTTTTTTAACATTTGTAAGTTTTACAGTTGTACCATTTATAAAAGTTGCCATTTGAGAACCTCTTACTGCTACGAAATCAATAACCTGTGCATATTCATTATACAATGATGGTTGACTAAATAAGTTACCAGTTAAATCAGTTTCAACGCCAAAAATAATTCTTTTCTTTGTTCTTTCTTTTTTAATTGTTGGTTTTTCGTTATAAGTTTCTGGAAGTAAATATGCATTTGCTACCATATTAAATGTTGTTCTTATAACTCTTTCAGAGCCATCCCCAACTTCTTGTTGATTATCAAAAGAATCAATTTTTACTTTAAATTTATATCCATCTTCAGTACCCCAATATCTATCAGTTGCATATTGAAATGCTTCTACAATTTTATTCATATGTTCTGTAAATGAAGTCCAAATCATTACTTCATATGTTACTGTTACATAATGTGGTACGGCAATTTGATACATTTCTTGCACAGGTGCTATCCCATTTTGCAAACTAAATCTTTCGTATCTATTTTTTGGTGAATATTTTTTATAAGTTGCTATTTTATTTACTTCTTGAAAATTAGCCATTACATCATTTCGTTCAATAGAATTTCTTTTGAACATCACCAATGGAATTTGTACTTTACCTCTTTGGTCTCTTAGGTATCCATTTTTTCTAGCACCATTCCATCTTTCAGCATTTCCATATAATAGAGGTACTTTAACACCAATACCATTTTCTTCAACATCAGGTATTATGACAGAACTCATATATTCTGCAATAGTAGTATCTACATCAATAAGTTTAATACCTTTAATGTATTCCTTTTCTATCGGAATTTGTTTTGCTCTATTTGTTTCTCTTTTATCCATTATATTACTCTCATTTCAGTTTGAATAGCACTTCTTCTAGTCATAAATGTTGAACAAATGATAGAGAATTTCTCACCATCACCACTTTCAACTCTACCACCAATTAAAAAATCTTCGGTTACATTATCAATTTCAAAATATGCTTCATTATGAAAAATAATATCACCAACTTCTGGATAGAATCCTTTTTCTTTTAATGTAAATCTATTAAAACGAAATTGTACATTTTGGTTTGCATCTACACCAAATCCTTCATAATTAGCTGAAGTATCATCTCTTTGAATTACCGCAGAACATTCTACTCCTTGATAATATGTTTTATTTAAAGATTCCCCATACAAATTAGTTTTACTATCTTCTATGACAAGCTTATATAATACAACAGCCGTTTCTATAACCGCATCCACTAATTCTCTTGATATTCCTTCAAAGAATTTAATATCTCTGGATAATGCAAATCTTGCCATAATTAACCTACATAAATTGCTAAAGGTACTTTTCGTAACATTTCTTGATGCTGATTAGCTTCAGTATTTCTATTATCAAATTGTTTTGTTCTACTTAGTTCTTCCAATGTTTCTCTCAATTGAGTCATAAGTGCTTCCTTTTCAGTTTGAGCTTCACTTCTCAATGCGGCACCATCTAATGATATTTCAGAACCAGGTATTGGAATATTAGAATATTTTTCTCTAACTGCTCCTAACAATTCTTTAACAAGAGCAAGAGTATATTTTCTAATCCATTGTTTACCAACATCATTTATTTCAACATATTCCATAAAATCATATGGAATGTTTGCATAATCAGATATTACATTTGCAGTTATAGCTGTTGAATTTTCAGTAAAATCATCTTTAACAAAATAATCAAAATAAAGTTTTCCATAAAGATTTATTTGCTGAACTGTAGGTTTTGGAAATACTCTAATTTTACCATTTACAATATTAAAAGTAAATGCTGATTTTCTAAATTGGTCATTGAATTCAATAGCTTGTATTCTAAGTAAATCTTCAAACACAGGCATTAATATAAATTGTGCTGCTGGAGAATATGAACCAAATCCAAACTCATCAATTAAGTTTAATGTACCTTGTCCAGAAACTGAATAAGGGTCAAAGAATCTATTAATTGCTGGTACAGGTTCGTGGAATACTTTAACGATTTCTATACGCTTTCCACTTTCAGAAACAGCTCCCCACAAAGTATCTAAATCGTATTCTTGCTGACCAGGAACTAATTCAATATATCCTTTTTTAATATCGGTATTTCCACCTACTCCGGCTAATGTACCATACGCATCGGAAATTGAAATTAATGTTGGAAGATTTGAACCTTGAACTAATTTATTAGTAAGATTTGTTGTTTTTATTTTTCCTCTAACAGAATCTAAATTGTTACGAATATTGAATTGATTTACCTGAGCTCCATATTCAGATACAGATTCTTCAAAACAAGCGTAGAAATTTTCATCTATTAATTCTATGTTTTGAATAGGATACCCCAATCTTCTAGCACACCAAAGTGCTACTTTTGGAGCATCTTCTTGGAACTCATAATCATTATCATATATTCCAAAAGGTGTCTGACCTGGAAAGAATGAAGATGAACCAGGATATATTAATGTTTCTAATGCCATTATAAGTACTTATTTTATCGTTACCTATAAATATTAGAAATTAATAGAATAGTGTTTAGATTAGAGTTTTGTAATCCTAATATACCCAGAACCAGTATTGTATGTTGCTAAGTTTGTAATTGAGCTTCCGCTAAAGTTTGATAACCCATCATAAAATCCATCCGATGTTGCTACATTTGTTACTCCAGTTACAATATAAGAACCACCACCACCGCCACCATCTGCAGCTGTGTTAGATGGCGAGTACGAACCACCACCACCAGAATATCCGCCACCGCCACCAGCGGAAATGATACCGTTACCACCACCACCGCCACCAAAGCCACCCATTGAAGCTGCGTATCCTGATTTGTATGGATTTGCCGTAGGAGTTCCCCAAGATGTACCCATTCTACCACCCAATCCACCAGAAGAAGGAGTTAATACTCTTAAAATACCATATCCACCTTCAGCTTCAGTTCCACCTGTGTATGTTTTTGTGAATGAACCATTACCATTTTGTCCATCGCCATATAAACCAGCACCCGCACCACCATCATAGTTATTTGATGAAGAAACAGAACCAGTACTAAATGATGAATATCCACCACTTCCACCAATACCACCTTTTGCACCCTGTCTAGAAGCAGAACCAGAAGTTGTTGTTACACCATCTCTACCAACAAATAATGCACCCGCAGCATAAGATTGGTATCTAGCATTTCCACCACCACCACCTGCTACCATAATCGGATTTAGAGATGCAGAATCTAATAGGAATGAACCACCACCCCCACCCATACCTTGATATGATGAAGATGGTTGTGTGAAATTAAAAGCAGTATCGTATTGGCCTGTTATTATAATTACTTTTTGTCCTTGTACTAATTGATAGTTTCCTTTTATAATTGCACCCTTACCAAATGGTTCTAATGTATTGTTATTCAATCTACCAGCTCTACTACCAGCTACTTCAATTTGATAAGTTGCTGTTGCGGGTGCTGTCCAAATTTGAAATCCAAACTTAGATGATGTAAAGTATTGAGTATTTGATGCCCATTGTGCGGAAGCAGTATAATATGTTAATAGTTGTTGATAAGTAGGTCCAATAGCACCAGTAACAAAAGTTCCCATTCCAAAAGTAAAAGACGAGAAATCATATAACGCATATAAATTAGCGTTAAATTTTACTTGTCCACCTGTGAATTGTATTGCCATTTGTTAATATGGTTTTGTAGTTGTTACAAACATTTGGAAGTTTGGCATTGTACCATTTCTATTTGTCCATGCATCATATGGAGATGCACAATCAAATCCAGCATTAGTATAAGATGTTGTTGCTTGGTCAAATGTATTAGCTGCGGCAACATGGCCAACATAACTTGTTTGTGAAGTAATTGGTGGGTCTTTTCTTAAATAATAAACCCTAGCTGTCCCCCCAATAGTTGGCGAATTACTTATTGCAGTATATGTTCCTTTGTAAGTAGTAGATATAAGAGGAGTTACCGTTGTAGGAGTTGAATTTGAAAACATTTTTGCCGCAAATCCTATAATATAAGTGTTTGCCGGTATTGTTGAATTTGTTTGCGGTAAAACAGATGCACAAGTTCCAGTATAAGAAGAACCAACTGCGGTATTAAATATTACATCCGTATTTCCAATTTTTTGTGCATCAGCATACCCAGCAAATACTGCATTGTAATCTGCCAATGAACAAGAAAAGAAATTACCAACTGTTGCTGCATCATATGCAGTTTGTCCAGCAACTGATAAAAAACTTCTCATTTTTGGTGTTGATGTTGATATTGAATATCCGTTCTCAAATATAATACTCATATTATGCTATTTCGTAACTTCCGTTCCAAATAAATCTATCACTGGTTGTCCAAGTAAATGGTCCAGTTGCGTTTACATCACCAGCAGTTCCACCAGTAGTTTGATATTGTATAGGTGCTTTATGATTAAATCCTGCTCTTGCTCCTACCATTGTAGCGTTATACCAAGCAGTACCATTATCTAATAAAGTTACTGTCATTAAGATAGCATCTGCATGAGATGCGGTAAATGGCATCGATACATACCATTCTCCACTACCAAATGTTGTTGTACTACCCATAGCAATGTTACCTCTTACAAAACAAGTCTTTCCAATTACTTTATAGTATCCTTCTATCGTTCCATTATTAATTGCCGGATTTGAAGACGCTGCTGTCCATTGTGGAGTGTATGCAGTCCATCCGTTATCAATTCTACTTCCATTTATAGTTACTGAGCCAGTTAAATTTGTTGATGCAGATACTATAAGTGAACCAGTAACTATCACCGAACCACTTATACTTGCCAATCCACCATTGTTGATGTATAGGTTACTTCCACTATTCAATACAAGATTTGATGCACTTGCGAATAAAGATGCTTCACTAATTGCCGTTGAACTTACCGTTAAAGAACCAGTTATAACTTGATTACCATTAAAGTTGTTTGATGTTAATGTTGCAAATGTACCATAGTTTGTAATTTGCGTGGATGAACTTACAATTGCCGCTGCTTTTAATGATGCTGTATATGCTTCCAATCCACTTACTTCACCTCTAATAGACCCGGTAAATGTATTCAATGAAGATGTTGTAAAATGTATTGATGCGGTTGCTCTATTAAGCGATTGAGTAAAAATACCTAAAGATGCAGTCAATAAATTTAATGCACCAGTTGTAAAATTTAAGGATGCAGATGTTTGATGTATTGATGCGGTTGCTCTATTTAATGATTGAGTAAATATACTCAAAGATGCAGTATATAAATTCAATGAAGTTACATCTCCACCACCTGCTCCAAATCCCAATGCGGTAATTTGAGCTGCGCCACTAATTAAAGTTGTTGCTTTTAATGATGCAGTATATTCTTCAATACCATTTATTTCCGCTCTTATAGAACCAGTAAATGTATTTAATAGAGTTGTATCAGCGGTTGATGAAGATACAAATCCAAAATCAGTTATTTGTTGTGATGAACTTATTAATCCATCTATTGATGCTGGTGAAATACCAGATGTACCAGAAGTTCCATGTGAACCAGCACTTCCAGTTATAGTTAATCCGCTTGTTCCGGATGTACCATCCACACCAGAAGTACCTGCTGAACCTGTAATTGTCAAACCGCTTGTTCCAGATGTTCCATCAACACCCGAGCTTCCATTACTTCCACTTATGTTTATAGATGATGAATATTCTAATGCAATAATTCTTGTTTCAATAGAAGAAGAATATTGATTAAAAGATGATGTTGTTAATAATGAACCACTATCTACTAAAACTGAAATACCAGATGTTCCAGATGTACCATCCGAACCAGCACTTCCGCTTATAGTTAATCCGCTTGTCCCAGAAGTACCATGCGAGCCCGCTGAACCTGTAATTGTCAAACCGCTTGTTCCAGATGTACCACTACTACCATCTACACCACTCGTACCATTTCCACCACTTCCACTACCTGCGGTAAGTGTTGTATAGGTTACACCATTAAGTGTGATAGAACCAGTTACTACTAATGAACCCGTTGTATATAAAGAACCAGTAACTTCAACCCAACTACCAGATGTAATTTGTAAAATTGAATTACCAGATGCTACAACAGAACCTGCGTTTACAAACGTTGAACTTACAGTTAATGTATTTGATACATTTAATGTACCAGTAACACCCTGGTCTGCATTAAATACATTTGATTGGTCAGTTCTTGCAAATACTCCATAATTAGAAATTTGAGTTGATGAACTTACAATTGCTGCCGCTTTTAATGATGCAGTATATGATTCGATACCATTTATTTCCGCTCTTATTGAACCAGTAAATGTATTAAGAGATGCAGTTGTTTGGTGCAATGATGCGGTTGCTCTATTAATTGATTGAGTAAAAATACCCAATGATGAAGTTAATAAATTTAATGATGCGGTTGTTTGATATAATCTTAGTAAAGTTGCATTATTTGAACCTGTGTAATTATTTAATGCAGTTATATCAGTTGTACCACCACTACCAGCTACACCAAATGAAGATGTTGGTATTTCTAATAGAATTCCACCATTTCCACCAACCCAAGTATGTCCTTCATTTAATGAGGAAGTAAATGAATTGAATGATGATGTAGTTAAGAATGAACCACTGTTTATTGAGAATCCAGAAGTACCAGAAGAACCAGCAACTCCGTTTATA
>JACCDM010691157.1_pt1 | contig 18316 bp, 15 predicted proteins | sample 7445851 | NCBI WGS metagenome assembly JACCDM01 (sample SAMN15323438, study PRJNA562643) | freshwater metagenome | isolation source: river surface water | place: USA:Blue River Watershed | collected 2017-08-16
AATACTTCACAGATAATGATGGTAGCTCCATTATTAATTGCAGCATCAATAAATTGATGTCCATCTTGCGCAACACCACGAATAGCAAAAAAACAACCTCCAGCAACAACTTTACGAGAGTCAATAGCTACGCCATTCACCTCAACATTAGTCTTGCCAATGATGGCTTGGATTTTTACCTTATATAATATGTTTTGCAACAATGGCATCTTATTCTATGGTATTGGCAAGGTTTAAATACACGGTTTGACGACGTTGAACTGGTGTTCCTGGAAGGATAGATTGACTTACCACCTTTCCCTTTCCAGTTGCAATCACCTGTAACTGTTGTTTCTCTAATAATTCAAGTGCGTCTTTCAGTCCAAATCCTTTGAGATCAGGCATCGTTCCATTTTCCACTCTCCATGCTTCTGCTTGTACAGTCTTTCTATTGGCCTGCACTGTACTCCAATCACCTTTCTTGCCAGAATCGACAATCTTGGCTTTTACTTGTTTTGCGATGGTTTTAAAATCAGCTGCAGATCCTTTCCAAACAGCATTTGTGCTATCTGCAAAAACATTATGCTTATAATTAGCATAGAGTTCAGCATCTACAGTGAAGAGCTTGTTTGCTATCTCTTTGAAAACCGGACCAGCAACGAGCGCTCCATAATATCTTGCAGCGAATGGCTTATTCTTAATGACAACTATGCATGAATATTTAGGATTATCAGCAGGAAAATATCCAGCAAATGATGCCTGATAAATATGTTCGGTATATCCCTTGTTTCCATTGGCTACTTGAGCAGTGCCTGTTTTACCAGCAAGAGTGAAATAAGGACTTTGTAAACTTTTGGCAGTACCCGCTGTAACAACTCCTTCTAAACAAGTTTTTAACTGATCAAGTGTTGTTTTGCTGCAGATAGAATCCATCACAACCGCAGGTTTGAATTCTCTAATCATTTTACCGTCCTGCATTACTGCATTCACCAAATAGGGTTTCATCATTTTACCACCATTGGCAACAGCATTGTAGATGGTCAAGGTTTGAAGTGGACTAATAGCAAGGTTATAACCAAAACTCATCCAAGGCAATGCAACATTACTCCAAGTCTTACTTGCTGGATTGGGTATAGCTGGTTTTGACTCACCTACAAGATCAATTCCAGTAGGTTGATCAAGTCTTAACCTTTTGAGATGAGCAATAAATTTCTCTGGTTGCTTATAATAATGATTGACAGCCAACTTCGCCATTCCAACATTTGAGCTCAATTCAAAAGCTTGTTGGTAAGTAACGTCTGTACGATGATGACGCTCACTGTCCCACACAGTTCTATTACTAAAACTCCATTTACCTCCTTCAAGATTGACTGTAGAATTGAGGTTGATATACTGATCTTCTAAACCCGCAAGCATTGTAATCAACTTGAAAGTAGATCCAGGCTCAGATCTTGTAATTGCATAATTGAAATCCTCTGAATAAGTACCATCAGGCTGACGACCTAAATTAGCGATAGCCTTAATTTTTCCAGTCTTCACTTCCATCACAATACAAGTACCATTGGTACACTCATTTTCTTGCATCACTTTTAGCAATGCTTGCTCTGCAACGTCTTGAATATTGATATCGATAGTTGTAATAATATCTGATCCATTCTGTGGCTCAATCTCAGAACCTTCAACTGGCACAAATGCACCACCAGCAACCCTTCTCACCAAACGCTTTCCAGTAACCCCTTTCAATAAACTATCATATGTTTTTTCTAATCCTACATTCTTTGTAACAAGATTACCGTTACTGTCAGTATACTCCCTTGAAAGTCCTATTGTTCTATTTGCCAAGAGTCCAAATGGAGCAAGACGTTTTTCTTTTTCGACAAAAATGAATCCATTTTTATTTTTGTTCTTCTTTATAAAACTAATATCTCTTAATGCTTGATATTGTTTGAAACCAATATTCTTGTGTAGTAGGTAGTAACGATTTTGACGCTCAAAAACATCCAATAATTCTTTCTTGTATGCAGCGGGTGTTCCTTCACCCAAAATAGCAGCTAAATAGATAGAAACACTATCGATATTTTCTTTTAACCTTTTGCCATTTTTTTCTTGGATACCTTCAGCACCAAAATCCAAATAGATATCAAAAAAAGGAATTGAACTACTTAACATTCTTCCATCTTCACTGTAAATGGTTCCACGTTCTGCATCCATTTCGCGGTACTCCAAATGCAAGCTGTCACTCAGTGATTTCCAATAAGCTCCTTCTACACGCTGAATGTAGAAAGCCTTTGCAAATACAAAGACACCAAAAATCAGCATCCCCATGTAAATGAGATAACTACGCCACAGTATGTCCTTCTTCGTGTCCACTTATTTTATTATCTGGTTTTTCTTTCTTCGTTTTCAGTTGAATCCTGGATTGCGATTGGAGGCTCCAGGATTTCCTTAATCCCGGAGGCCTCAACCGCTTTTACTACTTCGGATTGTTTGGTCATGAACATCCATTCGCTCCTGACCATTTTGAATTCATATTGCTGGTTTTTCAAGTCTCTTGTTGTCTTGTTTATATCCTTTATCGCTTTTTCTGCATGGTGTACATTGTAGATGTAAGCAACAGCCAAAACCGATAAATAGAGAAAGAAAGGAACATTCTTCACTAACCAAACTTGGTTAACAAACAACCACTTACCATCATTCTTTTTTTCTCTCATAAAACGCGTACCTATTTTTTTATACCAACACGTAATCTTGCACTACGTGATCTTGGATTACTTTTCACCTCATCCGCAGATGGCTCAATTGGTTTTTTGGTCATCAAAACAAACGGCGAGGCTTGTCTCGTTCCATATACCGGATCAGCTTCCTGCTCTTCAACTGAACCAGTCTTGAAAAAATTCTTCACTAACCTATCTTCAATGCTATGAAAGGTGATTACTGAAAAATGACCGCCTGGCTTTAATACGTCAGCTGCCTGTTGCATCAAGTCGGCTAAAGAACCTACTTCATCGTTCACTTTCATGCGCAATGCCTGAAAGACTTGAGCAAAATATTTGTTTGGATTACCCTTGACAATTGGGGCGAGCACAGTTTTGAGATCATTTACCGTGTTGATGGATTGTTGTTGAACATGTGCAACAAGCAGATTGGCTAAGGTCTTGGCATTGGTAACTTCTCCAAATTCCTGGAAAATCCATTGTAATTCCTCCACCGAAGATTGTTTGATTAGCTCTGCTGCAGTTATGCCATCCGTATTGTCCATTCTCATATCCAATGGAGCATCAAAACGAATAGAAAAACCACGAGAGGGTTCATCGAACTGGTGGCTACTTACACCAAGATCTGCTAAAATACCATCCACCTGTTGAACCTGGTAAAGTCGAAGAAAACGAGCGAGATGACGAAAATTATGGGGGACAAACACCAAACGTGTATCAGCAGTCAGGTTGGCTTTTGCATCAGGATCCTGATCAAATGCATAAAGCCTTCCGTTTTCATTAAGTCTGGCTAAAATCTCCCTAGAATGTCCGCCACCACCAAATGTACAATCAACATAAACGCCATCAGGTTTGATCGACAAGGAATCGACCGCCTCTTTGAGCATCACCGGAATATGATAGGTCCGGTTTCCCTCTGCACCATCCCTATCCCACTTTTGCTCGTTTGGCATCTCGTTTTGTTTTTATCAGTGTTGCTCCTTCTTTGTCATCACTTCAGCAGCAAGATTGCTGAAGGATTCGGGTGAAAAGTTTTCAAAGAACTGCTGATACTTATTTTTATCCCATATTTCCATTTTGTTAACCGCAGACACCAACACGATATCCTTTTCTAATCCGGCATGCTCCATTAAACTTTTAGGAAGCAAAAGACGACCGGCACTGTCCACCTCAATCTGCATAGCCCCGTTCAAAAAGTAGCGTCTGAATTCCCTGACCTTAGGATCGAAGTCGTTCAACGAACTGATACTCTCATACAAAGGAGCCCAACTTTTAATAGGATACATCGAAAGGCATTTTTCGAAACCACGGTTGATAACAAAAACAGGAAGCTCTCCCTCTGGCAGCTGTTTTTTTATGCCTGCCGGGAGAAGAAACCTACCTTTGCTGTCGATGGTAGCCTCATATTCGCCGATGAATCCTATCATTTACAATGTTTTAAACGAAATAACATTTATTGACACAAAATAACACAAAATCCCACTTTTGCACTCCAAATTCCCATTCTATATTTATCCACAGCTGAAACTGGCTACTGCATTGGTTTTCAGCGAAAAATGTCCAATTTTGTGTGCGTATGAGCAAAAAGCATGTGCATAACCTGTGAATTACCTGTGAAGTATGAAAAATAGACCTCAGATACCCCAAATAAATGTTCAGGAATTCAGCTATGAATTGCCGCAAGAAAGGATTGCACTTGAACCAACAAAACAAAGAGATGGATCACGTTTGTTGGTCTATAAGGATGATACCATTTCGCATAGCAATTACACAGCAATTGCTGAATTTTTGCCTCCTAATGCGCATTTGTTTTTTAACGACACCAAAGTGATTGCAGCAAGATTGTTGTTTAAAAAAAACACAGGTACAACAATTGAAATATTTCTACTGGAGCCATTAGACGGCAACTATGAACAGTTACATTTAACACATGCTACTAGCTGGAAATGTTTAGTAGGTGGAAGTAAGAAATGGAAACAAGATGAAGCACTCACAATAGAAATAAATACAGATCAACATAAAACTGTTTTAATAGCAAAGAGAATTGAGAAGGCTGAAAACTATACTGCCATTGAGTTTACATGGGATCAACCGATTTCGTTTAGTGATTTAATAAAGGCAACCGGACAAATTCCTTTACCGCCTTACATTAAAAGAGAAACCAAAGAAGAAGATAAAACAAGATACCAAACGGTGTATGCGAAAGAAGAAGGGTCTGTTGCTGCTCCAACAGCGGGACTACATTTTACACCAACAATATTTGAGTCGTTAGCCAATAAGGGAATCGAGAAATCATTTCTAACACTTCATGTTGGGGCAGGCACATTCAAACCTGTAACAGCCTCATCTATTGCAGAACACCAAATGCATGAAGAATATTTCGAAGTTGAAAAAAGCACCATCGCTATTTTAGCTGATGCCGAGAGCACGAAAGTTGCAGTTGGTACAACTTCTTTAAGAACCTTGGAAAGCCTTTACTGGATTGGACTACAGCTTATGCATGAAAAAGGGGCTCCTAACCTTCATGCACTTCAACTTCACCAATGGGATCATTTTCAATGGGAAGAAGAGGAAATAAAAAAGTCTTCAATTGTATTTGAATACTTACATCAGTTGATGGAAGAACAAAATGTAAACAAATTAATTGGACATACTGGTATTTGTATTACTCCAGGTTACTCCTTTAAAGTGATTGATGCACTAATCACTAACTTCCACCAACCACAGTCAACATTGCTATTGCTGATAGCTGCAATCGTTGGAGATGAGTGGAGAAAGATCTATCAAATAGCACTTGACCAAGGCTATCGTTTCTTGAGTTATGGCGATGGATCAATGCTATTTCTAAATAAGCACTAGGCAAGTATAGGAATAGTAATCTTAAATTGACTTCCCTGTCCCAATGTACTTTCAACATGGATTTTTCCATTGTGGGCTTCTACCATTTTCCTGGTGTAATTGAGACCAAGGCCAAAACCTTTAACATTGTGTACATTACCGGTATGCGCACGATAGAACTTATCAAATATTTTTGATACAGTATCTTTTGTCATACCAATACCATTATCCTTAACTGTGATAACAATATTGTTGTTGTGGTTGTATGTTGCTACTTCAAGAACTGGATCAATATCTTCTTTGGAATACTTAAGTGCATTATCGATTAGATTGCTGATCATGTTGACAAAATGGACAGGATGTCCAAATACTTTATCATCAGTAGCTTCTAGTAAATAGGTAACCGTAGCATTTTTCTCTGCGACTTGTAAGGCAAATTTGTCTTGCATTTTCTTCATCACCTCGTGCACATGCAATTCTACTTTTCCTTTCAATACTTGGTTGATATCCAACTGAGCAGCCTGTAAAATTTGCTCTACCTGTGTATTCATACGCAGGTTTTCATTTTTGATAATTTGTCCTATCGACAACAGCTGTTCTTTATTACCAATTATTTTTTCGTTTTTTAATGTATCAACAGCAATAGCAATTGTTGCCAAAGGCGTTCGCAATTCGTGTGTCATGTTGTTGATGAAATCTGTTTTCATCTCACTTAGTTTTTTTTGCGTGAGGATGGTACGAACAGTTAAGTAAAAAGCAGTAATGAGTATCAAGGTAAAGACGACTGCAATGCCAATCATCCATCCAACGTAACGCATTACAAAATCTTGCATATCATAGATGATCAATACAAGCTTCTCATTGGGCATTAATGCTCGGCTGTCGTCACTCTCAAGAGAAACCAATGGCCATACATGAATCCAATAATTAACGGAGTCTTTTAGTCCTAGTTCATAATGCTTCTCATAATCGGGGGAAGCCAAATCAGGACCAAGATTATTGGCATCATTTAAAACTGCAAATTCAAATTTTGCTCCTTTGAGTCCGTTTGCCTCAAATGCTTTTTCGAATTTTTTTTGAATATCTGCAACTGAAAATCTTTCTGCAATGGTTTGTGGACCAATCAATTCAAGCAACTGCTCTTGTGCACCTTTCGGTAAAACATCAACCGGTAACTGCGGCGCATACTGCATTTTTTCATCTACCAAGGCTTCTACTACCTCAAACTCAACCATATCAACTTTACTTGCAATCTGGTCTTTACGGATAGCAGCAACATTCTTTAGCCAAGAATATTGAATGATGATGATACCTATCAATGAAATGGTAATCAACACCGTTATAATAGAAAAAGACTTTTTCATGTAAAGACAAAAATAAGTTTGCGTCTTGATGAAGATACGGATAGGTAAATTATTTAACTTAGGTTTATGAAGATGCCATCAACAGGCGATTTTTTAATTGCAGAGCCCTTTATGCAAGACCCCAATTTTCAGCGGTCTGTGGTATTGCTTTGCCAAAAGCAGGATGATGGTTATGTAGGCTTTACAATTAATAGGCAAATTGACTATTCAGTAGGTGACTTAGTTGAGGAATTGGCCGAATGCACAATGCCATTATTTGATGGTGGACCAGTGGGCAAAGAACAAATGTTCTTTCTTCACACCATGCCAGAACTAATTCCAGGAGGCATCATGATACAAAAGGATGTCTATTGGGGTGGAGATTTTGAACAAGTAAAACAATTGGTTCTATCTAATACAATCGACCCAAAACGTATAAAATTTATTGTGGGATATTCAGGATGGGAAGCAGGACAACTAGAGGATGAAATGAAGGGAAAAAGCTGGTTGATTGCTCCTTCAACCAAAAAGCTAATCTTTCAAGAACAAACCCAGGATATCTGGAAAAATGCTGTCAAATTGCTTGGAGAAGAATATCGACCAATTATCAACTATCCAAAAGATCCTACATTAAACTAGTCAGTATTTCTTAGCAATAGCTAACCGCAAGCAGAACTAGATTCAACTATTGCTTTCGCGCTAATAAATAAATAAAGGTCCCAAGCAAGACCACTGCCATCAATGCTGAACGAAGCCCCACCCCTTCTGCTATAAAACCGATAACGGGTGGTCCAATCAAAAAGCCAATAAACCCAATGCTGCTCACTGCTGCTAATGCCGCGGAGGGCAGCATTGATTTTTCCTTGGATGCAAGAATATAAACTACAGGAAAAATTGAACTCACTCCTAGTCCCACTAATGCAAAGCCCACCATCACCAAGGCTGGTATGGTAGATACCAATGCAGTGATCATACCAATGGCTATTAATATGCCATTCGCTTTTAAGATAGTCCCATGCCCCCAACGTTCAATCAGTGGGTCTCCCACAAAACGACCAATCGACATAAATAAAGCGAAAGCCGTATAACCTAGCGCACTCACTACATGAGGCTGGTTAATCACCTGACGATAATAAAGTGAACTCCAATCCGCCATCGTTCCCTCAGACATGGCGCCACAAAAACAAATCAACCCCAATAACAAAAGTGCTTTTGTAGGCCAAGCAAATATTTTTTGGTTTTCATTTGATTGCACCGGATCCTTTACTAGTCCAAAAAATAGAGGAACAACTAAAGTGACAATCACAATAGCAATCAGTAAATAATGCTGCTGCATAGTTTTCTCCTCTTCCATCATCCAATCTGTAAATGCAGCTGCAGTAAATGCACCAACACTCCACATGGCATGGAGACTAGAGAGTATCGATTTCTGAATATAGTGTTGAATAGAAATACCTTGTGCATTCAAGGATATATTTCCAAAATTTCCAAACATGCCAAAGAGAAATAATACAATAGACAGTAGAAAGGTTGTGGGTACCAATGAAATGGCTAACAATGACAAAACATAGCTTACTAAACTGATTACACTCATCCACCTGCTTCCAACTTTCGCAATTAAAAGTCCAGAAAAAGGAAGCGAACACAAAGCACCCAAAGGAAGCATAAACAAAATGCTACCCAATTCAGCATCATTCAATGAAAATTTATCTTTTACATCAGGTATATGAGACGCCCATGATGAAAAAACAAATCCGAGAAAGAAAAAGTAAAGTGTAATGATTATACGGGGCGAGGGCTTCATATTGTATGAAGACAAATATAGAATATGTGGAACAAGACTTAAACAAAAATTTAATGAGGAGTAAAATTTTAATATCTTGAGATGACTAAATACCAAGAATGAGACATAGTTTTTTATCACTAGTAGCAGCTACACTATTACTTGTTGGATGCGACAAAGAAAAGACAACTCCTATAACTTCAGCTAATGTTTCGATAGACGACATTACCATGAATGAAGGGAATGGTGGAACCAGTAACATGGAGTTTACGGTAAAATTGAGTACTGCCTTATCACAAGAAGCATCGGTAAAGGTTACCACAAAAGATGGTTTCGCCAAGGCTGTTGAAGATTACCAAGCCCTCACCCAGACAGTTATATTTAAAGCAGGTGAAACAAGTAAGAAAGTTACTGTGGTTATTGTAGCAGATGATTTGAAAGAAGGAATGGATGAGTTTCAGATTTTACTTTCAGAAGCAAGCAATTGTAATATTTCGGATGGTGTTGGCTTAGGCGTTATCAACAATGACGATACAAAAATTCCAGTAACAGATATTGGCTATACTACACCCGACAATTATCCCGGTAAAACTTTGGTTTGGAGTGATGAATTCAATGCACCTGAATTAAATACTACCAATTGGGGCTTTGATGTTGGTACTGGTTGTCCGAATTGTGGATGGGGAAACAATGAATTGCAATATTATACCGCTGGAGAAAACTTATCATTCAGTCAGGGTAAAATGATCATTGAAGGAAGAACTGAACAAAGAGAGGGAAAGAATTATACATCCACCAGATTAATTTCCATGGGGAAACGTGAATTCAAATTTGGAAGAGTTGATATTCGAGCAAAACTCCCTAGGGGACAAGGTATCTGGCCTGCTTTCTGGATGCTAGGCGCTAACTTCAAAACGGTTGGCTGGCCATCTTGCGGAGAAATAGACATAATGGAGTTTCTTGGACATGATGAAAAGAGAGTACACTCAACTATACATTTCAAAGCGGGTAACAATGCAACGAACAGAACATCTTCTTTGTTAAATGATACGCCCCTTCCAGATGAATACCATGTTTATTCATTGGATTGGCAACAAGATAAAATCAGAATGCTCATTGATGATAAATTAATCAATGAATTTAACCCAGCCACATTAGCAGGTGCAGGTCACCCTTTTAATGAATCATTTTTCTTTATCATCAATCTAGCAATTGGCGGCAACTGGCCCGGATCACCAAATGCTACAACCTATTTCCCACAGTGGTTGTACGTTGACTACATCAGAGTATTCCAATAAACTTTTGAAAGCATTGCTATAATAAAAAAGGGGACCAATGGTCCCCTTTCAAATTTTATTGTTAGGCTATTATAATTCAACAGCTCCTTCTACCAAAACGGAAACTTGATTATTGAGCACCTCTACAAAACCACTGTTGATTTTGAAAGAATTGCTTTTACCGCTCTTGTCTAATAGAATTTTTACTGCACCATTTCCCAAGGCACTCACCATTGGAGCGTGCTTTTCCAACACCTCAAAAGAGCCGCTGATGCCAGGTAGTTGAATTCCATAGGCATCTCCCGAAAACAACTTCTTCTCTGGTGTCAATATTTCAATTTTCATACTAGTTGCTTTTGGTAGATTAAGCTTTTGAAGCTTCCATCATCTTCTTACCTTTCTCAATTGCATCTTCAATAGTACCAACAAGGTTGAATGCTGCTTCTGGATACTCATCCACTTCACCATCCATAATCATATTGAAACCACGGATAGTGTCTTCGATATTTACGAATACTCCCTTCAAACCTGTGAACTGTTCTGCTACGTGGAATGGTTGCGACAAGAAACGCTGAACCCTTCTTGCACGTGATACAGTGAGTTTATCTTCATCACTCAATTCATCCATACCCAAGATTGCGATGATGTCTTGTAACTCTTTGTAACGCTGAAGAATCAACTTCACTCTGTTTGCGCAATTATAGTGCGCTTCACCAACAATCATTGGTGTAAGAATTCTTGAAGTTGAATCCAATGGATCTACCGCAGGATAGATACCCAAGTCGGCAATCTTACGGCTCAATACAGTTGTTGCATCCAAGTGAGCAAAAGTTGTTGCTGGCGCTGGGTCAGTCAAGTCATCCGCAGGTACATAAACCGCCTGAACAGATGTAATTGAACCATTCTTGGTTGAGGTAATTCTCTCCTGCATCAATCCCATTTCAGTAGCAAGTGTTGGCTGGTAACCTACCGCAGAAGGCATCCTTCCAAGAAGTGCTGACACCTCAGAACCTGCTTGTGTGAAACGGAAGATATTATCAACGAAGAAAAGAATATCCTTTCCTTTACCCTCACCATCTCCATCACGGAAATATTCTGCAATAGTCAAACCACTCAAAGCAACACGAGCACGTGCTCCAGGAGGCTCATTCATCTGACCAAATACGAAGGTTGCTTTTGAATCTTTCAAACCATTCATATCAACTTTATCCAAATCCCATCCACCTTCTTCCATGCTGTGTTTGAAATCATCACCATATTTCATGATGCCCGCTTCAATCATTTCTCTTAATAGATCATTACCCTCACGAGTACGCTCACCCACACCAGCAAATACAGAAAGACCACCATAACCTTTGGCGATATTATTGATCAACTCTTGAATCAATACAGTTTTACCTACACCCGCACCACCGAAAAGTCCGATCTTACCACCCTTAGCATAAGGCTCAATCAAATCGATTACTTTAATACCAGTGAAAAGTACTTCAGTTGCGGTACTTAATTCTTCAAACTTAGGAGGCTTAGCGTGAATTGCACGTCCTTTCTCTTTTGAAACTGCAGGAAGTCCATCAATTGGATCTCCAGTTACATTAAACAATCTACCATTGATACCATCACCTGTTGGCATTGCGATAGCTTTTCCTGTATCAACTACAGCTGTACCACGCACCAAACCTTCAGTACCATCCATGGCAATACACCTAACACTGTCTTCACCCAAGTGCTGCTGTACCTCAAGGACAAGCTTGTCGCCGTTCTCTCTTTGCAACTCAAGTGCATTATAAATTTCTGGAAGTTGGCCATCAAAAGCAACGTCTACCACCGCTCCGATTACCTGTTTAATTTTTCCTGTATTAGCCATGTTCAATGATTGATTTTGATATGAAATCAGTTTCAGGCCGCAAAGGTAAACAGGAAGGGGGGATCAAAAAAATTGCAAAAGGATTTTTTTTACAAAAGGCCGATCTATAGGTAAGAAAAGAGGAGTCCCGCTAAAATTGCCCCTATAATGGGACCAAAAACAGGAATAGCAGCATAATTCCAGCCACTTTCGCCCTTTTCTGGGATGGGCAATAGGGCATGCATGATTCTGGGACCCAAATCTCTGGCTGGATTAATGGCATAACCTGTTGGACCACCCATTGAAAGGCCGATTCCCAAAACCAATAAAGCCACCGGCAAAGCGTCTAGTGAACCTAGCTTCATCTCTCCTTTTTGTATGAACAATATGGCCAACATGAATATAAAAGTGGCTATTACTTCTGTCAACAAGTTATTGAAGGGCTTGTTTATAGCCGGACTATTGCAAAAAACTGCAAGTTTAAGTGATGGATCTTTTGTTGCAGAAAAATGATCCTTATACATCAAGTAGGTTAATAGTGACCCAATAAATGCTCCTAAAAACTGAGCCAAAACATAGCCTGGCACATCAGACCAAGCAAATTTACCTGCCATAGCTAATCCAACTGAAACCGCAGGGTTTAAATGAGCGCCACTTGCCTCAGCAGAAATAAACACGCCAACAAATACTGCAATCGCCCAACCAAATCCAATCACAATCAAACCTGCATTATTGCCTTTTGTTTTATCCAATAATACATTGGCTACAACACTGGTGCCGAAAGCAATTAAAACGGAAGTACCAATAAGTTCTGATACAAATGGGCTCATAGCAAGTTGTTTTGGTTTACATCATCAAATTACGATTTTACGGCAAGATAACCATTGGCCACTGCCAAAAAAGAAGAGACCTGTTCTTCTTCCCATTGCTGATCCTCTTTCAACAACTTAGCCATTTGATGAGCAACAGCAGGAGCTGCTTCAATTGCAGCTTGAGCATCTACGAAGAGTAATCGACTCCTTCTTGCGAGAATATCTTCAACAGTCATAGCCATCTCATTTCTGACAGAAAACTCTAACTCAGCTTGACAATAATCATACTTAACATGAACAGATTTGGATAATTCTGGACGTTCAGTGATCATTGCTAGAATCAACTCTGCATCGCTGCCGTATGCAGAAAATTTGTCGCCATACTTTAGTGAATTCGTATAGCCGTGTAGTTTTAATTTTCTTGTTGTGCATTTTACAATTGGCAGCTTTGCAACAAATGCAGCGTTATTCACAGCATCCTTTGCCATTTTACGATAGGTAGTCCATTTACCACCAGTTATGGTTATCAAATTTGACTTTGATACGATAATGGTATGATCTCTAGAAGCCAATGAAGTGCTGGTTTGATTGGATGTTTTAACCAATGGTCTTAGTCCCGCAAAAACGGACAAGACATCTTTTCTTGTAATTTTTGAAGTTGCATACTCATTAAAATGCATCAAAATAAATTCTATCTCCTCTTCCAATGCGATGGGCTCCTCATTGATAATATTTAATGCTGTATCTGTTGTTCCAATAACTACTTTACCATGCCAAGGTAATGCAAACAAGACTCTTCCATCTTTTGTTTTGGGAATCATCAATGCATCGGTACCAGGAAAAAATTTTTGCTCCACCACCAAATGAACTCCTTGTGAAGGCATAACCATTGCAGGCGCATCTGGATCATCCATATCTAAAATGGTATCTGCAAATACACCTGTAGCATTGATTACCACCTTGGCTTTCAACGAAAATTGATCACCTTTCAATTCATCCTCAACAACCACTCCTACAACTTTGTCATGCTCTTTAATTAATCCTGTTACCTGCATATAATTAATAACAACAGCTCCTAAGTCGTGCGCAGTCATTGCCAATGCAATTGCCATGCGGGCATCATCAAATTGTCCATCAGTATACAACACACCTCCTTTCAACCCCTTAGGTTGAATCATTGGCATTTTTTTTAAAACCGATTTTCTGGACAACAAAGCAGGATGACCAAGACTTAGTTTCCTAGATAACAAATCATATAAAAACAATCCAATGCCGTAAAACCATTTTAAGAAATAAGAATAAGCAGGAATAACAAAGTGCTGTACCCGTGTGAGATGAGGCGCATTGGCCAACATAAAACCTCTTTCTCTTAAAGCCTCTATAACTAATTTTATATTCCCTTGTGCCAGATAACGCACCCCTCCATGCACCAATTTGGTACTTCTACTTGAAGTACCCTTAGCAAAATCATGTTTTTCTAACAGCAATGTTTTGAATCCTCGCTTGGCTGAATCAACCGCAATACCCAATCCAGTTGCACCACCACCCACAACGATGATGTCCCAATGATTATCACTTTTCAATTTTTCTATTGCTGAACTTCTATCCACTTACATCATTATTTACTCCATGCCAAAACAGCTGTAACTGCTCGCTTCCATGCAGCGAGACGTTTCACTTTATCTTCATTTGTCATTTGAGGAGAGAAAGTAGCGTCAACTTTCCATTGTGCTGCAATACTATCAATGTCTTTCCAAAATCCAGTTGCAAGTCCTGCTAAATAAGCAGCTCCTAAAGCAGTCGTTTCAATTACTTCAGGCCTCAATACTTGTACAGATAAAATATCACATTGAAACTGCATCATTAAATCGTTGACAGTCGCTCCACCATCTACCCTTAATTCTTTTATTGGCAATCCCGCATCTGACTCCATTGCTTTTACTACATCATAGGTCTGATAGGCAATACTTTCTAAAGTGGCCCTTGCAATATGCGCATCTGTTGTTCCCCTTGTTATTCCGAAGATGGTGCCTCTGGCATAAGCATCCCAGTGTGGTGCTCCTAGTCCCGAAAATGCAGGCACCACAACAACACCATCGGTGTCGTTGACTGAAGCAGCAAGCTTTTGCACATCTGCAGATTGCTTGATGATTTTCAATCCATCTCTAAGCCACTGAACAGCAGCGCCTGCAATAAATACACTTCCTTCTAATGCATAGTGCGTGGTGTTACCTATTTTCCAAGCTATAGTTGTCAAGAGATTATTATTGGATCGAACCAGTTTAGTGCCTGTATTCATGAGCATAAAACAACCAGTCCCGTAGGTGTTTTTGACCATGCCGACCTCCTTACACATTTGTCCGAATAAGGCTGATTGTTGATCACCAGCCATTCCTGCAATAGGTACTTCATGCATATTGATGGCCGTTGCATATCCATAAATTTCACTATTGCTTTTTACCTGTGGCAATAGCGAGGACGGGATGTCAAACAACTGAAGCAATTCCTCATCCCACTGCAGTGATTCAATATTATACAACATGGTTCTAGATGCATTGCTCACATCAGTTGCATGCACTTTGCCTTCGGTCAGTTTCCAAAGCAGCCAGCTATCGATTGTACCAAAAGCCAACTCTCCCCTAGAAGCCTTGTCCCTAGCTCCTTCTACATGATCAAGGATCCATTTTATTTTGGTGGCTGAAAAATAAGCATCGATGATTAACCCTGTTTTTAATTTGATTTTTTCTGCATGTCCCTTCGCCCTCAGACCATCACAATACTCAGCCGTTCTTCTATCCTGCCATACAATTGCGTTATAAATTGGCTGACCAGTTGACCTATCCCAAACTACAGTTGTTTCCCTTTGATTGGTGATACCAATTGCAGCAACAGCATCAGCTTTGATGTTTAATTTAAGCATCACTTCTTTTGCAACAGTAGCCTGACTCACCCAGATTTCCATGGGATCATGTTCTACCCATCCAGCATGTGGAAAAATCTGCTTGAATTCCTTCTGAGCCACTGCTGCGATGGAACCATCTTGAGCAAATAGGATGGCTCTTGAACTTGTGGTTCCCTGGTCGAGGGACATGATGTATTTCATTGAAATTGAAATTTGAGGGTTCAATATGTAATTTAAAACTAGTCCACCTATGAATCAAATAAAAACTATTCCACATCACTTCCAAAGCGCTAAACCTTTTCTTATCTTGCATCCGGATGGAAAATTTTGTTGTATCAGCAAGAAAATACAGGCCCCAACATTTCTCAACTGTGGTGGGACAAGCGCATATTACTACTACGTTAAAAAATGCCATCCTTCAAAATCACCTTGCACATGCTTTCTTGTTTTGCGGTCCGCGTGGTGTAGGTAAAACAACCTGTGCGCGTATTTTGGCCAAAACCATCAATTGTGAAAATGTAGGAGCAGATGGTGAAGCGTGCGACAAATGTGGTTCTTGCGTATCCTTCAATACTGGATCAACCTTCAATGTACATGAACTGGATGCTGCCAGCAATAACTCTGTAGATGACATCAGAGAGCTTATTGACCAGGTAAGATTTGCTCCCCAATCAGGCAGATACAAAGTATACATCATAGATGAGGTTCATATGCTAAGTGCATCTGCCTTCAATGCTTTTTTGAAGACTTTGGAAGAGCCTCCTGCACATGCCATTTTTATTCTAGCTACTACTGAAAAACATAAAATTCTTCCCACTATACTTTCAAGGTGTCAGATTTTCGATTTCAAGAGAATAACACCAAATGACATCGTTGAACACCTGCAAGAAATCACAACAAAAGAAAGCATCCAAGCTGAAACAGCAGCATTGCAAATCATTGCTCAAAAAAGTGATGGTTGCATGCGAGATGCGTTGAGCATGTTGGATAAAATTGTCAGTTTTACCAATGCCTCTCTCACTTACTCAAATACCTTAGAGCACCTCAATGTACTCGACGAAGATTATTTCTTCAAGATGTTGGACATGCTCTACAACCAAGATCTACCGGGCGTTTTATCGCTTTTCGATGAAATAGACAAGAAAGGATTTGAAGGCGATATGGTATTGAATAGCATGACTGAATTTTTCAGAAATCTTTTGATCAGTAAGGATGCAAGATCTATTGGTTTGCTACAAGTGATGGATGGCTTCAGAAATAAATACATTGCAAGTGCAACTGAAATTTCAACATCCTACATCATAGGTGCAATGAATATACTTACAGAAGCAGAAGCTGGTTTTAAACAAGCCAGAAACAAGAAGCTTCATGTTGAATTTCACCTCATTAAACTCAACTACCTTAAACAGGCAGTAAGTCTCATTGAAGCAGATGGGGTAGCAAAAAAAAAACGACTTGACGAAGTAAAGTCGGTTGCCTTCCGTCAGCTTGATATCAGAGAATACAAGTCGACTTCCCTTAAAAAAGAACCAACCCCAGCAACAAAGACAACAGAAAATAAAGCATCTGTTTCCACGACAGTACCAACACCCCAACAGGAAACAAAAACTACCGATAACAGTCCAGCTCAACAAAAAGAGGTTAGCCAAGCATTCAATACTCCGCCAACAGGGGGACTAGGAGCGTTGAAAAAAATCAGGGACCAGATACAAACCCGAAAACAGGAAAAATCAATTGCTCATACCCTCGAATCTGAAAAACTACAGGAAGCTTGGAATATCTACCTTGAGCGACTAGCAGCGAACAACCAAGTTACCAGTCACAGCAACCTCAAACAAGCAAAACTTAGGGTTATCGATGGTCTTAATTTTGAGGTGGAAGCAGATAGTAAGATACAACTGCAGTTCATTGAAGGAGAAAGGCTTGGTATGACCCTACATATCCAAGAGTTTTTCAATAACCATCAAATTCAGTACAAGGTGATTTTGGATCCTGCAGCCGAGAACCAAGAACTACCTACAGAGCAGGTTTTATCTAGAAAAGACCAATACCTCAAAATGGTTGAGCTCTATCCCATCATTAAAAATATGCGCGACCAGCTCAACCTCGATCTGGATTACTAATAAAGGGTGCAAAACTTTGCGAATTCTTGGCTCTGATTCTCCATTTTTGCCGTAATTTCGGGCTCTCAATTTTTTTTAACCAAAACGGATTAGGGCTATGGCCGAAGTGATCAGAATGCCGCTCCTGAGTGATACCATGACTGAGGGCAAGATCGTAAAATGGAACAAGACTGTTGGCGACACAGTTAAGAGTGATGATGTATTGGCAGATGTAGAAACCGACAAGGCTACTATGGAAGTAGTAGGCTATGCTGATGGCACCCTCTTGTACATTGGTTTTAAAGAAGGAGAAGCTGCTAAAGTAAACGAAATCATAGCCATAGTTGGTAAACCAGGTGAGGACATACAACAGTATTTGAGTCCCGCTGCCCCAACAACCCCTGCTGCCGCTGCACCTGCAGCTCAACCTGCTCCAGCAGCGCAGACAGCATCTGCTGCTCCATCTGTCACCCCAGAACAATTGGGTGTGACTGTAATCAGAATGCCATTGTTAAGTGATACCATGACAAGTGGTAAGATTGTACAATGGAACAAACAAGTTGGTGATAAGGTAAAAAGTGATGACAACCTAGCTGATGTTGAAACCGACAAAGCAACAATGGAAGTAGTTGGTTATGCCGAAGGTACCCTACTGCATGTAGGTGTTCCAGCAGGTGAATCAGCTAAAGTAAATGATATCATCGCCATCATTGGTAAACCAGG
>JACCDM010371719.1_pt1 | contig 18303 bp, 16 predicted proteins | sample 7445851 | NCBI WGS metagenome assembly JACCDM01 (sample SAMN15323438, study PRJNA562643) | freshwater metagenome | isolation source: river surface water | place: USA:Blue River Watershed | collected 2017-08-16
GCCCGAATCGATTTGCCCAAAATAAAGATTGATAATCCTGTAAAAATTTAAAGATGGTATACCCTACTCACCATAAACGAATAGTTGAAGACTTAATGGGTGGTAAATTCATTTTGAGTAATGAAGACCACTACAATTCATTAAAAGAAAACGATAAATTCTACCAAGAATTTTTCAAATTAAGCTTTGATCTTGATTTGATTTTAAAACCTGAATTCAGTTATTTACTGTCCAAAGAAACCCAAGAGAACTTCTCTCGCGACGTTAGTATTTTTGTTGCGATTCTTTGTTACGAATTAGACAAGGATGGTCAGAACTTCATGGAGATGTTGGACTACCATGAATTTAATTACGAGGAAATAGATCGTTACTTTGAAAACAGCTCCTTTATTGATTTGATAGAAAGCAACAAAGCATTGAAAGATCAGGATGGTCGACGAACGTTGATCAATGGTATGGCCAGAAGAAACATCGTGCACAAATCCTTTGAAGATCGATTCTTATTCACTCAAGCGCATCGTGTATTTATTGAATTTGCTAAAGAATTAGCCATGCGCAAGATGGCCGTGAGTCAACCAGAAGAAAACACTGGAAATTAATCCGAAAAAATTACACGCTGGGTAAAACTTTTTCCTTCAGCTGTGACCGTCATCAAATAAGTCCCACCCAACAAGTGGGACTTTTCATTGAATACAAATTCATGTTTTCCTGGAGACTGATTTTTAAATTCATTCATTTCAATGAGCTCTCCTGCCATATCTCGCCACTCTACTCTGACATCTGACGCGGCGTTTAACTCCATATTGAGATATATACTTTCATTAAATGGATTGGGATAAACTTGCAACTGCCATCCATTGAAACTCTGAATATTAACCATGGATTGGGCCTGATTGGGATGAAAGTAAACCGCAAATACCGTTGGAGCTGCAATGCTTAAATCTCCTTCATTGGTCCAAAAAATATTCTTAGCGGAACTTCGAATACCGCCATAAATATATCCCAACAATATCGAATCAAGACTACTCCACTCAGGTAAAATTTGAATAACGCCATTCTCAAAAACACTTATACCATCAGCCAAAATAAATTCAGATCCTGCGCCCAAGTAATCCGGCATTTCTATGGGCAACAAATGCTCAGACCAATTGCCTTGGTTATCTTGAACAACCTTGGCAATGGATTTAACAAAAGGGACATTATTGTCTTGTATCAAAACGCCAGCGCTATCATAATATTGAGCTATTCCTCCAAAAAAGTAGTGTGACATTTCTTGCGTGGAAGTATTGAACATCCCAAAGCTTCCACAATGATAATGGTTGTAATACTGCGCAAAATTGGGAACCTCAGTAAATCCGAGTGGCGTAACATTCACTGCATTGAGAAAAGGAATTTCATTATTCAATTGAAAAACGCCAGAATACACGGAAATATTTTGATTCAAGCTATTGGGAACAATACTCGGTAAAACATTGAAATCTCTGCGATGCAATAAGTTGGCATCGCTCCACTCCCCCAACCAACTCACACCAATACTTGGTGTCCATTGAAATTTGCGAATGGCATTGGTGTAGGTTTGAGAAAAACCAGGACCATTATTGGGTCCCATCGGATTATATCTTCCATCAAATCGATGTCCACCTACCAGGTAAAAGACATTGTCCATGGCCACCAATTTTCCACCGGTCACTGCAAATCGATCGTCATGAAATACACCGATACAAGAAAGAAGTAAATTCTCATTATTCTGAATTGCACTCACCAAAGTAGGTAAATGAAATACCAACATTCGAGGGAATGTTATGTGATCACCGGCAATAGCCGAATACCCATATCCGCCGGCCACCAACAAATATTCATTCCATTGCGTAAAATTGGCATTGGTACTATGGATTTGCTCCGCTATGGAATCGGGGAAACTCGCTGTAGGTGCTGAAATTACGCTTTGTGTGGTTGCATTCCAAAGTTGAATTTCTGTATTATGACCTGCAATATCAAATGCTGCAAACGGTTGTCTTCTGTGCAAACCATCAAGCCTACCTCCAAAAATTAAAACGTCGGTACCAACTTCTCCGTGAACAAATGATTGCAAACCTCCCAAATTTGGAATATTCAATTGCGATAAACTTATCTCTTGACATTGTGCTAATCTGGCAATGAATACAAAAGCAATGAAAATATATTTAGTCATGTTTCAAATGTACATATGCTGAAATCGAAGAAATGTGATTGTCATCACTTGAGAATATAGGACAGCAGTTCTTGATTAAAAACCGCTACACCAGCTGTATTCAAATGTTTCTCATCATAAAAATGAAGTGAGGTTTCAATTCCCTGAACCTTGGATAAATTGACAAGCGCAATATTTTGACTTTTCAAAACTGGTGAAATAACTTGAAGCAGTCTATCCAATTCTAATTGAGATCCAAAATCAGAAACGGGCGATACGATTACCCTACACGTTACATGATGCTCTGCGCAAATCTTTAATATAGATTCAAAAGCACGAAGAGATTTCTCACCTACTTGAAATTCTGAACTGATATACGGATGAAAAGTTTTTAACTTGTCTTTTAATTCATTGGATAAAATTTGATCAACAGCAACATATCCATTTCCTTCATAAGTGGCGTTGGCCAACGGCACATCACTATTTTTACAGAAGTAGCGCTTTAAAATTAAATTGACCATTCTAAAGTCCTTGTTCTCCTCTGCAATTTTAAATGGTGCCGCGATAAAACCAATATTTTGAATCAAATCAGCTGATGATTCCAAAGCATCATCATAAAAAGAAGCCGGGTATACATCTATCCAAATTTCTTTTGTTGAACATCCCCCATTCAAGATTTCTTCCAATAAAACTTTAGAGTTCTGAATACTTTGTGCGGAGGTCCCAAAGTTGAAAATCTGCTTTCCGTTCTTGGCAAAAAAAGCAGGATCATAGCTCCGTTCAGCCCGAGAAGCGCCTAATATCACAGCGTCCCAATGTTTGTATTGCTCACAATACTTGTTCCACTCCTGTGACTTGAGATTAGTAGGACCTCCATTGCTTGCGTAATAATCCGACCACAAATAAATCAATGGTCGCTGGTTGTATTCTATTTTACATACAAGCCAGAAAATGGAAACATAACCAATGATGGTTAGAAACAATGTCCATATCAGCCATTTGATCGTTTTCATTAAAATTGAAAATAAATGAACTCCTCTTTTCCAAGAACGCCAAACATACCAATTAGGATAAGCAATGAGGAGACAAAAATCATCTGCCAATTCAAAGATAAAGTTGACCTTTTCATCGCTGCTTCTAATTTCTCTTCAAACAAAATCAAAATAAGAATTAACCCCATCACACCAATTAGGCGTGAGACATTTTTCTCCATGATATACGCTCTAAAGATTTGAATATCCCAATTTAAAAATTCGGCAACTATACTTTTCACCACATTCATATCATCCGCTCTAAATAAAATAAAGCAAAACGAGATAACGGTAAATGTAAGCGCTACACTGGATGCTAAATATATATTTTCATTGACCTTGGATTGAATCTTGGCGCGTGTATCTCTTGTGAAATATTCAAACAATAACAATCCTGCTTGGACCATTCCAAATATTACAAAAGTCAACTTAGGGCCATGCCAAATACCACATATCACAAAGGTGATGACGATGGCCAATGCTATGGCACCCTCTTTATATTTTTTAAAGGCGAACATTACCGGGGTGTATATATAATCCCTGAGCCAACCTGAAAGAGACAAATGCCAACGACGCCAAAAATCAGTAATGTTGTTGGCTTTGTACGGATAAAGAAAATTTTCGGGTATTTCTATTCCCACAAATCCCGCTATGGCTCGAGCCATATCAGAATAAGCAGAAAAATCCGTATACAATTGAAAAGTATACAGCACCAATGTCAAAGACCACACCCAACCGCCTTGCCCTTGCGGATGACTATAGATTGGATCGATATAATTACCCAAGCGATCTGCAATGATAAACTTCTTGGCCAAACCCCAAAGAAATAACATCAAATAAAATCTAAACTGACTTGCCTGAATTGAAGGTATTTCTAGAAATTGAGGCAACATCTTTTTGCTACGTCCAATTGGCCCCGACTGAATTTGAGGAAAAAACGAAACATACAAAGCATACAAACCCAAGTGACCCTCAGGTTTTCTTATTTTGTAATACACATCAAACACATACCCCATACTCTGAAAAGTATAAAAGGAGATTCCCAAGGGCATGATCCAATGTGTCCAAGGCACGTGAGTATTGATTCCAAAAACGGATTCAAAACATTCAAAAATCGATTCAAAAAATCCCAAATATTTGAATAAACCGAGTTGTAGAATTTGAACAGCAATCCCCAGAACTAAAATCTTGTAACGTGTTTTCTGCTCTTTAACTTGCCCGAGCCACTGCCCAATAGAAAAAGTAAATAAGGTTGTAAAAGCCAACAGAACCAGGGCCCAAAAACCTGTTAATGCATAAAAATAATAGGAGGCTAAAAGGAGAATCAGCCATCTCCATTTGGGAACAGTTATCCTGGTAGAAAGGACAACTACCAATAAAAACAAAACAAAATTCCAAGATTGGAATACCATTTTTATTCAGCCAGTTTGTCTGTAAGCAAATCGAAAAGATCACCTACATTCTCCATATTCATGACCTCAAATCCAGAAATTTCAACTCCAAATTCCTCTTCCATTCCGCTTATGATGTGCAGGTGGGTTATTGAGTCCCATCCTTTGATATCGGCTGCGGTTGTTGCTCTGTCAACCTGTATCGCATCATTTTTAAAAATGCGTCTGAATACACCATTCACTCTTTCTTCAATATTGTGGCTCATTTCTCTAGATATGTATTTCTCAAACTTGTTTTGTCAATTTTTCCAGATGAATTGACAGGCAATGAAGGTAATGTGAAAACTTGACGCGGTACCATGTAGGCAGGTAAATTTTTCCTCATTTCTTCCAAAATAAACTCTTCCTGATTAAGATTAGATTCTACAAATGCAAAAAGCTCCGTAACATTTTCATGAGTATATGCCAATACAACGGCAGCTTCATTTTGAATACTATTTCTCAGATGAAACTCTACCTCGCCTATTTCAACCCGGTAACCATTGATTTGAACTTGATTGTCCTTTCGATTGACATACATGATTTTACCAAAATCATTTTCAAAAACAATATCTCCTGTTTTATACCAACGTATTTCTTTTTGTTGAGTTAAAACTTCTTTGGTCTTTTCCGCTAAGTTCACATATCCATGAAAAATCTGCCGACCACCTATCCAAAGCTCACCACGTTGACCTTGAGAAACACTTTTCCCCATATCATCGACAATTTTGAGATCGATGGTCTTTAATTCGCGGCCAATTGGACAAAGGCCGTTCACTAACTGTGCATCTATGTGATTATCGATTTGATCAATTAATGACCAAACAGTTCCTTCTGTTGGCCCATAAGCGTTGTGTATCTGAGAATTTATTGCTGAAGTTTTCCAATCCTGTACCACATTCCATGGTAGAGCCTCACCGGTAAACAAGGTGCACTTGACCCAAGGCATGGGCATGGCAAGCAACTTTAATTTTTTGATATAAAACAACGCTGATGGAGGCAACACAACAAAATCAACTTGATGATCATAGATTGATTTGAAAGCTTGTATGGCCGTAATTCCATTTAAATCAGCAACAACAAGATTGGCTCCTTGTGACCAAGCCAATAAAATACATGCAATACTGACATCAAAACTTAATTCAAAAGCTTGTAATACTTTGTTATTGGTGCTCAAGGGATATCTTTCCCACATATCTTGCATCAGGGCATCTAAATTATCATGTGTGATAGGAATTCCCTTAGGTATCCCCGTACTCCCGGATGTGAACAAGGTGTACGCCCACATATATTCAGGATAATTCAAAGACCATGTTTCATCTAAGGATTCATCGTAACATACCCATTGATTTACCTCCATTTCAGATTCCATATTCTCTGGAACACCATCTCCTAAAATCAAAGAAACTTTACTTTCTTTTACAATCTTATTTAATCTGTCTACAGGAAATTTATGGTTGATGGGAACATAGGCATTGCCAGAAAACCAAATGGCTAAAATACCCACGTACATGTTGGCATTATTGCTAGTGAAAATGCCAATATTTTGATTTTGACATTGAATTCTTTTTGCCATGGCAAACGATCGACCCAATAATTGCGCGTATGTCAAAGATTGTTTTCCTATCGTCAATGCCGTTGCATCAGGATTCAATTGTGCTTGTTGAATAATATGATATAAAGTGCTGCTCATGTACTCAAGCAAATATAATGGTAATCATGAAATCACTAGATTTAAATAGCCAAAGCAACAAATTTGACTGATTAGTATTTTCATATTACGCAGTTTATATTTGCTCCATGAAATTAATTTCCTTCAACGTTAATGGAGTTAGAGCCATCACCAAAAAAACTTTTATTGATGATGTGCGTTTGATGAATCCGGATATTCTTTGTCTTCAAGAAACCAAGGCCAATGATCAACAGACAGAAGAAGCGCTTCAAGCGTTTGATGAGTATTTTATTTACACTTCATCTGCTGTTCGTCCTGGTTACAGCGGTACTGCCGTGTTAACAAAGGAAAAGCCTCTTCAAGTTTTTTATGGTCTAGGGATTGAAGAACATGATCAAGAAGGAAGGTCAATTATTGCAGAATTTGAAAACTTCATTTTGGTCAATTGCTATGTACCCAATAGCGGCTCAGAATTGGCTAGGCTAGATTACCGGGAAAAATGGGATGCTGATCTTTTGAAATTTTTAAAGGAATTGGAAAAAAAGAAACCTGTTGTTTTTTGTGGTGATTTAAACGTTGCGCACAAGGCAATTGATTTGGCGAATCCCAAAAGCAATTACAACAAAAGTGCAGGTTTTACTCAAAGAGAAATCAATGGAATTGAGAACCTACTTCAAGCTGGGTTTGTAGATACCTTTCGTCACTTTTATCCAGAAGAGGTCAAATATTCCTGGTGGAGCGCCCGATTCAATTCAAGAGCAAAAAACGTTGGATGGAGAATTGATTACTTCCTAGTGAGCGAATCATTTGTTCCCAAAATTAAAGATGCCTTTATTGAAAATGATATTTTTGGAAGCGATCACTGTCCAGTGGGAATTGTATTGTCGTAACAATGTTAACTATCAAATCTGTAAAACTTCAGTTTTTCAGATTTGAAGTTTTTGCCCTTTCATTTATCATTGTGCAAAATATTAAACGATGAATTTGCACGAAATGGGGATTCCAAGTATTGACTTGGCTGATTTTATCCACGGTAACGATCAGCAGAAAGAACAGTTTGTTCAAGCCCTCGGTAATGCTTACGAAAACATTGGATTTGTCGCGGTTAAAAATCATCTTATCGATGAGCACACCACTGAGAACTTGTATCAAGAAGTAAAAGCGTTTTTTGATCTGCCCCTGTCTATTAAATCAAAATATGAAATTCCCGGACAAGCAGGGCAAAGAGGATATACTTCTTTTGGAAAGGAACACGCCAAAGATTCTAACGCCGGAGATTTAAAGGAGTTTTGGCACTTTGGACAGGTTGTTGAAGGTGATGATCCGATCAAATCAGAATACCCGGAAAACGTCTGGGTTGAAGAGTTGCCCAGTTTCAATCATATTGGCTTAAAAGCATACAAAGCTCTTGAACAAACTGGTCAGTTTATGCTTCGTGCCATTGCATTGTATTTAAATTTAGATGAAAATTATTTTGATGATAAAATTCATCACGGCAATAGCATCCTTCGTCCTATTCATTATCCCCCCATTACTGCAGAACCAAAGAGCGCTGTAAGAGCAGGGCAACATGAGGACATCAACCTTATTACCCTTTTGATTGGAGCTTCAGCTGAGGGTCTCCAAGTATTAAGCAAACAAAATGAATGGGTTGATGTTACAGCCCTGCCTGACCATATCGTAGTCAATGTTGGAGATATGTTGCAACGCTTGACCAATGGTAAATTAAAATCAACTACTCATCGTGTCATTAATCCTCCTCGAGAGAAATGGAATACGCCACGCTATTCCATTCCATTCTTCTTGCACCCAAGAAGTGAAATGAGATTGGATTGTTTGGCCAACTGCGTTGAAAGCGGAGAGCAGCCCAAGTGGGCTCCTATTTCTGCCGGAGAATATTTGGATCAAAGACTCGCAGAAATTGGATTAAAGAAATGAAGATTCGGCTAACCGATCATTTCATTCGCATCCGCATCTCACCTGAAGATGCGCAATCTTTACAAAACATGGATTGTATTCATGTACAACTCCATTTTGGTAATTCATTGAATTCAATTTTTAAAGTTAGATTGATTGATCAAATGAATAGCACCATTCAATTGGCGAAGGATGGTTTCGAATTGCAATTACCGCTTGATGCCGTGCAATTATGGCTATCTACAACCCAAGAGAAGATTAAATGGCTAATTGGAGAAACAACCATTAGTCTTGAGAAAGATTACCCTTGCGAGCATCAGGTTTCTAATTCAGGTTCTACATTCAAACGTACATAATGAATTTGATTGATCAACATGGGAGAGCATTTACTTATGCTCGATTGGCATTTGTTGATCAATGCAATTTGAGATGTACGTATTGTATGCCTGAAAGCGGATTAAAGTGGATAACCAAAAAAGACAGTTGGCAAACTGAGGAAATTCAAACCTTACTCAAGTACTTTAATAATTGGGGTATAACAAAAATTAGATTAACGGGAGGCGAACCATTGATTCGAAATGATTTTGAAACTATTGTTCACACCGCAACTGATTTATCGTTTGATCAGATATCTATTACAACCAACGGAACTTATATCCAGAATCATAAGGAGTTATTTTCATCCAAAATATTGAGCAAAATAAATGTCTCATTGGACACCTTGTCTCATGAGCGTTTCCGTGAAATTACCAAAAGAGATATTTGGAATCTTGTTTGGGAAAACATAGAATGGCTTCATCAATATAAAATTGCTTTTAGAATCAATACCGTATTACTTGCTTCTACGGAATACTCTGAATTGAAGCTAATGATAGAGACCGCTTACTCGAGAAAATGGGATTGGTGTTTTATTGAAGAAATGCCATTCAATGGCCAAGGTGCTGCTCCTAATCAAATTTGGAATCAAATTAATTTTAAAAAATTATTGGATTCTTTGCGCATAACCTACTCCACTATTCCAATGCAATCAGGAGATACCGCGCAATATTATCTTTTGGACAATGGAACCCAAATAGGTTTTATAGCTGCTTGGTCAAGAACTTTTTGCGGTACTTGTAATCGACTTCGAGTTACGCCAGAAGGAAATTTGCACTATTGCTTATACAGTGAAAAACCGTTTGAAATATTAAAAAAGATACGAGCGGGTTTTAGTGAGTCAGAAATATTAAATGAACTTAAAGCATTCTTAATCAACAAACCCATTTCAGGAATTGAATCTGAATTAGAAAATAAAAATGTCTTGCCAAGCATGGCAAAAATAGGAGGCTAAATGGAAGTTGTAGAAGCTTTACAAATTGTTTTAAATACCCCCAGTATTTTGGGTGTAGAACGTGTATTTTGGCAAAATGCCATTGGCCGAGTTTTGGCGGAAGATATAATTGCGGACCATGACTTCCCTCCTTTTAATCGAGTAATGATGGATGGTTTTGCTTTTCGATTTAATGAATGGCAAGATGGACGACGTCAATTTAAAATTGGCGGAATGTTAAGTGCAGGAGAAAATCCAAAAGATAATTACCATTGCGATTGCATTGAAATCATGACCGGCGCAATGATGCCGAATGAATTTGATCTAATTGTTCCCTTTGAAAAAGTCTTTCTTGAAAATGGAATCTGTATTCTTCCTGAAGATCTAGAAATCAAACAAGGGCATCACGTTCATTACAAAGGAAAAGATTACAAAAAAAATCAAATTCTCATTGACAAAGGAACTCGAATAACAGCACTGAATTTACCCGTCATTACTTCTTGTGGTTATGAGTATGTTAAAGTCTTCCAACTACCTAGAATCGCAGTCATTTCAACTGGTGATGAGTTAGTGGAAATCAATCAACAACCACTCCCCTTTCAAATTCGCATGTCCAATGGGCCGGGACTAACTGCATTGCTTCAACCTTGGGGCAGCTCATGCAAGATGTTCCATTGGAGAGATGATTTGGATCAAATGAAACAGTCATTTGAACAGCTTTATGATTTTGATATTTTGGTTTTTTCTGGCGGAGTTTCCATGGGTAAAAAAGATTTCATGCCCGAATTATGGAAACAAAAGGGATTTGAAACTTTGTTTCATCGGGTGAATCAAAAACCAGGTAAACCATTATTTTTCGGTAAAAAAGACAACCAAATACTTTTTGGACTACCCGGAAATCCAGTAAGCGCAATGAGTTGTGCCATGGTTTATGTCTTGCCTTTGATTAAAAATTGGCTGGGGCTGGAATATTCAGAAATAGTTGAATTAGCCGGTGAGATACCGACGCATGACAAGTTGGATTTATTTGCTCCTACCTTTTCCCATAAAGGAAAAAAGTCCTGTCTTGATTACAACGGAAGCGGTGATTTGGTTTCCTTTGGTTCTGCAAATGGAATCACTTGGATTCCAAAAAAATCACAAGATAAAAATACCAAGCAACCTTTGGTCTATTTTCCCGCTCACTAAGACGCAACAACCATCAATGAAAAAAATATTTGCTCTATTATTCCTCTGTATTGGCATTCAAACCTTTGCTCAGAATACTTCAGAAACCAACGAATCAAAATCCATCAAAGTATACATTACTTGCGGATATTGCTATGAAGATTTTATCAAAACAAAAGTTACTTGGGCATATTTTGTTCAAGACCAATTTGTCGCAGATGTCAATGTCAGAATCAACGCCTTGCAAACTGGAAGTGGCGGCTTTCAATACCAGTTTATTTTTCAAGGATTAAAGTCCTTGTCCCAATTAACAGATACCATCACATTTGATGTTACCTCCATTCAGACTGAAAATGAAATTAGAGAAGATGTCTTGCATCATCTTGAAATGGGTTTGGTAAGATATGCCTTGTACATGGACAAGCATGATGTATTGAAAGTCAATAGCAACGATACTTTGGATCACAAGGAGATTGGACAAGGAGCAAATCCTGAAGAAGATCCTTTTAATGCTTGGGTTTTTAATCTGAGTGCACAAGCATATGGCAATGGACAAGAAATTACTCAGTCGTACAATTGGAGTACCCGAGTTTCAGCATCTCAGGTCAAAGAAACCCACAAGGTTAAGATAGGAGTCAATTACAACAAGAGTATCAATCAGTACAATTATTTAGGTAATAATCTTACTTATAAATTGGGTAGCGTATACTGCAGTGCTTTGTATACGAAGTCCATCAATGACCATTGGTCCTTGGGAACTTTTAATAATTACATCCAAAGTGACTTTGATAATTATAAAAATGCTTGGTCATCTGGTGCAGCGATTGAATACAACTTATTCCCATACAAAGAATCTCAAACCAAACAACTTACGTTTTCTACATTTTTAGGTGGGGATTACAACGTATACAAACAAACCACGCTATACCTTAAGGATAAAGAATTTAGACCTACTGGGCGTTTTAATATTCAGGGCAATTTTAATCAGGATTGGGGATCTATTTCAATAGGTTTAACACACTCCGAACTTTTGAATGACCTTAAAAAGTACAACACCAGTTTAAACATGTATGTGGATGCTCGAATTTACAAAGGTCTGTCTGTGAGCTTATACAGTTACATTGCCCTCATTCGCAATCAGATCAATTTGCCTTTGAACGATGCTTCAATAGATGAAGTTTTGTTGCAACAGCAAGTTTTAGCAACCAATTACTCTTACTACTCATCTATCTCTTTGAACTATCGATTTGGATCCATTTACAACAACGTCGTCAATACCAGATTCCAAAACGAGTTTTAATTTTTTCTAAATCTCAATTACTTGTATTTTAGCCACTCCGCGAATTGATACAAAGAAATGAAACATGAGAATCAGTATTGGCAATTGGGTAAATTGCTATTTTCAGTTTTGATCGTTCTCGCATTCATTTCATTTTTTTCGTCTCAATATTCTACCCTGCAGAGATTAGATTATTTTTCCGAAATAAAGTCGGGCCCAGAATCTTCTCATTTCAGTGAGGTAAAATCTCAATTGGCTCGCGAAATAGCCGAGCAATCAACAGGAGATTCACTACCTACAGAGCGGGATCATCATCTCGATATTTTTTTTGAAGCTCTTGAAAATTGTAGAGATTCAGGAGGTACTGTTCATATAGCTTATTTTGGCGATTCACAAATAGAAGGGGATTTACTTACTGCTGATTTGAGAAATTCATTGCAAAAAAAATGGGGAGGAAACGGCGTTGGATGGATGCCAATAACTTCGATTGTGGCTGGATTTAGAACGACAATAGGACATTCATTCAATAGTTCATGGAATGTCACAGATGTATTAACCAAAGGCAAAAGAGAATTTCCATTAGGACCTACTGGACAATCTTTTCAAGGTAACACAGGAAGTAGAGTAAAATTGTGGTCCAAATATGGCGCTTTCAAAAAAGCTCAATTAATTGGACACCCTAATTCTCAAGGCGAAATTGAAATTTCGTACAACAATTCTTCCTTTCTTTTTCATTGGCCCGACACTTTAAAACCATCCTATTTCATGGATTTTGGTAAAATAAAGACCAATAATATTGCTCTCGAAGTTAAAAGTGGAAATCCGGTATTGTATGGTTTGAATCTAGAAAATGGGGATGGTCTGTATTTGGACAATTTCTCTTTCCGCGGCAATTCAGGTACATCATTATCGCAACTAGACATTCAAATGATGCAATCAATTGATAGTATCATTCCCTACCGTTTGATTGTTGTGCATTATGGACTCAATGTTATTGGCCATGACGTTACCGATTACAGAAATTACCAAAAGAGTATGGAACGAACGATTCAGCATTTGAAAAGATGTTTTCCTCATGCATCCATACTTTTAATGGGTATGACTGACAAAGGATTCAAGGAAAACGGAAAATGGATAAGTGATCCCGCAGTTCTGTATTTGTTGCGAACTCAAATGGATATTGCCCGGAATCAAGATATCGCGTTTTTCAGTTTGTATCATGCTATGGGGGGAGAAGGATCCATTGTCAGTTGGGTAAAAGACTCCATTCCTAAATTAGCCAATGCTGATTATACCCACATGAATCACCATGGTGCAAAGAAATTGGCTCAATACATTGATGAATATTTAAATCGTTCGTACACCGAATTCAAAAAACAGAAAAATGCGTCTAATCCATAGTTGTTTATTGTTCATGATATTAGTTTTTGGTCTCACAGTCCGAGCTCAAAATCAACCTACTGTCGTTGACAGCTTATCTGGACACAAGCAAAAACTTGAGCATTTGTTTCAATACAAAAAAGTAACAAGTGATCATCTCGAAGTGCTGCAAATAGGTGATAGCCATATACAACCAGGTGTCATGACCGATCCTTTGGCATTCTTACTTCAAAAAGAATTTGGAGATGGTGGATATGGATTGGCCTTTCCATACCAAGTAGCCCAGACCAATGGACATGGTTCATATCAAACATTTTCTAATATGACATGGAATACGGCCAAGGTAATTCAGGAAAACCCGAATTTGCCAATTGGAATAAGCGGATACACCATTTCTAATGCATCACCGGAAGCAACAATAACTTGGGAATTTGATAGCTTAGTGGGTGGTAATGAAGTACAATGGGTGAAAATATTTCACGCATCGATTATCGACTCTAATTTTCATTATCAATTGGTAAATGATAAAAATGAAACTGCTCAAAGAATAGCCTCACTTTCAAATACCCATACAACCGTTTTTTATTTTGCACACCCCACATATGTTTTTGAACTAAGGCACGAGCAATTTTATGAGAAACAAAAAAGCTCTACCATCTATGGCGTGTATGTTGCCAATGATCAAAAAGGAGCTAGAATATCATCCGTTGGTGTAAATGGCGCCACCTACAAACACTATGCACAGAACATAGATTTTCGCAATCAAGTGGAAAGCATAAAACCGGACCTGGTAATTTTGTCCTTGGGCACAAATGAAGCTTTCCAATCTAATTTTGATGATACCTTATTCTTTGACGAAGTGCTTAATTTGGTTCAAATGATTCAAAGTATTGAATCACATCCTCTGGTAATTCTAACAACACCTCCAGCGGTAAGCATCAGAAAATCAAACGGCAACAAAGGATATTATGCACCAAATCCAACAGTTCCGCGAGTACGGGATGTTATTATTGATGTAGCAAACCGACTTGAAATTCCTGTATATGATTTATATGCTGCAATGGGAGGTGCTAACAGTATGAAGAATTGGTCTCAACTTGGAATGACCGACAAGCGCCAAATTCACTTCTCTCCCAAAGGCTATAAAATCCTTGGAGAATCCATGGCCAAAGCTTTCCAAGTTCATATTCCATTTGCTGTACAAAAATGAATTTCGAAGCGGTAATCAATCAGTTGTTGTTCGATCCTAAGAACCCATTGGTTTTTAATTCGTCCTTTTTTTTGATTTTCTTTTCAGCGTTTATTATTCTCTATGCCGCGTTGTACCACAAGACTACTACCCGACTTTGGTTGGTCAGTGGTTTTTCTCTTTACTTCTTTTATAAGGCTTGTGGTCAATACGTCGCTTTCATTATCATTGCAGCTATTATCGATTATAATTTATCTCATTGGATAGCTTCGAGTAAAAGCAAGGATAAAAGAAAATTTTTACTCATCACCAGCATCCTTTTAAACCTAGGACTTTTATTTTTTTTCAAGTACACCGATTTCTTCATTCAAATATGGAACCAATGGCAAACCGACAATATCTCACTTTTGCATTTAATCCTTCCCGTTGGAATCTCGTTTTACACATTTGAAAATCTCAGTTATACCATTGATGTGTATCGCGGGCATTTTAAACCCGTCAATCGATTTGTAGATTACTTATTTTTCTTGTCATTCTTTCCCAAGTTGATGATGGGGCCAATTGTCAGGGCATCCGACTTTTTGCCTCAAATCAGAAAGAAAGTAAACCTTTCCAATGAGGATATTTCTTTTGGTTTGTTTTACATATTGAGTGGGTGTTTCAAGAAAGTTGTCATCAGCGATTTTCTTTACACCAATCTCGTAGAAGTTGTTTTTGATGATCCCTCCAGATACAATGGCGTATACAGTTTGTTTGCAGTATATGCCTACGCAATGGTCATCTATTGCGACTTCAGCGGTTACTCCGATATGGCCATTGGTATTGCCCGTTGGATGGGACTCAAGGTGAATGTCAATTTCTCTGCACCATATCAATCTGGTTCCATTACTGAGTTTTGGCGGAGATGGCACATCTCATTGTCATCTTGGCTTCGGGATTATTTGTACATCCCGTTAGGTGGCAATAGAAAAGGTTTGGTTAGAACCTATGCACACTTGATCATCACCATGCTGATTGGTGGATTTTGGCATGGCGCCAATTGGACATTTATCATCTGGGGAGCCTTGCACGGTGGACTTTTGGCTTTGGACAAGTGGAGATTGGATCAATTTCCAATGCCCCAAGAAATTTCTAAGTGGCGCCGATTTGCAGGGGTATTGATTACTTTCCATTTGGTCGTTTTCTGTTGGATTTTTTTTGGCCCTGATAGTGTAGAAAAAAGCCAAACCATATTACACCAAATCGCATTCAATTTTGATCTGTCTACCCTATCTCAATTTGTTCTTCATTACCAAAGTGTTTTGATGATGCTCGCTTTTGCCTTGATTATTCATCAATTGCCTTTGGATTGGAACAATCAAATCATTATCAAACTATCCAAACAAAAAATGCTCACGCATGTTTTAATCATGGTGAGCATTTTATTAATTGTCGCTTTCTTTAAATCAGAAACGCCAGTAGCCCCAATTTATCTGCAATTTTAGTGCTTGGTTACATGGGTTCCTTGTGCATCCACCTTAACAGAATGAATCACATTTCTGAACAAGATTCTGAACGTAAATGATTTCCAATTCTTGGGTAACATCCCGTTAAAAACCAAAGCATCCTTTTCAATTCTCATTCCTCCAAAACCTTGAACGATAGACATCCAAGTGCCTGCCATACTGGTGATGTGCAATCCTTCATGAGCCTCATGATTGTAATCATCCAAATCCAATCTTGAAGTTCGCATGTACATCTCAACCGCCTTTTCTTCATACCCCAACTTGGCTGCAAGTATGCTGTGCACACAAGGAGACAAGGATGATTCATGCACGGTCATAGGCTCGTAAAAATCAAAGTTGGCTTTGATCTCTTCTGCGGTGAATTGATCTTCAAAGAAGTACAACCCTTGAAGCACATCGGCTTGCTTGATAAAACAAGAACGCAAAATTCTGTCCCAACTCCAATGCTGGTTGATGGGGCGTTCTGCATCTGGTAAAGCGCTAGCCGACATCAAAACTTTATCCAAGAAACCGTCTTGCTGCAAATACACCAATCCATTCTCTTGTTTTGGGAAATACATTTTTTCGATGATCAAAGACCATTGATTCAATTCCGAATCTTGTATGTTCCACTTGGCAACACCTGCAGTATGTGCCTCTGGATTTGTGCGCTTTAATTCATCCAGAATTTCTTGAGCATACTTCAAGCACCATGTAGCGATAAAGTTGGTGTACCAATTGTTGTTGACATTGTTCTCATATTCGTTGGGACCTGTTACGCCATGCATCACAAACATTTGCTTGTGCTCGCTCCAATGCACACGCTGCGCCCAAAAACGAGCGATTCCCAATAATACTTCCCAACCGGTTTCAAGTACATAAGTATTGTCTCCGGTATACTTGGTGTAATTGTAAATGGCATAAGCGATGGCCCCATTTCTATGAATCTCTTCGAAGGTAATCTCCCATTCGTTGTGACACTCTTCTCCGTTCATGGTTACCATCGGATACAACGCTGCCCCATCTTTGAATCCCAACTTAGCACCATTCTCTATTGCGCGATCCAATTGATTGTGTCGATATTTCAACAGTTGACGAGCAACTTCTTGATTTTTGGTCGCCATGTAGAAAGGAATGCAATACGCCTCTGTATCCCAATAAGTAGATCCACCATATTTTTCTCCTGTAAATCCTTTGGGACCAATGTTCAATCTCGCATCTTTTCCAGTATAGGTTTGATTCAAGTGAAAAATATTGAAACGAATTCCCTGCTGGGCCTCATCATCGCCTTCGATAACGATGTCGGCCATTTCCCAAATATTGGCCCAAGCCTCACAATGCGCCAAGCGCAAATGTGAATAGCCCAATTCCTTGGCTGATAGCGCATGCTGGCTCGCTTGATTGTTCACTTGGTCCTTGTCAACATACAATGAGTTTTCAATTCCCACGTACTTATGCAGTGTTGCTGTCTGGCCAGATTTCAAACTTCCTTCGAATTGACTAGATACATAAGAAGAACGTGAATCATCGGATTGCCATTGAACATTCTCAGAAGAATGACTCATTGCCACACCAACGGTGAAACCAGTTTTCTTGGTAATGTTAACTACGCTTCCCTCACCTTTATTTACTTCCTGCGAAATGGGTTCCCAAAAGATTTCATCATAATTGGCATCGTGATTCTTCACATTGCCATCAAGAATTGATGTCATGATAACCTTTGCCTCTCCATTCAAAGGAGTAATCGCATATGATATAGCTGCAACACTCTCTTGATGCATGCTTATGAAACGTTCCGTTTCAATTTTACAATGCACACCATGTTTGAATTTGGCAACAAAAGAACGTGACAAAATACCCGTCTTCATATCCAAAGTTCTGACGAAATCAGAGACCTCTGTTGCAAACAAATCCAACTCCTCGCCATTCACTTCCACATGGATATTGTGCCAAGCTGTAGCATTTAAAACCTTGGCAAAATATTCAGGATATCCATTTTTCCACCATCCTACTCGAGTTTTATCCGGATAATAAACACCGGCGACGTATGAACCTTTCAAGTGAGGTCCTGAATACTTCTCCTCATGTGCAGCACGGTGTCCAAATTTACCGTTACCAATACTAAATATACTTTCTGAACTTTGATGATGCTGAGGATTAAATCCTTCTTCTACGACCTTCCACGGATCCGTTTTTAAATATTGAATCATGTCAATTTATTAATTGAAAAACTTTTTATTCAAATCTTCTATGGTCACAAATGACAAATCACTGA
>JACCDM011776234.1_pt1 | contig 18294 bp, 14 predicted proteins | sample 7445851 | NCBI WGS metagenome assembly JACCDM01 (sample SAMN15323438, study PRJNA562643) | freshwater metagenome | isolation source: river surface water | place: USA:Blue River Watershed | collected 2017-08-16
CTTTGTCACCGATTTGCAAAAGTTTGTTATTGAATGAACCGTCCAACAAGTTAATGCTGTTGAACTGAGTTGTTTTAGCGGTGCGGTCGATTTCAGATTTCAATTGCTGAACTTCGGCGTCGAGTGCTGCACGGTCTTGGGCGTTGTTGGTGCCGTTGACTGCTTGCACAGCGAGTTCACGCATACGCTGCAAAGAATTTGTAACTTCGTCCAATGCACCCTCAGCAGTTTGCATGAGAGAGATGCCGTCGTTGGCGTTTTTCACAGCCATGGTCAGGCCGCGAATTTGTGCGTCCATGCGATTGCTGATGGACAAGCCGGCTGCATCATCCTTGGCAGAGTTGATGCGCTTGCCAGTAGACAAGCGTTCCATGGAGGTGGCGAGTGCGCGGCCGGATTTAAGGAGCGAGTCCTGGGCTACCAGCGACTTCACATTGGTGTTGACTACTGACATGTTGTGTCCCTTTTCAAGAGTTTAAAAATCACAAGCAATAAGCTTGATGTTTCTTAAATCGGAATCAGGTACAGCTTCTTTAGGCCAAAGTGGCAAATATTTGCCGTTTTTTTCAAAAAACTGGCAAGAGCTTGCCGTGACTGTTTAAATTCAGAAGCTCTTATCGAACAACAAGCCCTTCATCTTCTCTATGGAGTGAGCCACGCGCACGACCACTTCCACCGGAATCTGTCTGACCACTTTACCGGTTTGATCATCAGTCACAGTGATCACAGGACCGCTCACAGCCGGGTCCTTGGAAAAGCCCAAAGAACGGCCTGAGTTGTCAGCCAGTCTTTTCAATTCAGCCAATGCGTTGTCTATTTCCCGGCGGTTGTTCAACAAGGTGTCAACCGATTTTTTGTTGTTGTTATTGATTTCCGAAAAATGGGATGCAACCCCATCGGTTCTGGGCATAGGAACCGGCGCGGCGCCTTTGCCGGACGCGCCAGAGCTGCCAGGTAAGTTGATGACAGGCTTGCCCTGGTTAACTTTAGAAGTGTTGAATGTGTCCACTTTGCCCTCTTTTCCCAATAGGTGTATCGTCCGTGAAAGGAAATTCCACAGACTGCCTATCGACAGGTGCAAAGATTACTTTAGAAAATAATTGCCGTTAATTAATCAAATTATCCTAAAGTATTACTTTTTATACGCATTCATCATGCCCTCAAAGGTTGAGGACAAACTGGTTTGCATGCTCTTCGTCCGGCCCACAATCGATTCCATCGCGGAAAACTGTGAGTTATAGCGTTTGAGCAGTGAAGCCATGCGGGTTTCCAAAGTCGCCAATTGGGCCTGGTAACTGGAAATCTTTTTCTCTGCGCTTTGGCTGTTTTGCAGCAAAGCGCCACTGGCTGACATGGTGGTGGTCAACCAACTGCTCATGTCCGTCGCCACCCCTTTGCGGGTCACACCGAATTCGTTGCTCATGCCTGTGGTGCCGGAGAGCATTTGCACCGCTTCATCGTAATACGCCGTGCTCTTGGCTGTGAAGGTTTTTTCGTCCAATGTCAGCGTGCCATCGTCTTGCATCTTCACGCCCAAATCGCGCAGGCCTTTGATGTTCGTATTGGACGTGCCGCTGGCAGTACCGAAGATCATTTGCTTGAGCTTGGAGTGAATGCTTTTCACGGCGGAGTTGCCCACCAAAGAAGCCCCGAAGTCTTCGTCGCTCGATTTCGGGTCTGTCGCCATCTTGATGAATGAATTCACATCGTTATACGCTGTGATCATGTCTTGCAACTTGGTCTTTAAGTTAGCCGTGTCACGGTCTAACTGAATGGAAGCCGAACCGCTGGTGGTGGTCAATAAATTGAAAGTAACGCCCGGCACGATATCCGTGATCTTGTTGCTCGAACGTGTGTAGCTCACACCATCGACCGTCAACAAGGCATCGGTGGCTTTTTGCAAAGTGGAAGCGGGGTCACCGTCAGTGGTGATGGAGTCAGTATCAAAACCAATCGCAGCACTGGAAGACGTCAGCGTGAACGCATTGGCGGTTCCCGGTTGGCCGGTCAACATGATTTTGTAGCGGTCAGTGGCACCCACGATACCGGAATCGATCACTTGCGCACTCAGGCCGGTTTTTGACGAGTTGATGGCATCTTTCACACCGTCTAGCGTGCTGTTACCAGGCACGGTGATGGTGACAGGATCGCCGGTGCCGACAGTCAATGTCAGAGTGAAATCGCTGCCTGAAATCACGGTACCGTTTTTATCGGGGAACCCGGTTTCCGTCAAAGATCGCTGCGGCCGGGCCACTTGGCTGATGGTGACATCGTGTTGTGCTGGCTCTGCACTGGCCGAGGTTTCAACATCGAAAGCGCTGGACTGCGAGTTTTTGACAGTCAATCCGGCGAAGTCGAAACTGTCGTCCATATCGGCAAACTTCTTTTTCATCTCCGACATGACATACATCATGCCGCCGTAGCCGGTGATCTCTGCTTTGGACGTAGCGATCTTCTTGTCCAGCATGTCCTTGCGCGGTGTTTTCTCGGCATTGACCAAGTCCAACGCCAATTGCTTGACGTCCATTCCTGAACCGGCACCTAGAGCACTGACAAAATTTGTAGCCATGATGAATATGAGTTATCGGTTAGGACATCGGAAGTTGTGAGAAAAACTTGAATCCATCAGTTGATGTAGTTGAAGAGGCTCAATTTGGAAATCTTGGCAAAGCTGCTTTGCGCGGCCTCCAGTGCCAATTGGTCTTTGTTCATTTTGGTGATGGCTTCGGTGTAATCCAGATCCTGGATATCCGACATGGTGGTTTTCAAACGCAAGGTGATTTCATCCAACACATTGGTTTGTGAGTCCACCACGTTCAAATCGGTGCCGACCTGGGCGGTCGCGTCACTCACGCTTTGTTGCAAAGTGTCAATCTCGGATATGCCACGTTGGATAGCCACACGGTCGCTGCCTTTGACGGAATTGATCAAGTCGCCAAGCGATTGGAAAAAGCCCACGCCTACGCGCCCGCCTTTGCCGTCATCGCGCACCACGTTACCGAAGGCATCAGACCCCGGTATGTTCAGATTCATGCGACGGTTGTCGCCTACAGCCACCACCATGCGCGCTTGGTCGCCCTGGTAAGTCAATACACCTTTGGCATCCGGCGCAAACGGCATTTGACTCACGCGGCTGCCGGCGAACAAATAATTGCCGTTGGAGTCTTGTGAATTGGCCAAGCTCAGCAATTGGTTGCGCAGCTCGGTCATCTCCAGCGCCAAGGTCTGGCGGTCGGCCGGGCCCAAGGTGTCACTGGCCGCTTGCACTGACAACTCTTTGATGCGAAACATCACATCGCTGGTGTTTTTCAACGCTGTCTCTTCCGCGGTCAAACGAATTTCCACAGATTTGATATTGCCTTGGTAACTTTTCTGGCGGGCAATCTCAGACTCTAATCGGGTGACCAACGAAGCCTTGTCAGGCTCGTCGCTGGGCTTGGTGATTTGCTTGCCCGTAGAGAGTTGCTCTTGGGTTTTGGCCATGCTTCCCTGCACATTACCCAGTTGGGTACTTGCGCGATCGAAAAACATGCTGGTTGAAACTTTCATGACCATGGTGTGATCTCCTTATCAGCGGACTTGCACAATGGCATCAAACAATTGACCGGATATTTGCAGCGCTTTGGCAGCCGCCTGGTAGGCCTGCTGAAAACGAATCAAATCAGCGGCCTCATCATCCAAGTTCACGCCCGAGACTTTGTCTCGCGCACTCTTGGCTTGGTCATTCACCACCGTCAACGCCTGCTGCGTGATCCTGGCTTGCTGGGCTGCATTGCCGACGTTGTTGACCTGATCGATGTAACTTTCGGCAAGGGTTTTATTGCCGATGACTTTTTTCTGTGACAAGTCGGCCATGACGAGCATGTTCTCGTTGTTACCGATGCCGTCGTGGTTGCCATCAACGGCAAACACATCACCCACATCCGGGGCGCGTGAAAATTTGATAGACAGGCCTTGGTATTCAATGACCGGGTCAAGCACCGTGTTGTCGTAGTGACGGTTGACCAACTCTGTGCCTGTCTTGCCATCGATGATGACATAGCGATCCGGCTCAATGAATTTGACTTGCAAATTTTGATCGCGCAATTTGTCCTTGGGGTCAATCGGTTGACCTTCGAAACTGGCTGCGATATCTGCCTTGCCTTGCCCGGTGACAAACACCAGCAAGTCATCGGGAACTTTGCCTTCTATGTAAGCCGCAGTGCGAAAGCCCAGCAAACTCAAATCGAAAGGACTGCCCGTCTTGCGGTTATCAGCAGGACCGTATTCGCCGAATGACAAGCGGATATCCGACTTTGCCGGGTCACCGAGTCGACGCGTCATGCGCACCATGCCATGGAACTGGTCTGAGCCTTCGCTCAAATTCAAATTCATGGCGTTAGATGGTTTACCCGCCTCATCCCATGGACCGAGTGAAATGCTTTCGCCTTCAAACCCGGGCATGTTTTCCAAAATCAAATCGCCGTTGTCTGCCAGACGGGCATTGACACCGGTTGATTCGCTTTTGGATTGAATGGCCTGCACAAAACTCAACATGTCTTTGTACTGTGCCGGGAACTTGCCGCCGACAGGCAACTTGCCGATGGTCACGCCGTTGATCGTCAACTCTTTGTGAAAGTCCAGCGAGGAAGCCGGCAAACGGATTTCGTTGAAGACTTCGGCATATTTCAAATCGTTGGCGCTGACGGTGTCGGCCATGGCGTGGCTGCTGGCGACCGTGCCATTGAATCCGCGCACCAAACCGGTCAAGACAGTTAACTTGCCATCGGCATTGGCTTCTTTGCCGCTGTAATAAATTTGTTCGTCGCCGATCATGATCACGCCACCGGCATCAGAGAACGCGTCTGCGTTTTTCAACTCTAAGGTCACGGCAGTGGAGGTGAGATTATTGATCAGCGTGGTTTTGTCAGACGTGAACGAGGGATTGGCATCCACACCTGCGTTCAGCCAGGCAGCGACTTCCTGCGGGCCTAGCGTCTCACCGGCTTTGAGTTTCAATTCACCCAAGGCGATGTCATTGAGCTTGATGGCGCCTTTGGGCACCACCACCAAATCTGTAGAGGATGCAACTGGCATGACCCGCCCGCTGGTGAGTACTGCAGGTGTTGGCGTGGCTTTGTCCGGTTGTCCCAGCTTGTCGAACTGCTGTTCATACAAAACGCTGGCCTTGGTGCCGTAAAACACATTGGCACCTAAATAGCCTTTTTCGCCCGACTGGTTCAAATACGCATCGCTGTAAGTCAACGCCGGGTTGAAGCCGTTTTCCTGATTCAACATCTGGAATTTTTCGTCTTCTGTCAGCGGTATACCAATCAGTTGCCGCGCGTCCCTGGTCATCAAATGCAATTGCTGTCCGGGCTTGACGTTGTCCAAATAAATCGTGGTGTTGTCCATGCCCGCGGCCAGTGTGGTCACCGGTGCAAACAAGCGTCCGCCGCCTACTTCAATTTTGAGCGGGTTGTTGGTAAACGGGTTGTTGGTGAGCAAAGAATTGCTGACCCCCAAAGGCATGGGGCTGGGCTGAAAACTGACTTTGGCCCGCACATCGCTGGCGTTGTTTTGGTTTTCAGTGACACGGAACAATCCACCGGTGGTCACACGCAACGGGTCTTGCAACAACACCCGTATGCCTTCAGCCGCCGTCGGTGCTTTGTCATCAATGCGCAGTAAATCCACACCGAGGTGACCATAGCCGTCAATGCCTGATCTTTGGATGGTATTGACTTCATTGACAAACGATTTGGCCAAGAAATCCAGTCCTTTTTGCGCTGGTTCAAGCACTTGGCTGATGAATGTATTGAGGCCGCCCATGGTGCCGCCGCTGGTACCGGACAAAGGTTCGGTTTGACCATAAGGGTCCAACACCAGGTCGAGCTTGCTGATCGAGTTCGGATCAAAACCAATGGGTCTGGATTTCAGTCCATCGACCACCAAGCTTTGTTTCATGGTGGTACCCAGGCTCACAGACACAATGCCATTAGAGGTGAAACTGGTTTTGATACGGGCAAATTCAGAAATCTGGCGCAACAGCAAATCGCGGCGGTCTAACAATTCAGAAGACTGTCCTTCCAGCGTCGGCGATTTGGTCAACTGTTGGTTCACCAAAGCCAATTGTTCAGTCAAGGTATTGATCTGATTGGCTGCACTTTCAAGCGCTTGTGAAGTTTCTGTGGACACCAAACCTAACTGACCGGACAACTCCGCAAAGCGTGAACCCACGCCTTCAGAAGAGCGAATGAAACTGGTACGCATCACAGTAGACGCCGGGTCCACCGACAAACTGCGCGCCGCATCGAAAAAAGTATCCAGCGCAGAACTCAATCCCACGCTTTTATCGCCCATGATGTCCATCACGCGCTGGGTGTAATTCACCAACGGTTCCTGGGTGGCGAGATCGGTATTGCTGTTGCGCAAATTGGATTCGGCAAACGTGTCAAACGCGCGCTTGACCGCGGTGAACAACACACCTGTACCCAAATACATATTGGCTTGCTTGGCCGGCGCACTTTGTTGCAGCGTGGATTGCTGTCTGGAGTAGCCTTCGGTTCCGACGTTGGCAATGTTGTTACTGACCGTGCCTAGGGCACGTTGATAGGCGGCAACGGCGGAGCTGCTGATACCAAGCATGTCACTCATGGTTCACTCCTCACAGGCGCCAAGGGCAAGGCTTGGTTCAAACGCAGCTGTTTGATCACTTGACGCTCCAACGGCATAGCGGCTTGTGCGGGTTGCTGCAAGCTCATAGGCAGAACCGGTTTATTCAGCGGCATGCCCGAAGCCGTCAACGGATTGACTTTTTGACGCAAAGCCATCAATTCAGCCGTGCTAGGTGCAGTCTGTTGTTGGCTCAATTGTTTGACCACCACATCGGCAAAGCCCAAAGAATTTCTCTTGGCCATGGACATGGACAGTTCTTTGTCGTACATGCCCTGGAAAGTTTCTTGTGCATTTGAATGCAGCATGTCGCTCTTCATGACGTCCGATGCTTCGCGCATGGACTTGAGCATCATTTGTATAAACAATGCCTCGAATTGCTCGGCTGACTCACGCAGCGCGCCCTTTTCATTGCGCTGGGCTTTGCCGCGCAATTCACCTAAGGCACCGAAGTCCGAATAGGACTTGGCACTTGTTGTGGAGGGGTTGGTGATGTCAGCCATGCTTATCTCATTAAATAATGATTAACTCGGCGCGCAAACTGCCTGAGCTCTTAAGAGCTTCCAAAATCGCAATCAACGATGAAGGTGTGGCGCCGATCTGGTTGACCGCATCCACAATGTCTCTCAGGTCCACACCGGGTTTGAACAAGAACATCGGGTTTTGGGGTTCTGTGACAGCCACATCCGCGTTTTGCACCGGTGTGGTTTGTCCTTGGCTCAAGGCATTGGGTTGTGACACCTCGTTGGTTGCCGTGATCGCCACTGAAATCGTGCCGTGTGACACCGCTGCTGCGGTCACGCGCACTGCACGGTTGATCACCACGGTACCGGTGCGTGAATTGATGACCACGCGGGCGTTAGGCTCTGCAGGAGTGACCTCAATGTTCTCCAACATACCCATGAAAGTGACTCTTTGATTCAAGTCTTGGGGGGCTCGTACCGATATCGATGTGCCATCGAGTGCTTGGGCCACATCACCACCAAACTTTGAATTGATCGCGGCGACCATGGCGCTGCTGGTGGAAAAATCGTTGTCGCGCAAGTTGAGGATCAAATGCTCGGCTTTTTCAAACGGTGTGTCGACCATGCGCTCGACAATCGCACCGGCTGGAATGCGTGCGGCTGTCGGTACACCGATAGCCACTTTCGATCCTGCGGCGCCAGCGTCAATGCCTGTGGCAGTCAATGCGCCTTGCGCCAGCGCATAGATTTCCCCGTCCACGCCGCGCAATGCGGTCATGATCAGGTTGCCGCCGCGCAAATTGGTGGCTTTGCCAATGGCAGAAATATTCACATCAATGCGTTGACCCGGCTTGGCAAAGCCGGGCAAGTCTGCAGTCACCATCACGGCGGCCGCGTTTTTGATGTCGATCCGGCTGGCGGATGTCACTTGTTCAAAGTCGGACATAGGGCCGTCAATGCGCACACCCATTTGCGACAACATGGCTTTCATGCTTTGCGTGGTGAACGGCACTGAAGCGTCGTCGCCCGTGCCTTGCAAACCGACCACCAGACCGAAACCAATCAACTGATTGGAACGCTGTGCGGCAACTGTCGCCAAGTCTTTGACGCGGTCAGCCCATACGGGTGTTGCCAGCACACATGCCAGCGCCACGCAACTTGTTTTCAACCATTGGTAAGTCATGTCTGTCAGCCTGTGTGTGAATTAAAAGGGCCAGTACTTCATCAAGCCGGTGGTACCCCAGCCTGGCTTGCTGGCACTCGCCAAGTCGCCCGTGCCGCGGTAGGAAATTTGTGCATTGGCCAAGCGCAGTGAGTTCACTGTGCCGTTGGGTCCCACGTCTTGCGGACGGATCACACCGGCGACCTGAATCACTTCAGTGCCTTCAGACAAACCCAGTTTCTTTTCACCGCGCACGACCAAATTGCCGTTGGCCAAAATTTCAATCACAGTGACGGTGATGGAGCCTGTCAAACTGGCTTTTTGGTCAGCGCTGCCCTTGCCTGCACTCTTGGTGGTGGAGGAATTCAGATTCACGCCATTGACGGGACTGGTAGGTCCAGCAAGGAATTTGGTCAAGCTGCCGGGGATGGCGGTATTGGAAGCGTCTTTGCTGATGTCTGTGCCTTGGCTGCGGGCAGCCTGTGTGGATTCATTCAACATCACCGTGATCAAGTCACCGACTTGGTAATTGCGACCGCGACCGAACCAGGCATCGCTTTGGCGGTTGCCATAAATGCCGCCTGTGGCAGGCTTGGTCTGGTCTTGCACCAACGGATACACCGGCGCAAAGTCCGGTGAAGAAGTCAATGCGGGCAACATAGGGTCGGGCTGGGCACACGCCTGCAATCCAACCACCACAGCCATTAAAGATAAAAATTTATTCATGATGTCAGTTATCCGTTGGATCAAAGGTTTTGGTTCAAATACTTCAACATGCCGTCGACCGCTTCAATCGACTTGGAGTTGATTTCGTAAGCACGTTGTGTCTCGATCATGTTGACCATTTCTTCCACCACGTTCACGTTGGAAGCTTCCAATGAACCTTGGTTCAACACGCCTGCACCCACGGTGCCGGGTTGCAACAATTGCACCGGTCCGCTGGCAGCGGTGGCGGCCAACAAGTTGTTACCCAAGGGCTTTAAACCACTCGGATTGATGAACTTGGCGATCTGAATCTGACCCAGCACCTGCTGGCCTTGGCCGCCGACGAGCTCGACGGACACCGTACCGTCGCGGCCGATGGTCAGCGAAGAGGCGTTGCCGGGAATGGTGACATTGGGCTCAAGGAAAAAACCGGTTGAAGTCACCAGTTGTCCGGTGCCGGTCAATTTAAATGCACCGTCACGCGTGTAGGCGATGGTGCCGTCTTGTTGTTGGATCTGGAAAAAACCGTCGCCCATGATGGCCACGTCCAGCGGGTTTTGACTGTTGATCAAATTACCCTGGATATGCAATTTTTCTGTGGCGACAACCTTGGTACCGGTACCGAGCATCAAGCCGGTCGGTGACTGTGTATTGGCCGTGGTTTGTCCGCCTGCTTGGCGGATGTTTTGGTAGAGCAAGTCTTCGAAGACAGCGCGGTCACGCTTAAAACCCGTGGTCGAAACGTTGGCCAAGTTATTGGATATGACATTCATGCGCGTTTGCTGCGCGTCCAAGCCGGTCTTGGAAACCCATAAAGCTGCATCCATCGTCTAACCCCTGTTCTTCAAAAAATCAATACATCACTGCAAACCCGCTATCAGTTGTTCAACTTCATCATGCTGGATCCAGCCTGGTCGTTGTCGTGGCTGGACTTGATCATGCGAACCTGCTGCTCAAACATGCGGGACTGCTCTATCAGTTTCACCATGGCTTCTTGGGGATTGACATTGCTGCCCTCCAAGGCCTGAGAGATTACTGACACCTTCATAGGACCTGAAGCAAAATCCGAGCCAGATGGTTTGTCGTGTGCTTTAAATAAGCCGTCTTCCCTTCTGGTCAAGGGGGTTTGGCTGGCATCGCGCAACATCAAATTGCCCACCAACTCCTGGGTTTGGATGCCGGGTTGTGACGGGTTACTGACATACACGCCGCCGTCGTCTGAAATTGATACTTTCAGGTTAGGTGGCACGGTGATCGGGGTGTTGCCCTCGCCCATGACCGGGTGTCCGTTGCCGGTTTGAAGCACGCCATCGACAGTGACTTGCAAATCGCCACGACGGGTGAATGCTGTTTCACCGTTCGGTGCTTGTACGCCCATGACCGTGTGGTCATTCATGTGAATGTCCAAATCGCGACCGGTGGCAATCAGCGGACCGGGCTTTAACTGAATAAAGTCCATGTGCGCGGCTTGCGGCTGGTAGCTGGAATCAAAACCTTCGCCGCCGGCTTTGAACGCTTTCATGGACACCTCGAACGAGCGTTTAAAGCCCGTGGTGGTCATGTTGGACATTTCATTGGCCAGCACCTGACGTGCCAAGCGCATTTCAGTGATTGCAGCAGATGAGTTAAAGGCTAGACGATCCATGTCGATTCTCTAAGGAGGGGCTTTACGCTCTGATTTGAATAATCGATTGGGTCAGTGTGGTGCTGGTCTCAATCGCTTTGGCATTGGCCTGGAAGTTACGCTGCTCGGTGATCAAGTCCACCAATTCCTGCGTCAAGTCCACGTTGGCACGTTCGGTGGCACCTGAGCGCACCGTACCGAAACCGGCTGAACCGGCCTCACCGTACTTAGCAGCACCGGACGAAGAAGATTTGTAGTAACTGGTGTCACCAATCTGGCGCAAACCGGTGGGGTTGGAGAAGTTCACCAACACCACTTTGCCCAGAGACTTTTGTGCGCCGTTTGAGTAAGAAGCGTTGACCAAACCATCGTCGCCGATAGACAAGCCCACCAAGTCACCTTCAGGTGCACCGTCTTGCGACTGTGACAACACCGCGTAAGGCGATGAAAACTGTGTGGACTTGGAGTAATTGATGTTGATGGTCAATGCGCCCTTACCGTCTGGCAAGAACACCGTATCGAGTTGCGAACCTTGCTTGGGAGAGACCAAGTTACCGGATGTGTCGAAAGTCAATTCGCCTTTTTCCAGGTAAATCGGTGACCATTCAGGCAGGTTTTTGAAGCCGTCAGGGCTGAAGGTTTCTCTGCCGAATTCGTCGATGTACATCGCGACTTCCACACCGTTGACGGTTTGTGTGTACTGGGTAGGTTTGATCCAGGTGGATGTGTTGCCACGGCCGCCTTCCACGTTGGCCAAGCCCCACTGGCTGTCGCCGGATACTTTGATAAACGAATTGGTTGACGCTGTACCGGTGGTGAATTTCAAACTGTTGGTGGCTTTGTCGTAAGCGACTTTCACACCGGAAATCATGGAACCGGTCAAACCGGGCTGGTCGGAAGGACCCGCCAAGCGATTGATACCGTTTTGCAAAGCCTGCACAAACGAATCAATGGTGTAGGTTTCTTTGGGTTCGAGGTAAACAGTACCTTTCACATCATCGACAGACACCACAAATTTGTTGTTGGTCAAATTGACGCTGAAGTTATTGTTGGCGTTAATACCCAATGGTGAGCCATACATGATGGCCGGCTCTGAGGCAATACCGCGCACAGCCAAGATGGAAGGTTTGACTTCGTAATTGCCGTCAGCAGCGATACCCAAGCGCTCGGAAGCAAAAATATTGGGGTTAGAGATTTTGATGCTCGACGTGTCACCGGTGGTACCGGATTTGAAGATGAATTTCTCATTCACCGTGTCGTACTCGACCTTCATGCCGTAACGCTGGAGCTTGAGCGGACGAATGTAGTTGTTGGTGATTGAGGGTGAACCGGACACACTCAATGAATCGCTGCCTGCTTCTTGTGTCAGCGGCGTGGTGATACCCATCTGGTTGTTCAAACCGGACAAGTTGACCGTGTTACCCAACATGGGTTCGAAGCTAAAGCGCTGGCTGACCGGGTCGTAACTGGCTTTCACCATGTTCTCAGTCGGCAATGATGTGATGGAGAAATTCTTTCCGCCGGTAGACACCATAGAAGCTGTGGCGGTTGCCGCATTCAATGAGAAACCGGTGATGTTGGTCATGCCGCTGGCATCGACAATTTTCAAATCTTTGCCGTTGATCACAGACACCGTGATTTTGTTGACACGGTCAGTGTCATAAATACCGGGATCTTCAGCAGTCAAAGCCGCGCGAATACGTTCTTGTATGCGTGCCGCAAGATCGTTGATAGGCATGCTGGACAAAGTCAAATCACCCAAGGCCACATTAGACAAACTGGTGCCGTCTTCAAGACTGAAATCCAGCGATTGGAATTCTGAACCGCTAGGTGTCATGCTCAACGGGAAACTGACGTTGGACAAGGTGTAGGAGCTCGGTGTCAACACGTTACCGTCGCTGTCGGTCACCATGTCCACCTTGACACTGCCACCGCCTTTGACCAACTGCGGGTAGGTTTCGGTGTCGATACCTAAGGACAACTGACTCATGAACTTACCGGTAGGCTCAGTGACAACCAAACCATTGGTATTGGCATCCCAAACCACATCCACAGCCGCGCCTTTGGCGGTCGCTCTGAGCAGGGTTTGAACATCCGCTGCAAACAAATCCATGTGATCCGGATTGGTTGGATCAAAATTGGCAAAGCTTGGTACCGGGTCAACACCCGTCAAACTCGGGAATGAAGCTGCATTCAATTCAATCGTTGTGGTCAATGCGCCCGCATCGTCTGTGGCCGTGAAAGTCAAACTGGTGAAGTGGCTCAACAAGCTTTCTGTGTCTGTAGGCGCTGCAGCGAAGTCAATACCGGCCAGCGTGATTTTGGATTCGCCAGCCACTGAAGTAGGTGCCACCGGGAAAGGTGCATCGCCTGTGGTGCGGGGAACCAATTCGATGGAGCCAATTTGATGGCCGCCGATATCGGTGACGATGATGCTGCCTGGAACCGCGGCATCCTCAGCCACAGTGACTTGCCCTGCATGGAATGTTGTCCAACCCTGCTCTATCAATTTGGCTTGGATTTTGTCTTGCAATTCCTGCGTAAATACATTCAAGTCGCTGGGGTCTGAGCTCCTGAGATCGATAGACACCGTGTCACTGCCGATATCCATGTTGAAAGTGGCGTAATCACCGACTTCGACCGCGTCTACACCAGTGAGTGTGAGTTGATTGAGTATCTCGTTTTGTGCGCCCGCGCTGACACTGCTGAGTGAAAATTCGCTGATCAATCCGCCATTGGCATCGTTGACGCGAATTTCACTTTCGTTTTGCACATTGACGGTCACTTTGCTGGCGGCTTCTGCGGTGAAGCCCATGCGTTGCTGCAAGTCCAATTGAATACGGGTTTGCAATTTGCCCGCTAAATCTTCCATTGGTTTGGTGCTGAGTGTCGTGCCCAAATCAATTTTGTTGGACAGCACATGGCCATCGATGGTCAATGTGTAGCCTTTGAACTCACCCGGCTTGGGTGTTTCACTGAAACTCACATTCGACAGCACATTGCTGCTGCCGCTGAGTTGGCTGTTGATCTTCTCGACGACTTGTTCGTACGTCATGTCATCCGCATCGAGTTGAATCGTGCGGTTTTGAGTCAATGTGCCGTCTGCATTGCTGGCCGTGATTTGGAAGGTTTGCTGTCCGGCAAAGTTAAAGAAACGCTCGTCACCGAATTTGCGGTTCAGCACGTTGGTGAATTCTTTGGCGATTTCAGTACCCGACAAAGCAGGTAAATCCAGACCGGCCAAGTGATCGAGTCCGACCGACACCGGTGTACCTGTGCCGTCAATATCAATTTGGAACAAATCTTTTAACTGCGAGGGCTGGAGTTTGCTGAAGTCAATACCTTCGAGCGTGCTCAAGCGGGGGGCTTTGCCGCCGGTGACCGTGGCAGGTTCTGAGCTGCGCAAGTCCGTCAATTGGTTGAGTGAGAATTTTTGTGTTTTGGCGTTGACCAGCAAGTCACTGACTTGGCTTTCCGGTTTGAGCTGACCGTATTTGTTCACATACAGTTGCTCGCCTGTGGTGTCGGTTGCCTGCTGCAATGCAGCTGCGACCAAGGTATCTCCCACATACACATAGGTTTGCCATTTGTTGTTAGGGTCTGCCTGACTCGCGTTTTGGGTCTTGGCGTAATAAACAGTGGCCAGGTATCCGTTACCACCCTTGTCATACACAGTCAACGCGGTGCTCTTGTTGTAAGAAGCCGGGTCGTTGCGGTTAAAGGCTTTGGTCACCACTTGTGCATCGGCTGGAAAGTTCAAACCGAGTTGCACCAGTGAAGTTTCTTTGGCCATGCCGGTGGTTTTTTGCGGAATGGTCAACACGTTCAAGTCGTTCAAATTGGCTTTACCGGTCGAGTCCACTGACGCCGCCATCAAACGCTGTCCGGCTGAGTTCACCACGTTGTACTGGTCGTTCATCATGAACGAGCCGTTACGCGTGAAAATATCCTGGAAGCCGTCAGCTGATTTGAGCGGGAAAAAACCGTCACCGGAAATCGCCAAGTCCAAAGTGTTGGATGAGAAGTTCATATTTCCCTGTCCAAACTCTTGCGTCACACGCTTCAAAGACACACCTTGACCGATGGTAGATGTCGCTTTTTGCAAAGGTGAAGTCGCAAAAATGTCGCCGAAGTCAGCGCGACTGCGCTTAAAGCCCACGGTACTCGCGTTGGCAATGTTGTTGGATGTCACGCCCAATTGCGCGGTGGCTGCATTCAAACCGGTGAGTGAGGTAAAAAATGACATGTATGAACTCCGTTGTGTGCTTTAAATGTTTGATCAGTAAGCGATGCGCTTGACATCTGTCATGTTGACGCTCTTGCCGCCGTCAACTTCCAGTAACCAGGTGTTGTCACCGGTGCCCGCGTTAGACACGCTGCGTACGGTTGACAAGGTGTTGACTGTTGGTTGCAAAGCTTTGCCCATGCTGCTGGCAAGTACCTGCATGGTGTAGGTGCCGTCTGGCATGGCAGCGCCTGTGTCGTTGTAGCCGTCCCAGCTCAAACGCATAGGACCGATAGGCTGAGCGCCGAAAATTTGTTTGCGCACCAGTTGACCTTTTTCATCAAAGATCTTCATTTGCACGCCATCAGCACCTGTGGTGAGGTCCACGTTGGCTTCAACCGGCTGGCCGCCCACCAACATCAATGGGCCGTTGGGAACAGCCACACGGCGACCGATCATGGCCGCACCGGCCAGCATCTTGTCGCCTTCCAAACTCTTGACCATGGTCTCCATGCTGTTCTTCATAGAGCTGGTGGCTTCAAGTTGTGAGAACTGCGCCAACTGCGCCACGAAGGCTTCGTTTTTGACCGGGTCTAACGGGTTTTGGTTTTTCAATTGGGTGGTGAACAAGGTCAAAAATGCGCCTTGGTCCATGGTGTTGGAAGGTGCTTTGACTTTGTTTTGGGCGATGTAGTCTTCGTAGCTGACGATGCCGCTGGGCAAAGGTGCTTTGGCTGTGGTGGTTGTCATGTCAAACTGCTTTCAAAATCAGGATTTGGTGATGTCTAAGGTGCGCAACATCAGTTGGCGCGCCGTGTTCACAACTTCCACGTTGTTTTGGTAGGAACGCGAAGCAGCCATCATTTCGACCATCTCCTGCATTTCATTCACATTGGATAAATACACGTAACCCTTTTCATCCGCAGACGGATTGCCCGGGTCGTAAATGCTGCGAATCGGTGTAGGGTCGTCCACCACCTGGTCCACTTTCACGCCGCCCAAATAGGGGAAACCGGCGTTGGTGAATTCATCTTTGACCAGCGCTTTAAATACGGGACGCTTGGCGCGAAAAGCTTCTGCTTCGGTTTTGGCGACCGTAGACGCGTTGGCCAAGTTAGAAGCCGTGGTGTTCATGCGCACCAGTTGTGAATTGAGGGCGGTGCCGGCGATGCCAAACACACTGTCAAGTGTTCTCATGGTTTATCACTCCCCTTTCAAGGCTTTGCGGATACCGCCGATGCGGTTTTCCAAAAAATTCAAGGTGGTCTGGTAATCAGCCGCGGCCTGACCGAACTGGGCCTGCTCTACGCTGATCTCTACCGTGTTGCCGTCAAACGAACTGTTGAAAGGCACGCGAAACCGCTTGCCGTCGTCCGGTTGTTCTTCCAAAGCGGCGTAATGCTTGGCGTTGGTTGCTGACAAATACTCGCGGCTGGTTTCCTTGAGCATGGCTTTGAAGTCCAGCTCTTCGGCTTTGTAATTAGGGGTGTCGGCGTTGGCGATATTGCGTGACAACACTTCCAGGCGCTGACTGCGCACGCCGAGCGCTCGCTCGTGGATGCCTAAGGCTCCGCTGAATAAGTCCATCACACATCTCCCTGGTTGTTGTAACCGCCGTTTTCACGACACTTGGTGCTCAAGTTGAGACACCTCCGGTCGATACTTGCAAGTTATGTGCCACCTACTGAGACTGATGTGACTCCGACAGTGAAAGAGACGCAGGCGGCAACTCTTGACCACCTTGCCTGCTGCTCGGCAACGGTTTGCCGCTTATCTTTTCTCGCTTACCGCTTACCGCTTACCGCTTAGCGAACGTAATCCTGATTTAAGTAAGCACCTATGCGCAAAGCTTGCGCACGGTTAACCGCATTGCCTTGCACCGGCATGACCGACGGGGCAGAGTTTTGCGCCACAGGTGCATATTCATGCTTGCCCAATCGCTCCAAGGCGTTTTGGTAAAGGCCTTGCATGATGGAGTTGCGGGTAATGGGCGCTGACTTGTCACGGTTGACATACAAATGCGTGGCCTGGTTGCCCGCGATATTCAAACTGGCGTCCGGCGCTTTTTCACGGCGCGCAGACGGTGTCAGCACGGTCAGGTACAAATCGTCCAAGCTGGTCGGCCCGCTGCTTCGCAAGCCGGTTTCATCAAAATACTTAGACACCATATCTAATTGCTCTAAGACGCTGTGGCCCAAAATGGCTTTGGGGTTACTGCCAAAGCCTGCACTGGCCGCGCCCCGGTCTGGGCCGTCACAAAACTGAATGATGCCGTGACACCGGTTATTGGTGGCTTTGGGGTTCATGCCGTCGCTTTCCATCAAGGTCAAGCGGGCAAAGTCGTCCGGCGCGAACTGATAAGTACGCGACATCGTCAATATCTTGTCAAACACCTTTTGTCTGTCTTCGGCCGGAATAAAGCCTTTGGCCACCGCACGGTCCAGGGTTTTTTGCAAAACGACATGGTTGCCATCGCTGTTTGGCGGGCTTTGACGCAATATAGACAGTGCTTTGGGTTGTGCCGCTTGGTTGGTAGACAGCGCAGTTTGAGCGTTGAGCGACTTGGCGGCTGCCGTTGTTTGACCGGTGAAAGCGGCTTGGGGCTGCAGAACGGACAAATTCAAACGCTGGCCGGGAAAGATACGGTCAGGGTTGCTGATGCCGTTGCTGCGCGCCACATCCTGGGCCAGGCGTGCGGCTTCATTGAAAGAGACCGGACGCCCGATGGCCTGCATCCGGTTTTTCACAATACTTGTCAAGGTATCGCCGTCTTGCACGGCGACGCTGGGTACCTGCGGATTCAAAATCGTCGATGAATTGACAGTATTGCGGGTTTGCAGTTGTGCCAAGGTCTGCGCAAAACCGATTCGGGCCACATTGGCCTCGACCGTTTGACGTGCTGTCATGTTTGCAGTATTTGGAACTGCAAAATTGGTTTTGACGAGTGCTTTGGGATCTATATTGAAGTTCATCAGGCGCTCAGCAGGTTGAAATTGGGTTGGCATCGAAATTGCATCGGGTATGAGACTGACGCCAAAAACGTCAAAACTTTCACACTCTTGGAGACCATCTTGCAAATGCTGTGCCGATCTTTTCAAACCAGTTCACATTCCGGGCTGATAGCCTTGGGCTGTGCGGTCTTTCTGATGGGAGCCGACTGGCAGCAAGCGGACGCGCAAAACGCGCCTGCTGCTAGCGCGGGCTGGGCTGCTGTGGAGCAAGGTGCCCGCCAGTTTGTGATGGACACCTACAAGCTTGAAGCCCCGTTGGTGAGCATCCAACCCATGGACAGCCGCATCAAAATTCAAACTTGCAACCAAGACATCGTGTTTGACCAACCTTATGGCAACAAACAAAGCGTGCGTGCGCGCTGTGCCGAACCGGTCTGGCAACATTTTGTGATGGTTCAAGTCAAAACAGGTATTGGCGCACAACTGGCCACGGCCACCCAAACCAATAC
>JACCDM010920367.1_pt1 | contig 18293 bp, 8 predicted proteins | sample 7445851 | NCBI WGS metagenome assembly JACCDM01 (sample SAMN15323438, study PRJNA562643) | freshwater metagenome | isolation source: river surface water | place: USA:Blue River Watershed | collected 2017-08-16
ACATATTCTTAAATGTTGCAGCAGGCACGTATTCAGTAACGATCAAATCTCAAGCGGGATGCGTAAGTTCAGCACAATCAGCGGTGGTGACTGCCCAACCACAGACACCAGCAACGCCGCAAGTCACCATCATGCAGCCAACTTGTTCAACGGCTACGGGTACGATTACAGTTACCTCAACAGGGGTTAACACGGATCGATACAGCATTGATGGTACGAATTTTGTGGGCACAAATGAGTTCAAAAATTTACAACCTGGAACTTACCAGGTTCGAGTGAAAAATGCCTCTTCTTGTGTTTCAAGTGCCTTGGTAGCCATCGTAAATGGCCAGCCAGCAAGTCCAAATGTACCAATTGTTTCAGTGGTTCAACCAACTTGTACGGTTTCAACAGGTGTAATAAATGTTACGGCAGATGGGTCAAATACGTTTAGTATTGATGGAACAAACTTCCAAAGCGCGCTGCGCTTTGATCAATTGATCCCTGGAACGTATCAGGTAACCGCTAAAAACACATTAGGTTGTTTAAGTCCAGTAACCTTGATAACTGTAAATAATGCTCCAGCAGCATTGCCTGCGCCAAGTGTACAAATTACACAACCTACTTGCGAGGTTGCTACGGGCATTATCACTGTCACTACAGCGGGGGCATTTACAGACACCTACAGCATTGATGGGCAAACGTATCAATCTTCTAAGGTGTTTAATGATTTGGCTCCGGGGTCCTATTTAGTAACGCGTAAAACACAAGCGGGTTGTATTAGTTTAGAACAATCAGTTGTGATTAATGCGCAACCAAACCTTCCAACGCTGCCGGTTGTAGTCATTACACAACCAACTTGTTTGAATGAATTAGGGTCAATTACAATTTCAAACAATGCAAATGGTTCTTCAAACGACCAGTTTAGTGTAGATGGTACAAACTTCCAATCCTCTAATGTCTTTATAAATTTAGGAGCTGGTTCGTATTCAGTTTATGCTAAAAATAATTCAGGATGTATCAGTGCTGCTCAAATTGCACTTATAAATGCCCAACCTGCTACACCTCTTACTCCTCAAGTGACCATTACACAACCAACTTGTCAAGTGGCAACGGGTACAATAACAGTTACTTCCTCAGGAGTAAATTCTGATACATATAGCATAGATGGTTCCAACTATCAAAGCTCACCAATCTTTACAGGTCTTGCTCCAGGCAACTATTCAGTAAGCATCAAATCAATAGTGGGTTGTGTAAGCGCAGTTCAATCTGCAATTGTGAATACCCAGCCTGCTTCACCTGCAGTTCCAACGATAAGCAGTTCAGGTTCAAGTGTGTGTGCTGGTTCAAGTGTAATCTTACAGTCTAGCTCTGCAACAGCTTATCAGTGGTACAAAAACTCAGTTAAAATGGTAGGAGCAATTTCGCAAACGTATCAAACGAATGCGCCAGGCGATTACCAAGTTGAAGTAAGAAACGCATCAAATTGTTCTACAATGAGTGCCATTGAACAAGTGGTAATTAATCCAATCCCGACAGCTGCCATCAGCGAAGGGGTTGCTCTAGGATTTAGTAATTGTGGAACTACTTCAGTAAATCTTACAGCTAGCACCAATACCTCTGGCGCAAGTTACAAATGGTTTAAAGATGGAGTTGAAATTTCAGGAGCAACATCGGCTATTTATGCGGCTACCTCAGCAGGATCCTATGCAGTAGAAATTAGTAAAAATGGATGTTCAGCTATTTCGGCTATCACGAAAATTTTACCTTCTGCAAATATTAATTCGTCGGTTAGTCCAACGGTTTGTCAAGGGGAATCTGTAACTCTTTCAGCTTCAACTAATGGATTTTCGAATATTGCTACCTATGAGTGGCAAAAAGATACGGGTACCGGATTCCAAGCAGTGGCCACCGCAACTACCAATACACTTAATACTGGACTATCAGGTGATTACCGAATCAAAGTGACTGATGGCTCAGTGATTACGTATAGTTGCCCTGTTCAAGTGCTTTCAAAAGTATTACCGACCGTTAATTTAAGTAATAGTCCTTCCTTAAGTGTTTGTGTTGGAACAGCAGTTTCTTTATCTACCAATGTGTCGGGTTCAGCTCCAATTACATACCAATGGAGAAATGAATTTGGCGATTTGGGTGGAGCAACACAGGCTGGACTTACCGTCTCAACTTCAGGAAATTACAGTGTTCAAATAACAGATGCAGATGGATGTCAAAACACAAGTGCTGTTTCTGCAGTTATGGTTAATCCTATTCCTGCTACACCTCAAGCAAGTGTTACTCAACCTACTTGTGCAAATGCAAATGGTACTATTACGGTTACTTCAACTGGTGTTAATACAGATACATATAGCATCGATGGTACAAATTACCAAAGTTCAAATATTTTCACGAATGTACCTGCTGGTACATATTCTGTAACGATCAAATCTCTAGCGGATTGTATCAGTTTAGCGCAAGCGGTGGTTGTAAATGCTCAGCCAAATACACCTATTTCTCCTTTAATTAGTCTGGTTCAACCGACTTGTAATACAGCAAAAGGAAGTATTACTATTTCTAATACACAAGTAAATTTTGCCTACAGTATAGATGGTACATCGTATCAGTCAGGAGCTGTATTTGCTAACCTGAGTCCTGGTACATATCAGGTTACAATTCGCAATGGCCAAGGTTGTATTAGTTCTGCTACTGTGGGTATTATTTTACCACAGCCAGTAGCTCCAGCACAGCCAGGTGTTATTACGGGTTCTATAGCAGTAGCAAGTGGACAACAATATACCTATAGCATAGCACCTGTTCCGAATGCGAGTTCTTATCTATGGACCTTACCAAACAATACTTGGACTGGTTCTTCAACAGGTACATCGATACAAGCTACTGTTGGAACTAATTTATATGGCACGATTAAGGTTCAATCCATTTCTTCAGCAGGTTGCATTAGTACTCCTTCTAGTTTGTTAGTGGGTTATCCAACCGCACCGACTGTTCAACCAGCCTCTTATGTTGTAGGTAACAATTCGAATCCTGCGACCATTGCTGGTACGGTTACGAATGTTCCTTCAGGACTTGATGTGGTTTATTGTGCAGCCAATGGTACAAATTGTAGCACAACCGCACCGACCTTGCCTAGCACTCCAGGTACGTTTGTTTATTGTATCAAACTTAAAGATCCATCAAGTGGCTTAGAGAGTTCTCCGTGCGTAATGGATACTATCCGAATTTATCCAGCCAAACCACTTACTTCGAATGTGGTGTATTGCCAAAACAGTACGGCTTCGGCCTTATCGGCAAGTCCAAGTACAAATGGTATCTTGTATTGGTACAATAGCGCAACAGGTGGCACTGGTTCAATTATAGCTCCAATCCCGGCTACAAGAACTGCTGGTCAAACTTCATATTTTGTTAGTCAGGTGATTAATGGTTTAGAGTCTGCCCGACAAGAGGTTCAAGTTTTAGTTAATCCTCAACCAGCAACTGCAACGGTGAGTGTGCTTCAGCCTACCTGTAGTGAGGCAACAGGAACCTTAACTGTTTCGCCAAACCTAAGTAATCTGACCTACAGCATCGATGGAAGCAACTTCCAGTCGTCGAATGTGTTTACCTACTTAGCAACGGGTTCCTACACGGTTTATATCAAAAATACGTTTGCTTGTATCAGTGAAGGAACAGTGGTTCGAGTGAATGCGCAACCTGTAACGCCTTCTGCTGCCAGAATTACCATGAGTCCAAGCACGGGACAAGTTTGCGAAGGAACAGCCCTTGTGTTAACGAGTAGCAGTTCAACTGGAAATCAGTGGTATAATGCCAACGGACCAATAAATGGTGCTACAGGCTCAACATTCACTACTTATCAATCGGGTGTGTACACCGTAAAAGTTACGAATGCAGATGCTTGTACTTCAGCAGCAAGCAATGCCTTGCAAGTACAAGTTGATCCACCAGTGACTGCCGCAATCACCGAAGGGGCTATTTTAGCATTCTCTAATGCTTGCAATGGCACTCAAATTAAATTAACAGCTCAAACGAATACGACAGGAGCAACGTATGAATGGTATAAAAATGGCACCTTGATTCCAAATGAGACAAATGCCTATTTGAATACCTCTCAGCCTGGAAATTATGCTGTCAAGATCAGTAAAGGTTCTTGTAGCACGATGTCGGCCTTGACAAAATTATTGCCTGGAGCAAATGTAAATGCAGCTATCACTCCAAGTGTTTGTTCAGGAGAAGTGGTGCAATTAGTTGCAGATACACAATCATTCTCGCAAGGTGCAACCTATCAATGGTATAAAGATGGGCAATTGATTCCAAATGCAACAGCAAGTTCATACAACGCAAATGGAAGTGGTTCATATTATGTAAAAGTTACAGATGGTGCGGTTTCAACTTCTTGCGCAATAGATGTGGTGGTGCACGACTTACCAATCGTACAAGTGACCAATAATAGACCGTTGGCTATTTGTGCAGGTACGGTGGTAACCTTTACTGGAAATGTAACGGGTACATCACCATTTACCTACCAATGGATCAAAGACAACCAAGTAATGGGTCTTGAAACTAGCAATTCATTGAATACAAATATTAGTGGTTCGTATCAATTAAAAGTGTTTGATGGAAACGCATGTGCTGCTGTTTCAGCAGCAAGTACCTTGACGGTAAATCCTGTTCCTATCAAACCAGGAGCTCTCGTAACACAACCGTCTTGTTCAACGCCTTTAGGAAAAATTGAAGTGACAAATGCCTCAGTAAATGGCAATAGCTATAGTATTGATGGTACAAATTTCAACAATACAACAGGTGTTTTCACAGATGTGCCGGCTAACCAATATCAAGTGTACACCAAGTCTTCGGATGGTTGTATTAGCTCATCTTCTTTAGTAGTCTTGAACGAACAACCAACTACTCCGGTTCGTCCTGGTACGATTTCTGGAAATGTGAATCCGTTTGTTGGAACTCGTCAAACCTATCAAATTTCACCAGTTAATGGAGCGGCATTCTATGAGTGGACACTTCCAAACGGATGGTCGGGGACTTCTTCAGGTTTGTCAATCCAAACAACAGCTCTTCAAACGGGTGGAACTATTTTAGTGAAAGCCGTTGGCTCAGGGGGTTGTTTATCTCCTGCACAAACGTTAGTTATTCAGCCAAATAACTTACAAGTAACTGCTGATGCGAATACGGGAATTATCAATAGCCAAATTACAGGTGATTTGTCAACCAATGATGTGATTTATGGAGGCGCAATCTACAGCAATCCACAAAATACCAGCGGAAATGGTTCCTCTGCAAGCTTTACCCTAAATGCGGATGGTACCTACACCTTTGTTGCTCAAACAGCAGGTACGTTTACCTATTCAATAAGTGTTTGTCCAACCGGACAATCTACTTGCAGTATAAGTACAATAAGCTTTACAGTTAAGAATCCATTGTTATTGAGCAATCCTCCAATTGCAAATAACGACGTTGCCTCTGTCATTGCAGGTAGTACAGTTACCACTCCAATTTTGGCAAATGATAAGTGTATGACCCAAAATTGTACCTTATCCGCCTCTGGAATTACAATTCTTACACCACCAAGTCATGGTAATGCCACTATATTGCCGAATGGATCAATTTCATACACGCCAAGCAACGGATATATTGGTAACGATGCCTTAACGTATCAGATATGTCAAAATGGCTCCAATTCTTGTGCTACTGCAACCGTAAATTATGGGGTATTGGCTGGATCTTCTACAGATATATCAACGGCAGGAGATGATTTTGCCTATACCAAAGGAAGTGCAATTGTTCAAGGTAATGTGTTATTGAATGATGCTTCAACGAATACCAATGCAAGTCTACATGTTTCAACCTGGGGTTCAATAGCAGCAAGTAAAGGCACCTTGGTGGGCAATGCAGATGGTACGTTTACCTTCACGCCAGCGGCTGGCTTTGTTGGTTCTTTGGATGTAGTGTATACGGTTTGTGATCAGGCAAATCCTGCCAATTGCTCAAATGCAACCATGCATATTGTGGTAGATCCTGCACCAATTGCCGTTAATGATGTAATTACTTCAGAAACAAATGGGGCTTTTATAGGGGATGTTTTAGCAAATGATCAATTCTTGCCAGGTGCTGGAATAACCATTACGCGTCTAACAGGTGCGGGTGCTGGAACAGCCTTGGGTCAAGTAAGTTTTGATTCTACAACTGGAGAACTAACCTATACCCCTTCGCCTAATGATGCCAATACGGTAACGATTGGATACACCGTTTGCGATACAAATTATTCACCAGCACAATGTGCTTCTGCCATGGTAAGTGTTACCGTTTGTGATCCAGCTAATCCAAATATGGACTGCGATGGCGACGGTGTGAGCAATGGACAAGAAGTTACTGATAGAACAGATCCGGATTCACCATGTAGTTTCAAAGTGGATAGTATGATAGGTACAAGAAGTCCGTCTTGGAATGCTGCTGATTGCGATGGAGATGGTGTTACAAATGGTCAAGAAATGACCGATCGAACAGATCCAAGCATTCCTTGTGACTTTAAAGCTAGTTCCCAAAATCAAAATGCCACTTCAAATGCTTGGAGATTATTAGATTGTGATGGGGATGGTACTGCGAATGGTCAAGATACGCAACCTCTTAATTATTGTGTGGGGGGTGTTCCAGGTGTAATTCCAGCAATGGGTACCTTGGCCTATGAGGTATATTTCAAAAATAGTGATTGCGATGGAGATGGTATAAGTAATCAAATGGAATGTAATTTGTCAGTACTTCCACTAGATACCGATTATGATGGAATTCCGAATTATTTAGACACGGATGCTGATAATGATGGAATCTCGGATGCAGTAGAACAAAATAGAGATTCTGATGGCGACGGTATAGCCGATTACCAAGATTTGGATGCTGATAATGATGGTATTTCTGATCGTCAAGAAGGACTTGGAGATCCAGATGGAGATGGAATTCCAAATTATTTAGACCTAGATTCCGACGGTGATGTCTTGAAAGATGCTTGGGAAGCACTACCTGTATTTGTTCCAAATCGAGATGATAATTACGATGGAAGAATTGATAAAAATGGGATATTAATTGATAACAATGGAAATGGTATTGCTGATATTAGTGAAGGTCAATCTCCAGCGGATACCGATAAAGATGGCATTCCAGATTTCTTAGATGTAGATGCAGACAATGATTGTATCCCAGACGCAGTTGAACTTACAGATGATCAAGAATTAGATGGTTTGCAAAATTATCGTGATACCGATAGTGATGGTGATGGTATCTCTGATTCAATTGAAGCAGGAAACTGCAATCATCCGGTAGATACCGATGGAGATGGTACTCCAGATTATCGCGACCTAGACTCAGACAATGACGGTATCTCTGATGCAGTTGAATTAGGACCTAATCCTTCCCAACCTTTAGATAGTGATGTAGATGGCATTCCAGATTTCCAAGACACCGACTCTGATAACGATGGTATTCCTGATAAAATTGAAATTGGTTCAAATCCAAGCAAATTCCTTGATTCAGATGGAGATGATGTCCCTGATTATCGCGATACAGATTCTGATAATGATTCGATCCCAGATCAAGTGGAAGCAGGTACGAATCCGCTGAAACCACTCGATTCCGATGAAGACGGCATCCCAGATTATGTAGATCTTGACTCAGATGGCGATGGTATACCAGATTTGGTTGAAGTTGGAAAAGATCCGAAAAATCCAATAGATTCTGATAAAGACGGCATTCCAGATTACCTAGATCTCGATTCTGATAATGACGGTATGCTAGATAAACTTGAAATAGGTCCTGATCCTTCACAGCCATTGGATAGCGATGGAGATGGCCTTCCAGATTATTTAGATTTAGACGCTGATAATGATGGTATTCCAGATCAATTGGAGGCAGGTAAGAATCCAATTGTTCCGCTTGACTCCGACGGGGACGGAATCCCAGATTATCTTGATGCCGATTCAGATGGAGACGGAATAGCGGATGCTTTAGAAGCTGGCAAAAATCCTAAAAATCCTGTTGATTCTGATGGAGATGGCTTACCAGATTATGTGGATCTTGACTCCGATGGCGATGGTATTTCTGATAAAATAGAGGGTATTTTAGATACCGATAAGGATGGAATTTTCGACTATTTAGATCTTGATTCAGATAATGATGGCATTCCAGATAATGTAGAAGGATTAAATGATCCTGATGGAGATGGTGTTCCAAACTTCAGAGATGTAGATTCTGATGGCGATAATATTCCTGATAAAACAGAAGGAACGATTGATACAGACGGTGACGGCAATCCAAATTATTTGGATACTGATTCAGATGGTGATGGAATTTCAGATCAAATAGAAGGAATAAAAGATACCGACGGCGATGGACAGCCAGATTATTTAGACCTAGATTCCGATAATGATGGGTATCCTGATCAAATAGAAGGTAATGTTGATACAGATAAAGATGGCGTTCCTGACTTTATAGATACCGATTCAGATGGGGACGGCATTCTAGATAAGGTTGAAAACGATATTGACTACGGCGGTCTACCAGATTGTGATGGAGATGGTATTGATAATCGTATTGATGGTGATATTTGTCCAAATTTTGCTACTCAAGGACTCTCGCCAAATAAAGATGGTAACAACGACTTTTTGGTGATTCCGGGTGTAAAATCCTTTAAAAATCACCTTACCATTTTTAATCGTTGGGGCAATATGGTATTTGAAGTAGAAAACTATCAAAATGATTGGGGTGGACAAGCTAATCGAGGACACTTTGTTCAACCAGGTGATCTTTATCTCCCAGATGGAACCTATTATTATATTTTAGATTTTTATGGAGTAAAACCTAGTATAACTAATTTTGTGTACATCAACCGTAACGAATAAAGAAAGTGCACTCATTAAATTTGAGTGCACTTTTTTGTCCTTAATAATTCTCGTATCTTGGGGCAATTTTTTAAAAATGACGCATTTAATACTTAGGAAGAAGTTTTTTCTATTTGTATTTTTTCTGTTAATTCAGTCCTCAGGTATGGCCCAAAGCTTTATTCGTAAACCTTATTTGCAAAAATTAGGCCCCAATAGCCTAACAGTAAAGTTTCGATTAAAGGAGTCTGGTAATGCCACTTTGTTCTGGGGCACTGATCGAAAGAATTTGTTGAGCAACAAAGTTTCAAGTGCATCCGCACTTGATCATGAAATTTCAATCGAAAATCTCAATCCTGAAACTTTTTATTATTATCAGGTAAAATTGGACGACAATACTATGTTGTCGGATACTTCTTGGTATTTTAAAACTGCTCCTAAAACCGGTTCAAAATCTAAGTTTTCTTTTTGGTCAATTGGAGATATGTATCCTGGTCCTCAACAAGTTGCCGTTTACGAAGGGTTTAAAAAATTTAGAAAAGAGACATACACAAATTTGTTTCTTACCGTTGGAGATAATGTCTATTGCAATGGTACTGAAGAATGTTTTCAAAGTAACTTCTTTGATGTGTACCAAAATGGCTCGGTCCTACAACAATCTGGATTTTACCCGTCCACCGGAAATCACGACTATGATGGTTTTGCCAGAGAGGTAGATAATCCGGCCATGGCCTATTATAAAAGTTTTATCTTGCCCTCACAGGGCGAATTAGGCGGTATCCCTTCCCAATCTGAAGGATACTATTCCTATGATTATGCAAATGTTCATTTTGTGGTCTTAGAATCTTATGCGTCTGGTAAAGATGGCAAACGCCTATTTGAAAAAGATAATATTCAGTTGAATTGGCTAAAAACGGATTTAGCCAAAAATAAACAAGACTGGACCATCGTTTATTTTCATTATCCTCTTTATACCAAAGGGTCATACGATTCAGATTCCAATCCAGATTTAATTAAACTAAGAGAAACACTAGCTCCAATTTTTGATCAATTCAAAGTTGATATGGTGTTAACAGGACATTCTCATACCTTGGAGCGTTCTAAACCTACTCAAAAACAATACGGATTGTCTTCTACCTTTGATCCAAACCTACATCAGCCTCAATCCTCCTCAGCGGCCTTTGATAACTCGCCTAATTCGTGTCCCTATTTTTTTGATGAATCCAAACCCCATAAATCTGGTGTAATATATGTGACCAACGGCGCATCTGGTTCAACCTCTCGTCCAAACGGTTTTGGGAAACACCCCATCATGTATTTTGATAAAAAGGATAAAGTAGGTTCATTTTTCGGAGAGGTTGATGGGAATAAATTTGTTGGTAAATTTATCGACCAAGATGGCCTCGTGATGGACCAGTTTACCATTTTTAAATCCAAAAATGCTACTTGTGCCAATTGCTTCAATACACAGCCGAAATCAGGCTGTGGACCCTCAGGGAAACCCAATTTGCTGTCTAATCCTTTGTCAAGCTACTGTAAAGGTCAAAGTGTCGACTTACAAGCAAATGGAGACGAGACCTCATCCTTGAAATGGTACGATACCTCCGGAAACATAACAACCGGTAATAATTTTAAATTAGCCAACTTGGCATTTGGTAAAACTAATATCCAAGTTTCTCAAGTAGTTAATGAGATTGAAAGTGAAAAACTCACGATTCCTATTTTTGCCCATGAGTCGCATATAATACAAAGGTTTCAACTTCCAAATGATTTGTTCCCTTTTGTTAGCAATACCATTAGTCTGGCTGTAAATGATTCGATTCAACAATATACCTGGACCCTTCCAAAAGATTGGGAGGGGAGCTCAAAAACCAATACAATTACTTTTAAACCAAGTCAAAACGGAGGAGAAATAAAGGTGTTTGGAATTTCACCCTACGGCTGTATTAGTAATGAGGTGGTACAAAAAGCTCAAATTGCTACTGTATTAAGCTTGGCAGAATTTTCAAATAGTATTCGAATTTTTCCTAATCCTATTCAGGGAGAGCAAGTTACGATTGAAGTCCCTACTGAATTTATTGGTTCGCAAGGCCAATGGGTGAATGTTCAAGGACAAATTCTTTCTACTCACCATATACAAAACTCAGTTCAGCAACATGTAGTTCCTTCTCACGTTTCAAGCTTGCTATTTTATCAGGTAAATCATAAAGGCGAAAAGGTGAGCGTTAAGGTGATTAGGTAAGGTATAAGTTGTAAGGTGTAAGGTAATTTTTTCAATTCGTTACTTTTTTATAACTTACTATAATAATAAACCTTTTAATTTTACACCTCACACCTCACACCTCACACTTTTTACCTCCCCCCTATGAAACTCTCCCTAATAATAACTCTTATTTCCTTTAACCTATTTTCACAAATGAATCAAATTCAAAAATCAACCTTTGGTACTTTGGCAGATGGACGTGTAGCCGATTTATATACGCTTAAAAATAAAAATGGGATGGAGGCCCGAATTACGAATTATGGCGGCCTCATCACGTATTTAACTGCACCAGATAAAAATGGTAAATTTGAAAATGTTGTACTTAAATTGGAATCTTTGGACGCATATGTGAAGGGAAATCCATTTTTTGGAGCATTGGTGGGTCGATATGGAAATAGAATTGCGAAAGGAAAATTTACTTTAGATGGTAAGGAATATTCCTTATTTATTAACAATGGCGAGAATGCCTTGCACGGAGGTAAAAAAGGATTTGATAAGGTATTATGGTCAGCACGACCTATTGAAGGCGATGAGCCACAATTGGAATTGATTTATCTTTCTAAGGATATGGAAGAAGGTTATCCAGGAAATTTGTCGGTAAAAGTAACCTATACACTAAAACAAAATAATGCCCTTTCTATACAATATGAGGCAACTACCGACAAAGCAACGGTCTTAAATTTAACAAATCATTCGTATTTTAATTTAACCGGCAATCCACAAAATAAAATTACTTCTCATCAGATTAAATTAGATGCGTCAACTTTTTTACCTGTTGACAAAGGATTAATTCCAACTGGAGAATTAAGAAATGTCAAAGGCTCCGCCTTTGATTTTACATCGATGCAAATTATTGGTGATCGAATAGCTGCCAATGAGGAGCAAATTCAAATTGGAAATGGATATGACCATTGCTGGGTATTTGATAAGCCCGCTAAACAATATGCACAAGTAGTAGAAGTATATGAGCCAACTTCTGGCAGAAAAATGAAAATGTCTACTGACCAGCCCGCAACTCAGTTTTACACAGGTAATTTCTTAAATGGTTCTGTTGAAGGCTTGCCTGGACAATTCTTTCAGCAAAGAAGTGGTTTCTGTTTAGAAACGCAGCATTTCCCTGATTCTCCCAACCAACCTAAATTCCCAAGTACGGTCTTGAGACCAGGAGAGAAATATGAATCGAAGACGGAGTATGTGTTTTACTAAGTTACTTAGTGATCCAGTGATCCAGAAACTAAGTGACTAGAGAATCTCTGTGTAATCAGTGAAATCTTTGATAAAGAAAAAGTCCGCAGATTTCTACGGACTTTCTCTTTATAACGACTCAATCACTCAATCACTCAATCACTCGATCACTAACTAAGCTTCTCCACCTGTGCATAGTTCAATTCCAATGGTGTGTTACGACCAAAGATTTTCACCATCACATGTAGTTTACGGCTATTTTCGTGAATTTCTTCAACTGTGCCTTCAAAGCTTGCGAATGGACCGTCGATCACACGAACTGTTTCTCCTTTTAAGAAGCAAACATTTTCGAAATCTTCTACTGCAGCAGCCTCATCAACCTTACCTAACATACGATTCACTTCCGACTGTGCTAAAGGCATTGGCTTTTTAACCATTACCTTCACTTTCTTCACCTTGCCACCCTCAACTTTCGTCTCTTCAACTTCTTCGTTAGTAGATTGTAAGAATCCAATTACACCAGGAGTTGAGGTCAAAATATGACTCACCTCTCCAGCTAAATCAGCTTCTACCATAATATATCCAGGAAAAAGGTTCTTCTCACGAATCACTTTTTTACCCTTACGGATTTCATAAATTTTTTCGGTAGGGATTAAAATCTGTGGTACAGAATCAGCTACACCTTGGCGTGCTAATTCATTTTCCATGTAATTTTTAATCTTCTTCTCTTGTCCCGCAACTGCGCGAAGAACATACCATTTAGTTTCTGCCATTGAATTCTTAGTTTTAGAAAGAACTGTAGAACAAATCTAATCCAGATTTGAAAGCCAAATCAACTAATCCTACTAATACAGCAAAGATTAATGACGCAACTAATACCAAAACTGAACTGGACTGCAATTCAGAAAATTTCGGCCAGGTTACGTTTTCTGTAACCTCCACCCATGATTCCTTAAATAAGGAAGTAAATTTGCTCATAGCTGGCCCTAAAAGGGTTTTTAAAATGTTTAAACTTGCACGGGAACAAGGATTCGAACCCTGACCAAAGGTTTTGGAGACCTGCATACTACCGTTATACTATTCCCGTAGAGGGTGCAAAGATAGATAAAAATCTTATAATAAAAAAATAAGCCGCATTACGCGGCTTATTTTTTATTCGATCCCATTGTTCTGATCATCCACAATGATATAAATATCTTCCTTCGGACGTTTCATCAGATACTTTTCTCTGGCATATTTTTCTAATAAGGCCGAATTGCCCATAATCATTCGTTTTTCTTTAGCCAATTCTTTCAATTGCTCCGAATAATACTTCTTCTCCGACTTCAAATGATACAGTTCTCTGCTTAATCGTATTTGAACTCCCAAATCGTTGGAATCCAATAAAAACATCCAAGCAAACATTACGGTGGTTGTGATCACATAAAAGCGATACGGACCCATAAACCATCGTTTGAAGAACTCCATCCTTCTAAATTAGAAATTTAAACCTGGGAAATATGCGTTAGCACCTAATTCTTCTTCAATTCTTAACAATTGATTGTATTTAGCCATACGGTCAGAACGAGAAGCCGAACCGGTCTTAATTTGACCTGTGTTCAAAGCAACTGCTAAGTCAGCAATCGTTGCATCTTCTGTCTCGCCCGAACGGTGCGACATAATGTTCTTGTAAGAATTACGCTTCGCTAAGTTAACCGTATCAATTGTTTCAGTTAATGAACCAATTTGGTTTACTTTAACTAAAACAGCATTAGCAACACCTTTTTCGATACCTTCTTGTAAACGCTTCACGTTTGTTACGAATAAATCGTCTCCTACTAACTGACACTTCGAACCGATCAATTTAGTTTGCTCAGCCCAACCAGCCCAATCGTCTTCAGCCATACCGTCTTCGATTGAAATAATTGGATATTTGTCAACCCAAGTCTTCCAGTAAGCTGCCATTTCCATCGAATTCAATTGCTTGCCATCTGATTTTTTGAACGTATATAATCCAGTTTTCTCATCATAAAACTCAGAAGAAGCAGCATCCATCGCGATGAAAATTTCCTCACCTGGCTTATATCCTGCTTTTTCAATCGATTGTAATACGATTTCGATCGCCTCTTCGTTCGACTTGATGTTTGGTGCAAAACCACCTTCATCACCTACGTTAGTAGAATATCCTTTGCTCTTTAATACACCTTTCAATGCATGGAAAACCTCCGTACCCATACGTAATGCATGTGAGAAGCTTTCTGCTTTTGCTGGCATAACCATAAACTCCTGGAAGTCAATTGAGTTATCCGCATGTGAACCACCATTTAAGATGTTCATCATAGGAACTGGTAATGTATTCGCATTAACGCCTCCTATATAACGATAGAAAGACAATCCTGCCTCTTGTGCCGCTGCCTTAGCAACTGCCATCGATACACCTAAAATAGCGTTAGCTCCTAAATTTCCTTTATTTGCTGTTCCGTCAATTTCAATCATTAAACGGTCAATCATGTTTTGCTCAGAAACTTCTAAGCCCCATAATTCTTCAGCAATCTTTGTATTTACGTTTTCTACGGCTTTTAAAACACCTTTTCCAACATAAACCGACTTGTCATCATCACGTAGTTCTACTGCCTCGTGAACACCTGTTGATGCACCTGATGGTACCGCAGCTCTTCCAAAAGCTCCGTCCTCTGTTTTAATATCTACTTCAACTGTTGGGTTGCCACGCGAATCTAAAATTTGTCTGGCATGAACGTACTGTATTGCACTCATCTTTTAAAAATTATTGTTAGAAATTATTTTACAAACTAATTGCATAAATTGCAGTGCAAAATAACGGAATTTTTGATTAAATTCCTTGCAATTTTATTACTTAACTCATTAAATATCTGTTAATAAGCCTATTATATGAAAAATTTTGTCTCAATTTTAAGTTTATGCCTTTTTGTATCCTTCACAAGCTTTTCTCAATCCATTGAACCTGATGCTTTTGAAAAACTTATTCAACAAAATCCCAACGCCCATCTAATCGATGTGCGTACCTCCGGTGAATTTGGTGGGGGACACCTTCCAAAGGCTCAAAATATCGATATCCGTTCTACTGATTTTTCAGAAAAACTCAAAGCATTAGACAAATCCAAACCAATTTTAGTGTATTGCCTTTCAGGTGGTCGCTCAGCCCAAGCAGCTGAAATAATGCGTAAGGAGGGCTTCCAAGTAACAGAACTAAAAGGTGGATATTTGAAATGGACTACTAAAATGAAACCGCTTGAGGGTGTTCCTTTAGTAAAGCATGATCAAGCTTGGAAAAAATCAGATTTTGATGCAATCATTCAAAAGGAATCCCATGTAGTGGTTGACTTCTTTGCCAAATGGTGCGCACCATGTATCAAAATGATGCCGATTGTTGATAAACTGGCTACTGAATTTGAAGGGAAAGTAAAAGTCTTAAAAGTTGAAGCAGATGGAAATCAAGCAATATTACAAGCCTATGAAATCGATGAAATCCCCGGATTCCTCGTGTTTAAAAACGGAAAATTAGTCCAAAAAGTAACGGGTTTTCAGGAAGAGGAGAAATTAAGGGCCTTGTTTTAGTAAAGAAACTATGAATTTAAGAAACTATGAATTTAAGAAACTTTGAATTGAAGAATCGGAAGAATGGAAAGAACGGAAGAGTTCGATCAATTTAAATCATTTTCTTCCGTTCTTTAGTTTCATTCGATTCTTATAATTCTTAAAAACGCAGTTTCTTAAATTCATAGATTCTTAAATTCATAGATTCTTAAATTCATAGATTCTTAAATTCATATCTTTATATCCTTACTACTAATCTTCGCTACTTCCGCCGGGTTGCCCTTCCATATTGTCCATGGATCCGTTTTTTGTTTCGTTAAATTGGCACCCATTGCAATAAGTGTACCTTCTCCCAAAGTTGCCTTGTCGCGAATCGTAGCATTAACGCCAAAAAAACAATAGTCACCTACAATGCATCTGCCTGAAAGTACTACGTGTGAAGTGAAAAATACGTGGTCGCCAATGGTACCGTGGTGTCCAATATGATTGCCCGACCAAAACACACAATTGTTTCCAATTTTAACAAATGGTTGAATGGTGTTGTCTTCTAAAATAAAACAGTTCTCGCCAATATCCTTGGTGAGAACTGTTGCTTTGGAACTAATATAAGAGATAAAGGTATAGCCCTTGTCTTTTGCTTCTTGATAAATGCGAGCCCGCATGCGATTCATTTCGCGCTCTGTTAAGGGAGCAAAAAATGCATATTCAGTGGGTGGATAGATTTTTTCAACTTCCTCAAAAGGCACCAAGGGTAAACCTTTGTATTGTTCTTCTTTGATATAATCACGATTGACAGAAAATGCCACCACTTCGTGCTCGCTATCATTTTGTAAATAATAAAGTGCTAATTCAGCAGTTAATTCATTTCCAAAGATTACAACTTTTGCCATTTGAGTAGAATTTTGTTTAAAACAAGGTCTCTCCCGTCATTTCTTTCGGTTGAGCAACTCCCATCATTTTTAAAATGGTTGGAGATACATCACCTAATTTACCATTTTTCATGGTAGGATGGAAGTCTTTGTCCACTAAAATACAAGGTACTAAATTCGTAGAGTGTGCCGTGTTTGGTGTACCATCTTCATTAATCATCACATCCGCATTTCCGTGGTCTGCAATAATAATGAAACTGTAACCGTGCTCCAATCCTGTTTCAACTACTGCTTTTGCACAAGCATCAACCGTTTCAACAGCTTTTACTACTGCTGGAAACACACCAGTGTGGCCTACCATATCCGGATTTGCAAAGTTCAAACACACAAAATCTACTTCTTCTTTTTCTAATTCTGGTATCAAAGCATCACGTAATTCTGAAGCCGACATTTCTGGTTGTAAATCGTACGTTGCAACTTTTGGAGAATTACGCAATATATTGGTTTGTCCTTCAAATGGCAACTCTCTTCCGCCCGAAAAGAAAAACGTTACGTGTGGATATTTCTCTGTCTCTGCAATTCTAATTTGTTTTTTGCCCGCACCTTCCAATACTTCACCCATCGTCATTGGCAAATTGGAATCATTGAAAATCACACGAACACCTTTGAATTCTTTATCGTATTCCGTCATGGTCAAATAATACAAATTCAATTTGTACATGTTTTGCTCCTGAAAATCTTTCTGCGTTAAGGCTTGTGTAATCTCTCTTCCTCTATCCGTTCTGAAATTAAAACAAATCACCACATCTCCTTCTTCAATTTTTGCCACTGGTGAACCGTCTGGATTCGTCATGATGATTGGCTTAATGAATTCATCCGTTACATTTTCAGCATAAGATGCTTCAATAGATTTCAATACATCCTGACTCGCCGTTCCTTCTGCTTTAACCATCGCATTGTAAGCCAATGCTACTCGCTCCCAACGATTATCGCGGTCCATTGCATAATAACGACCTACCACAGAAGCAATTTTAGATCCTGTTTGTACACAATGATTTTGTAAATCAGTCATGAATTTTAATCCCGATTTTGGATCACAATCACGTCCGTCTGTAAAAGCATGTACAAAAACATTGGCTAATTCTGCCTCACTTGCACTTGTCAATAAAGATTTTAAATGCGTAATGTGTGCATGCACTCCACCATCAGAAACTAAACCAATAAAGTGTACTGATTTATTGTTTGCTTTGGCATAATCAAATGCTTTTGCCAATTCAGGCTCTTGTCCTAAAGTATTTTCAGTAACCGCCTTATTGATACGAACCAAATTTTGGTATACCACTCGGCCTGCACCTAAATTCATATGTCCTACTTCCGAATTACCCATTTGGCCTGCTGGTAATCCAACAGCTAAACCAGATGCCTCTAATTTGGAATGAGGATATTTTTGATATAAAGAATCAATAAATGGAGTGTTTGCTGCATCTATGGCAGAAACTTTTGGATTGGTGGCAATTCCCCAACCATCTAAAATCATTAAAACTACTTTCT
>JACCDM011272800.1_pt1 | contig 18281 bp, 13 predicted proteins | sample 7445851 | NCBI WGS metagenome assembly JACCDM01 (sample SAMN15323438, study PRJNA562643) | freshwater metagenome | isolation source: river surface water | place: USA:Blue River Watershed | collected 2017-08-16
CTCGGGCACCCGCGATGCGCTGAAGGAACTGGTCCTGATGAAGGGCGGCGACACCGATCCGGCGATGAAGGCGCTGAAGGACAGCGACAAGGAAAAGCACGAGAAGATCTGCACCGAAGTGCGCAATGACGGTGCCTATGTCGACGCCGGTGAAAACGACAACCTGATCGTCCAGAAGCTGGAGGCCAATCCCAAGGCGCTGGGCGTGTTCGGGTTCTCGTACCTTGAAGAGAACGCCGACAAGCTGAAGGGTTCGCCGATGAATGGCGTGAACCCGACCTATGCTTCGATCTCAGATTTCAGCTATCCGGGTGCGCGCCCGCTTTACATCTACGTTAAGGCGGCCCACGTCAGCGCCATCAAGGGTCTGAAGGAATTCCTGGGCGAATGGGCCAAGAACTGGAGCAAGGGCGGCCTGCTTGCGCGCCAGGGCATGGTTGTCGCCCCGGATGATGTTCAGGCGAAGAATGCCAAGGTGGTCAGCGAGCTGACCGTGATGGACGCCAGCGGCCTGAAGTAAACGATAAAAGGGACCAGTACGAACGATGTCGCCAGCCATTCCTCTCCTGCTCGCCCTTGGGCTGGGCCTGGTTGCATGGCTGGCGGCGCGTTCCAAGGCCTGGGCCTTCAAGCGCGCCGCACCGGCCGGGACGCGCGCGCCGCTGCATTCCCTGCCCAATTACCACGGCTGGTATGTCGCTCTCTGGACAGTGGTCCCTGCCGCAATCTTTGCGATTGCCTGGAATGGGATCAGCCCTGGGTTGATCCTGGCTCAGGTTACCAGCCATCCGGCAGCGGCCAGTCTGCCACCCTTCGGCATTGAGCGGGATTCAATCCTCGCCGAAGCCTATGCCGTCGCGGCAGGCACTGCATTTGGGGCCTTCAATCCCGCAGCCAATGCCCTTGTCGCGCCGTTTCGCGAAGCGTTACGGTTTTATGGCACGATCGGAATTGTCATCACGCTGCTGCTGGGGCTGGTGGGTGGCGGATACGCCTTCCTGAAGCTGAAGTCCGATTTTACCGCCCGCACCCGGGTTGAACGCGCGGTCATGGTGGGGCTGCTGATGGCCTCGCTCGTTGCGATCCTCACAACGTTCGGGATCGTTGCTTCGCTGCTGTTCGAAACGATCCGTTTCTTCGGCTTCGTCAGCCCGGCAGAGTTCCTGTTCGGCACCCATTGGGGTCCCGACCCCATGGCCACCCCGGGTGCCAATCTGGGTCAGGATTATGGCGCGCTGCCGCTGTTCTGGGGCACGATCTTCATCGGCGCGATCATCGCCATGATCGTGGCAATCCCGCTTGGCCTGATGAGCGCGATTTACCTGACGCAGTATGCCAGCGCCAACGTTCGCAAGTGGATGAAGCCGCTGCTCGAAATCCTCGCCGGTGTGCCGACCGTGGTCTACGGTTACTTCGCGGCGCTGACTGTCGCCCCGCTGGTGCGCGATGCAGCGCAGGCCGTGGGGATCGCCAGCGCTTCCAGCGAAAGCGCAATGGCCGCCGGCCTGGTCATGGGGATCATGATCATCCCCTTCGTCTCATCGATGGCGGATGACAGCATCGCAGCAGTTCCGCAGGCGATGCGCGACGGCAGCCTGGCGATGGGCGCGACCACGTCCGAAACGATCAAGAAGGTGCTGATCCCGGCCGCCCTGCCCGGCATTGTTGCCGGTGTGATGCTGGCCGTCAGCCGCGCGATTGGCGAGACGATGATCGTGGTCATGGCCGCCGGCGCGACTGCGCGCCTTACCGCCAACCCCTTCGAATCGATGACCACGGTGACCTTCCAGATCGTCGCCATGCTAACTGGCGAAGGCAGCTTTGATCACCCGGCAACGCTATCGGCCTTTGCCTTGGGTTTCGTGCTGTTCTGCGTCACCCTGACCCTCAACTTTATCGCCCTGCGCGTCGTCAAGCGGTTCCGCGAAGCTTATGAGTAACGTCTCCTCCGCCCGCCTCAAGGCCCGCTACGCCGCCGAGCGCCGCTTCCGCGCGCTGGGATTGGCCGCGGTGCTCTTTTCAGCCGTGGTCCTGGCCTTCCTGCTGGTGACGATGACTGCCAACGCCATCGGCGGGTTCAAGCGCGCCGAGCTGCGCTTCCCGGTTGACCTGGCGGCGAGCGGTTTGACCGTCGATCCTGCAAACTTGGGCAGTGGCGATCCGATTTCACAACTTGAAACCGCCGGCCTGCCCGACGTCGTCATGATGGCTGCTGCCAAATCGCTAGGCAGCGAAGCGGCTGCCGAACTTGAACCGCAGGCCTGGCGCGAAGTGGCTCAGACGATCGCTGCAGATCCGCAGCTGTTGCGTGGCACCGTCAACGCCGAGCTGCCCGCCAGCGACGATCTCGCCGCTGCGCTGCGCGGTGATGGCGCATCTGACAGCCTCAAGGCCCTTGCCGGCAAGCTTAAGGCTGAAGGCAAACTGGCCCAGGCCTGGGATCCCGGCTTCCTGACCCGCGCCGATGCCACCGGCCCTCAGGCAGTCGGGATCTGGGGGGCGCTCAAGGGCTCGATGCTGACCATGCTGATCACCCTGGTCCTGGCCTTTCCGATTGGTGTGCTGGCGGCAGTTTATCTCGAAGAATATGCCCCGAAGAACCGCTGGACAGAGGTTATCGAGGTTTCGATCAACAACCTTGCCGCCGTGCCTTCGATCATTTTTGGCCTGCTCGGCCTCGCGGTGTTCCTTGCGATCTTCCCCAATTACCGCTCGGCGCCATTGATTGGCGGGATGACACTGGCACTGATGACCATGCCGGTGATCGTCATTTCCGGCCGCAATGCGATCAAGGCGGTGCCGCCATCGATCCGCGATGCGGCCCTCGCCGTTGGCGCGAGCCGGGTCCAGACGGTGTTCCACCATGTCCTGCCGCTGGCCCTGCCCGGCATCCTGACCGGCACGATCATCGGCATGGCCCGCGCCCTGGGTGAAACCGCGCCGCTGCTGATGATCGGCATGCGCGCCTTTGTCGCCACGCCGCCGGAAGGCTTTACGTCCCCGGCTTCGGTCCTGCCGGTCCAGATCTTCCTTTGGTCCGACGAAATCGACCGCGGCTTCGTTGAACGGACCTCTGCCGCAATCATCGTCCTGCTGGCATTCCTGCTGGTGATGAACGGCCTCGCCATCTACCTCCGCAACCGTTTCGAGAAACGCTGGTAATGACCACCACCCACACCCTTGATCCCGTGAACGCCAAGATCAGCGCGCGCAACGTCTCCATCTATTATGGGGAAAAGCGCGCGATCGATGACGTTTCGATCGACATCCCGACCGAGTACGTCACGGCTTTCATCGGCCCGTCGGGCTGCGGCAAGTCAACCTTTCTGCGCTCGCTCAACCGGATGAACGACACCATCGTCGGCGCCCGGGTCGAAGGCGAAATCACGCTGGATGGTGAAGACATTTACAAGTCCGGCATGGACGTGGTCCAGCTGCGCGCCCGGGTCGGGATGGTGTTCCAGAAGCCCAATCCCTTCCCCAAGTCGATCTATGAAAACATCGCCTATGGACCCCGCATTCACGGCCTGGCCGGAAGCAAGGCCGATCTCGACAACATCGTCGAAAAGTCGCTGAAGCGGGCTGGCCTGTGGGATGAAGTCAAGGACCGCCTGACCGACAGCGGCACCGCCCTTTCCGGCGGCCAGCAACAGCGCCTGTGTATCGCCCGCGCCATTGCAGTCGATCCCGAAGTGATCCTGATGGACGAGCCCTGCTCGGCGCTTGACCCGATCGCCACGGCCCGGATCGAGGAACTGATCGACGAACTGAAGGGGCGTTACGCCATCGTCATCGTCACCCACTCGATGCAGCAGGCCGCGCGCGTTTCGCAGCGCACGGCATTTTTCCACCTCGGTAAGATGGTGGAATATGGCAAGACGAGCGATATCTTTACCAATCCCCGCGAGGAGCGGACCAAGGATTACATCACGGGACGGTACGGCTGATGGCACAGGAACACACAGTCAAAGCCTTTGACGAAGACATCACCCGCCTGCGCGGCCTGATCGCCGAGATGGGCGGCCTGGCCGAAGTGTCGCTGGCCGAGGCGATGGAGGCCCTGGTCAAGGGCAACAGTGAACTGGCCAAGGGCGTGATCGCCCGCGACAAGCGAATTGATGCCCTGGAGGCCGAGGTCGACAAGCTGGCAATCCGGGTGATTGCGCTGCGTGCGCCAATGGCCGATGACCTGCGCGAAGTGATTGCCGCACTGAAGATCGCCGGCGTGGTTGAGCGGATTGGCGACTATGCCAAAAACATCGCCAAGAGCACCGACAAGATCGAGCATCGCAAGAAGTTTGATCCGCTTACCCTGATCCCGGCCATGGCTGAGGTTGCAGGCGAGATGGTCCATGACGTGATGACCGCCTTCGCCGCCCGCGACGCGGCCCTTGCGACCGAGATCGTGGCACGCGATGACAAGGTCGATGCCTTCTACAACTCGATCTTCCGCAACCTCGTCAGCCACATGATTGAGAACCCCACCTCGATCAGCAGCGCCGCCGAACTGCTGTTCGTCGCCCGCAATATCGAGCGGATCGGCGATCACGCCACCAACGTGGCCGAAATGGTCCACTATGCGGCGACCGGGTCCTACCTGACTGACCGGGAAGACACGGCGGGAGCCTGAGCGACTGAACGCGCCCCTGCCTTCCCTGGGTCACCCTGAACTTGTTTCAGGGACGGTCATGCAGCGGGGTAATGTCACACAACTGCAATCAAACCACTCCAGCAGTTTAAGACGCGAATCCATTGTGCGAGCCGGTAAATGGGCCCTGAAACAAGTTCAGGGTGACGGCTTTGGTGGAACGAGGGCTGGAGCACCCCGGGTATGAGCAAGCCACGCCTTTTGCTGGTTGAAGATGATCCGGCGCTGGCCGAACTGCTGGAGTTTCGCTTCACCGCGGAAGGCTATGCCGTAACCGTCACCCCTGATGGCGACGATGCCCTGCTCTTCGCCCAAGAGGAAGCTCCAGACCTGGTTGTGCTGGATTGGATGGTTGAAGGCACCAGCGGGATCGAGGTTTGCCGTCGCCTGCGCCGCGACAAGGCCACCGCCCATGTGCCAATCATCATGCTGACCGCCCGCGGCGCCGAAGATGACAAGATCCGCGGCCTTGAAACCGGAGCGGACGATTATCTGACCAAGCCGTTTAGCCCGCGCGAATTGATCGCCCGCGTCGGCGCAATCATGCGGCGCATCCGTCCGGCCTTGGCGGGAGAAACGATCTCCGTCGGCGATCTGTCGCTTGATGCCACCGCTCACAAGGTCACCCGGCGTGGTCAGGTCATCTCGCTTGGCCCGACCGAGTTCCGCCTGCTCAAGTTCTTTATGGAACACCCCGGCCGCGTATTCAGCCGTGGCCAATTGCTCGATGCCGTCTGGGGCACCGAAAGCGAGATCGAACTGCGCACGGTTGATGTTCACATCCGCCGCCTGCGCAAGGGGATCGAACTGCCTGGCGCACCCGATCCGGTCCGGACGGTACGCTCAGCGGGCTATGCGCTGGAAGCGGTCTGACGCGTCAATGAAAATCCCGTGATTTCGGAATGACACGGGCATCGCGGGGATGACCGGCGCGATGGTAAGCGGGCATGCGGCCCTGGATCGGGCGGCGCACTTCATCGGCACGGTCCAGCGTCGCGGGCAACAGATCGTCGGATAGCGCGTGAAGCGCCGGGGTGGCATCGGTCAGGTGGGTGGCGATCACATGGATCACCTCGTCATCATATTCGACCCGGCCCTTCACCTCGATCAACCGCGCGCCCATGATCACCTTGCGCTGCTTTTCCATCAGGTCGGGCCAGATCACCAGGTTCACCACCCCGGTCTCGTCCTCCAGCGTAATGAAACAGACGCCCCTGGCGCTGCCCGGGCGCTGGCGGATCAGCACCACGCCCGCCACCTGCACCGTCGAGCGGTATTTGCGTTCCCGCAGTTCAGATGCGCGAACAAAGCCCCGGTCGGCCAGGCTGGCGCGCAGGAAGGCCAGCGGGTGTGCCTTCAGGCTGAGCCGTTGGGTCTGGTAATCGGCCACCACCTCTTCCGACAGGGGCATGGCTGGCAGACGGGTCAGCGCGGCTTCCGCCCCCTCATCCCGCGCGGCCATGGCGGCAAACAGCGGCAGGTCGGGCGCGGCGATCAGGCTGCGGGCATCCCATAGCGCCTGCCGCCGGGTCAGCCCGAGCGAGTTGAAGCAGTCGGCAGAGGCAAGCCGCTCGATCAGCGCGGGTGACAGGCCTGCCCGCTCCTTCAGTTCACGGACATCACGGAACGGCCCCTTTTCCCGCGCCGCCACGATCCGCGCGGCGGCAGCTTCGGGAAAGCCATCGACCTGGCGCAGGCCAAGGCGCAGGGCGGGCGAAGCCCCATCCTCTTCAGAGGAGGGGGTTGGGGGTGGTGCAAGCCGCCGAAAGTCGCTTTGCGAGCGCAGCTCGCGCTGCGCCACCACCCCTGCCCCTCCTCTAAAGAGGAGGGGAACTCCAGCCTGGCTCCTTTCGCTTGCCTCCAGCGCATTATCCCACCCGCTGGCATTCACATCGACCGGCAGCACCGCCACCCCATGCTCCCTGGCATCGCGGACGATCTGGGCCGGGGCGTAAAAGCCCATCGGCTGCGAATTGAGCAACGCACAGGCGAAGGCCGCCGGGTAATGGCACTTCAGCCACGACGAGACATAGACCAGCAGGGCAAAGCTGGCGGCGTGGCTTTCCGGAAAGCCATATTCGCCAAAGCCCTTGATCTGGCTGAAGCAGCGGGTGGCAAAGTCCGGATCATAGCCGCGCGCCACCATCCGCCCGACCATCAGGTCTTCCAGTTCATGCACCATCCCGCGGCTGCGGAACGTCGCCATCGCCTTGCGCAACCGGTTGGCCTCAAGGCTGGAAAACTTGGCGGCATCGAGCGCGATCTTCATCGCCTGTTCCTGAAAGATCGGCACCCCCAGCGTACGGCCGAGGATGGAGGTTAGCTCATCGGGCGGGCCATGGGCCGGACCGGGGGCAGGAATGGCCACCGCCTCCGCCCCGCGCCGTCGCTTGAGATAGGGATGAACCATGTCGCCCTGGATCGGCCCGGGGCGGACAATCGCCACTTCGATCACCAGATCATAGAAACAGCGCGGCCGCAGGCGAGGCAGCATGTTCATCTGCGCCCGGCTCTCCACCTGGAACACCCCGAGCGAATCCCCCTGGCACAGCATGTCGTAAGCCGCCGGATCCTCACGCGGGACCGTGGCGAGCACCAGGTCCTGCCCGTGATGATCACGCAGCAGGTCCAGGCATTTGCGGATGCAGGTGAGCATGCCGAGCGCGAGCACATCGACCTTCAGGATGCCCAGGGCGTCGATATCGTCCTTGTCCCATTCGATGAAACTGCGATCGGCCATGGCCCCGTTGCCCACTGGCACCGTCTCGGTGAGCGCACCTTCGGTCAGAATGAATCCACCGACATGCTGCGACAAATGTCGCGGCATTCCAATTATCTGTTGGGTTAGGTTAAGAACACGCTTTAGATGAGGGTCGCTGATGTCGAGACCGCTCTCCGCCATGTGCCGTTCTTCGATCGAGCGGCCGTAACTACCCCAGACGGTGCGGGCGAGCATGCTGGTGACATCCTCGGACAGGCCCATCGCCTTGCCCACCTCGCGGATCGCCATGCGCGGGCGATAGTGGATCACCGTCGCGCAGAGGCCCGCGCGGTGGCGGCCGTATTTCTCGTAAATATGCTGGATCACCTCCTCGCGGCGCTCATGCTCGAAATCGACATCGATGTCGGGCGGCTCGTCGCGGTCTTCAGAGATGAAACGCTCAAACAGCAGCGCGTGCTCAACCGGGTTGACCGAAGTGATGCCAAGGCAAAAGCACACCGCCGAATTGGCCGCTGAACCCCGTCCCTGGCACAGGATCGGCGGCTGGCGGCTGCGTGCGAAATCGACGATGTCCTTGATGGTGAGAAAGTACTGCGCGAGCTGCTTCTTGCCGATCAGGGCCAGTTCCTTGCGCAGCGTCTCAGCCACGCTGTCCGGCACCCCGCCCCGATAATGCTGCCCTGCCCCCTCCCAGGTCAGCCGCTCCAGATAGGCCTGGGCATCCAGCCCATCGGGATAGGTCTGGCGGGGATATTCATAGCGCAGCTCATCCAGGCTGAACTGGCAGGCATCGGCCAATTCCCGTGCAGCGGCGATCGCGTGGGGCCAGCGCGCGAACAGCCGCTGCATCTCCTCGGGTGATTTGAGGTGCCGCTCGGCATTGGGCTCCAGCAGGTGGCCGGCTGCCGCCACCGTCGTCTTGTGGCGGATCGCGGTCATCACATCGTGCAGCGGGCGGCGCTGCGGGACATGATAAAGCACCTGGTTGGTGGCGAGGAGCGACAGGCCGTGTGCCTTCGCGAGCGCATCAAGCCGGGCAATCCGGGCGAGGTCATCGCCGGTGTAGAGATAGCTGGCGGCCAGATGGCGCAGGCTCGGCAGGCGAGCGACCAGGTGTGGGAGGAGCTCGGGAAACGGGGCGGTGCTCACCACCTCTGGCCGGGCACCGTCCAGTGTCACCACATTGCCCGGAACAGCCACCGTCACTTCCGCATCCAGCTGCTCCGGCGGCACCAGCACCAGGTGCACGCCCTCCGCGTGCTCGGCCAGCAGCGCAAGGTTTATCTCGCAGATGCCCTTCTCCTGCCATTCGCCGTCCAGCCTGGCCATCCGCCCGGCCGAGATCAGGCGGCAGAGCCGGCCATAGGCGGCGCGGGTTGCCGGATAGGCCAGGAAGACCAGCCCCTCGACCGTCTCGATCCGGCAACCGATCACCGGCTTCAGCCCCAGCGCCTTGGCCTCGGCATGGATCCGCACCACCCCGGCCATGGTATTGGCATCGGCAATCCCGATCGCATCATAGCCCAGCGCCCGCGCCGTGGTGACCAGGTCCACCGCATCTGACGCGCCGCGCAGGAACGAAAAGCAGCTGACCAGCCCCAGCTCCACAAAAGGCGCGCGCGGCGGCGGGCCGAGGCCGGGATCAGGTGTAGCCCTGCGCCGCTCAGGCGTAAGCGGTGCGTCAGGCATAGAGCCCCTGCAAAAACCATTCGGGTACGCCCCCGCGCCCATCATCGGGCAGGCCATTGCGGTAAATCCAGTAGCGCCGCCCTTCCCCGTCCTCGATCCGGTAATAATCGCGCAGGCGGACGGAAGAGCGTTCACGCCACCATTCGGGTGCGATCCGTTCCGGCCCTTCGGCCCGGGCGATCTCGTGCACCTGCCCGCGCCAGCGGAACCGACGCGGCAGACCATCAGGGCTAGCGTAAAGCACGGCGATCGGCTCGGCCCGGTCGAGCAGCTTTAATGGGCGGGTGTGGAACGGCAGATCGCCTTGGCTGGTGCTTTCGCTCTCCAGCAGCGGCACCCAGCGTTGCGCCCGTTCTGGCACATGGCTGGCGCGGGGGACCGGGCGGCGCACGGCATCGGGACCAAGCCGGATCGAGAGCCGGTCAATACAGGCGGCAAGCGAGGTGCCGTGCATCTCCGCCGCCGCCTCGAAATCGCGCTGGCTTAGCGGCAGCGGCTCGGTCCACGGCGCGCGCAGGCGGGCGAGTTCGATGCCGTAGCCTGCATCAAGATCTTCCATCTTGCGCCCGAACAGCCCGGCAATATGGGCCAGATCGCGGCTGGCAGCGGCCAGTTCAAGGCGACGCTGCAGCACTTCGCCGTCCACCTTCCACAGCGCCAGTTCCAGCCGCCGCGCGCCCAGCGCCCGCCCCTCCAGCACCCGCACCAGATCGGCGCAGAGATCGCCCAGCACCTGATCGAGCAGGCTGCGGTGGCGGATCGGCTCCATCAACCGCCGCTGCACCAATGGCACATCAACCGGCAGGACCGGTAGCAGCGGTTCCGGCACGCGCCCCCGCAACTGGTCCAGCCGGATCAGCGGATTGGCCGTCGGTGCCTTGTGATTGCGGAACCGCCGCGCCAGCGCATCGCGCGCCACACCGGACAGTTCGCCAATCCGCTTGAGGCCGAGCCGCCGCAGCACCAGCACTGCGGCCGGATCAAGCCGCAGTGCGGCCACGGGCAGATCATCAAGGCTATCCCCGGGCTGGAGGATCGCCCTTTCCGGCCCATAATGCGCCAGGGCCCAGGCTGCGCCCGCGGTGGGGGCAATCGCCAGCCGGGCCGTAAAACCACGCTGGGCCAGCGATCCGGCCGCATCGGCGATCAGCCCCGCCTCTCCCCCGAACAGATGCGCCACGCCGGTTACGTCAACCACCAGCCCATCGGGCAGGTCGAGCGCCGACCAGGGCCCCCAGCGCTGCGCCCACAGGGCAAGCGATTCCAGCGCAGCCCGATCTCCCGCCGGATCGGCCGGAGCCACCGCCAGCGCCGGACACAGGGCGCGGGCATCGGCCAGCATGGTGCCAGCCTGCACCCCGGCCTGCTGCGCAGCGCTATTCGTCGCGGTAATCCGGGGGCCGTGGGCGGTTTCGCTGATCAGGGCGAACGGGATGGCATCAAAGCCCCCCCTCCTCTTCAGAGGAGGGGGTTGGGGGGTGGTGCAGAGCGCAACGCCGGCCACTCCAACACCCCCTGCCCCCTCCTCTGAAGAGGAGGGGGAATGATCAGTGGGCGTGTTAGCCAGCCGCCAGCGGTCGATCGGCAGCCGTGCCAGCCAGATCGACAGGACCCTTCGATTCATGCTGATCAGCCATGTGCACGGGCTTCGACAGGCTCAGCCTGAGCGGGCTTTGTGGCAAATTCAAAGTCCGCTCGTGCTGAGCTTGTCGAAGCACCTGAATAGAGGGGCAGGATCCATTCTCCGGGCGGGTGGTTGCGGGCGCGAAACAGTTCGGCGTGCCAGGCGGCCGGGCCGGGGGCCTGCACGTTCCAGCGCGGCGGAAGCGAAGCAGCCGGGCGCAGGGCCCAGCGCTGGCGAGCGGAAGAGAGGTCACGCTCTGCTCCAAGGCGCACCAGCCACAGCGGCACGCCATGCCTTTCAGCCGCCAGGCTGAGGCGACGGTGCGCGGTGAGGGAAAGCGCGCGCGGATTGCCGGCGATCTCACCCACCACAAAGGCCAGATCACGACACCGCAGCCCCTCCTCCAGCGCGAACAGCGCGTCCTCGGGCGTAGTAGTGGCGACATGGATCAACCGGTGACGCAGCGTTTGGGGTAGGCCTGGACGATAGGGCCGCCCGTTCTGGCGCAGGCTGGCGCGATCCTGGACCCACAGCCAGGGCCGTTCATCCCCCGGCACGGCCCGCTGGCTTTCCAGCGCCAGGGCAAAGGCCGCCCCGGCACAGTCCTGCGTGCTGGCAAACAATTCGGCATGGCTGGCCCCTTCCGGAACGGTTGCAAGCGCGGCAGGAAAAACAGGAACAACAGTTGGGACAGCGGCAGTCATACGAATCGGAACCTTTATGTTCCTATTATGTTCCATTTCACAAAAGAGGCAAGGGAACTTCGGCGGCAGGATCGAATACGACTGCCCCGAAACACAGTTGGCACACAGAAAAGGGCCGCCTCCTTCACGGAAGCGGCCCCCTCTCTCCCCACCCCTCAGGGTGAACTTGCTCTTCCCCTCGGGGGGATTGGCTCCACCCCCGAAGTACACTGGATTACCTCAATCGAGCTTGGCAGCCTGTGCCTGCTCTTCCACCAGGCCGCGGCCAACGTGGCTCTTGCGGCGGCCATACGAGAAGTAGACCACCAGGCCGATCGCGGCCCAGCCCAGGAACATCAGCTCCGTGTAACCGGACAGGTTGAAGAACAGATAGGCACAACCAGCGACAGCCGCCGGGCCGACCACCCAGACAATCGGGGTGCGGAACGGACGGTGACGATCCGGCGCGGTGCGGCGCAGGATGATCACACCGATTGCCACGGTCATAAAGGCGAACAGCGTGCCCGAGTTCGAAATATCAGCCAGCTGACCAACCGGGAAGAAGGCCGCCGCTGAGGTCACGAAGATACCGGTGATGATGGTCACCACGTGCGGCGTCTTGAACTTCGGGTGCACCTTGGCCAGCCCTTCGGGCAGCAGGCCATCGCGCGCCATCACGAAGAAGATGCGGGTCTGACCGAACAGCATCATCAACACCACCGAAGGCAGCGCCAGGAAGGCCGCCAGACCAATCAGGTTGCCAACGTTGACATAACCGATTTCGCGCAGGACGTGGGCCAGGGCCTCATCCGAGCAGACCAGCGGAACATTGCCCGCACCGGCCAGTGCCGCGCATTGTGCCTGAAGTTCCTTGCTGCCCGTTGCCAGCGCTTGGCCAGCGGCATCAACCACCGGCTGCGCGCCAATCGCACCGATCGCCCCAGCCGCAACCAGCAGGTAGAAAATGGTGCAGATCACCAGGCTGCCGATCAGGCCGATCGGCATGTTGCGCTGCGGGTTCTTGGTTTCCTCGGCCGCGGTCGAAACCGCGTCAAAACCGACATAGGCGAAGAAGATCGAAGCCGCCGCGGCCGAAACACCGCCAAAGCCCAGCGGGGCAAAGGGTTCAAAGTTTTCCATCTTCATCACCGGCACGGCCAGGATGATGAAAGCCGTCAACGCCACGATCTTGATCACCACCAGCACGGCGTTGAAGGTCGCGGATTCCTTGGTCCCCACCACCAGCAGCGCAGTAACCGCCAGCGCGATGAACACCGCCGGCAGGTTAATCCCGCCACCAACGGCCGCCAGCGCGCCCTTGGTGAAGAATGTTGGCAACTCTATCCCCAGCCCGGATTGCACCAGGCCTATGAAATAGTTGGACCAGCCAACCGAGACCGCCGAAGCCGCGATCGCATATTCCAGGATCAGGGCCCAGCCCACGATCCAGGCCACGATTTCGCCCATCGAGGCATAGGAATAGGTGTAGGCAGAACCGGAAACCGGGACCATCGAGGCCATTTCTGCATAGCACAGCGCAGCAACCGCGCAGACGAAACCGGCGATGATGAAGCTGATCATCATGCCCGGTCCGGCCTTTTGCGCTGCTTCCGCCGTCAGCACGAAAATCCCGGTGCCGATGATGGCCCCGATCCCGAGCATCGTCAGCTGGAAGGCACCGAGCGAGCGGTGCAGCGATTTCTTTTCAGCAGTGGCCAAAATGGCGTCGAGTGATTTGACGCGACCGAACATGCAATTCCCCTAAAAAGTGTCGAGCCGGGTACATTGCCCGGCCCACATTTGCATCTGGCGCGAGAAGCTAACGCCAAGCGGGCCAGAGGCAAGCGCAATCTAGCGCCCTTCCCCAGCTTTGCAGGACAGTCTAAAGGGCAACCCCATGTCCACGACCTTTCAGCTCGACACGGCCACCAGCCGCGCCAATCCCACCCCCGCGCCAATGAAGCGCCTGACGATCCCCGCGATCCGCAAGCGCAAGGTTGATGGCGTGACCGCCGAGCCCGTCGTGATGCTCACAGCCTATACCGCCCGGCAGGCCCAATTGCTCGATGCGCATTGCGATCTGCTGCTGGTCGGGGATTCGCTGGGGCAGGTGATTTACGGCCTGCCCTCTTCGGTGCCGGTAACGCTCGACATGATGGCCGCCCATGGCGCCGCCGTGGTGCGCGGTTCCTACCACGCCGCCGTGGTGGTCGACATGCCGTTTGGCGCTTACGAAGCATCGCCCCAACAGGCCTTTGAAAGCGCGGCGCGGCTGCTCAAGGAAACCGGCTGCGCGGCGGTCAAGCTGGAAGGCGGGGCAGCTATGGCGGAAACCGTGGCATTCCTGACCCAGCGCGGCATCCCGGTGATGGGCCACGTCGGCCTGACCCCGCAAGCGGTCAATGTTCTGGGCGGCTACAACGCCCGCGGCCGCAGCGAGGCCGAGGCGGCCAAGATTGTTGCCGATGCCAAGGCACTGGATGAAGCCGGCGCCTTTGCCATTGTTGTCGAAGGCGTGGTTGAACCCATCGCCATTGCCGTAACCAAGGCCGTCAGCTGCCCGACGATCGGCATCGGCGCTTCGGCCCAATGCGATGGCCAGGTGCTGGTGACCGAGGACATGCTCGGCATGTTTGATCGCGTCCCCCGCTTCGTGAAGCGGTATGAGGAAATCGCGGAAACGATTTCTGCCGCGGCAGCACGCTATGCCGCCGAAGTTCGGGATCGATCCTTCCCGGGCATTGAACAGACCTACCAGCCGAAATAGGGCGAGCCGATGTTGATGCGTTTCTACAAGGGCTCGATCCTTTTCACCCTCGTCTGTCTGGCTTTAGGTGCCTGGTATGGCTGGGCCATGACCGGCAATGTCGCCGCCACGGCATCGATGCTCTGGATCATCCTGGTCCTCTCGATTCTTGAGGTTTCGCTGTCGTTTGACAACGCGGTGGTCAACGCCGCCGTGCTGAAAGACATGGATGATATCTGGCAACGCCGCTTCCTGACCTGGGGTATGGTGATCGCCGTATTCGGGATGCGGATCGTCTTCCCCCTGGCAATTGTAGCGATTGCCGCCGGACTTGGGCCGATGGATGCCCTGAACCTCTCACTCAACAATCCGGGTGAGTACGAACGGATCGTCAGCGGCGCCCATGTCGGCATCGCCGGATTCGGCGGCGCGTTCCTGGCCATGGTCGGCCTGTCCTTCTTCTTCGATGGCGAAAAGGACATCCACTGGATCACCTGGATCGAGGAGAAGCTCTCGCTCGTATCAAACATCAAGGCCGCAGAAATCGCGCTGCTGCTGCTGGTTCTTTACGGTGTGTCGCAAATGCTCCCGGCCGATGAGGCGCTGACCTTCATGGTGGCAGGCATCCTTGGCCTGGTCACCTTCATCGCGGTTGAGGCTATCGCAACGGTCCTCGAAATGCGCGAGGAAGCGCTGAAACTGCAGGGTGCCGTGGTCCGCTCGGGGCTTGGCGGGTTCCTCTACCTCAACATCCTCGACGCCTCGTTCAGCTTTGACGGCGTGATCGGTGCTTTCGCCTTGTCCAACAACATGGTGATCATCGCGCTGGGTCTGTCGATCGGGGCGATGTTCGTCCGTTCGATGACGATCCACCTGGTAAAGCAGGGCACCCTGGCCGAGTATCGCTATCTCGAGCACGGCGCGTTCTGGGCAATCATCGCCTTGGGCGCGATCATGCTGTTGTCGGCCCGGTTCCATATCCCCGAAACGGTCACCGGGTTGGTTGGCGCAGTGTTGATCGGCTTGTCACTGTGGTGGTCAATCCGCCACAACCGACGCTATCCCGACAGCGAGATCGAACAGGCTATTCGAGCGGATTAAGCCGCGCCGCAATCGGTGCGGCGATCACCAGCTGCACCAGGTGATAGAGCAGGATCGGCAACAGCACGATGCCTGCGGCCGCTGGCGGGAACAGCACCGTTGCCAGCGGCGCGCCCATCGCCACGCTCTTTTGCGCCCCAGCGAACAGGAAGCTGATCCGGTTGGCCCGATCAAGCCGGACCGAGCGGCCAATCAGCCAGGCTCCCAGATGCCCATAGAACAGGAACAGCGCCGTCCCGCCCGCCAGCCACAGCCAGCCGGACAGATCGACCCGCTCCCAGAAACGCTGCTCAACCGCGCCGGAAAACGCGACGTAGACCGCAATGGCAATCGAGGTCCGATCCATCCGGGTAACAAGTTGCCGATGCCCGGCAACCCAGCCACCTAACCGCCCCTGCATGGCCTGCCCCAGCAGGAATGGGATCAGCAGAACCGTGACGACCTTAAGCAAACCTTCGGCATGGAATTCGGCAGCCCCGCTCCCCGCCAGCAACGAGAACAGCGGGGCGGTAATGAACACACCCAGGATGTTGAGCAGCGCAGCCGCCACCACCGAGCTGGCCACATTGCCGCCTGCCAAGGAAGAATAGGCCGTTGCCGATTGGACGGTGGACGGCAAGCACCCGAGGTAGAGGAACCCCAATGCCAGCAATGGCGGCATCCAGCCCTGCCCGCCCTGCCACAGCAGCCATCCAGCCAAGGCCATGCCCCCGAATACCCAGCCGACCAGCGGCCATAGCAGGCGGTGGTTGCCGATCCCGGTCCGCACCTCTTGGCGCGGCAGGCGCAGGCCGTTGAGGAAGAACAGCAGAAAGACGGCCGCATTGGCCACGAACTGGGCCAGCTCGCGCGCCGCGCCGTGAACCGGCAGGACAAGAGCGAGCCCGATCGCGAGCGCCAGCAGCCGCACCATCGGGTCGATGCGACGCAGCAACGACTCAGCGCCCAGCGAGCTTCACCGCTGGTGCCGGCGTGGCCGAAAACCGCGGCGCCGGGGCCGGCTGGACCATGCCCCCGTCCTCCACGAAAGTGCCGCGCGCAACGTTGTGCGGATGCTTGGGGGCTTCTTTCAGGCTAAGGACCGGCGCGAAGCAGATGTCGGTGCCATCCATGATCGCGCACCACTCGTCACGCGTCTTGGTCAGGATCAGCGCAGTCATCCGTTCCTTCAGATCATCCCACTTCATCGGGTTCATCTGCTGGGCGAAGTCCGGATCGTCGCTAAGGCCCGTCTTCTCCATCAGGATCGCATAGAACTGCGGCTCGATCGAACCGAGCGAGATGTATTTACCATCTTTCGTTTCGTAAGTGTCATAGAAGTGGGTGCCGCTATCGAGCAGGTTGACCCCGCGCTCGTCGCGCCACTGGCCATTGCCCAGGAAGGTATAGGTCATGGCGGAGAGGATCGCCGCGCCATCGACCATTGCACAATCCACCACCTGACCACTTCCGCCCGAGCGCGCATGCAGGATGGCCGCGACCACGCCAAAGGCCAGCATCATGCCGCCGCCGCCGAAATCGCCCACAGCGTTAACCGGGAAAGTCGGTTTCTCGCCCTTGCGGCCATAGGAATGGAGCGCGCCCGAAAGGGCAATGTAATTGATGTCATGCCCGGCTAGCGGAGCCATCGGCCCGTCCTGCCCCCAGCCGGTCATCCGGCCGATTACCAGCTTGGGGTTGATCGCCAGCAGGACATCGGGCCCGATCCCCATGCGCTCGATCACGCCAGGGCGATAACCTTCGATCAACGCATCGGCGGACTTCACCAGGTCCTTAAGCTGTTCGATCGCCGCGGGATCCTTGAGATCCAGTTCAACCCGTTCGCGGTTGCGATTGAGGATGTCACGGTTGCCCCCATCACCAAAGCGGCTTGCGGTGCCAGGGCGCTCAACCCGGATCACCCGTGCGCCATGGTCAGCCAGCATCATGCCGCAGAACGGACCGGGCCCGATCCCCGCCAGTTCGATCACCGTAACCCCAGCCAGAACCCCTGCCATCGCGCATTCCTCCAAATTTAATCGCGCGATTAGTTTTGGCGGGAGCGACAGCGATTGTCGAGAGGAAAGCAGGTTAATGGCGTCGCAATTGCGCCCGGGCCTCGTCCAGCATCGGATTGCTGCCACCCAAGGCCTCAGCCTTGTCCAGCAAGCTGGCAGCGCGCTCCGGGTTCTGCCCCAACCGTGCCAGGACCATGCCTAAGGCCTGTGCGGTCCTCGCGCTGGAGCGCTGCAACCGATAGGCCGTCTCCGCCGGCATCAAGGCTTGATCCACATACCCTGCCTGCAATCGGGCCACTGCCAAATCAGCCAGCATGCGCGGATCGCTCCATCCGCGTCGGCGGCTGGCATCCGTCAGATACAAGCTCGAGCGCTGCCAATCGCCATCCCCGGCAGCCGCATCGGCAATCAACCGCGGGGCCACCAAACTGTCCGGGAATGCTGCGAGGTATTCCTTGGCCAAATGCACGGCACCAGCTTCGCCTGCCACATAGCCGGCGCGCAACATGAGCCATTCAGGGTTCCGCAGTCTGGCGGCCGTACCATAGGCTTCAAGCGCTCGATCATCCGCCCCTTGCAGAAGGGCTTCGTCGCCGGCCAGGACGAAAGCCTCAAACGACCCGTCTACGGTGGGCGGATCGGGCCGCTCGCGCGCAGGCGGGGATGATAGCGCGGCTGTCGCTGCCCGCTGCAGATAGTCTGCCGCCGTCACCCGGTCGCCCGTTCGTTCATAGGATCGGCCCATAACCGCAAGCAGATATGGCGGAGCATCTGGCCGCTCTGCCAATGGCTCGAACCGCTGGCGCAAGCGCGGATGGTCGTCGACTGCAAGCAAGGCCTTAGCATAGAGCAATTGGACGCGCTGGTTGAAAGGCTGTCGCCGGTCCAGCGGTTCAAGCAAGCTCACCGCGATCCCGCTGTTGCCTACTTCAAGCTCCAACGCACCTTCCAGCATGACAACGGCGGGTACATTCTTGGAAGGGCCGCCGATCCGACCAAACAGGCGCCGCCCGAACCCAATCTCACCTGCGCGGGCCGCAATAACCGCCTGCAAGTCATAAGGCCCAGGGC
>JACCDM010708948.1_pt1 | contig 18276 bp, 19 predicted proteins | sample 7445851 | NCBI WGS metagenome assembly JACCDM01 (sample SAMN15323438, study PRJNA562643) | freshwater metagenome | isolation source: river surface water | place: USA:Blue River Watershed | collected 2017-08-16
TCATTGGCCATATTCTCTCACCTTTTCCGCACCTTTAGTGCATGGGAGTTATGAGCTCCAAAATTTCACTAAAACTAGTTGCAATATCGGCAACTCTCTCAGAAATTAATCGATGACATCCTTGGCTTAATGGTGATGTAATTTCGCCGGGGACAGCAAATACTGGTCTGAATATTTCTGCTGCATCTCTGGCGGTTCGAATAGAGCCACTCACATACTCCGCCTCGATGACAACTGTTGCTTTTGAAATTGCTGCAATTAATCTATTTCTGACTAAGAACCTAAATGGCTGGGATAAAACACTCGGCATGACCTCGCTTATTAATAATCCATTTCTTGTAATCTGATCAAAAAGCCTCAAGTTGTCTACTGGATATAGGTGATTGAAACCTCCGGCTAAAATACATATGGTTTTCTTACCTAGACTTAAAGTTGAAATATGAGCTGCAGTATCAATACCAATTGCGCCACCACTTACCACCGTAAAATCTGCCTTTGCAGCTTGAGTAGCTAAGAATTTGGCACTTGATACTCCATAACTAGTTGGTTTTCTACTTCCTACAATCGAAATAGAGGTTTTTAAAGTTTCAAGTATTTCTCTATTTCCCTTTAGGAGAAGTCCGATTGGTGGGTTAGGTAAGTCTTCCATCCCAATTGGCCAGTCGAGATCCCTGGGAGTGATAAAAAATGAGTTTGAATTCTCAATTTCTTTTCTAGCCTTCAATAAATCGGTTTTCATTATTTTGTCTCTAATAATCGATAATGAATTGCTTTCTGAGAAGTGACTTTTGGAAGTTATATGATGATAAACAGCTTGGGCGCCAAGATCTGATATTTGGGCGCTCCAAAAAGGGTCTGCTGGTTCAATACAAGTAAAAAGAATTAGTCTGCAATCTTCTTCAGTATGCACTTGACTAACTTAATCAGAGATAACCTTTGATTGTAGAACTTAAAAATTCTGTGAATTAGTTTTTAGTTTTTAAGATTTCAGCAATATTTGAAAACGATTTTCTATGAATAGGCAGTACTCCGTACTTCTTTATGGCGGCGGTATGTAATGCTGTGATATACCCTTTGTGATTAGCAAGCCCATAATTAGGATATTTGCGATCTAGTTCTATCATTATTCGATCTCGATAAACCTTAGCCAATATAGACGCAGAGCTAATTGATATTGCAACTTGGTCACCCTTCCAAACCGCAAGATTTGGCTCAGTCATACCTGGTATTGAATATCCATCAGTCAAAATATACTCAGGCTTTACTTTCAAAGCATGGACAGCCCGTCGCATACCTTCAAGATTACATTTGTGTAAACCTAGAAGATCAATCTCAGCTGCTGAAAATTCAATGATTGAGTAGGCAATTGAATTATTCAATATTACTTCATACATGCGATCTCTTTGAGGTGCTGATAATTCTTTTGAATCTCTAACTCCATTTAGTTCCGATGAAGTTGGATCTTTCAGAATAACCGCTGATACTACTAGGGGTCCGGCACAAGGACCTCTGCCGGCTTCATCCACTCCTGCAATTTTTGTAATTCCAGATTGCAAAAGTTTGCTTTCAATCATTTCTATGGTTTTTCTTGTACTGGAACCTTTTTTAGGTCTTCACCTTTGGGGATAAAAGCAGCATTTGTAAAGGGCCAAACAATAAATGTAGCGCGTCCTACGACTTTACTTAGTGGAATCATTCCATTATTTGCACTTTCAGGGTGAAACCTTGAATCTGCACTGGCTCCACGGTGATCACCCATTACCCAAATAAATCCTTTAGGTATATCAACATTAAATTTTACTTCGCTTGGCTTATCGCCTGGATAGATGTATGGCTCAGTTATAGAAACACCATTTACCTGAACTTTTCCAGAAGAATCGCAACAAGTAACATTATCTCCGCCCACACCAATTACGCGCTTTATTAAATATTGTTTAGCGGGATCAGGTAGTACTCCAACAGTAATCAAACCACTTTTGAGCTTATTAGAGATGCTTGAACTCTCACTTATCGGTGCCTCGCCTAGCCATTTATCTGGGTCAGAAAAAACTACTACCTCACCACGTTTAATTTCACTAAATAAGGCTCCAAATTTGTTTACAGCAATTCGATCTCCAACTTGTAATGTATTCTCCATAGAACCTGATGGAATAAAGAAAAAATGGAGAAAAAACGTTTTGATTACAATTGAAATTATTAGGGCCGAAACTACAATTATGGGTAGTTCCCGAAGGAATGAACCCTTCTTAAACATAAGTGATAATGCTTAAGCTTGTGGTGTTTCTTCGGCGGTAGCTTCAGCAACTACTGCTTCAGGTGCAGCTTCTGTAACTGGTGCTGCCTCTTGCGTAGGAGTTGATTCTGCAACTGGTGCTGCCTCTTGCGTAGGAGTTGATTCTGCAACTGGTGCTGCCTCTTCAACTACTGGAGCACTTTTAGCCGCAAGTCTTTCGGCAGCTTTTTTCTTTAAAGTTGTAGCACCATCTGCTGGCTCATTCATAGCTTCTTTAACAGCTGCCTCGTAAGCCACCCTCTTATCAATTCGAGCAGGTTGTAACTTCAAAGTGCCTTCACTTCCTGGTAGGCCATTAGCTTTTTGGTAATCACCTGTAATTTTTAATAATGCCGTAACTGCTTCAGTTGGTTGTGCTCCAACTCCAAGCCAGTACTGAACTCGCTCTGAATTCACTTCAATTAAAGAAGGTTCGGATGCTGGTGAATAACGACCAATTTCTTCAATTGCCTTTGAATTTCTAGCTGAACGAGAATCCGCTATAACAATTCGAAAATGAGGTGTACGGATCTTTCCAAGTCGCATTAACTTAATCTTTACTGACACAAAACTCCCTATAGAAAATTAATTTGGATTTATCTTATGTAAACAGCGGGGGCGTTCACATTCGACAAAATTACGGACTAAATTGCTATGGGTTAGAGGGTCCCATTCGCAGGTGGCTAATCTTGCCAGTATTAAAGCCATAACCCAAATTGGGAAGGCAGTAGGTCAAATTCCCTCTTCTATCGCTCGTTTAGCAGGATTTCCGGAGCGAGACTTCTTCTTTGGTTTTTGGCTAACCTGATTGGTTTTTGGCATCATGCCCATACTGCCTGCACCTGCTAAAGATGGAGGGATGGAGCCCGAACGCATTTGTTTCATTACTTTTTGGGCTTGCGTAAAGCGCTCTACTAATGAGTTTATCTCAGAGACAGCTCTACCACTGCCTTTAGCTATTCTTGCTCTTCTTGATCCATTCAATACTTTTGGATCATTTCTTTCTAACGGTGTCATCGATTCAATGATTGCACGAGTCCTAACTAACTCTGTTTCATCAAAATTCTGTAATTGCTTTTTCATACCAGCAGATCCAGGCAATAAACCAAGCAACTTATTCATACTTCCCATATTTTTCATAGCTTCAAGCTGAGATAAGAAATCTGTAAAAGTAAAATCCTCCCCCTTGATAAATTTATCTTCAAGATCTTTAGCTGTTGCTTCTGGCATTGCTCGCTTTGCTTGCTCAGCTAAAGATGCAACATCTCCTAAACCAAGAATTCTTGAAGCCATTCTCTCTGGATAAAAAAGGTCGAAATCTGCAGTATTTTCACCAGTGGCAGCAAAAATTATTGGCTTACCTGTTAACTCTACAATTGATAATGCAGCACCACCTCTGGCGTCACCATCTAATTTAGTTAAGACCACCGCATCAAATCCGACGCCCTCAGAAAAAGCCTTTGCAGTTCGAGCAGCATCTTGGCCCGTCATGGCATCAACTACAAAAAATATCTCATCAGGTTTTACAGCATCTCGAATCTTGATTACTTCTTGCATCAACTCTTCATCGATGCCAGTCCTGCCTGCAGTATCAATAATTACAAAATTGTGTAATTTATCCTTTGCAAACTGCAATCCAGCACTAGCTACTTGAATCGGGTCTCCAATGCCATTTCCAGGTTCAGGGGCAAAGACTGGAATATTTATGGATTTACCAACAATTTGAAGTTGATTTACTGCGTTAGGTCTTTGTAAATCAGCTGCAACTAGTAATGGTGTATGTCTTTGTTGGGAAAGATAATGTGCAAGTTTGCCCGCTAATGAAGTTTTTCCAGCACCCTGTAACCCGGTTAACAAGATTACAGTTGGTGGTGATTTAGCAAACTTTAAGCGCCTAGCAGAGCCGCCCAGTATTTTAGTTAGCTCCTGATTTACAATCTCAAAAATTCTCTGAGCAGGATTTGTGCTTTTGTTTATCTCAGATTCAAGCGCTTTAACTTTACTAAAAATTCGATTCGAAAATTCTTCAGCTACCTCTAAAGCAACATCAGAGTCTAAAAGAGCCAATCTGATCTCAGATATGAAATTTTCTAATTCTGACTCTGTTACTTTGCCGCTAAGGCCAGAGAAAATCTTGCCAAACCTCTGGCCCAGCGCTTCAAACATGTAGGAATCCTACATTTGTTTAGATGGCTGCTTCACCGCTTTCACCAGTCCGAACCCGAGTCACAGAATCCACAGTTGTTGCCCAAACTTTGCCATCACCAATATTTCCAGTTCTGGCAGCTTCGGCAATGACCTTAATTGCTTTTTCTGCAACATTAGAAGCAACTAAAACTTCTAATCTAATTTTAGGAATCAGATCGACTTTATATTGAGCGCCCCGATAAACCTCGGTTAACCCAAGTTGTCTTCCAAAACCTTTTGCATCAGAGACAGTCATACCGGTAATACCAGCGCTAACTAATGCCTCTTTTACATCTTCTAGTTTCTGTGGCTTAATAATTGCGGTTATTAGTTTCATAGTTAGAAACCTCCTCGTGAATTAGAAGTTAATTCATAACCAGTTTCGGCATGTTGGTCATAATCAATGCCTGAAATTTCAGCTTCTTCTTTGATTCGAAGTCCCATTGTTTTATCAATGATAAAGCCGATGATCAAGGTGACTATAAATGAATAAACTAAGACAAAGAAGGCGCCGAATGCTTGCTTAGCTAATAGCGCTGTTCCTCCGCCATAGAAAATTCCATCCAGGCCAACACTATTAACTGCGCTGCTTCCAAAGAAACCAATGGCTAAGCTGCCCCATAATCCACCAATTAAATGGACTCCTACAACATCAAGTGAGTCATCAAAATTTAATAAATACTTGATACCGACAGCTAAGGCACAGAAAACACCTGCAAGAAGTCCAATTACCACCGCTGCCCAAGGGGCAACAAATGCACATGCTGGTGTAATTGCGACTAGACCAGATACTGCCCCTGATGCCACTCCTAAAGAGGTTGGATGGCCATCCCTTAACTTCTCAACTAGCAACCAACCTAATGCAGCGGCTGCTGTAGCTACCTGAGTATTTAGGAGAGCTAATGCTGCAACTCCATTTGCACCAAGTGCTGATCCTGCGTTAAATCCAAACCAACCAAACCAAAGTAGGCCGGCTCCAATTAGGACAAGTGGTAGCGAGTGTGGACGCATTGATTCCCTGCGCCATCCAACTCTACGTCCTAAAATAATTGCCATAGCAAGTCCAGCAGCGCCCGCATTTATATGCACTGCAGTTCCTCCAGCAAAATCTTGAACACCTCTGGCTGCTAAGAAACCTGCACCCGTAACTGTATCGCCAACCTTATTTCCAAAAGCAAATACCCAGTGAGCAACTGGGAAATAAACAAGTGTTACCCATATTGTTACAAAGACTGCCCAGGCAGTAAATTTTGTACGATCTGCAATAGCGCCAGAGATTAATGCTGGAGTGATAATTGCAAACATTAACTGGAAAGCTGCAAATGCCAATAATGGAATTGGATAGACGCCACCGTTATTTGTTAGTTCATTAACAGCGCTTCCAAGTCCAGAAAATGATATTTCGCCATACCATTGCGAATCAGCTTTGTATCCAAATGCTAATTTGAATCCATAAATTACCCAAAGAACACTTACGATGCCGATTGTTACCATAGACATAAGCATCATATTTAGAACGCTTTTTGCTCTAACCATGCCACCATAAAAAAGGGCTAGGCCAGGTGTCATTAAAAGCACCAGGGCCGTACTGGCCAATACCCAAGCGGTATCGCCGGTATTTAGAACTATCTCTGCCATTTATTCTCCGATCGCTCAACTTATATAGGTCAAAATCCTCGCCATTGAGATGGGGTAACTATCGGGTACTAGGGTTAATTTCAGAGGCAATTTAGATTTCAGGCTTATGAAACAAAGGGCTGGATTGTTAAAAGTATGTTACTTAATCGAATAATCCTGCCAAGTAGGCGTCTTGATCAAACGAGGTGAAATCTTCAATACCTTCTCCAGAACCCACAAATTTAATGGGTAGACCTGTGGATTTCTCGATCGCAATTGCAATTCCACCCTTGGCAGTTCCATCTAATTTCGTCACTATAAAACCCGAGATATTAACTGCCTCAATAAAAGTTGCAGCTTGGTTAATGCCGTTTTGTCCGGTTGTTGAATCAACTACTAGCAATATTTCATCAATTGTTGATTGCTTCTGAACTACTCTAACAATTTTTCCTAGCTCATCCATTAAATTCTGCTTAGTATGGAGTCTCCCAGCAGTATCTATTATCAAATAGTCTGCATTTAATGCTTTAGCTTTAGTTATGGCGTTAAACGCCACCGATGCTGGATCACTACTTTCTTCACCAAAGACGACTTCAACATCAATTCTTTTGGCCCAAGTTCTAATCTGATCGGTAGCAGCTGCACGAAATGTATCTGCAGCAGCAAGCAGGACAGAATTTCCTTGGGACTTTAAAAAATTAGCCAACTTAGCCGCTGAAGTAGTTTTACCAGTGCCATTTACTCCAACAATTAAAATTGTCTTTGTTTCGGCTTTAGAGTTTAAAATGCCTCGAGGTTTAGTACTTAACCAAGAACTAACCTCATCAATGATGGATTTTCTAGCGTCCTCAGGTTTTAGTGACCTACACTTTAGAATTAGTTGATCAACTAGTTTTGGCCCCAAATCCGAAGCAATAAGTTGTGCTCGTATTTCATCCCATTCTTCCTGCGAGATTGAACTAGATTTAAGTGCAGTAAAAAGCTTTTTAAATAAGCTCATTTAGAATCTAAGAAACTGCGTCGACTTCACGAATACGCTGAGAAATAACTTCACTAACTCCATCCCCACGCATGGTCACGCCATAAAGCGCATCTGCAATCTCCATTGTTCTTTTCTGGTGGGTAATAATGATTAACTGAGATTTCTCTCTTAACTCTTCGAACACGCCCAGTAATCTGCCTAAGTTTGTGTCATCAAGAGCTGCTTCGACCTCATCCATAACATAAAAAGGTGAGGGTCTGGCTTTGAATATTGCAATCAGAAGTGCAACTGCTACTAGTGATCTTTCACCTCCGGATAGTAAAGATAATCTCTTAACTCTTTTACCAGGTGGTCTGGCTTCGACATCAACACCTGAGGTCAGCATGTCAGATGGGTTTGTAAGAATTAATTTTCCATCTCCGCCTGGGAATAACCTAGCGAAAACAAGTTCGAACTCTCTTGCGGTATCTTCATAGGCTTCAGTAAATATCTGTTGAACACGATCATCAACTTCTTTAATTATGTCTAATAAATCCTTTTTAGTCTTTTTTAAATCTTCCAATTGCTCTGCAAGGTAGCGTAAGCGCTCTTCTAGAGATGAATACTCTTCTAATGCCAATGGATTAATCTTTCCTAATAATGTTAGCGATTTCTCCGCCTGGGAAAGGCGCTTTTCTTGTTGGTCTCGTCGGTACGGAATTAAATCTCCAGGCACAAATTCGCCTTGCTCATTCTCGTAAAATGTAGGAACGTCATTACTTGGACCATACTCATTTATAAGTGCCTGAACATCAATCCCAAGTTCTTCTACTGCTTTTGTCTCTAATTGTTCAATTCTAAGTCGTTGCTCAGCTCGAGCGATTTCGTCTTTATGCACACTTGAGGTTAATTTCTCTAACTCAATAGAGAGCTCGCGACCTATTGTTCTTAAACTTAATATTTCGCCCTCTCGAGAAGATCTTGAAGTTTCCAATCTTTCTCTTTCAGAACCTGCACGCGCAATAGAGGACTCAATTTGAATTAATGCCTCATAAGCTGTGTCGGCAATGTCCTGCGCAGTTATCGCAGCCTGTGCCCTATTTTCACGGCGAGAAATTGATCGAGATGCAGATTCACGTTCCGTAGCTGCTTGATTCTCTAAAGCTTCAGCCCGCTGTGATAGCGCATCCTTACGCTCTTCAATAGTTCTTAGATTTAATCGAGACTCAACCTCTTTTGATCTTGCACTTGAAACTTGAGATCTTAAGTCCTCTAAGTTTGTTAAGTCAGGTTCAACTGGAGTTTGGTGCGATTCAAATTGTGCCAAAGCTGCAGCCAAATCTCTTTCGTCAGAATTGCGCTGATCAATTGCTGCTTGTAGTGCCGAATTTAACCGATCAAATTCATCAACAGAATTCTTTACATTCTGGCCAGAGATAGCAAGTTGCTCAGCGAGCCCAGTCATGGCTGCATCAGACTCATTTAGCTTAGAGAGTACAGACTCATACTCGCTGCTTACTTTATTAAAATCATCATTTGCGCTGCTGAGTTCAAACCTGATTCGATCACAATCAACAGAAACCTTATTTACTTCAACTTCACAGTTTGAGGTCAAATCATCAATTTTAGATATCAAGTTGGCATTTTCTGAAGTTTTGACTAGTTCAGTAATTTCTTTAAATGCAGTTAATCTACCTAGTGATCCGGCTCGCAATTTTTCAGTAGATTGAAGTTTTTCAGTAAGCACCTTAAGGTCTTTTTCAGAGTTCTTCATTTCAACTTTTAACTTCTCAAATAAGCTATCAAGACCAGGCTCTGAAGCCGCTAGTGATGATATTTGAGTTTCAATCGTTGCAAAATTTTCTCGATAGTTCTTTAGTCTTTGCTCGACAGAATTTCTAGCCTCAGTTAATCGATTAACCTCACCTGAAGTCGCATCTATTCGCGAGCGTAATCCATTTATGTGACCTTCCTGTCGAGCAGTTCCCTCACGTTGATCTGCAATAGCGCGAAGTGCAGCAGATACTCGGCTCTCTTCAAGTGCTAACTTATCTTCGATAGCCTTTAATAAATTTGAGTCAGTGTCTAATTGCTCTTGAGATTTATTAACTTTGTTAGCAAGCTCTTTCTCTTCATTTCGTAACTGTTGGGCCTCTTGGTCTAATAAAATTGGATCACGACCGGAAGCTTTGGCTTCTTCAGCTTCTTCAGAGAGAAACCTTGCGCGTTCAGATGATAAGTTTTGCACTGCACGAATTTGCTCTCGTTGTGCAGTAAGACGGTAAAAGTTTTCTTGAGCTGCAATTAATTGAGGGTTTTCACTAGCCGCAATCGCATCCAACTCAATTTCGCGACTTCTGGCAGAATTTAATTCACTCTCAACCTGTTCCTTACGTTGCCGCAACACATTTTCATCAGCAACCTCTAACTCCATCTCATTGCGCATGCGAAGCATGTCATCTGCCATTAAACGTAATTTTGCATCCCTGACATCTGATTGGATTATCGAGGCTTTGCGTGCCACCTCTGCCTGTTTTCCTAATGGCTTGAGTTGTCTTCTTAACTCCACCGTTAGGTCTTGAATACGAGCTAAGTTAGTTTGCATTGAATCAAGTTTTCTAATTGCTTTTTCTTTTCGCTTTCGATGTTTTAGTACTCCAGCTGCTTCTTCAATAAATGCTCTGCGCTCTTCAGGATTCGCTAACAAAATTGCATCTAATTGGCCTTGTCCAACGATTACATGCATCTCCCTACCAATACCACTATCGCTTAATAACTCTTGGATATCTAAAAGTCGAGTTGTTTCACCATTCAATAAATATTCAGAGGCGCCATTTCTAAATAGAACTCGCGTAATTGTTACCTCAGTAAAGTCAATTGGTAATACACCATCAGTATTGTCGATAGTTACCGAAACCTCTGCTCTACCAAGAGGTGCTCTACCTGAAGTGCCAGCGAAAATTACATCTTCCATCTTTCCACCACGCAGTGATTTTGCCCCTTGCTCACCCATTACCCAAGAGAGCGCATCAACCACATTTGATTTACCGGACCCATTTGGACCTACAACACAAGTAATTCCCTGTTCAAAATTTAAAGTAGTTGAAGAGGCAAAGGACTTAAAGCCCTTCAAATTCATACTCTTTAAATACATAGGACGATCCACCCACAGCGCATAGCGCAAACCTATCTAAAAAGTGATCGAAAACTTGGTACCTAACGCTGGCAACGCGGGCAAAAATGTGAAGATCTGTTTGCAAAGGCTATCCGGCGAATCTTTGATCGGCACCTCGGGCAAGGCTCACCCTCTCTGCCATAAACCTTTAGGGAGCGGGAAAAGTATCCACTTTCACCATTTACATTTTTATACTGCTCATCAAATGAAGTACCACCTGCTTGAATCGATGATTTCATTACTGAAATGGCTGATTTAATTAACTTTTTGATTTCATTTTCGTTTAAATCTTCGCAAATAATCTCAGGATGTATCTTTGCTCGCCACAATGCTTCATCTGCGTATATATTGCCAATTCCACTAATAATATTTTGATTTAAAATAGCAGGCTTAATAGCTGTTTTCCTACGATTAATGTTTGAAACTACCTGTCTTAGGTCAAACTCTGATTCAAATGGATCCTTTGATATCTTCAATACCGAGGTTGGGATTCCCTCAAAAACCTGCTCCACAGATAGCCAACCAAAGGTTCGCTGATCTATGAACCTAACCTCATTGGCATATCCCTTGCTCGAACCGCTTAATATAAATCTTGCTCTTAGGTGAGGGTGCATTTTAACGATGCTCTTCTGAACTAGTAACTGCCCGCTCATCCCTAAATGGGCAACCAAGACAAAATCTCTATCAAGTTCTAGCCATAAAAATTTTCCTCGCCTTCGAACGGAGGTAATTTTTGCGCCAACCACAGCAGAAAGCGGTGAGATAGAGCTTGGTTTTAACGCTCTTGGATGAAAACTTTCTGCGTGTCTAATCTGCTTACCAACAATATACTTTTCTAAACCAGCCCTTACAGTTTCTACTTCAGGTAATTCTGGCATGCTTACTTACTTTTTATTTCGATCGACCAATACTTCATATGCAATCTTTGCAGCTGCTTGTTCAGCTTCCCGCTTACTCTTGCCCTTTCCAACTGGAAACTTCTCATCGCTTAATAATACGCAAGCCATAAAATTCTTATCATGATCTGGCCCAGACTCTGTTATCTCATACTCTGGTGATGCTAGGTTCATTAACGCCGATAACTCTTGTAATGCTGTTTTACTATCTAAAGTCGAACCTTGCGAAGTTGCAGTGACTATGGCTGGATTAATCCACTTTGAAATTACTTCAGCACTTTTTACATATCCATGTTGTAAATAAATTGCCCCTACTAGTGCTTCAAAAGTGTCAGCTAAGATTGAATTTTTCTCTCGCCCGTTTGTTGCTTCTTCACCTTTACCTATTTTCAAATAGGAACCAAGATTGATATCACGGGCAATCTGAGCCAGTGCTTTCATATTTACTACGCCTGATCTAAGTGGACTTAATCTACTTTCATCCAAATCGGGAAATAATTTATAAAGCTCATCTGTAACAATTAATCCAAGAACTGAGTCACCTAAAAATTCAAGTCGTTCATTGGTTGGAATTCCACCTGCTTCATAGGAATAAGAGCGATGGGTTAATGCAAGTTCAAGCAACTCATCCTTAACCGATATCCCGAGTTGTTCGGTTAGGCCAGAGTACAGATTAAACCTCTAGAACCTGTCGACGGTTATAAGTGCCACAAGTTGGACAAGCTACGTGTTGCAACTTAGGTTGTTGGCATTGCTGACAAGTTGCAAGGTGTGCAGGAGTTGTCTTCCACATGCTTCGACGAGAGCGAGTACGTGCTCGCGACATTTTTCGTTTTGGAACTGGCATGATCTTTACTCCCTGTTTTCTACGCTTCCTAGCGCAAGATGAGAATTATCTACGAAAAACTCTATCTTGTAAAAACCATTAGTTTTTAAGCGGGAAATCCTTTAATGCTGACCATCTCGGATCAGCAGGTATCTGTGCTTGATCGGCTGGTAAGTATGACCAGTTTTCACCCTGCTTGGCTTCTATACCTGGGCAATCCTCTGAGCAAAGTGGATTTACCTCCATATTCAAAATAATTGCATCTCTAATTGCTGGTTCAAGATCAATCTCATCGCCAACCATAAAACTTAAGTCATCTACTTCTAAATCAATATCTTCTTCATCAGTTGATTTAGATTTTGAGCCTTTTTTAGCATTCGTCTTTGCTGCTCGTGATTCGTAGTAGTAAAGCTCTGTAAAGTTTTCATCAATTGGCCAAATAATCGGCTTTAGGCAGCGCGTACATTCGCCAGTGGCAGTTGCTACTACTCGGGCAGTTGCAAGTACGCCTTCATCTACTGATTGAATCCTTAGATCAATCTCGATTATTTCACCAGGCTTTACCGAGAGTAAATCAATACCTAGAGGATCAGAAATTTCTAGATCGAGCTCGTATTCACGCATTTCGCCTGCGCGATGAGGCAAATCATGAGTATTGAAAACAAAGACAGATCGTGCCATTTGGATTACTTTAATTTAGAAAGAACGTGCTTAGTTTCAACACCATTTAGCTGATCTCTACCTTTACTAATGACATCTAAGGTCTTATTTAAAATAACTTCAAGGTTGGCTAATCGCGAATCAATATACTCTTCAATCTCTTCTCGATCTCGGTCACTATCTGCCTTTGCTTCAGACAAAATTCTTGCCGCCTCTTTGCGTGCTGATGAAACAATAGTTGTTTGCTCAACTAATCGAGAGACCTCATCTCGTGCTTGTTGAATTACCGCATCAGCTTGGAGATGGGCCTGCTCTAAAATAGATTCTTTTTCGCGCAGAATTGAAATAGCTTTTGCTAAGTCATTTGGAAATGAGACCTTAACTTTATCTAGTAGTTGCAGCATTTCACTTCTATTAACAACACATGATGCAGACAATGGCACAGATCTTGCTTCTTCAACAATTGCAATCGCAGCTTCAATATTTTCAACTACGTCCATATTAGCCCTTTCGCTCAAGTCTAGATCTTAACTTATCAACTATGGCCGCTGGCATATATGCCGAGACATCTCCACCATAACTTGCGATTTCCTTCACAAGTGATGAAGATAAAAAGGAGTGTGATGGTGCGGTAGACATAAACAATGTCTCTATACCCTGAAGTTGTAGGTTCACTTGGCTCATTTGCAGCTCGTAATCAAAATCACTGACTGCCCTTAGTCCTTTAACAATTGTCGGTATCTTGTTAGCTCTGCAGTAATCAACTAATAGTCCGGTCCAGGAATCAACCTTTACATTCTTATATCTACTAGTTACATCTTTAATCATTTCAATACGCTCATCAACAGTGAATAATGAACTCTTTGTTTGATTTACTAAAACTGCAATAACCACCTCATCAAACAAAGAACAGGCTCTAGCAATAATGTCTAAGTGGCCATTAGTAATTGGATCGAAAGATCCTGGACATACGACTCGCCTCATAGACAAAACGCTAGCAATTAATTGCTAAGTTAGCCATTTTTTTTCATATCAGGCTCAGATATCGCGCCATAGTGAATACTTCCTGCTCCATATGAGCGAACCTTCACCTCTGATAACCCTTGTGGCCAAGTAAAATTTTTTGTTTTCCCATCACGCTCAATAGCTATCACGCCATGCTTATTTAATAAATTTAGAGTTAGGACTTTCTTTAATATCTTTTCAATTTCTGTATTTGCTACTTCATATGGAGGGTCAATAAAAATTATTTCATATGAGTTACTGGCAGAGTGATTCAAAAATTCAAAAGTAGTTTTGTTATGAACTCTAAATTTTCCGATACCGCTTATCCCAGAAAGTAATGCAAAATTTTGCTCGCAAACTTTGGCACTTATTGGGTTACTTTCAACCGCTTCTACCAATGCTGCCCCTCTAGAAAGTGCTTCAACACCTACTGCTCCAGATCCTGCGAATAAATCCAGAAAGTGCAATCCCTCTAACGAGCTAAAGGTGGAAATTAATGACGAGAACAGACCTTCGCGAGCGCGATCTGAAGTTGGTCTAGTAATTGAAGGTGGAGAGAAAAGCTTTCTGCTCTTTCCATATCCGGCAATTATTCGCATACTCATGATTTGTCCATAAATCTTGCAGCCTCGTCAATTCTCAATTTTTCAATTTCATCTCTAAGTTCTGGAAGCTTATTTAGCTTAGGATCAATTGATAAGATTTTAGTAGCCATCTCTTTAGCCCTATCAATTAATTCCTCATCCCTTAGTACTCGTAAAAGTCTAAGGTGTGATTTTCCACCGGATTGAGATCTACCCAAAACATCACCCTCTTTACGTTGCTCTAAATCGATTCGAGCAAGTTCAAATCCATCTAAGGTGGAAGCAACGGCATTAAGTCGCTGCATACTTTGAGACTCCTCAGATGCATTTGAGACCAAAAGGCATAAGCCTGGAACTTTTCCTCTGCCAACCCGCCCTCGCAATTGATGAAGTTGAGATACGCCAAATCTATCTGCATCCATAATCACCATCATTGAAGCATTTGGCACATCCACACCTACCTCAATAACTGTTGTAGCAATTAGCACATCGATTTGTCCCTGTGAAAAAGCCGCCATGGTTTGCTCTTTTAGATCACTAGGTTGCCGGCCATGCAATACGGCAATTTTTAATCCCTTTAAATCACCTGTGGCAAGCTCTGGTGCTAGCTCCTCAACAGCAACCATCTGCTCATTATCTAAATACTCCTCACCTAGCAACATAGCCGCAGCGATTTCACGTTCGCTTAATTTTTTATTTGGATTACTAATACGGGGAGCAACAATGTAAACCTGATGCCCTTTGGCTACCTCTTCTTTTACGCGCTGCCAAGCTCTTGATAAAAAATGTGGTTTTTCTAAGACTGATATCACATGAGTGCTGATTGGAACTCTTCCTGATGGTAATTCACGAAGCGTAGAAATATCTAAATCACCAAAAACTGTCATTGCCACTGTTCGCGGAATTGGCGTTGCGGTCATTACTAGTAAATGTGGTGGGTATTTAGCCTTTACCTTTAACGCATCTCTTTGCTCCACACCAAAACGATGTTGTTCATCAACTACCACTAGCCCTAAATCAGAAAATGTCACACCCTCTGATATCAGCGCATGAGTTCCAATCACTATTCCAATTTCACCATTTGCTAACCTTGTGTGTATTTCCTTCTTCTTTGAAGTAGGAAGTGAGCCAGTTAGTAACTCAATTTGAGTTCCAATCTCATTAGATCCTAATGTGCCATGCATTGCTAAGTCGCCAAGTATTTTATTAATTGTTCGGTAGTGCTGTTGCGCTAAAACTTCAGTTGGTGCAAGAAGTGCAGCCTGTCCAGCTGAATCAACCACACTCAACATCGCTCTTAAGGCAACAACGGTTTTTCCAGAGCCAACTTCACCCTGTAGCAATCGATGCATAGGAAACTTTCGCGAAAGATCTAGTTCTATTTGTTCATTAACTTCGATCTGACCTTTTGTATAGCTAAATGGTAAATTCTTTTCAAACTCTGCAACTAAAACTGGTGTATTAGGGGTTCGAGATCTAGTGCTTAAACTTTCAATCTCTAGCCGTCTTTGACCAAGCAGTATTTGAAGTAAAAGCGCTTCATCAAAGGTTAATCTCTGACGGGCATTCTCGGCCGATTCTAAATCTGAAGGTTGGTGGATTTCCTCAAAAGCGGTTTTCAGATTGGGGTAATTATGCTGCTTAGTAATTTCTTCTGGTAGGTAATCTGGTAGATCTTCTAATGAATCCAACGCCAATTTCACACACTGCATAATTTTCCAAGATGGTAATTTTGAAGTTGCTGGATAGACCGGCAAGAACTTGCCGGCAAATTCAGCAATGGCCGCATCTACATTTTCACCATCTGGGATAAGTTGAAAATCAGGATGAGAAAGTTGCCTCTTGCCGTTAAAAACCCCAACTTTACCGGCAAATAATCCCACTCTGCCAGCTTTTAAATCTTTTTCGCGCCATGCTTGATTAAAGAATGTTAGGGAAAGTTTTGCACTGCCATCTGTAACAACTACCTCCAGAATACTTTTACCATTTGCCCTTCTTAACTTAACCGCTTCAATCTCCGCCAAGATTGTCACATCTTCATCAACTAATAATTTTGAGATATCGGTTAATTCACCTCTAACTACATATCTACGGGGATAGTGTCGAAGTAATTCATTTATGGTGGTTATCCCAAAAGACTTTTCCAGCACAGCAGCAGTTCGATCACCGAGGATATTTGGTAAGCGAGTCGCAAGGGTTGCCATAGAGGAAGTATCCAATGCCAAATGGCTAGTTGCGCGTAATTACCCACCGGATTAGCCATTTAATGCCCTAAGGAGGTAATCTTTCGCCTTCATTAAGTTTAAGTCGGCAAAAATAAGGAGCAATACGGTGTCATCAGTCTGTGATTTATGTGGAAAAGCTCCAAGCTTTGGAAACAATGTTTCGCACTCAAAGCGGGCAACTCGTCGCCGATGGAATCCAAACATTCAAAAAATTCGCACCATAATTAACGGCCAAACTAAGCGTAAAAATGTTTGTGCTTCATGCTTGAAAGCTGGAAAAGTTCTTCGTTAATTAAAAGTGTTGGTAGCCTTTTATTTCAACTTCTTTTGTATCTAAGCGCACTTCTCCATCTCCTGCTTCAACAATTCCTATCTCAATTCCCAAATCTTTACTTCGGTATTTCGGATCAACTGTAGCAATAAAGAAATGATCCTCGCCACCATTTAGAATCCAATCAAAAGTATCTTCACTTAGTTCAGTAGATAGCTCTGCAAGATCTTTAAAATCATCTGCTTTAGAAATCAACTCTCTACTGAGATTAATTGAAACGCCAGAGGCGCTAGCTATATGTCCAGCATCAATACTCAAGCCATCGCTGATATCACACATTGCAGATGCAACTTTGATCAGTGCATCAGGTCTAACTAATTTTGGATTTAAATGAGCCTCGACAACATACCTTGGTCGATCTAAACCCCTATTTAGAATTGCAAGTCCGGCTGCAGATAATCCAGGAAGGGCAGAGACATAGACAATATCTCCAACTTTTGCACCATCGCGTTTGATTGGTTTTGAGTTTATATGGCCTATAGCAGTAATACTTAAAACTAATTTCTCCGATTTACTTAAATCACCTCCAATAACACCTACCTTAAACTTGTCAGCGACTGATCTAATTCCTTCTGCAATCTCGGTAATGACTTGTGTCTTTTCATTCTGGTTAATTCCGGCAGCAACCAATAAATAATTAGGTTCTCCCCCCATTGCAAAGACATCAGCCAAACTTGCTGTAGTTAGCTTTGCTCCTATTTGAAATGGTGAAGACCAATCTCGCTTAAAATGTATACCTTCAACTGCCATATCTACTGTTGCAATAAAATCAGAGTCTGTGCCGCTGAACACAGCTGCATCATCTCCAATACCGACCTTTACTCCGCTTTGGAATGAACTATTAAATAACTCCCCAAGCCGGCGTATTAGCGCATCCTCTGACTCCATAAATGGCACTCCCCAATTAACTCGCTATAGGCTACCCTTTAATGACGCTAAAGTTCATCGCTGAACATGTGGCGATAATTGAAAGGCTTTAAATGTCCGTACAGGCTTATATTCTTATTCAAACAGAAGTTGGTAAGGCAGCAAGTGTTGCAAAGGCAGTTTCAGCGATTGCTGGTGTAACTATTGCAGAAGGTGTTACTGGTCCTTACGACGTAATTATGCGAGCTGAATCTGCATCGATGGAGGATTTGGGTCGAACTGTATTAGCAAAGGTACAGGGAGTTTCTGGAATCACTAGGACTCTAACCTGTCCTGTAACCACATACTAATTAAAGTTAAGAGCTACTAAAAATAGTGGCACTTAAATTAATTTAAAGTTAAAACCAGCGAATCATTCCTATAACGCCTGCAGTTGCATAAAAAAATTGCAAAAACAAAATACCTTTATGTTTACCTAGGTATGCCCAAATACCAATTAGCGCCGAAGATACCAGCAGTAAAGTAAACCCAATAAACTCAGCTCCAATATTGGCTGCTACTAACAAAGAATAGACAATTGCGGTTATTACCCCAAGCCATTCAAAAATTCTTACCTTTGTAACCTTAGTCATTTAAAACTCCCTTCACTAACTTTATTTGATTACTAAAA